>Ga0316204_10006765_pt1 | contig 17336 bp, 16 predicted proteins | sample 6monrhotite_MG_2_FD_205661 | JGI IMG/M metagenome (GOLD analysis project Ga0316204, IMG submission 205661) | Microbial mat bacterial communities from mineral coupon in-situ incubated in ocean water Damariscotta River, Maine, United States -... | ecosystem: Environmental > Aquatic > Marine >... | reverse complement strand
TATATCGTTCGGTCCTCTAAAGAGACTTCTCGTCTTGATGCCATCGAAACAGCCCATGAATTTGCCGACGACTTCCGCAGCAAGGCCAACAGCGAATTTGCGCAGCAGAAGTCCACGAGCTTTGAACACTACGCCAAGTTGCTGATCGCTTCGCAAAAAGGGAAGTCAAAGTGGTCTGGCGGCGATGCAAAGCTCTTAAACCGTCAGAAGGACGGGTTGATCATCTATTTTGGCAAACATGATGTGACAAAGATCACGACTGGAATGGTCCGTGAGTATCTGTTGCACCTTGATGATAACCGGTCAAAGCCGCTGGCTGAATCTACAAAAGCCAAACATGTCATCATCATCCGAAAGGTCCTTTCGCTGGCTGTTGAAGATGGGCTTATGAACCAACTGCCGATATTGCCGAAGACCAAAACGGTCGATACGCCGAGGCCCTCTTTTACCGATGATGAGTATAAGCGGTTCTGCAAGGCAGCTTCTCAATGTGCTAGTCGAGGTGACGTAGTTAGAGGTGTCCAGATCACCGACCATCACGTCAAGATGTTTAAGTTCGTCGTACATAGCTTTTTGCGGCCAACGCAGGGTGAGCTGTTTGGGCTGAAGCACAAGGACATTCAGTCGTTCTCAAATCCACATTATCTGGAAATGAACGTCAGAGAAGGCAAGAACGACCAGCGGGTGAGCGTTACGATGCCGCTTGCAAAGGCACTCTACGGCAGCCTGAAGACACAGCTTGAGTGGCCTGATGTTGACCCTGAAGAATACGTATGGATGCCTGAATACCCAAACAGGACGACAGCCATCGGTACGGCCAGACGGTTATTCAATCACATCCTCGAGGTGGCTGACTTGGTTGATGCTGATAGGAATTTAGCTCCCTACTCGCTTCGGCATTTTGCGCTTCAAAGCCGCCTGCGTAGCTCTCATGGCAAGGTAAATATTCACACGCTAGCCCAAAATGCTGGCACGTCCGTCGATCAGCTTGAGCGCTTTTATCTGCACAAGATGGCACCAACGCCAGAGATGATCGAGAACCTGCATTTCCGTGGTAATGCGAAGCCAGCCCCGCCCCTATCTGCATCCGTCAATGATCACCTCTCGTTTGAAGAGGATGACGAAGACTGAAGGCCAACATTTGCAACATGATGCTTCGGCAAACCGCTACCATATGGTAGTTCTAGAAAACCCAAATTTGAGCGATTTTCTGGCTGCAAAAAAATTGGGAACGTGGTGGGGAGGCTGCCCTGTATACCGCCGCCCCCCGGTATATAAAGCGGCTCTCAACCGCCCCCCGGGGTGTTTTCAGAACCCAGTGATGAACCCTTTAGCCGACGCTTTTTCAGAATGGGGACAGCGAAAGCTAATACTAGTATTTCTATCAAAAAGACTGGCGTTGTTCTCAATTTGGACGACATCGCCACGACTTCAGAAATCTCTTGTTGTCTAGCAGATGCATCCGGAGTGACCGCCTCCTTACATAAAGGAGATCAACATGACGTTAGAGAAACAGTTCACCCTCACAGCGGCTGAAAAGCCCAAGTCCACCAATCCGACACACCAGCGTCGTCAGAAGTTCATTGCTGCAATCGACAAACAGTTTGCAGCGCTGCCGGGTGGCAACTCGACCGTGTTGTCCCGATCAAGCAACTGGGTCTGGCAGTCCGATAAAGGCGAATGGTTCATCTCACCCCGCTACGGCAAGGCACCGCTTGAACTTGCTGAAGGCCTCCACGCCATCAAGTGTTCGGACGCTGACGATGCGGTCAAGAACTTGCAGAAACTGAAGGCGCTGGCGGCTGAAGGTAAGCTTGATGCCGTCCTTGAAGCAGCGGCATCAGAAATCCGCAGTCGGTTTGGGAAGTGACTTGAACGGCTAAAAGCCAACATCCGGCACCTAGGCACAATGCGGCGCTCGCAGACTACAACGGATGCTCTCGCACCAATGTCTTTTTATGTTGGGCTCCTATAGTACCAAATACCTGTGGTAGCTTCCCAGTAACAATCGTCCTTACCTTTACGTCGACCAGTCCAAGACGTGCCCTCGGGGACCGAATAATATTTTCTCAACGTTTCTTCTAATGACGGGGCTCTCCTGCCGTCAGGCAATGGAGAGTACAGGTGAGGTTGAACCGTCTGGAAGGTCTCACCATGCCGGGACCTCTCGTTTATAAGGTCTTCGTTGCTTCGGGCACGAGCAAACTCCTCAATGGGTGTCTGCGCCGTGGGTTTTGCCCCCCTCTTTCTGTCACCCTTCATCCTTGTTTGTTTCTCAACTTTTGGAATTTGACTGACCCATTTGTTTGCCTTCACAAGATCCGCGACCTTCTTGAGAGGAGCTCGACGAACTGAATTGTTGTCTCTACGGGTTACCAGTTCCAAATTTGTCGGTCGGTTGTCATCAGGCTTATCGTTGATGTGGTGTACATCAAGATCTCGTGGCGGCCATTTCCCCAAGGCGACTGCCACTATGAAGCGATGGACAAGTATCCGCTTATTGCTATCGGGAAAGTACTGATAGCCAATCTCATCACGGTTGTAGGCACCGTTGTCCCGCGCCCCAGCGACCGTCCCTGTTGGAAAGTCGAAATCAATTCGGGATATCAGCTGCTCCAAGTCAGGGTACGGGTACTCTTTTGGAAGGTGAGACCTATAGTCAGATTTCAAAAGTTTCTTTACAAATTCAATATCTTGCATGGTTCTTTTTGGTCCAATTCGGCTCAGGAGAACACCAAAACAGTTTCGCGTTCAATGCTATTGCATATGGGTACTCTACGGACATATTGAAGACGGCTATTGCTTGGGCTCAACAACAACCCAGTTTACTGGTGCAGTTTTCGCACTGATGTCATTTAAACATCATTCAGTTGAAGGCGAGCAATATCCGTGTAGGTTGCATCTAGATTGCAAGAGCGAGGCGCAAGATGAGGCTCAAAAAGTTTAAGATAACGAATTACCGGAACATTTTGGATTCAGGCTGGATCACAACTACGAATGTCACAGCATTTGTAGGGCAGAACGAGGCTGGCAAGAGCAATCTCTTCGAGGCTCTGTATTGCCTCAACCCCTACGTGACTGGGGCTGCCTACGACGATGCTGAGGACTGGCCTGTCGACGATTGGAAGGGGCGAAAAGACTCGAACGGTAAGATGGTCTGCCAAGCAATTTTTCAGTTTGAGCCCGAGGATATCGAATCCTTGTTTGAATTTGCAGCCATGACCGCTGAGGCCGCAGAAGCAGAGGACGAACAAGAATCCGTGCAGGTTCCTGAAATCGAACCGCCTGAAAGTTTACATATTCTTGTGTATCGCCACTACGGACATGCGACAGGCTTCAAAATTGACGATGCCGAGACACTGGGACTGGATGCCGATAAGGTTGCTGAATGGGCAAAAAGCAACCTTCCTAAATTTGTTTTGATCCATGACTACAACTTTTCTGGCACACAAGTTGAATTAGACCAACTTAAGCAAAGGTGGGACCAAGTCGGGCGGGAAAATAGGTATCTACTATCCGCTGAAGACCAAACAATCCTTATCGTCCTCGACCTGGCGCAGATTGACATTGACGACTTTGTGGAAAAAGGAACCACCGCTGATGGCCGGACTATTCGACAATTCGATAAGCGCGCCGCTTCTGCCTACCTGACCCAACAATTCCAACGTCTCTGGACTCAAAAGAAGGTCAAATTCGACATCGACATTGATGGTCCTACACTCAACATCTTCGCAGAAGACGAAGCCATCGGCTTCCCAGTGCGCCTGTATCGTAGATCAACAGGTTTTCGCTGGTATGTTTCCTTCGCATGGAAGTTTACGCATGCCAGCGAGGGGGAATTCGAAGACTGCATTCTTTTGCTTGAAGAGCCGGGCGTGCATTTGCACTATAGTGGGCAGCGTGACCTTCTTCATGTTTTCGATGGCTTAGCTAAAACCAACACCATTCTGTACACCACACACCTTGCATCGATGGTAGACCAAGCCAATCCTGAGCGTGTGCGCATTGTCGAGAGTCGTGACAATCATCTAGCAATCAATCACGGTGTCGTCAGCTCACAAGCCGCACCTATGGCCGTGATCGAGGCTTCGCTGGGCCTTACATCCGACCTTTCCGGAATGCTTGGCAATCGAAAGGTGCTTATCGTGGAAGGAGGCACAGACGCACTGATCTTGAACAAGCTTTCGGGTATCCTCTCGACGGCGGGAAAAGTGGGCTTGTCCGATCAAGTGTATCTCTGGCCAGCAGCAACTTCCACCAAGGCACCTATGTACGCCGCATTCGCAATCGGGCAAAGGTGGGATGCTGGTGTTCTGCTTGATAGCGATGAGGCTGGGGTCGCGGCAAAAAGGAAGATTTCAGATATGAACCTCAAGGAACTTGCTGCCAGCGACGGCTATGAGTTCCGAGTTCTAATGCTTGGTCAAGCTTCCGGTATCAAAAAGACTGACGTAGCAATTGAAGACCTCTTCCCGGATGACTTCTTTCGCGAGTGCGTCAATCGTTCCTATGGCATTGCCATACGCGATGAGGACCTTCCGGTCGATGGTTCGACTCTGATTTCAAAACGGGTCGAGAAGGTATTGAAAGAGCGGCACGGAAAAGAACTCGACAAGAAGCTTGTTTTGTCTGAAATGCTTCGGGATTTTGATAGTTGGGTCAAAATTTCAGATTTGCCCAAAGGTTCAGCAGCCTCTGCAGAAAAGCTGTTCAAATCGATCAACGCGGCGTTTAAAATTGAATGATTTAGTGCTATCGATCAAAGATCAAATGATATCGACGATGCTCCGCCGTGCCTTCTCCGAATACTCAATATACCGCTCGGTGGTCTGCAAGGATGAATGCCCTGCCAAATACTGAACATCCCGAAGCGACCCACCAACCGTTGTGATCTTTTGCGCAGCGTTGGTGATGAAGGTCCGGCGTCCGCTGTGCGATGAGCATCCAATCAACCCAAGATCTCTATACCAACGGCTGAACATGTTGACGACGGCTTGTGGACTTGTCCGATCTGCTCGTTCTGTTCGGATCACGTGGCCTGCCGATGAATAGCAACCCTCCTGAATTTGTTGTTGGCGCAGTTCTGACAGCCTGGCCTTCAAATCCTTGTTCAGCGGAATCCTTCGACCCGACTTGCCCTTTGAGGCATCGTCAGAGAGGTTCAGACAGGCTGATAACGTCCCATCTGCGTCAAGGACCATCTCCCACCGGAGTTTGGCGATCTCCTTCGCTCTCAGCCCCGCTTTGATAGACAGCAAGAAGATAGTTTGGTTCCGAAGAGCATTTCGGCGACCCGCCAGATAGTTCTGGACTGCGCTGATCTGGTTCTTGTTCAACGTCTTTGCTTGCTTGCCTAGTGCCATCTCAAACCCATGATACTTTCATCGTATCAGGACCGTAGTATCATCAGTTCTAGATGGGCACGGAGAGCACGTTGAAAACTTTCCCTTAATTCCATGTGGTTAGGTGAACCGATGATATTTCCATAATTCTATCATGGGTTTGATTCCGGTCGGGAAAACAAAAAGCGCACCCCGACCTAAGCCGAGATGCGCTTTGCTGGTAATGGTAGTCTTTCTGGTGCCCGCAAATCGGAGCCACAGTTGCAGTTTTGTATCGCCACAATCAATCAGGAAATCTGGCGATTATCTCTCCACCGTTTTGAGTCTCAAAGTTCCCATCGGGACGTTCGATCAGGTTTTCGTTGCCCCGGCTTGACAGCCAGCGCTGCTGACTCCGCCCGTCTATCATTCGCTCCTGCTTGATAACGTCGATGATATCGCCTCGTTCACCCAAGCATTCTACGACTTCAATATCCTTCCACATCAGTTTTCTCTCCTTCACGTTCCCTCGGCGTCAATTCCAATGAGACATAGGTCAGTCAAACTCATCGGATACGCCAGCCATAATTTTCTCTGGTATGAACTGTCACCGCACAATTGCCACCAACACCGCACAACATGCTTTTGCTGCCTGTATCGCCAAAGCAACGTATCTTGATGTGGTCAATAACGATGTCTTCCAAGCCATCATCATTCACATCAGCACGCACCACATCAGTCCAGTCGATCTCGCAACTCGCACCGCTGCAAGCCTCAGTCAAAGTGAGAGCAATCAGCCGCTCTTCGTCGGTGGCACCGCCATTGGATAATATGGCCTCCTGAGCGAACGCGGATGATGTCCCTCAGAGGCTGACCAGCATCAGCAAGAAAGAGTGATATCTGATCATCAGCTTGTCCATTTGTTACTCCACACAAATCAATCCGCGCTGACCGATGCACTTCACGTCGAGCCCATCAAGAAACCGACAATCCCTCCGGCAATCATTGAGACGCCAACCCAAAGCGCTAGTTGTCCGCCGACATGCGACCGGTGCCATTGATTCACGCCTTCGATTTGATCATCCGTAAGGCCTTGCGACTTAAGGAAATCGTGTGCCTGTTTTTCGTCATTCTTGGTAAAATATGTTCCGTGTGCCCATGGCATCGTAATCCGCCCTCCAAATGCATCTGCTGCGACGTTCCAATAGGAACTGCCTTCCGTCATCGTTAAGAGTAAAAATGGTCAAACCTATGACAATCCCTTGGCGATCTTCAGATTCTTAGGCATCTCAAGGCGCAAACCTGAAAGTGATTTGGCCAACGTTGCAGCCAGTAGCGACCAACGAAAATGGCCATTGGCACCACGCCATGACGCTCGCCAATAGTCTTCTGGGGACAGAAATGCTGCTTGTAAGCCTTGATAAACGTTAATGCCTTATCGGTCTTTGTGTGTTCTGTTCTTTTGATTGTTTTCTTCGTGCCAAGCGCCAAAACAGAAACCCATCGCCCAACCGTTGCCCAGAATTGCAAGGACGAAAACGGGAAGCCAGAACACTAACCAAATGGCCCAACCCAGCATCTTGAACGCCACGGCGACGATCTTGAAAACTAACGTCCAAACAGTTTGCCAGAGCCAGTTGAATGCACGAAATGGGAAAGCCACGATATCAAACAGGGTTCTCAATTTACCATCTGCCCTACAACGACTGGGGAACGGAGTGTGTTGCAGATCATCAAAATCGTCCTTTGGTATTATTTCCTGCATCAACTGATACCCTCATACCATTATTGATGAAAGCCAATATGGTTAGATATGTTGTTGGTCAAAAAATAATATCAACAGAGGTGCATGACACCTCGTGAACAAGCCGAACATGCATCCAAACTGTTTCCAGCCCGCCTCAAGGCTCTCCGCAAGAGCTGCGGACTGACACAAGATCAACTGGCGGAACTCGCCGAATGCTCGACCGTAGCGTTGAGCAAGTTTGAAACTGGTGTGAACCTGCCATCTTTTGACAACCTGATTGCCTTGGCGCTGTCGTTGAACGTATCGGTTGATGAGTTATTGGGGGTGGCGTCCGAGGCTGTTGACACCAATCCGAACAAGGCGGCTGCAAGAGCACGGCTAGACAGGGTTGTCAGCGACCTATCCGTTGATTGGATAGATGCCATCACCGAGATTGCGAAGAAGGCCAAATAGCGGCTTCAAGTCAGCATGGCTGCGTTTCGCAGAATGGCTGCTGCAGTTGGCGGCAATCTTGTCGCTGCCTGGTGGCTGACTGCTTGCTGATGCCTTCACTAGTGTCGGCTAAATCGCATACATGACTATTGTAGCATTGGGCACACTAATAATTGAAAGCGCCGATCTGGGCTTCCGTCGTCATGTGCTGATGTGGGTTCACGCAGGAAAGGAGCTTTAGCTCAACGAACCAGATGCGTGTTTTCGACGTCCCAACCGTCAATGCGTCGTTCTTTTGTGATGTAGCTGATCCAACCTGAACTAAAGATTGGCCGTACATCTACCTCATCATATCCCCACCGTGTTTTTGCCCAGCATCGGCAAATGGCCGCTTCGCATTCTTCAAGCGTTTCAAAAGGGTTCTTCATGGCAAGGTGATAATGCAGCCGCCCGCCGATAGAGACTTCCTGAACGGCGACTACCTCTACCCTTTTGCCATATCGTCGGAAGGCATTGCCGAACGCCAGCGTGTTCAAACGGTTTAGGAAATGCCGCAAGTTTTTGGATGCTTCAAGCGTATCGAGGTTTGAAGCGCCCTCACGCTGCTTCATGGTCAAGGTTACGGCGAGGTCGTGATGTCTGGTGGCGTCCTGAAGGAAGCTGCGAAGGGGTGAGCGAAGGTCTTGGTGCAAGCTGATAACTATAAGTGGCTGTAATCATGCGTACTTATATGTTTGCCACCAGCGTGATTGGAGCTCGCTACAATTTTTAAGAAATGGGGAGCAAACGATTGATTTATCTAATATTCTTTAAAGAAGAGGCTGCGTTGTTCCCCTCTACCGCTTCCGGCCCTATCGTTACGCAAGAAGCTTGCACATTAGATCAATTGAGTTCGCCTGCCCTTCTTTTTCAGGTGGGGAACAGCTGATGTGTTTTTTGATTATTCTATAAAGAAAGAGGGGCGTTGTTCCCAACGCCCCCGAGTTCCAGCAAATGCTTATTCAGCAAATGGATGCTCATTCACGCAGCCCAGCCAGCCAGAAACTCCATATCTTCCAACGTATCCTCAAAACCATAATGCCCCCGAACGAATTTCCATCCGTCTAAGTCGGTGCGCCGCTTGCAGATGTCTTCCAATAAATCGTGTGTATCCGCCAGGATGGCATAATACCTGATCCTATTCGCATCACCTTCTTTTGGCTGACGGCAAACCTTTGCAGACAAACCGATTAAGGAAAGCAACATGCCTAAAAACTGCATCGGTTTCTTCAGAACGTCACTTCTCACCGAAATCCCCAGCTGCCCCTCGATGTAAGGCTTCCACCTTGTGGCAGCTTTAGCGAACTCTGAGAGGTCGCCATGACAAAACTCCACACCATCGAGAAACCTGCCATCTTGATAAACTGGCGTGGTTTGCAGCAACTCGTGCAGTAGCAAAGTTCTGGCGTTAAGATCGGGAAGCACGCTCAAATGAGTACGCTTGAACAGCTTACGATCATATGGAAGCACGATATCATCGGAGCGACTTGGATTATGCGCAGCCTCCTTGAGTGCCTCATACAATCGAATGACACCGCGTTTCATGCCTTTAGCGTCGAACTCAATTAGGCCTAAGCTGACGGGCGCCCTGTAGAATTTCTCCAGGCTTGTTCGCCAAAAACTGAACTTCTCGTCAAGCGTGAGTTCGCCATTTTCTACATGCATTCGCCGGCGAAGTCTTTCGAATTCGCTCTCCTTGAGCGTTCTGGCAGACATAACCCGATCGCGGTACTTCTTCTCGGCTAGCTCACAGCCGTGTTCCCGGAATGTAGTTCCAATTTTGGCAACGCAGTCGTCGTCTCCTCGTTGAATAACCTCCCAACCAGCTGCATGTTTTGCCGCAAAGAAATTTGTCCTTAGTCTATTTGTCGATGCCCTATCCTTGATTGCGGCAAGCGTCGCCATGGTCAGAAATGAGACAGAGGTGTCATGACGTGGCAGTCCGTGCAGCATATTGCCATAGTCGACAGCTCCAAACAAATCTGCATTCAAGATATCACCCTGAACAATCTCAAAATGGGTTTCAAAATTGAAGCACCTTTTGCTGATCCAGACTTTCGTCGCCTTAGGATGACGCACTCGGCAAAGCTGTTGATCAATATCGAAATGGCTCGTGATGCCGTTCTCAAAAAAGCCGTAAACGCAATCAATCTTCTGCTCATCATCGGGAAAGGTGATATCAATCCCCGTCCCTAGCGACGGCGAGCACAGGACCACCTGATAATCCAATATACGCTCTTTGATGTTCTTGATGAACTCCTGACCTGCTGCAGTCGTTGAGTTATCTGAGGTTATCAAAATGCTGCGAATTTCAATCGCGTTCTTGTCCGAGAGCTCTTGTAGTGCTGCATTCAGACCATCAACCAGTGCTTTACTGTTGGATGCGATAAACAGCCGCTTCCCTTCCAGGACGGCCTTTTTCATATCTCCAACCAAATGGTCCTTCTTACCGAATGCCTCAATAGAGCGACCCGGAATATGATGATCATTCAGAAGGATGTGCACCGGACAGGCGGAGGCTTCCGCAACTAATGGCGATGCATTCTTGAGATTGTTAAGCGCCACGAACGAAAGCCATCCCAGATCAGCATCAAGTGCGATGACCTGTTTGGCGCTTGCAATCAGCTCCGCAAAACAATCGAATATCCTTTGGCGCTTGAATCCAATAGTGCCGCCAAGGAAATGCTTAAGTACCTGCTCGATTTCATCGATAACGATCACGTCGTACTTTTGGCCCTTCACCATCTCTAAACTGTCCAAGCAAACGCCTAACCGTTGCATACGAGCTTGATCGGCGTAAAAGCCCCTCGATTTCTTAAGGTCTAGATATGATCTTAGCCCCAGCCGCTGACACAACTCACCGATCAGTGCCTTTCGATGCCCAATAACAAGCACCTTCGGATCGGTCGGTCCAATCTCGGGCCCATCGTTTGGCTGACTCTTGAACGGCACAATCTTTGGGTCATCGGACACGTCGGGCAATTGCGCTGGAACAGTCGAAGTTCGCTTGTTCAAGAGTTCAGAAAGAAAATAGGTCTTTCCGGTTCCTTTTGGGCTTTTAATGAAGAACAACCCGTCATTCACACCATGATACATGAACTGTGGAGCCCGCAAGTGTCGCTTGTTTTGAAGCCAGATATTCTGAGGTGAGACCTTGAAAGGGGCCATATATTTCTCAAGGCCAACCAAGTCGATTGGTAGTTTGAGCCGTGGGGATGCCTTCAAGTCGCGAACAGCCTTATCGAAATTATGAAAATCGTGTGTAGATGAATCTGTCCCAACTCCCCACCAAGTCTGCTCACAGCTTGAACACCGCAAGAATTTGCCACTGCGTGTTTCTGCCACAAATGCACTAGGAGTGTGGTCCATATGAAACGGGCAATAAACGCTCGTTTTTCCTTCTATCTGGGCAAAAGCCATTGTCTCACCGCTGGCCAGCTGAATGGCCTGGTTCTCTTGAACAGGTCTACCGGATCGCGACTGGATTGCTGGCACGCTCAAATGTTGTTTGACTCGAATAGGCTTCCGTCCGTCCTCAATCAGCTCATCCAACAAGACCGGAGTGATCCCACCGCCGAGCAGCTGGAACTCACAACCGTGCGATCCCGCAAACCATCGTGCCGCATCAGTTGCACTTGGATCGCTTCCCAAGCGCTTCTCTAAGGCCTTTGTGGCCCACTTCATTTCATTCGGGCATTCAATTGTGCGTGGGAGAACGAAAACGAGACGAAACCGATGTGCGTCATCGGTGTGGCTGACCGTCGTATAGAGAAGCGATGCGTGTTCTTTTACCAGCGCGTTTTGGACTATTTCATCAATTGTGACGCCGCCATCAAAATCCAATGACAGCACATCGCTGGCGAGAAAGTTATGCGATTTTCTATAGCTGTCCGTAAATTGAGAGCTATACGCCACCCCTTCTGAAACAGCCGTCGCCAGTTCTTGGATCGTGATCTCAACGGGTTCAAACCCCTCGGCAAGATATCGAGCCCCATGGGGCTGTGTTTTGTTGAGTAGATGCTTGTTGAGAGAGAGCTTGAGTTTCGTTTTAGCTTTCTGCTCTTTCTTGATGAACTTTGCTTCTGTTTGTTGTGTTTGTTCCATGGTCATTTTCCATAACAATATGAGATTGTTGGGGGTTCCAAGATGGAACCCGACAATCGTTAGACTTTAAGAGTGTGAAAATGCTGACCAACAACCCTTGGTGAAAATCCTCATGAGATGAGGTTTTTAGTCGGGTGTGAAGTTTTCAAAAGAAAAGCTGAAAAGCTAAATGCAATGTATCAGATAGACAGCCACAGCGCAATAGTTTTGGTAGCCTCTAGAAAAAACTAGAGAGGCTACCGACTTGAAATTAAAACAACTTTCGACTTCGCCTCGTTGGTGGCCGCCCCTGCTGCCCCGACCTAACGCATCGAACCTTCATGTGCTTCCTAATGCAGCACATGTTCCATCATACGCAGCAAGGCATCGTGCATGCCTTTCTTGAAGTCATCATCGGACGCATATTTCTTGTACAGATCAATCTCACGCCGACGCTCGCTTCGCATATCTTGCAGCTGAAATTAGTGGCTCGCATGCAATCCAACTTCTCGCCAACAGCTTCAATGATTCGCTTGACCTCATGCTTACACAACTGCCGTGCGGAAACACGACGCCAATTTGAAATTGATAGTTTGACCTCTTGTTAGCAAAAACATCGTATAATGCGTCAAACCATTGCGGTTGGTATTTTACGGGATGGTCAGTGTTGAATGCAGTTCTGAGGTCGAATTCAAGCTCCGCATCTAAGAACGGAACCGATCTTTGTGATGGATATCTTCGTTGAACGCTACGCATCGTTGGAATTGCGTTGGGCTCGTCATCAATTAGCGGTTTGAGATTTTCAAGTATCGCTGAACAAGTCGTACGAAACCCTTCCAAACCGAGTGCTTTCAACGCGTTCTTGGGTTTCGTTGCTAGACTATTGGGCACAGTGACCATCGCTTCAACGCTGTCGAAATGCAGCCCGAGAGTTAGGTGCAAGAAGCTTGTGAAGTTGCTAGCCTCAAAACCACTATCAACAGCGAGGAAGTCCCATACCCGTTGTTCGGATTTTCCCGTTATCGCGCCGCGACCTTCATTACTTGGGTCCATACCAAGCATATCAACCAAGTTATTGTCTTTACGCAGTTCTCGCATAGCTTTGCGAAGTTCGGATTTGGCAACAAGGTAGCTGAACCCTTCTGGATGCGGTGAAAAACCATCAAAAGCGGTAATTTCTGCGTTGCCCAGTTTGCCCTGTTCCAGCATCCGTGCCTCCAATATTTCAAAGTATTCAGCAGCGTGCGCAGCCCATTTTGACGCCTCGGCCTTACCTCGTAGCCAAAGGTAAATGCTCGACCACTGGAGTTCTGTCCAGCCATCAAATATCTTGGTATCACGATCTGCAACGATGGTGAAAAAGTGGACATCGTCAAACCCTTGCTTGGCCGCAACACGTTGGTGACCAGCAAGCTGTGTTTGGGTCAACGTCGCGGTAATCTTCGCTTCAAACACGATGGCGAAACCGTCGTCGTCAAAAATCCACGCATCAGGTATGTTGCGGTCCTCTACCCCGGTCTCATCGTAGTGGTTTGAAAACGGATAACGCTGGACAGACATATGCAGCTTGTCCGGTTTGGAGTGATTGCTGCCGCAAATGTCTTTGACGAAGGATGCCAAGAGCTTGCGATCGTTGTCTAGTGCGGTGAACAACGAGTGTGTAAGCTGATTTTCGGCTTGGGAGTAGTGGTCGAAGATGTTTCTCATGCTTAAGCTGTAGACCGATTTGGCTAGAGTGACGAGGCGTCTATCCTTGGCCTGCTACACGCGGAACGTGGCCATTTTGCGAGTGTTGGCGCAAAGTGAGAACTGCTGGAGTGCTTGCGGCCTTTGGCATGATCAAACAAGAAATTTTTCGCTATCTACAAATTGAGCACCCCAATCGGCTGCTTCACGTTTTTTTCGGTCCGGCCCTGAATGTTCCACTTTTGTACTTGCTTGAACGAATTTATTGCATCACCTTTCCCATGCACTTGATGTTGACCATGGACAACAGATAGTGGCTTGGGAGAATAAATATTTAGCTACGGAGGGACCATGCCGCACACTTACTACGATTTTTTTGCGGGCGGCGGTATGGCAGGGTTTGGTCTTGGGTCAAATTGGGACTGCTTGTTCGCGAACGATATAGACGCAAAAAAAGCTGCGAGTTACCGCGCAAACCACCATGGAGGTCGGGAACTTCTGTTGAAAGATGTCGCTCAGGTCACACTGGACGAATTACCCGGATCGCCTGATCTCGTGTGGGCATCATTTCCATGCCAAGACCTTTCACTCGCAGGCAACGGTGCAGGCCTTGCGGGCAAGCGTAGTGGGATGTTCAAGCCGTTTTGGCAATTGATGCGCTCGCTCCACTCCGATGGTCGAGGACCCAAGATCATCGCGCTAGAAAACGTATATGGGGCGATCACGAGCAACGGCGGGCGCGACTTCGCAACACTTGCTGCTGCGTTCTCAGGCCTCGGGTATAGATTCGGTGCTGTCGTCGTAGATGCGGTTCACTTCCTGCCGCAATCCCGTCCGCGTTTCTTCATGGTCGGTGTTCGCGGGGACTTAACGGTCCCGGAAGGTCACACAACTGACGGTCCCTGCGCGATGTGGCATCCGCCCGCGCTAATTGAGGGCTGCAACCTGCTTTCACAGACGGCAGCATCGCGTTGGCGCTGGTGGAACCTGCCGACACCGCCAGCCCGAAACACTAACCTAGCTGCGCTGATCGAGGACACACCTACTGGTGTAGAGTGGCACACGAAAGCAGAAACCAAATATTTGCTCGACATGATGACAGACCACAACCGCAACAAAGTCGAAGCCGCCAAGCAGTGTGACGAGCGGGTAGTGGGCACTATCTACAGGCGCACGCGCGCAGACGCTAATGGTGTGAAGCGACAGCGGGCAGAGGTGCGCTTCGATCAGATAGCTGGGTGCCTGCGCACGCCTGCTGGCGGTTCAAGCCGTCAAACAATCATGCTGGTCGAGGGAAACAAGGTGCGCTCGCGCTTGCTTTCAACACGTGAGGCCGCTTCTTTAATGGGCCTTCCAGATACCTTTATCTTGCCCGAACGCTACAACGACGCTTATAGACTCGCAGGCGATGGGGTCGCTGTTCCGGTCGTTCGTCATCTTGCCGAGGCCATCTTTGAACCCATCTTAAAGCGGAATCGACTCGCTATGGTTGCCTGAGTTCAGTAGATGTCGGTCATGGTTGACCGAAATCCAGATGATACGAACTTCCCCCCTTTTGAAACCGAGGACCTTCGCTCCAATCTAGCTGAATTTCTGACACAAAAATTCGATGATCCGGTTACAGCGAAGCCGCGGGCAATAGGTGGCTTCAAATGGGGCGTATATGCTTTCTACGATTATGACGGAGAACCTATTTACGTTGGCCAGACGAAAGAAAAAGTGAGCACCCGAATTCGGCGACACCTGACAAATCAGCGGACAGACGCGGTTGCAATGTCGGTTCTTGACCCTTTTGAGGTTTATGAGGTCGAAGTTTGGCCACTACCGCAGTTTCAGAAAACCGCCGCAACTGATGCGGATGCCAAAGCTCATTTGGATGCGCTCGAAGACCTTGTGTATCAGGAAGCTATCATTGGCAGTACGTTTAAAGCAGTTCTAAATGAAAAGGACCCACCGGCACCGACTGTGGCGGTGACAAAACCTCCATCGTTCCGTAGTCGGCTTGTCTCGGTTGAAGTTCACAAAATCAGGTCACACCCTGATTTTCGCATTGCACGACGTGCCTTGATCATTTCCCGTTTGGCGCAAGTCATCTCGGAACGGAAGGTGCAAGGGGGTCTGCGCCGTGTCCTTCTTACGCAGGCGAAACGCCTGCAATGGCTGGCTGAGCGGCGTTATATTGCGCTTGGTGGTGAAGCATCTGTTGAGGCCGACGGCGATGATTATGCAAATTAGAGCCGCAAACTCTCATATCAATAAATGAGGGAACCTCGGGGGGCAGGTCACAACCGGAAAACTGATGGGGAACGGCTGTGTGGAAAGCTGAAGCGACGGGACGCGGTTTGACCGCCTCAATACACACTTGTTCGATAGCCTAAAACATGCCCGCAATCTAACTGCAGCCTGTCATCCCTTCTTTAATCACTATAGGCCCCACAAAACCTCTCTGGCCTGACATCAACGGACTATCTCAACCGGTCAAGGAAACACCGAGTCCTGAATAACGCACTCCAATATGGACGGACACAACGGAAAGGAGTTCAAGAGTCTTTAGGGTGGAAACAATGGGGCTTGTGTGCAACCTTTTCCCAAGAATGGCATTTTGGGAAGGCCGATCAGCACGATCGGTGCCATCGATATATTCACCTAGATTTTAAAGAAGACAAAACTTGCGAAAGATAGTCACTGAAGATGAATTTGAAGCGCTGGCAGGCAAGCTCATCCCTATTCAACGAAATACCAAAATATTCGATAATGATAAGTTCGACTGCTGTTGCGGGCGAACGCATGTTTTCCGTTCGGGGATAACAAACGTCACCCATGAAGGTCAGAACGGCAGGTTTCTGTTATTGTGCGATGCAAGCGGCGGCGAAGTATATATGGTCTTAATAAAGACTAAGATGAAGTTTGGTTTTTTCTATCAAGGCTTTGATCTCTTGGGAGGCTTGAGCCTAAACGATTCAGACGAGCCAGAGCCTTTGCCTAAAATGAAAGTAGAGAGCGATTTGATGCCTGAAAGCGATATGGGGGTGCGTGAGGGCGTCACTCAATCAAACGAAGCTAACGATGCAGGCTTCAGAAGTCGGCTCTTGGAAGTTGCTGGGTGGGGTTGGCGTGCCTTCGCTGTCTGTCTAGCAATTTTGGTGCTGGTCGGTTCCCTTTTTCAATACTTGGAGCAAAATCGACTAGAAGACGCTTTAATCCTACTTACAGCTTACGCTGCATCTGCATTGATCTTTAACTTAGTCGTTTGGCTGATGATCTACATCTCACAGGGCGGGAAAGCTCATTTCTTCAAATTGTTAAACAGAGTAGCTTTTGGAAACATGCCGTTTTATTTCTGGTTTGTATTAGGTGTTTTGTATTTTGGGGGGCTTTTCAGCGCCTTGTGGCATGATACATCCGATTCCGCGGTGAGGTGGATGCACTTTAGTTCAGGCTTGGGCTCTGCATTTGCCGCATTACTCCTAGGTTCTCCATTCTGGTTCTTCACCCCAAAAAAATGGAGTCATGTCGGCCATATGGTGGGAACCATTCTTATGGGCTCTTTGATGCTTATTGTGCCTGCTTATTTACTTTGATGAGGACATATTTATCCTTGATGGAGCTTAAGAGCTATTATGCAGGTTTCTAGTTCTTCCGCAGCTCTAGTCCGTATCAGTCTAGTAAATTCAAGCCTTCTGCAGTACTGCGAATGGCAGTTTTGTACAGCATAACTGATACTATCGGAGCCTCAAACTAAAGTCTGTTGTTGGACAGGAATCGTAGGGAGTCGTATCAAGGGTTAGAAGAAAACCATTTTACATCAATAGCTTGACCGACGTTCCGATTTATAGTTTCCAATTGTTATACACATTATTATACAATGACGTGTAACTTATTGATGTATAATCCGGTTATGTGATTGAAAATCCTCGTGTCGGTGGTTCGATTCCGCCCCCGGGCACCATTAATATCTTGATAGTAATGGATAATTTCATCTCCGCTGATGGAAACTGAAAGCCCTGATAAGTTATACACAGTTATAC
>Ga0316204_10006764_pt1 | contig 17336 bp, 16 predicted proteins | sample 6monrhotite_MG_2_FD_205661 | JGI IMG/M metagenome (GOLD analysis project Ga0316204, IMG submission 205661) | Microbial mat bacterial communities from mineral coupon in-situ incubated in ocean water Damariscotta River, Maine, United States -... | ecosystem: Environmental > Aquatic > Marine >... | reverse complement strand
TAAGCATCTGCGATGACTGGCACGCCATGATACCCTATCATACAACCGGTATAATTCGCAGAAAGATCCCAAATAGGCAAGATCCCACCTTCGTCATATTTGGCGAGGAAGGTGTTAATAAAATCATTAGTTCGGTCTTCTTCAATAATTGTATACAAGGGGTGCGCTGCTCGGTAGGTATCCCAAAGCGAGAAGACGGTGTAGTAATCGAAGTCGGTGGTTTGATGTATTTCCAGATCCATTCCGCGGTAGCGACCATCCACATCTTGATACAAATTAGGAGCAATCATAGTATGGTAAAGGGCGGTATAAAAATTAGTTTTGATATCCGAGTCTGAACTTTCAATAATCACTTTTTCCAATTGCTTTTCCCAGGTTTCATTGGCTTCGAATTTAAGTTGTTCGAAGGATTTGGAGCTGATTTCCGTTTCCCGGTTGTTTTTGGCACCTACTTCATCTACCGCCGAAATCCCAATGCTTATGTAAACAGGTTCATTTTTTGGGTTGATAAATTTCAATGCGGTCTTTCTTCCGCCGGGGATACCTTGCACAGGTGGAGATTGCAACATATCGTTAAAGGGATGCGATGTTTTAATACTAAAATATAAGCGTTGGTCTGTGGCCCATGCTTCAGAGTGGCGAAAGCCTTGAATTTCGGTATCTGAGATTTTATCAATCTTCGCATCTAACACCTTATCTCTATGTAGGAGGTCCAAGATGACCACTTGATTTTCAGCAGTAGGATATTCATAACGATGCATGCCTGCTCTTTTGGTAACAGTAAGTTCCACGTGAATGTTGGTCGAGTCCAAATGCACTTTATAAAACCCAGGGGAGGCGTATTCCTCTGCATGTGTGAAGTGGGCTTTGTATCCTTTTTCACCATGGGCACCATTGTTGAAATTTATCTCGTTAGTCGGCATCAGTAAAATATCACCGTAGTCGCTCACCCCCGTACCGCTTAGGTGGGTATGAGAAAACCCATAAATGTAAGAATCGCTGTAATGATAGCCGCTGCAACCATCCCATCCATCCAAACGTGTATCCGGACTCAGTTGCATCATTCCAAAAGGCATGGTAGCACCGGGATAGGTATGACCATGTCCACCAGTTCCAATAAAAGTGTTGACGTATGCGGTGAGTGGTTGGTCTTTTTTCGCGGAGGATTGTGATGGCTCCTTGGTGGAACAACTGAGCAAAATACTCGCGATAAATAGTGAAAAAAGAAATTTAGGCATGGGTGGTTTTTGTACTCTGAAAAGATACAAAATCAAGTTAAAAAAAAGTGAACAACGCCATGCACTTTTTAAAACCAAGTATCTTTATAAAAAAAATTACTATGCTTCGCTGGATTATATTTATTCTCATATACATCGCTATTGATATATATGCCTTCCAAGCCGTAAGGACGATTACTAAAAGCCAATGGATTCATGGGTGTTATGTGCTTGCTTCGGTCGTTGTTTTAGGGATGTTTATATATCAGCTGAGTTATGGAGCGCCCAATCGTGTAATGAATCCAATACGGATGTATACGTTCGGTGCTTTTTTAGTGCTATTTATTCCGAAGCTTTTTGTGATTGTCATGATGTTTGGAGAGGACATTATCCGGGTCTTCGTAGGTCTCTTTTCCAAATTAGGGGGCAGCGAAGAAAGCTTTTATATCCCATCGCGTAGGAAATTTGTGAGCACACTTGCCCTAGGGTTGGCCGCCATTCCTTTTGGCACCCTGTTGATAGGCATGTTCAAAGGAAAATACAATTATAAGGTGTTGAGTTATGCCATCGAATTTGATGATTTGCCCGAAGCCTTTGACGGTTATAAAATAACGCAAATAAGCGATGTACACAGTGGGAGTTTTGACAATGAAGAGAAGGTGGCTTATGGGGTTGAGCTGATTAACAAACAGCAAAGTGATGTAATTTTATTCACGGGAGACTTGGTAAACAATGTAACTACGGAGATGACACGCTGGAAAGATTTGTTTGCGACCTTATCTGCCAAAGATGGGGTCTATTCGGTGCTGGGAAACCACGACTATGGCGACTATATGCAATGGGAATCGGACGCGGCAAAGAAGAAGAATTTGGCAGACTTAAAGTCGCTGCAAAAAGACATGGGCTGGGATTTGCTTTTAAATGAGCATAGAACACTGGAACGCGGTGGTGAACAAATAAAATTGGTGGGTGTAGAAAATTGGGGACAAGGCTTTAAACAGGCCGGCGATTTAGCCAAAGCGAGTGAAGGTGTTTCTAAAAGCGATTTTAAAGTTTTAATGAGTCATGACCCTACGCATTGGAAAGAAGAAGTAAAAGGGCATGAGCTCAATTACCACCTCACTTTGAGCGGACATACCCATGGGTTGCAATACGGTATTGAAATTCCGGGATGGTTTAAATGGAGTCCGGTGAAATATCGCTATGAGAATTGGGCAGGTATTTATGAAGAATTTGGTCGTTATATCAATGTGAATCGAGGCTTCGGATTTCTAGGCTATCCAGGAAGAGTGGGTATTTGGCCAGAAGTGACCGTAATTGAGTTGAAAAAACGCCGTGATACCGCATAATTGCGCATAAATGTTATATTTGTAATAACCAATAAGTTATAGGAATGTCCAAATTTGGCGAATTAATTCAAACACATGTCCCAGTCCTCTTAGATTTTTATGCGGAATGGGATCAAGCCTGTAAAGAAATGCATCCTGTTTTAAGAGATGTGGCTGCTGCTCTAGGAGATAAGGCTCGCGTGATTAAAATAGACATTGAAAAGAATTCTGAATTGGCGGATGCCCTGCGAGTAAAAGGGTTGCCAACGTTAATGATCTATAAAAATGGCGAAATGAAATGGCGCCAAAGTGGTGAACAAGATGCCAATACCTTAATTGGTTTGGTGAAGGAGTACGTTTAGTTCACAGATTGCTCAACTTCCTTAATCGTCTCACAGCTCCATCCTTTTTTATCGATAAGATCTAATAGTTTAGGCAACGCGAAACGCATGTTCTTTTGTGCTTTCAGGCTGTCGTGAAATACTACAATACTGCCCGGATGTAAGTTTTGGGCAACATTCTGAAAGCAGGTTTCTTCGTTAGTCTTCTGGTCATAATCCATACTGAGTACGTTCCACATTACAATTTTGTATCCTTTTTGCTGAATAGCGCGGGCTTGTGAAGCTGTAAGTTGTCCGTATGGTGGCCGGAAGAGGCTAGGGTGAAGGCAGTCTTTAGATACTTCCGAACTAAGAACACCAGGAGTGTTATTGGAAACCCTGCTCTCCATGACTTCTTGCGCTTTCGCTACATTTGCTAGGTAGTCCTTATGATTGGTTTTTCTGCCGTTTAGATGGTGGAACGTATGGTTTCCTATCGCATGCCCTTCACGAACAATTCTATCGAAAATTTCAGGATGCTTTTTGACGTTATCACCGATGCAGAAAAAAGTCGCTTTTGCTTGGTGTTTTTTCAAGAGGTCGAGCACCCATGGAGTTACTTCTGGAATGGGGCCGTCATCAAAAGTTAGGTAGATGTTTTTTTCATCATTTGGAAACGCCCAAATTCGCTTCGGAAACATCCGTTGCACGAATTTGGGCGTTTGTGCCAAAAAAGATTTCATCAGTTATTCCTCTATTTCCACAGCACTACTATCATTCAGCAGCGAATCTAAAAATTGTTCTGTAAGACGCTCTTGTCGTAAAAATTCAGTGTCAATATCGATTCCCAAGCGAGCGAAAAACCCTCTAAATGGGTTGAGATGGTTTAAGAATTTCTCTTTCTCCTGATTGTAATAGTCCTTGCTGTCGAAAGTATACGTGAGTTCCACCAAGCTTTCATACTGATTCATCTTGGTGTAAATATCTTCTATCATTTCGCCTTGGGTTTGCACGTCCAAGCTTCCGTAGTACACAAGATAATCTCGCAGTACCCCAGAGACATCTTCATACACATTGCGCGCTTTTTCTGTTTGACCTATCTGATAGTAATGTCCCACAAAAGGTTCCACCAACGAGTAATATTCAAAATATTTCACAGGCATTTTTTCCATGGCTAGGTCCAAAACAGCTCCCGCCTTGTCTTTTTTACCTTCACTTATTAAGGTTTCCGCCAAACGAGCCAGATTACTTCGGTAGGTGATTCCATTTCTGCGTGTTTCTGTATCGTGATAGATGTCTGGGCTGCCACTATTCCCCCAGTCCCATTTCATGACGATATCATACATTTTGTCACCATCAATACGTCCCATGTCGAATGGGTTTCTTGGATCAACAGGTGTTTTGATAGGCACTAACTTATAAACCACTCCATCCAATTGAAGGTAATCTTTCATCCACAAATAGTCATCATTTCCGAAGGCGCCACCGCTAAAATAGATAGGGCGTTCCCAATTATTGTTCGCTATAATATCTAACATTAAAAGGCGATTTTTATATACAAAGTCTCCCGATAATTTAATATCAATATAAGGCACTATTAGATCTGCATCTTCTTGAGCGACTACTCCATTGCGTAATACGGCTTCTTTATCTACGGGGATCCTTATAATTTTCGATGGGAACGAGCTAATCATTTGTCCGCTGTTCAATTCTACCTTGGTAATTGGATTTTCACTGGCTACCCACTCCATCCAAGTTTTAATATCGACGGTATCTTCTTTTGTTTCTTGAAATGCAATTACATCTCTCGTTCCATAAGTATACTTGTCGTGCGTTAATTGAGACGGCACGGGGTCACTCGTAAAGGCCTTCTTTTTCATATCGTCAATATACCAGTCCGTTTGGAATAGGCTAGTGTTTACTATACGCACGTCCTGACGGTATTGTTCAATATTTTGTTGGTACCAAAGCGCAAAGGTATCGTTGTCTCCAATGGTGAATAAGATGGCATTTTCAGCACAGGAATCTAAATACATACGCCCCATCGAGTTGGCCGTGCGGCGTCCAGAGCGATCGTGATCGTCCCAGTTTTGAGCTGCTAGTAAAACCGGAGCCGCCAATAAGGTAGCGCTTAATACAATGGGTATGGCGACTTTTGGCTGGATGTATTCTTTCGCCACTTCATATAAGGCGTACACTCCGTACCCTATCCACATAGCAAATACGTAGAAGGATCCAACGAGCGCATAATCTCGCTCCCGAGGTTCATAAATTCGTTCGTTCAAGTACACTTTAAGCGCTAATCCTGTAAACAGGAAAAATACAAAGAGCACCCAAAAGCTTTTTTTGTCATTTTTACCGTGAAAGACCATGCCTAAAATCCCAAGGATCAATGGGAGAAAATAATAGGTGTTTCGGGCTTTGTTGTTAAGCACATCCTCTGGCAAATTATCTTGAGACCCCAAGTGCCACTCGTCCACAAATGAGATGCCACTCAGCCAATTTCCGTTTAAGGAGCCACCTTGCCCTTGCACATCGTTCTGTCGGCCCGTAAAATTCCACATAAAATAGCGCCAATACATATAGCTGAATTGATGCTGAAATAAATACTTCAGGTTTTGACCTAAGGTGGGTTTATTGATATCTAAGAAGGGGCCAAAATCGGTCAGGAATTTATTGTAATCTTCCCCATCGACGCGCCCAAGCGCATGTGCCTCTTTGAATTTGGCGACTTCTTCGACCAAGCGTTCCTCACTTCGGTATTCTCGTTTGATGCCAAATTCGAGTCCGCCAATAAACTCTAGGTAATTGCCATTGTGTTCTAAACTCCACATTCTAGGCAGAATCGCCTTTTGGTTATCGTCTGTATTCTGACCTGCATTTTTGTAGTCATTCACGATGACATATTTGCCTGCTTTTAGGTCTTTTTCGTATTTCGGCTTGTCGTCTTTGTACGGATTTTGCGCATCCAACCCTACATAGGCCTCTGTAAATTGTGGTCCGTAGAACAAATGTGTTTCAGGGTATTGTTCCCTATTGTAATAGGCTAATAACTCACGGGCGTTGTTCGGGTTATTTTCGTTAATAACCGTTCCTGCATTCGCTCGGATTGGGAGCATGAGCCAGCTTGAGAATCCGATGAAGATAAACAGCACGCAAAGGATTAATGTATTGTACATCACAAAACCATTTCTCCGAGTGTATTTTAATCCGAAGTAAAACAAAGCAATAAAAGCAAGTCCTGCGATCACTGTCCCCGAGTTGAATGGAAGCCCAATGCTGTTGACGAAGAACAATTCCGAAGCACTAAAAAGCTTTAAGGTAACGGGTAATAACAACTTAAAAATAAACAACAAAATGGCCACAGTAACGATATTGGCTACTATGAAATTTTTCACGGTTATTTTCTTGTATTTTTTGAAATAGTAAAGGAAGCCGATGGCCGGGATCGTTAGGAGTCCCATAAAGTGAACCCCAAAGGAAAGTCCAACGATAAAAGCGATTAGAATTAACCAGCGATCACCGCGTGGGGTAAACATTTCGCGCTCCCAACGGAGGCCGCAATAGAATAGAATAGACAGGATACAGGCAGCGGCGGCATATACTTCGGCTTCTACGGCACTGTACCAAAAACTATCGGTAAATGTGAAGGCTAGGGCCCCAACAGCGGCACTACCTAGGATAGCGATGGAGTTGTTTTTATTGAGTTGGCTGTTCTTTTTAACGAGGTTGGTCAATAAGATGGTTAACGACCAAAACATAAATAATATGGCAAAGGCACTAGAGAACACCGACATCAAATTGATGGTGAGGGCGATGCTAGAAGGGTCCATGGCGAAAATCGAGAAAAAGGCACCTAACAATTGGTATAAAGGTGCTCCGGGAGGGTGACCAACTTCCAAGTTACTTGCGGTGGTGATGTACTCTCCCGCATCCCAAAAGCTAACGGTGGGTTCCACGGTGAGCCAATACGTTAAAAGGGCTATGGCGAAGACAAACCATCCTAAGATTTTATTCCATTTGTTGAAGTTGAAATCGGTCATAGCTATTGTTAATTTTGGTTGTGGCGAATTTACTAATAATATGGATAATGGTATGGTAAAAATAAGCTAACGTAAGCCGATGTGCATTTATTTTGATAAAAAGGGGGTGGAAAATAGGACTAGACCTATTAAATATGGCCTTTCCGTTGTTTTTATGAACTAAAATCGCTCGAAATGAAAACAAAACAAAGGGGTGCGATTGATTTCTACATTTTTTCTAGAAATTGTTTGCGTGTACCAAACTTTGTATTAAATTTGCGCCTCATTATGGTAATGGCCCATGGTGTAACTGGCAACACGTCTGTTTTTGGTACAGAAGAGTCTAGGTTCGAAACCTAGTGGGCCAACTAGAATCAACCCTGAAGTAAAACTTCGGGGTTTTTTGTTTTTAACGCCTGATGAAGCTGCTTCCTTCCTTCTTTGGAAATGAGTATCTTTAATTTGTTCCTGCGAATAACCCTATGTCTGCCGAACCAATTAAAGGGAAAGGAATCGTATTTCGCATGTATCGTACTATGTGCAATCTAAAGAACGCTAATTATGAGAAGAAAATTTGAAGAGGTGATTACCAACGAATCCGATTTTCGCGAGATTATGGGGCATCCAAGTGAACGAGTTACAAGCAAAACAATTGATCACATTGATGAAAATTGCCGGCTATTTATAGAACAATCTCCATTCATCGTTGTTTCGACTTCGGATGCGGAAGGAAATTTTGATGCCTCCCCTAAAGGAGACCCGCCTGGGTTTGTCAAAGTGTTGGATGAAAAGACCCTCGCTATTCCGGATAGGTTGGGAAATAAAAGAGCCGATACCTTTATGAATGTGTTGCAAAACCCAAAAGTGGGGTTGATTTTTCTAATTCCAGGGATTAAAGAAACCTTGCGTGTGAGTGGCGAAGCGCAAATAGTGAAAGACAAGGCAGTGTTGGAACTACTTGCACATAAAGAAAGACTACCAAATTTGGCAATGATCGTGCACGTGGAAGAGGCATTTTTACATTGTGCAAAATGTATCATACGTTCTAAATTATGGGCAAAGGGCGTTGAGACTGCTGACCGCAAAGCACCTACACTGGCCAAATCCATGGTGGACCACGGGAAACTCGATATAACCTATGAGGAAATGGATACGATCATTAAGAACGATGAAGAAACACGGTTGTATTAATAGGAATCAATTAATATTTAAACCTCACTTCTTAATCAGCACCCAGAGGGATACTTCTTCATCTGCTCGCCAGTGTTGATCTCGTTCTGTTTTTTCAGAAGCCGTTTTTACTTTTTTTGTAAAGCATTTTTCTAGCTGAAATCTGCCGCCTTCGGCCAGTTCTTTCTCTATGGGATGGTCTTTGGTCACCTTAGTTATTTGCGCCAAATTTGAGAATAGAATAACGAGTTTCCCTTCAGGTAACAACCTTTTATTTGCTTCCGTAAAAAAATCAGGGAATAAGTTTTCATGATAATAAATAGCTTCGTCAATGCTATCAAGATTTTGAGATGCAGGCAACCAAGGTGGGTTAAAAACAATCAATTCAGTCTCTTTTTCCCAGTTGCCAAAAAGATTCCCAACAGCTAACTCTAGCTTTCGAGACAACTTGGTGTCTCCCATAAATTCGATTAATCCAACAATCGCATTAGGGTTTGTGTCCGTGCCGTACACTTTCTGAAAACCATACTTTATCATTTGAAAAGAAAGTATGCCACTTCCAACCCCAACATCCATAGCCGATTTTTTTGGCCCGTCATACCGTTTTAACCAATTGTCGAAAAGCACTAAATGATCAAAACGAGTAGGGAAGTAGGTACCGTAATAGGGGTGCAATTTATTTCGAAGTACAGGAATGGAAATACCATTTTTATACCACTGCCAAGAGCTATTTAGACCTTGAACTTGAGGAAAAGGCAATAAGAAGTCTGTAGTTTCTGGATATAGTTTTTCTAACCAACCGATGGAAGGTGCTTTTTTTACGTTCAATTGATTTCCAACAATTTCTATCAAAATAAGGTGTGATAGTTCGCGATATTTCGACCGATATGCGCGCTGTTCTTTGAAAGACTTGTTGGGAAACTTTCTTTTAAGATACTTCTGCAATTCCTTTAGAAGTAACATGCCATTGCTATAAAACGCAGTAATTAAAACAGGTGATCCGGCCTCTAAGGTTTCAATGGTTTGCTTGATGTCGGTGCCGCGATCAAAGGAAATTACTTCTTTTTCAATTACTATAGGTTCTGGTTTGTTTATAGATATGTCTGCGGCCATGAATTAACATTGAATTGAAAACGATATGCATCCCAATAAGGTTCGCAAAACGTAAAGTGAATAGTAAGGGGTAAAGATACTTCTTAAAACCTAGCCGAGGTCGCAGAATGAAGTGATTTGTCTCGGATAGGAAGTATACTTTCATTGCTCAATCACATAAAAGGAGTTTTAATTAGTATACCACATCTTATGAAATTAATATCGAGCTTAAAAAGCTTACACGACTACAATCGCTATTTTCAAATAAATAGAACTCTTTTCTTCTACAGACTATCTAAGCTGACCAATATCATATTTTAATCTTACGCCTCGTGGTAGTTTAGCCTTAAATAAAATTGACTATGACTATTTCCATTCAATATGTTAAGATGCCGCAAAGTGATACCATGAACGAATTCACGACTGCCAGACTTGAAAAACTAGCCAAAAAATACGATTGGCTCATTAGTGCTACGGTACATTTTAAAACTGCCCAAGACAACAACGGTAGAAATAAAGTATGCGAAATAGAATTGAGTGCGCCTGGTCCAAGAATTTTTGCTTCATCTATTGAGCTTCACTTTGAGAGCGCAGTAAAAGAAACGATACGTGATTTGGAGCGTCAACTAAAAAAGCGCAAAGCAACACGATCTAATTAAGAATCCTACTATTAACTATAAATCATACACATGAAAAAAATATTGGTACCCATCGATTTCTCTGAACATTCTGAATATGCTTTGGAAGTAGCTGCACAACTGGCTAAAACATACAACGCTGAAATTGTAGCCCTTCATATGATGGGCCTATCTGAGGCTGTTCTTACCAAAGACGATTCTCAAGAAGTATTAGAGGCCGTGTATTATATGAAATTGGCCCAAAAGCGTTTCAATGAATTCTTGGACCGCGATGACCTGAAAGATATTAAGGTGCATACCACAGTACAGAACTATAAAGTTTTTACTGAAATTGACGCCTTAGCCAAGGAGTTTGAAGCCGACTTAATTGTCATGGGGTCTCATGGGAGTAGTGGTTTAAGAGAAGTGTTTGTAGGTTCCAATACCGAAAAGGTGGTGCGGTCTACGAGTTTACCCGTTTTGGTTATCAAGAATAGACTGATGAATTTTTCAGTAGAAAAAATGGTATTTGCTTGTGACTTTTCTTCAGACTATCTGCCCGCTTTTAAAAAGGCAAAGCAATTTGCAGATATGTTTGATAGTGAATTTCAACTCTTGTACATCAACACACCAGAACGCTTTAAGCGCTCCAGTGAAATGGAAGAACGCGCTTTTAAATTCCTAACCGAGGCCGGTGATGGACATATGGACTTATATGATAAAATAAGTTATTTCTGTGACACCACTATTGAAGATGGAATTTTCACCTTCAGCAACGCGTACGGCGCAGACGCTATCTTGATTCCAACACATGGTCGCAGAGGTCTAGCACATTTCTTTGCAGGAAGTATTGGTGAAGAATTAGTGAATCACTCTAACATTCCCGTGATTACGTTTAAAATTTAAATTGTCGCTATCAAACGAGGCGAATGCAAAGAGGGAATTTCCTGTGGAGATTCCCTCTTTCTTGTTTTGGTTTATACTGAATGAATGCCAAATGGATTTAAATGGGGATTTTATAGGTGGCAGAAGGAAATCAGTTCGAACGGCTGTAGGCCGTATCTTATTGTTGAAAATGATATTAACTCCTACCTTGATTGATTTTTGGTGCCACTTTAAAGGTGACCAACGAATAGAAAATCCAACCGAATGCCGTAATAAATAGCACCCGCTGAAACACGCCAGTGAAATCAGGAAAGACTACAATAAGCAGCGAAAGGCCAACGGCTAAGCAGAGCATGAAAAAGGCCAAAGCTTTATCCAAGCGGCGTTGAAGTGTGATCACCATGGCCGCGCAATAGACCGAAAATACCACTCCTGTAATGGTCGAAAAGATGGAATGCATTACATGCGTACGCTCCAAATATAACGTCTCGGTAATGGGAGCATGATGATAAAATGCGGTGAGGCCCAATGAGATTACAAAAAAGCATAACAGATAAAAGGGAAACCAAAAACGTCTCAACACCCTGGTACCGAGCCAGGCCGTTGCTATACTTAACAGTATAAAAACAGCGTTCATCATCCAGCCGTTCGGGGCGTTTTGAGCTCCTAATTCACTTAAGGAATGCTGCACTCCATTATATCCTTCCGCAGAAAAATAAGGCAATACAAAAGCAGCTAACAATAATAATATATAAACGAATGTATAAAAGAATCCAGCGGCTCTCATAGAAAAGGGTTTAGAATACTAAAGGGTTGACATCATAACGTTTTAAGACGGGCAGCAATTGCTCAAGTGGAACTCGCACCGAATAGCTTCCAGTATAGCTTGGGCAGACCACACAATCGTCAAAGTAGTATTCAACCGAAGTGTCATCCAAAACAAAGTTATCTTTGTATTCAAAGAAGTCATCTTCCGAAATTTCCCAACAGTCATAATACATTTCTCCCGAGTTGATTTGAGTCACAATCACTTCGTTTAAAATCTTGCGCAACTCTTCTTCCGAACCTTCTACAAAGAAATCGTCGTAATTCATAAAAATAGAACGGTTGAGATCAAAGTTGATACAATCAAAGGAATAGGTCGGGTGTAAGGTCCCAGAGTAAAAGTTCTCCTTATAAAACAAAACGCTCACCAGTTGGTCGTTGACGTTGTAAATTTTATAATCAATAAATCGTTTCTCCTTATAGCGTTGGGTGCGAATGGTATCGCAGAAAAGACCTTTATCTTCCAGTATACCGGCTTCGGTTCCAATGATATCGACGTAGGTGTCGATGATGTACTCGTTAAAGTTGACATAGGAAGCCTTGAGATTTTCGTTGAGCAGTGGATACCGAAAATCAATGCTGTACTCATCTTCATCTTTTAGATAAGACTTTTCAATTAAAAGTGTTTCCAACTGGTCTTTTTCATCTTTAAGCTCAATGAGTTCCTGTTGTTTAATTTGAATGGATTGTCGTTTGTTGAGCTCAATATCTTCTTTCTCAAACGCGAGACTATCTTCCAAAATAGTAACAGTTTCGGAGATTGGATCTTCTGTAGTAAGCACTTCTTTCTGCTTGCCATCATTTTTACAGGCAAGTAGGGTTATTAGCAATAAAAATGTGATGATTTTATGCATAGATTTAGATTTATCCTATAAATGTAACGTGCAACCTACAGAATAAATATGACAATAATCAGTCGATACAAAAGTCAAGCGGTAAATTGACAACTCTAGGATCTTCTCTTTGGAAGTATGAACGAACATGCAATTATTAGTCAAAGCCGGCACACAAGGCATCTAAAAATCGAATTCGTTTTTCCATCCAATTTTGGAGGTAACGCAATTCTGTCTCTGTCGTTGAAGCGCGAGGCCATCGCAATTGGTCACGCTCATAAATTTGTTGCTCTTTTAAAAACGAGTAGGTTTCATCCAGCCTATTAAAAAGAGCGTCATCACTATACACCCCTGCTCGAAGTTCTTCCCATCGCTTTTTGAGACGACTCCGATAATTGGCAGGATTGGCTGTTAGAAGCCGGTCAAAGAGCCCGTTGCTGAGCATATCACCTGTGGTTTCGATCCGTTTCGCATCTTGTATGTAACCCATGGTTCCATCGAGATCCCAAGGAATAAATAAATAGGGGGCATTGTTTGAATGTCGTGCTAGGTAATAATTTTTCCCAAGGTTATCAGTGGCTCGCACTAGGTTTACAAATAGAAAATAGTCAATCGCATTATCGATATCAAGGTTTTGTTCGATACTTGCAGTAAATTTTTCATCGTCATCACCAGCTACTAGTGCTACAAACTGATAGATATGTTCCCAATGTGCTTCAAAGTTTTCATAAGGATACTTCATCTCGAAGCCCGCCCAATGCGGAAAGGCATTATTAAAGGTTGGGGCACTTTTAAATGAAGATGCATTTGCAAAACTATTTGCCTTATACAACGCGCCATAGACGGTGTCATTTTGCATTTTCTTCAACTCCAGTTGCTTGCGGTCTACTTGTTCTGAAAGCAAATAAACACCCTCATAAGCTCCATTTAAAAAAACTTCAGCAAAAGTCAAATCGTTACTAGCTTTCTTCCTATTGTCACCCTTATTTTTCGCGCTGTCTCGCACATCCAACCATAGTTTGGTCGCCACGTAGGATCGAATTTTTAGCGGTTCGTTGTACAGACTATTTAGAAGCCAATCGTCATCGTTACGCAATCCACCGAGGCTTTGGTCTATGGTTAGGGTACCTATGCTATCTTTTCTAAGCTCCAGGTCGTAGGATTTTTTTGGATATTTTAAGGCGCTATTTCCTCGCCATTCGATCGCAATTTGGCTAGTGAATTGAACAATCGAATCGGCATAGGAGAGCATAGCATTGGTCTTTGGCTCATCTTTGATGCTATCTGTGGCTACAATTTTCAGAATGGGCAAACCCGTGACAAACAATTGAAACGTATCTTCTTTTTGAGTCACTTCATATACCTTGGTAGTATGCAAGGCTAATTGATCTTCCTTAAAGATGAAGGTGTCGCTGCCAAAATCAATGGTACTAAGGGTATTTTTTTTCTCTAATAAGGAGTCTGTCAGAGACTGATGGCACACAATGATGTTATGGGTTCGATCAATTCCGAAGAAATTTTCATGCTGCGAAACATCCTTAGTTTGTGCTACGGTGCTGAAGCAGGTCAACATACCCAAAATAACGAAAGTAAAAATAGTTCTTATCATAGTATCCATAGAGAAGTCAAAGATACCTATTGCGTTAAAATCTATCCGATAAACCGAATAGATTTTTTTAAAACAATACCTTTATAGAAAAGGAGTTAATTCACAAATGAAGTGTCAAAAAAATAGGAGCTTGCTTTTCTTCTGCAAGCGTATGTTCTGTGTGGTTTTTTTTATAGCGCCCTGGTCTTTGATATGGAGTCAAAACAGACCACAAAAGCCTAAGTTGGTTGTTGGAATTGTTGTAGACCAAATGCGCTATGATTACTTGGCTGTTTTTTCTGAAAAGTATTCTGAGGGCGGGTTCAAAAAGTTGATTTCCAAAGGTTTCTCCTGTGATAGCAATTACCTTAATTACGTTCCAACGCATACGGCTCCGGGACATGCTGGCATTTATACAGGCGCCTTACCAGCACAGCATGGTATTATAAGTAATTATTGGTACGACACCAGCATACATAAGGCCGTGTATTGTGTTTCGGATGATTCCGTTGAGCCCGTGGGTACGGGAAGCAAAGCAGATCGAAGTTCTCCAAAACGACTTTTGGTACCCACATTAGGAGACGCTAATAGAGAACAAACCAATATGGAAGGTAAAACCATTAGTATTTCTATAAAAAATAGAGCTGCGGTATTATCGGGAGGAAAGAATGCCAATGCAGCTTATTGGTTTCGAGGAAAGGATCAAGGGCATTGGATTACCTCCTCTTATTACATGAAAAGCTTGCCACAATGGGTGAAGGATTTTAATGACTCCGAACGGTTAGATGGCTATATGAATCTATGGGAGCCGCTTTATCCTCTAGAAACATATACTGAAAGCCGTCCAGATAATTCACTTTTTGAGCGCGGATTTTCAAAGAAGGATAAGCCTGTATTTCCTTACGACATTAAGAAGCTTGCCTCAAGAAATGGTGGATATGATGTTATAAAATCGACGCCATACGGGAATAGCTACACCTTAGATTTTGCCGCGGCTGCCTTGCAGGGAGAACAGCTAGGGAGCGGCGATGCGACCGACTTTTTATTGATTAGTTTGTCTAGTACCGATTATATAGGCCATAATTTTGGGGTGAATTCGAAGGAAGTGGAGGATACCTATATACGTTTGGATCGAGATTTAGCGATGTTCTTGGAAGCACTTGATGAGCAAGTGGGGAAGGATAACTATGTGTTGTTTCTCACTTCAGATCATGGCGCCACGGAGAACCCGCAACACTTGAAGGAACAAGGACGGGGCGGAGGATATTTTAAGGAAGCCACCTTTATTATTGAACTAAAAGACTACCTGTCTAAAGTCTATGGTAGTTCAAAAATCATTGAGCACATCGCGCTCAATCAGGTGTATTTGAACAAAGAAGTGTTAGCGATGCTAGAATTATCTACTTCCGAAGTGGAAAAAACGATTCAGCAGTATATTTTGAAACAGCCACAAATAAGCACAGCGGTGACGCGAACTCAGTTGCTACAACGGGAATTTTCGGAAGGCCTTGAAGTATTGATTCAAAACGGATTTCACCCGGATCGAAGTGGAGACATTGCCTATTTATTGGAGCCTTCTGTGGTGGTGTATTCGAAAACAGGATCGGACCATGGAAGCGGCTACGATCATGATACCCATGTACCTTTACTCTTTTATGGTGCCGGGATTGTGTCAGGAAGCAGCAAGCGTCTTACGAGTAGCGTGGATATTGTATCGACACTTGCCGCAATCTTGGGAATTCAGCCTCCTGCAGCTGCGAGCGGGAAAACTATCCATGAAGCACTGGAATAATTTTAATTACTGAAATAACTCAAGTTTTACACAAAAAAAAGGTGAGTTCCTTGCGAAACTCACCTTGGCCGGTTGTCAACCTCAGATTTAAATAAAACAGTTCACTAAAATTAAAAGCGTATTTACAGTTAAACTAAGGAACAATAAATGCAGAATAATTCTTGGTTTCTGTACAGATAGAAAGGCGACCAAATGTGTGCAGCATACTACCACCGAAACAAATACAAGAAGCATTTCTAAAAGCCCGTTACCAGAAGCTAAACTAAGCATTACGGCAATAGACCCAAGGCACGTAGAAGCAATTATTGCCAAAGATGAAATTCCAAAAAAGTTTTCTTTATAGTCCTCGTTTAATTGATTGAATGTAATCATAATTCTTGATTTAAGTGTAGTTCAAAAATAGGAGGTGCCTGAAGTTTATAACATGATATATGTCAGCTTTTAAAGCCTAGTCTTTAAAAAGCAGCTGCAACCTGGAAAGAATAATGAGTTCAGATTTATTTTTCCCAGCAAAAGCATCCGCAATTGCATTAGCAGTTTTCCAAATCAGGCGCTTCTTTTCGGGCGTGAATAGGCTGAGGTGCTCTTTATAATAATAGGAAAAACTATCAAAACAATCGTCGGCATCCAATCCTTCATAGTCGAACCAATCGAATACAATCTCCATTTGGTAGACCACATTGGCGCCAAATTCGTCTTTAAATTCGTTTTTAGTAGTCCATTCTGAACTTACAATTTCCCTCAATGCTTGGTATTCTTTTTCGTGTACTAACTTGTCTGCGGCTGCAACGGCGTAGAATAGCTGTCCAATTTCTTGGTAATAAACCAGTTGTGGTTTTTCAAAAGTGCTCATAATTGTTTGTATTGATATCAATAAATCTACGAGGCAGAATTTCTTTATGCTATGATAAATATCAGCTGTCAATCAACCCTTATAATTGAGTATATTTGGGCTATGAAGTTTTTTAATGAGAACTCCGATGATGTTTTTGAAACCATCTTTGAATCGGTTTCTGAAGGAATTGTTGTTGTTAACAAGGATCAGGTCATTGTAGCCACTAATACTTCGGCGAATGAGATGTTTGGATATGAAGCTGGTTTTTTAGTAGGACAATCGCTTAATGTGCTCATTCCGCAGAAACACAGAAGTGGTCACGGAGGTAACTTTAATACCTTTATGCAGCGCAGTGGAAAGCGACAAATGGGAAAAGGTCGTGATCTATACGGAGTTAAGAAGAACGGGTTAGAATTTCCTGTAGAAGCTGGGTTAAATCCTTTTTTGGTAAACGGTGAACACTTTGTTATGGCAATCGTTACTGATATTACAGAACGAAAAAACTACACTGAAAACTTAGAGCGCACGGTGAAAGAACGAACGCAGCAATTAACGGAGGCCCTTCACAAGGAGAAAGAATTGAACGAACTGAAAACTAAATTTCTTTCGTTGGTTTCGCATGAATTTAAAACTCCACTGAGCGGGATACTAACATCTGCGACGCTTGCCGGTAAATACACCTACACCGAACAGCAACCAAAAAGGGAGAAACACCTTGGGACCATTCAGAATAAAGTGAAATACCTGAATAATATTATCAATGATTTTCTTTCCATTGAACGCTTGGAGAGCGGAAAGGTGAGTTACAAATA
>Ga0316204_10006762_pt1 | contig 17338 bp, 16 predicted proteins | sample 6monrhotite_MG_2_FD_205661 | JGI IMG/M metagenome (GOLD analysis project Ga0316204, IMG submission 205661) | Microbial mat bacterial communities from mineral coupon in-situ incubated in ocean water Damariscotta River, Maine, United States -... | ecosystem: Environmental > Aquatic > Marine >... | reverse complement strand
AAGCCATTACTGAAATTTTGGTGACACAAGGTATCAGTGACTCTATTCGCATAGACTATCTGCACAATCTAAAACAGCAATGTATTGATTGTGTGACCATAGATCTATTGCAAATAGACGGTTTAATCGAATCCAGACGAGCGATATTTCCTAGCGGTTTGGCCATATTAATTGCCCTGTTCGAACAGTTAAATATTCAAGAAATGCAGATTTCAGGTGGCGCACTGCGCGAAGGCCTTATCTATGGCATGTTAGACAACATGCAGCAAAATGATCGTAGGTTACAAACACTGGAACAATGTATTGAACGTTTCCACATAGATCCTAGCCACGCTAATCGCGTTAAAAACATTGCCCTTAGCCTGTTTAAGCAAGCACAAAATCAAATGCTGTTAGGCAAAGTGGATTGCGAAGCGATTTTGATGGCTTCGGCCATGTTGCATGAAATTGGTTTACACATCGAGTATAAATTACACCATCAACATGGTGCTTACATACTTAGCCACTTGCCCTTAGTAGGTTATACTCAACAGCAACGGGCTGGCATTAAAACGCTAGTGCAAAGCCATAGACAAGAAATAAAACTCGGTTTGTTTGATGCCTTCCATCCAGAGGTGCGCCAAGCGCTATTGATTTTAGTCAGAGTGTTACGGCTATCTTGCTTACTCTCCATCCGCCGAAAAGATAATTTATTAGCAGATTTTACGTTAATCGTATCAGATGAAAAGTGGACACTCACTTTCCCTAAAGGCTGGCTAAAAGCACATCCTTTGATTGATGCAGAGCTGGCAAATGAAAAGTGGCAGCAACATAAAGTAGGCTGGGTATTAGAGTGTTTTTAACTCCTCAATTTATCTATACCCGTCTCCCTTGAAGCTGCAGCGTCGTTGGCTGCTCTCACTCACCCCAATCACCTAGTACGCCTAGGCTCATGGGGCTGAGTTCCTTTGCCGCCTAGCTGCAACTCCAATGGCTTTGGGTATAAAGCATTTGTAACTATTCAGCCGAAAGTTATTCTTTAGATAGCAGTTGCGCTGCATCTTTAGCAAAATAAGTCAAGATGCCATCTGCACCAGCTCGTTTAAATGCTATGAGCGACTCCAAAATCACTTCATCTTCTTTTAACCAACCATTGGCAAACGCCGCTTTATGCATGGCGTATTCGCCGCTGACTTGGTAGGCAAAAGTGGGCACTTTGAATTCATCTTTGCAGCGCCTGACTATATCCAGATAAGGCATACCGGGTTTGACCATGACCATGTCAGCGCCTTCTTGCAAATCTAAGGCGATTTCGCGCATGGCTTCGTCTGAGTTGGCGGGATCCATTTGGTAGTTCTTTTTATTACCTCCTTTAATATTGCCTGCTGAGCCAACAGCGTCTCTGAAAGGCCCGTAATAGCTAGACGCGTATTTCGCTGAATAGGCCATGATACAGGTATTGGTAAAGCCATGGCTTTCCAATGCTTGGCGTAACGCGCCCACGCGGCCATCCATCATATCTGATGGAGCGACAATATCAGCGCCCGCCTCTGCGTGAGACAGTGCCTGTTTGACTAATACCTCTGTAGTTTCATCATTTAACACATAACCCTGCTCGTCAATCAGCCCATCTTGGCCGTGAGAGGTAAAAGGGTCGAGGGCTACATCTGTTATAACGGCAATGTCTGGCACAGCTTGTTTGATGGCACGCACAGCTTGTTGTGCCAAGCCATCGGGGTTAAACGCTTCGCTGGCACACAATGACTTGGCTTGTAGCGGTGTCACAGGAAAAAGTGCAATTGCAGGAATACCAAGTGCTACAAGCTCATGTGCTTCTTTTACTAACAGATCAATAGATAATCGGTTAACACCTGGCATCGAAGGAACGGCTTCTACTTGATTGAGGCCTTCCAATACAAACATGGGGTAGATTAAGTCACTGGCGGTGAGTTGATTTTCTGCAACTAATCTACGGGTAAAATCCTGTTTACGTAATCTGCGCATACGGGTGTTAGGGAATTGTTCAATCATGATTGGTCCTGCTGTTGAATGAGGTCTAATTGGCTGCCTTGTACATTATTGCGACCTGCGTTTTTGGCTACGTACAGTTGTTTGTCTGCCAAGGCTAAAATAATCTCTTCTGGTTGGTTCAAGTCAGCTATTGCGGTACCTATACCGGCGCTTATAGTAATGCTCACAGATACGTCTTCGGCTTGTATACTGGTTTTTTCAATTTCAGCTCTAAGCTGCTCAACCAAAACCATCGCGCCTTCTAGATCGGTACTTGGGAGTATCAGTGCAAACTCCTCACCCCCGTAGCGGCATACATCATCGCTGGGTCTTTTTAAGGCTTTTTTAAGTGTACTAGCCACTGATTTAATACATTCGTCGCCAACTAAATGGCCATATTTGTCATTCACACTTTTGAAATGGTCAATGTCCATCATCACCACAGATAATTGGGTTTGTTCACGTCGGCTTCTACGCACTTCGGCTTGATATTTTTTGTCAAAATAACTGCGGTTACGGATCCCTGTTAATGCATCTAGGGTGTTTTTTTCTTGTAGCTCACGATTCGTCTCAGATAATTCACGAAGGGCAATTTCTAGCTCTAAGGTGCGCTCTTGTACTTTGTATTCAAGATCTTCGGTGGCGTTTTGTTGTAATGCCAACATGTCTTTTTGTGCATATTGTGCTTGTCGTTCTTTGTTCAATAACTCGGCCTGAGTATCTAACAATGCTTGGTGTTGTTGATTGTGGCTAAGGGCCAGAATGAGCGCTAGAAGTAGCGTTTCTATGCCAGCACCTAACATCAATAGGTAGTATGAAGGTAAGTTTAAGTTGATGATATTCAGTGAGTCTAGGCTTACCGCAAAACCACTAATAAAAAAGACTGCCCACGCGAAAGTATAATATTGCGCAATCGCTAGACCTTTAACCCATAACCAGATTGATACGGCGAGAATAAATATAGCGCCACCACATAACATCAGCAAAAAGGCTTTAAGAAAGACTTGTAGCGGTATAAACAAACTGACGACTAGGCCGATTAAAAAAGCATAAGCGGTGAAGTTAAGTAGCTTGCTTAGTCGGGTGTTATAGGCTCTGACATTGAGTAACAGGTCGCAAAAAATAATCGATAAGCACACAGTCAAAGGGGCAAAAATACCTATTGCATGTTGTTGAAACCAAGGTGAATTAGGCCAAACATAGCGATAACCTAAGCCCTGTAACGCTGCTAAAGTTAAAGCTAAGAAAATAACGTAACCTGCATATACCAAAAAAGTAGGGGAGCGGGTAGTGATAAAAAAGAATAGGTTACTTAACCCCATTGCCAGCATCAGTCCAAAAAATCCCCCTGTGATCAAACCAATTTTACTGGCAAATTCTAAGTAGTCTTGTTGTTGCCAAATATATAAGGGTAAACGCATTGTACCTTGAGAGTAAGTGCTAACAAATACTTCTACAGGTAGCCCATTAGTCGGAACGGGGAATAGAAAGTTTTCATGTTCAACTGTACGTTGCGAAAAAATCAGGGCATCGCCTACTTTGTATTCTGCTATTACCCGGTTGTTTTGTACAAACCAAAGGTTAATCTTGTCCAACATCGCATTATCAATTTCTAGCAACCATGTTTTTGTAGGGTCAATATCTTTGAGGGTAAACCTAAACCAATGTAACTCGTTAGACATACCTAGAGACGTTAGATCCTGCTGCTGCCAAATATTATCGGAGCTATTCAAAATATTGGAAATGGAAAACTGTTTTTTTATGTCAATCAAGTGTTCAACGTCTTGCACCACATTCTGGCTTGGGCTAATTTGGCTAGAAAAATTAATTGCCGCAAAAATGACCGCGGTACAAAATATACCGATGATTAACAGCAGCCCATTTTTACTAAATATCACGTTAAATGGATTATTCGGCATGATTAGCGCTCATGCTTAAAATATTAAACAATGTTCGTGTATTAGCTTGGGCTGTTTTCTGTAAAGTTTTGATATCAATTGCCATTAAGTTAGCAACTTCCTCAGCTACGTAAGGCAGGTAGCCTGGTTCGTTATTACCATTGTCCACTTTGCGGTTGTTAGCCAGCCCCTTAGGACGTAAATAAGGGGCGTCGGTTTCTAACAAAATGCGATTTAATGGCAGTGACTTGACGGCGTCACGCAGGGCTTGCCCGCGTGTAAGATCACATACCCATCCGGTTATCCCAATATACAAGTCCAACTCTAAGTAACGATGCATCTGTTCCATATTGCCGCTGAAACAATGCACTACGCCACCTTTTAATTCTTTACGATATTTTGACAGCAATTTTATCTGTGCATCAAATGCATCTCGCTCATGCAAAAAAACCGGTAAACCCAATTCACAGGCTAATTTAAGCTGTTGCTCAAAGGCAAAAAGTTGTGCACTTGGTGTAGAAAAATTCCGATTGAAATCTAAACCACATTCGCCAATGGCCACCACATGATTAGATTTAGCTAAGGTTTTTAGTTCATTGATAGTTTGATGGGTAAATTGGCTAGCATGGTGGGGATGCACACCAACAGTAGCAAATAAGTGAGCAGGATGCGCTGAAGCTAATTTTTCAGCCTGTTGGCTTTTTTCTACACTTGTCCCTGTTACTATCATCAATTCGACGTCTACTGCTAAAGCACGCTCAAATACTGGCTGAAAGGTCAACCTTTTATCGGTAAAGTTCACCCCAATATCACACCAAGGCATAGATTTAACTTACGCGCTTAGCACGAATGCGTTTATTTGCGTTTTCTTTACTGATAAAAAAAGATCCCAAAGCTCCCCGTTTTATGGTGACGGATTGACCTTCGACTAATTTTAAGCGAACGCTGTCTGTTTGACGCCAAACTTGGCCGTTATCTAGGGTGACAATTTGTTCGCCATAAGCACTTTTCGTCACCTTTACTATTTTCCCTTGGATTTGGTTGATCAAATCTTTAGGAGATTTTTTATTTTCTTGGCCAAAATTTTCAGCAGCACTAACTAGTGGCTTTGCCTTACTCGTGTCAGACTCAATGGGAAGTTCTGCTACTAATAGAGTGGGTAAAACAGCTTTCTTAGCTAGGTTGTCGTAACAAACAAGTCGCTGCAAGCTATCGTTATTCTGGGCGCAGCCTAATAAATCACTTTGCAGCGATTGCGTCATGCCAAAAGTACTGAAACATGCTAATAATCCCGCATACTTTCTAATATTGTTCATAAATTCTTCTCTAGTGTTATTGATTTACTTTTTTTTGGGAATAAATGCTACCAACTACAATTCCAAACTCGTATAAAATCCACATAGGTATGGCAAGCAAGGTCTGAGAGATGATATCTGGTGGCGTGAGCAACATGCCCACCACAAAAACCCCAACAATCACATAGGGACGTTTTGCGCGAAGGGCATCTGGGGTGGTGATGCCTGTCCAGCACATCAAAACGACTGCCACCGGGATTTCAAAGGCCAAACCAAATGCAAAAAATATCTTAAGCACAAAATTAAGATAACTACTAATATCGGTATTGATCACCACGCCTTCGGGCGCCACGCTAGAAAAGAACGCAAAGGCCAATGGGAAAACCACATAGTAGGCAAAGGCCATGCCTAAATAAAACAACAACGTGCTGGAAAACAATAGGGGAGCCACTAAGCGCTTTTCGTTTTTATATAGCCCCGGAGCGACAAATCCCCAGATTTGATAAAGTATCACAGGGATTGCAATAAAAAATGACAACACCATAGTCAATTTAAAAGGCGCAAAGAAAGGAGACGCTACGTCTGTGGCAATCATTTGTGCATTTTCAGGCAGAGTGTCTAGCAAAGGCGTCGCTAACCAGTGATATAAATCTTGGGCAAAATAAACCAAGCATAGGAATACCACAAAAACACTGACAACTGCTTTTAATACACGGCCTCTGAGCTCAATTAAATGAGCAATTAAGCTATTAGGTTCAGCCATAGTTACTCTTTAGAATAAGGTTTTTGAACGGACTTGGCTGCTTCGCGAAGCTCATCAACAGATTTTTGTAACTCAGGAGACAGATTCTCTAAGTTTTGTTGCTCGGCTTTTTTCAAATTCTCATGTAATTCATGAATTTTGAATTGCTGCTCCACCTCCTGTCGAAAACCACTGGCCATGCCTTTAACGCTACGTACAGTTTTCATGGTCGAGCGAATGGCACCGGGTAACCTTTCAGGTCCCAATACTACTAAACCTATAACAGCAATAATTAACAGTTCGAAAAAGCCGATATCAAACATTAGTTATGCTCTTTTTGTTCGCTCTTGCTTTGCTGAACAGTGTTTTCTGCATCATCTACCGATTTGTCTTCAACCTTTTCTTTGGCAACAAAATCAGCATCCTTGTCTTTATCATCATCGCTCATGGCTTTCTTAAAACCTTTCATCGCTGAGCCTAAGTCCCCACCTAAACCGCGTAGTTTTTTAGTGCCAAACAGCAACACAACAATAACTAAAATAATCACCATCTGCATGGGGCTAATGCCAAACATAAAATACTCCTAGAAACTATATCAATTTCATTATACGTAGCTTACTAGAAAGGTCACTGGATTTGATCGGCAAATCTAGGTTGTTTGGCATTTTATACCCAAACCACCTCAAAATGCGCGTTTTGAGGTGGCTTGGGTATAAGTGCTAATTGCGTTAAACTTAAATTTGCAAACGCCAATTGCCTGCCTATCAACCGCTTGTTTATGGGTATGACTAAGGAAAAGTGTGAAAAAAGCTCTTTTATTATTCTTTGTCAGTAGCGCTTTAATAACCAATATTAATGCGCAAGAGACAGAGCAAGAATACCCATGGTTAGATACCATGCACCAGAGCATTGCTTCTTCTGTCAATTCTAGTGCTTTATGGTTTGATGACTTTTTTGCTTTAGAGGAATTAGTGGATCCTCAAGAAGCCTATGGTGAGGCGCGTATCCGACTGGGCTGGGAGCCAAGAAGCCGAGACTTAAGTGAGTTTGAGACGCGTTTTAAAGTAAGAGTAAAACTACCCAATTTGAAAAATCGTGTTGATCTGGTTGTATCAGATTATGACAATGACATACCAGATAATGACATCCTAGCATCAGACAATAACGATTTTGTCGAGCAGAACCGTTTTAGCCTAGCACTGCGCTGGCGTAGAAGCCCTGAAAGTGGGTTGTCACATCGTATAGGCGTAGGCCGTGGATTGCAGGCTTTTGCCAAAAGCCGTTATCGCAACTCCCATATCTTGACCAATCAAACGATTTTACGTTGGGAAACATCTGCTTATTTATATAGTGGTGACGGTTTAGGGGCCGATTTTTCTTGGCAACTAGATTACAACGTCACTGATCATTCAATATTCAGGTGGAATAATAATTATTATTACAGAGAGCGCAGCAATGACTGGTTATGGCGACATAGCGTGCAAAAATTGACTCAATTTAATGAAAAAAATGCCTTAATAGCGGGTTTTTATATTGAAGGGCTAAGCCGGCCTAATTATCGTTTAGAAAAATATTTGTTCAGTCTAAGATGGCGTAAAAACACCCTGCGAAAGTGGTTGTTCTATGAGGTAGAGCCTTTTGTTTTGTGGAGACGTGACGAACAGTTTTCAGCTTCTTATGGTATCGCTTTAAGACTCGAGGGCTATTTTGGCGATACATAACAAGTTCAGATTATTTAGTACGCCATGCTGCTATCCAGCTGATAATACCTATTGTTATGCAGCCAACACTTGGCCACCAATGTGTTTGATATATAGGTAATATTGCCGCTGCAATACCAAAAGTTGCGCCAATTAGTAGTAACTGTGAACTGTGATGTTGTTGCCTTAGTTGTTGCTGCTGCAACTCAAATTGTATTTTTTGCTGTTCGGGCAACTTTTTGACTTGTTTCAAGGTGTCATAAACCAAGTCTGGAATTTCAGGTAATTTCTCAGACCAATAAGGCAAGTTAGTCGAAATTTTTTGATACATGGCTTTTAAGCCAATTTGTTGTTTCATCCAATTCTCTAAAAATGGTTTGGCGGTTTTCCACAAATCAAGCTGTGGGTATAACTGACGACCTAAGCCTTCAATGTAAAGTAGGGTTTTTTGCAGTAATACCAGTTGTGGCTGAATCACCATATTAAAACGTCTCGCAGTATTAAACAGTTGCAGCAACACGTTACTAAATTCAATTTCGGCTAAAGGCTTTTGGAAAATGGGTTCACACACCTTGCGAATTGATGCTTCAAAGTCGTCTATGTCGGTATCCGCTGGCACCCATCCTGAGTCCACATGTAGTTCAGCCACTTTGCGATAATTACGATTAAAAAAGGCGATAAAGTTTTCGGCTAAATAACGTTTGTCTTCGCTATTTAGGGTGCCGACTATGCCAAAATCTATGGTGATGTATTGGGGGTCATTAGGGTTAACGGTTGACACAAAAATATTGCCAGGATGCATATCTGCATGAAAAAAACTATCGCGAAAAACCTGAGTAAAAAACACTTCTACTCCGCGCTCTGCCAATCTTTTCATATTGGTATTGCGTGCAATCAATTGTTCAACATCAGATATAGGTGTGCCATAAATGCGTTCCATAACCATCACGTTTTTATGACTATAGTCGCTATAGATGGTCGGTACATACAGAGCCGTTGAATTTTCAAAATTGCGCTTAAACTGAATGCCGTTGGCCGCTTCGTGAGTCAGATCTAATTCATCAATAATGGTGCGTTCGTATTCTTCGACTACCTCAACTGGACGTAAACGTTTGCCATCGGGTAATAACTTCTGTAATGCGCCTGCAGCGGTGCGCATCAATTCAATATCAGATTGAATGGTATGTAGAATATTGGGACGAATAACTTTAACAATGACATCTTGATTGCCATCTTTTAACTTTGCGGCATGCACTTGAGCAATGGACGCAGAGGCCAATGGTTTAGTTTCAAATTCACTAAACACCTCACTGAGTTCTGATAAACCAAAAGCGTCGCGAACAATTTGTTTGGCTAATTGTGGATCAAATGGTTCGACTTGGTCTTGCAACATAGATAGCTCGGTTGCCACATCTGGCGGCAGCAAATCTTTGCGAGTAGACAACATCTGACCAAATTTGATAAATACCGGGCCCAAAGTTTGTAAAGCCAACCTAACGCGCGTTCCTTGGGATTTCTCAGGATGTTTATTACGTAGCCAGAAAAATCCAAATCGACCTGATTTTACATACCAAGGTAGCCATTTACTGGGAATAAGTTCATCTAGCCCGTGTTGCAACATCACCTTGTTAATTTGGTAAAAGCGTAGAATTCTCACGTTAGTTATTTGATCCCGTATCGACTTTCTTGCCTTGTTCCAATAAAGCCAGTCTGGCAGATAAACGCTCTGCGTCACTGCGCAGTTCACTTACATTTTTGCTAAATTCAAACATTTCGCTAGGTTTGACTGCAATTGAATCACTCTGAGTTAAATGTTCCCCAAGCTCAATCGCTCCCTGTTCTATTTGTGCTTTAGCCGTATCGAACAAGGTTCTCATGCTGGTAAATGTTTGGTGTGCCACTACATCGCCAGTGTATCCAGAAAGCTGTTCTTCCCAGTCAATATGCAAATCTTTGAGCAATGCACTAAAGGTTTGAGCAACATAGATATCGCCGCTCAAATTAAGCTGCTTATTTTGGATAAGCTGAGTAAGTTGGCTGCTATCTCTGAGTTTGGGTAAGGTTTCTAAATTTAACTCAATTAAACAATCTACTGGTTCAGTTGTCGGCTCAAAATCCGTGTCAAAGGGGATCACTGCGAGTACATCTATTTGCTCAGAAAAGCTGAACAATAATGGCCAAGGTAATTCCTTAATTGTCACTTGTAAGGATTTACCCGATAATTTTTGCAAACGTTGTTGGCTATCACTATCTAGCTTAAGCAATTGATTCATGGTCAGTTCAATGCCAGAGGTCATTAATTGGGCAAAAGGCATATTAAAATTTAAAGCCTCTGTGCAGGGCTACTATACCGCCAGTTAAATTTTGATAAGTCGTATGTTCAAAACCTGCAGTTTCCATCATGGTTTTGAGGACTTCCTGCTCTGGGTGCATACGAATAGACTCGGCTAAATATTGGTAGCTGGAAGCGTCATTTGCCACCAGTTGGCCAATTTTAGGCAACAAATGGAATGAATACATATCGTAAGCTTTGTTTAACATGTCGTTTGTGGGCTTAGAAAATTCCAAAACCAACAAACGCCCACCAGGTTTTAAAACGCGGTACATTGACGCTAATGCTTTGTCTTTGTCAGTAACATTTCTAAGCCCAAAAGCAATGGTAATAATATCAAAGCTGTTATCTGGAAAGGGCAATGCTTCGGCATTCGCTTGTACATATTGCACATTGCCGACTATGCCTTTATCACGCAACTTATCGCGACCTACTTTAAGCATGGCATCATTGATATCGGCCAATACCACTTGACCCGACTCACCGACAATACGGGAAAACTTTGCGGTTAAATCACCTGTACCTCCGGCTAAATCCAATACTTTGTGTCCAGCACGCACACCGCTGCAATCTATGGTGTAACGCTTCCACAAACGATGTACACCCAAAGACATTAGGTCATTCATAATGTCGTACTTAGCGGCGACTGACTGAAACACTTCTTTCACCATATTCACTTTTTGGCTGGACTCTACCTGTTTAAAGCCAAAGTGTGTGGTTGCTTCTGATGTTTGTGTCGCTGCAGGGGTATCATTGGTGTCAGGGGTGCTCATGAAATATCCTTGATAGTCATATGTTGCTAGTTTACCGAATAAACGTCCACGCCAACAGATAAGAATGATGGAATATTTTTCACTCATTGATTACGAGGTGGTTTGTTAGTAATTGTTTGTACGAGTTGAAGTTGCCAATACAAAAATGGCTAAGTACGACGGGAGTCCTTCCCCGACCGACTTAGATAAGATCAATTAGCTGGAATGATTTGTTCAGCTGCTTGAGGTGGCTTTACTTTACCTGGTATAGCTAAAGCTGATGAAGATGCTAAAGCAAATGAAACGGCGATAGTTAAAACGACTAATTTAATTTTTCTCATAATAAACGCTCCGGATAGTTGGATTTAACGCAGAATTAGCTCCACATTAAATGACATTATGCCATACGTTTAAGGTATCAAAATGACACAAGTTTGAGAGCTTAGGCTTGAAGGTGTTTTTTGGACTGGTTATAAAAATAATGCATGTAGATAATAACCAATGTAATCCCTGAAAGGATGTTAGCTATTATAGTAAAATTATAATAAACAATAGTGACTTGGCTTAGCCCTGCTAAATGCCTGATAAAATACTCAAGAAGCATCAAAGTGAGCATTAGGTAACCGACGAGGAGTATTCCTCTTATTTGCCAGTCCAATGCGGTCTTACCAGATATCCAACCGAAATATTCGTAGACAATAAATACACGTTTCAATAATAGCACTCTGGCTAAATCAGTAAGTACCAATAGTCCAAGAAAGTAGTGAATTTGCGGCTTGTTTGCATAATTGGTATGCCACCAATATACCTCAGCAGCTATACAGAAAAGAGTTATTAACAGTGTGATTTTGGCCGTGATGTTATCTCTAAAAGTGATTGGTAAAATTAAACAAAAAAAATACACCAGTGCTAAGCTGTACATATTTTCTGGCAACATATAGATAACCTGAGACACGATCCAAAGCCCAAGCAAAATTACCAGTGCCCCTAAAGCATCTTTATCTGCTAAGCAAAAAACACAACTTAGCCCAAGGGCGCCAATATAGATTAAATCGAAATGTTCAGGGTTATCACCATACAAATAAAGTAAAACAGCAAAAAGTGGAGTAGTCAGGTAAAAAAGCGAGCGGTGAAAATAATACCGAGTATTAAAAGGCAGGGCTTCAAATACTTTAAAGATAGTGGTTAATCCTGCGCGTCAGGCTTAGTGATTTCTTTGGCCCTATTGACCAAATGTTGATCTGAAAAACCAAAGTATTTCATCACGTGTTCGAAAAACTTATTACGGGTGGCGGCTGATGCGCGTTGTGCACATATCATATGCCACTTAGAAATGACTTCAGCTCCCAGTGCTTCAATAGATTCACGCTTATCATTTTCTATTGCAGAGACGGTTTCGCGGCTGATACCTATGCGTGTAGCTAGATCTTGCTGAGTGAGTTCGGCTTCTTTTCTAAGTTCGCGAAGTAGAAGACCGCTAATTTTTGTTCGTCTGCTCATAAGTTAAATAGATCACTAGGTTATTAATACCTGAAGGTTAATTCATTACAGCTTGTTTTGTCTACAGATATTGCCTTAAATATTTACCTGTATACCCGTCTCCCTTGAAGCTGCAGCGTTGTTGACTGCTCTCACTCACCCCAATCACTTAGTCAGTCTAAGTTCATGGGGCTGAGCTCCTTTGCCGCCTAGCTGCAACTCCAATGGCTTTGGGTATATACCCGTCTCCCTTAAAGCTGCAGCGTTGTTGGCTGCTCTCACTCACCCCAATCACTTAGTCAGTCTAAGTTCATGGGGCTGAGCTCCTTTGCCGCCTAGCTGCAACTCCAATGGCTTTGGGTATATACCCGTCGCCTTTGAAGCTGCAGCGTTGTTGGCTGCTCTCACTCACCCCAATCACTTAGTAAGTCTAAGTTCATGGGGCTAAGCTCCTTTGCCGCCTAACTGCAACTCCAATGGCTTTGGGTATATGCCGCAGATTATTGATAATTATCACCCACACTTTTGGAGAGGATCATACTCAATTCCTGTAGTGAGCGACCGCTTTGTTGTTGCAGTTCGTTAAAGCTTTGTTGAATCGCCATGAGACTACGTTTTGACTGAGCCGAGCCAGAAATGATGTTGCGTTTCGTGAAATAACCCACCACGTCGTTGGTAAGTAAGAAGGTATCTTTGCCCATTGTTCGCAAACCATAAGGGCCAGTGTTACCTCCGAGCCTTGCGCCATGCTTTTTTAAATAAGCCCAAAGACCGATAATATCCTCGCTGGGCCAATCCGCAATAAATTTTGCAAAACTGCCGTGTTCACGGGCCACACTGTCAATCATTATGGCGTTTTCGCGAATGGTTTTAACCTTAGTATAATTACGGATAATACTAGGGTCGGTGGCTTTTTGTTCGAGCATTTCATCAGGTATTAACAGTATTTTTTCGATATTAAAATCAAAAAATACCCGCTCAAAGTCTGGCCATTTGTTTTTCACCACTCGCCAAACAAAACCCGACTGGAACACCTTTTTACTGAATTCAGCTAAAAATCTATCATCGCCAACAGTGCTCAACACTGGGTCCGCCAAAGGTTTGTCTAGCGTAGCGGCCAAAGCTTGCGGGCCGCCTTTACGTTCGCAAGCTCGCTTATAAATTTGTTGAAAGGTTTCTAAATTATCCATCTACTGCTTCTCTTAAGCTGTAATACCTGAATGGCGCAACAATGCATCCACTTCTGGCTCTCTGCCTCTAAAGGCCACAAACAATTGCATGGGGTCTTTGCTTCCGCCCATTTCTAAGATGTTAGTCAAAAAATCATGGCCAGTTTGTACATTAAAAATACCTTCTTCCTCAAAACGGCTGAAGGCATCAGATGACAGCACCTCAGCCCATTTGTAGCTGTAATAACCAGCTGCGTAACCACCTGCAAAAACATGCCCAAAGCTATGTTGAAAACGATTAAAACTAGGGGGAATAAGCACGGCGACTTGCTTGCGTACTTGATCTAACCATTGTTGCACATTGGTTGACCCGGCAACAAAATGTTCATGCAAGCTAAAATCAAACAAGCTGAACTCTAGCTGTCTGAGCATCTGCATGGCTGATTGAAAGTTGCGTGCGGCTAACATATTGTCGAGCAAAACTTTAGGAAGTGGCTCACCTGTTTCAAAGTGACCTGAGATAAAGCTTAGTGCTTCTGGTTGCCAGCACCAGTTCTCCAAAAATTGACTGGGTAATTCTACTGCATCCCAAGGCACACCGTTGATCCCTGATACGCCACCAACATTTATTTTTGTTAGCATATGGTGGATGCCATGACCAAACTCATGGAACAAAGTGACGACTTCGTCGTGAGTAAATAGCGCCGGTTTGTTGCCCACTGGGCCATTAAAGTTACAAGTTAAATAGGCAACAGGATATTGCTGGCTGCCGTCTACTTTTTGTCTGCGCACCTGGCATTCGTCCATCCAAGCACCACCGCGCTTTTTCTCACGGGCATATAAATCAAAATAGAAACTGCCACGTAACTCGCCAGTTTGATCATGAATATCATAAAAACGCACATCTTTGTGCCAGGTATCTACGTTGTCATGCGCTGTAATGGTTAAGTTGTATAAACGTGATATCACCTCAAACAAACCTTTCACAACTGTGCTTTCGGGAAAGTAGGGGCGCAATTGTTCATCGGAAATTTTGTATGTTTGTTCTTTTAACTTTTCACTGTAATAAGCAAAATCCCAGGCTTGTAACTTATCTGTTTGATAGTGTTCTTTGGCATAGGCAGTGAGGGTCTGGATATCTTGTTGTGCTTGTGGTTTAGAACGTTTTGCTAAATCTTGCAAAAATCCATTCACTTGTTCACTTGAATTGGCCATTTTACTTGCCAATGAATAATCAGCGAAATGTTTGAAGCCCAATAGTTGCGCTAATTCCTGACGTAAACCTAAGGTTTCGTTGATGATCTCGGTGTTATCCCATTTACCAGCATTGGGTCCTTGATCAGATGCTCGGGACGTATAAGCACGATACATTTGTTCACGTAACTCAGCATTATCTGCATGGGTCATAATGGGTAAATAACTCGGTATGTCCAGGGTAAATAACCAGCCTTTTAAATTTTTGCTATCGGCGAGTTGTTTGGCCGCACCTAGGGCCGATTCGGGTAAACCTGCTAATTGAGACTCATCAGTAATATGTTTTTGCCAACCTAAGGTCGCATCCATCACATTATTGCTAAAGGTTGAACCTAAGTCTGACAAACGACTTTGTATCGCAGCATAACGGGCTTTTTTTGTTTCGTCTAAAGCCACACCCGATAGTTTAAAATCACGGATAGCATGAGTGATGACTTTTTGTTTTGCTTCTGACAAGTCCACAAATTCATCGCTTGCCTCGATTTGGCAATAAGCCTTGTATAAGTCAGCATTTTGACCAACCCACGTGCCGTATTCTGATAAGGCAGGTAAACAAGCATCGTGTGCTTCGCGCAATTCGTCATTGCTGACCACAGAGTTCATATGGGAAACCGGTGACCACTTGCGGCTTAATTCATCGTCTATTTCCTCAATGGGTGCCACTAAGTTATCCCAACTGTAACTATCTTGGTTCAGTAACTCGGTAATTTTAGTTTTACAGGTTCCAATAGCCTGTTCGATAGCAGGTTGAATATGTTCCGGTTTAATGGCAGAAAATTGCGGAAGGCCAGATAAATTTTGTAATGGATTAGTCATTGGTTTACTCGGATTGATTGTCAATAATAAGGGAGCGCATTTCTTTAGGCAGACTCATTAGCGATTTTTTGTCGCCTGTTTCTGAGTATGCTTTTAGGCTCATAACTGTTTGATATATGCTTTCTTTTTTACGATTTTCAAGTACTGTTTCAATTAGAGCATCCAACGAATGGCTGTTTTTCATTTGTACTAGCGCTGCAGATAATACCAATATCTCGCTATTTTTAATTTTTGTATGTTGAGCAAATCGTTCAAAAAATATTTTGTCTGAAATAAGTTGGTTCGTTAGTGTGTGAATTGCTAGTACAATAAAATTGCAGTGCATAACTAAATTATTGAAATACACTAAATATTTTATAAGTTCTTGTTTTTCTGAATTGTTGCAAATTTTCAACATGATTCCAGTAAGTTCTGAAATAGAAGTGCCAAAACTTTTACATATCCATTTTAAACCAGCTGGTGATATATTACCTTTGCAACAAAGCACGGATAATCTAATTAATGTCTGAAGTTCCTCGTCATTGATTAACAAGGTTTTAATTAGTGTGATTTTTTCCTTTTCATTTAACTGCAGACTCTTAGACAAAGATAAAAAATATGTCACTACGGCTCTATCTTGATACTCGGTTGGCAGTGCTTTGATAATATTTTTTATTTGCAATAATCTTTTATTTAAATTTTTACCGCTAATTTTGTTTTGTTCTGCCAAAATGAACTGAATTACTTCAGATCCTATATCCCTTGGGAACTCTTCTGAAAAAATAGTAAGATCTGATATAACAGCTCTAGCTTTTTCTGGCTCGTTCAGAGTTACGTGTCTACTAAATTCTGTCATTGAGGAGATTAAATGAGGGCTAGGCTCTTTCACCTCCATGGCTTGTTGAATAATATTGGCATCGATAAAACTTTTACCAAAGGCCTTTAGTGTTTCATCATCTTTAAATTGTTTTAACTCATCCAAACTAAACCAGTGTCTTATTAACTCAATCACAATAGAAACCGGCGTCCCACGGTTTTCTTTGACACTAAACACCAAACGCATTAGCGGTTCAGCGATCTCATAGTAAGATTCTTTTCCCGATTTTTGTGATTCGACAAAGCCTGACGTTTTTAACTTTTTAAGCTGGCCTGAAGCAGTTTGTTGGCTAATATGATTTTGCCTCGCTATTTCTTGGACTGTGACCGCTCCTCTTGCCCGACATAAAAAGGTAATGAGTTTGCGTTGTTGGGCAGATAGTTCTAGCATTTTAGCTTGGTAATATGGGGTAAGCTCATCCAGCATTTTTAACATGGGTGAGGTGAATTCATCCAATGAATCTGCTTGAATGAATTGTGAAAAAATCACATAAATTCTAGGGCTACCGCCAGCTAAATGATGTAACGCACGTACTCTAACGCGGCCTTTTTCTGTTTGTAGTAATTCAACGAGGTCGTGTTTGTTTTCGTATTTGGCGATATTGATGAGTAGCTCAACCGCATCTTCAAAACTGAGTTTTTCCAAATGCTCAATATTAAAAAAACCATAGAAGGGGCAGGTTCTGAGGCTCACTGCTGTAAACAATGACTGAGATGCTGCGATGATAGTAATTTGTCCGGTATTTTGGATTAGCGCTCTTAGCTTTTCTTGTCCTTCTTTTTCAATTGAGTCGAAAATTAAATTTAAATTCTCTGCTAAAAGTAGAAGCACTTTGTTTTGCAAAACCTCACTTAGTATTCTCTCTGCTTCATATTCAGCACTTTGGAAATCTAGAGACAACAAGTGTTCTATTTTTTCAAGCATGCCTTGTAATTCGTATTCATTAACAAGTGTTTTGATGATTTGGGTGAGCAAGTCGAGATAGCTCGCAATTCCCCATTCCTCCTCTCTTAGCCATGCAATCATCATTTTGTTTCTTATTTTTTTATCGGTGTT
>Ga0316204_10006760_pt1 | contig 17344 bp, 19 predicted proteins | sample 6monrhotite_MG_2_FD_205661 | JGI IMG/M metagenome (GOLD analysis project Ga0316204, IMG submission 205661) | Microbial mat bacterial communities from mineral coupon in-situ incubated in ocean water Damariscotta River, Maine, United States -... | ecosystem: Environmental > Aquatic > Marine >... | reverse complement strand
GGAGACCGGTTCAATGCCGCCAGTGCGAAGAAAAAGGCCGCTAAAAGCAAATAGCCGCTTCTGGCACAAATATACTATCCTCTGACACGAAACTGCGCCATATTTCTGGCAATCAATCCAAGCAGAGGAACCCCAAAATGCAAAATAGTCCGTGGAGCCATAGCCGCCAATCCGGTGTGAGCGATGATGTTGATTTTGAAATCAAGGGGCAGGAGTTACAATTCTGCGAGATCGAGCTTGATCCAGGCGAAAGCGCGGTGGCCGAGGCTGGCGCGATGGTCTGGAAAGACGCCAGTGTCGAAATGACCACGGTCTTCGGCGATGGCAGCGCCAAGGAAGGCGGCTTCATGGACAAGATGCTGGGTGCAGGCAAAAGGCTAGTGACCGGGGAAAGCCTGTTCACCACCGTTTTTACGCATAACGGTCATGGAAAAGCGCGCGTTGCCTTTGGCGCGCCGGTGCCGGGGATTATTTTGCCGATTAAACTGGACAGCGTGGGTGGCACTTTGATTTGTCAGAAAGACAGTTTTCTAGCCGCTGCGAAGGGCGTGGAAATTGGCATCGCCTTTCAAAAACGTGTTCTGACCGGCCTTTTCGGCGGTGAAGGCTTCATCATGCAAAAACTGTCCGGTGATGGCTGGGTGTTCGTCCAGATGGGCGGCATGGTCATCGAGCGTGAGTTGAAAGCGGGCGAAGAACTGCACGTCGATACCGGCTGTATCGCGGCGATGACCTCTGACGTGGATTTTGATTTGCAGACCGTGGGCAGCGTAAAATCTATGCTGTTTGCGGGCGAAGGTGTGTTTTTCGCCCGGTTGCGCGGGCCGGGGAAGGTGTGGATCCAGTCACTGCCATTCTCAAGGCTGGCCGGAAGAATGCTCGCTGCCGCAAAGCCGAAGAGTGGAGAGAATAGAGGCGAGGGGTCTGCGTTGGGGACGCTCGGGGATATTATCAGCGGGAACTAGATTGTTGACATGATATCATGATATGATATCAATATATCATGACGCGCATACTCGCCGACTTATCCGAAGACGATGTCGCATGGCTCGACGCGCAGGCGGCGGAGCAGGGTAAGTCGCGGGCGCAATTGCTGCGGGAGGCTGTGGCGGCGTTCAAGGCGGATGTCTCCAAAGGAGGGATCGAGAAATATTTTGGTATCTGGCGCGATCGCCGGGACAAAAATGATCCGGTCGAATGGCAACGCCGCGAGCGGGCTTCGTGGACGCGCCCCTGGGATCCCGATTACTGGGATGTGCGCAAGGAATTTCCCGATCTGTTCGACGCCAGTGACGACCGCGAAGCCGAGCGCTATCGCCGGAAAGCGGGCTGAAGCGCATGAACGAGGCAGTTTTTGATAGCAATATCCTGTTTGATGCGCTCAACGACATCGGCCGCGCCAATGTCGAGCTGCAACGCTATGACCGCCGCTATATCAGTCGCCTCACCTGGGTAGAAGTGCTGACCAAAGCGCTACCTGATGACGGTGACCGGGCAGAAGAGTTTCTGTCCTATTTCAATATTATCGAAGTCAATGAAGAAATCGGTCGTCGCGCAGCGATCCTGAGAAGCGACCGGCGGCGGCTGAAAGCGATGGATGCCGTGATATTGGCCTCCGCGCAGCTCACCGGACGCATACTCATTACACGCAACAGTCAGGATTTTCCGGCCGAAATGCCGGGGATCAGGGTGCCCTACACATTATGATTCCAGATTGTTCTTCCATATTTTCGTCATTGCGAGCGCAGCGAAGCAATCCAGGGCGTCGCTTTAACGCTCTGGATTGCCGCGTCGCCTCCGGCTCCTCGCAATGACGGCCACCAACTAAAAGAAAACTAGAGAGACAAAACTATGTGCGGAATTATTGGAATTGTTGGCAAAGATGCGGTTTCGGATCGCTTGGTTGATGGCCTGAAGCGGATGGAATATCGCGGCTATGACAGCGCCGGCGTGTGCACTGTGCACGATGGTGAGCTGGTGCGCCGCCGCGCTGAGGGAAAGCTGGTCAATCTGGTCAATGTGCTGAAAAATGATGACGCGTCCGGCAATATCGGGATTGCCCACACACGCTGGGCTACGCACGGTGCGCCAACAACCAGTAACGCACATCCCCACGCGACAAGTGAAGTGGCATTGGTGCACAACGGCATTATTGAGAATTTCAAACCGCTGCGTGAAGAGTTATCTGCAAGAGGTCGCAGCTTTGAAAGCGAAACAGATACAGAAGTCGTGGCACATCTGGTTAGCGAGCAGGTTGAGAATGGAAAGTCTCCGGAAGAGGCCGTGAAAGCAGTATTGCCTCAGTTGCGTGGTGCTTTCGCTTTGGCCATTGCTTTTAAGTCCAACCCAGATTTGCTGATTGGCGCCCGACTCGGCTCGCCTTTGGTTGTCGGCTATGGTGATGGGGAAACTTATCTTGGTTCCGATGCCCTGGCCTTGGCACCTCTGACCCAGAAAATTGCCTATCTGGAAGAAGGAGACTGGGTTGTTGTGACCGCTGATGGCGCCCAGATTTACGACGAGCAGAATACACCGGTAGACCGTGAAGTTACGACGTCCGGTGTGTCAGCGGCGACAATCGAAAAGGGGCAATATCGCCACTATATGCAGAAAGAGATTTTTGAGCAGCCAACGGTCATTGCTCAAACATTGTCTTCCTATATCCGTCCGCTGGAACAGCAGGTTGCCTTGCCACAAATGGATTTTGATCTGAAGGAAATACAGAGGATTACTATCGTTGCCTGTGGAACATCATATTATGCGGCCATGGTTGCGAAATACTGGTTTGAAACTTTTGCGCGGGTTCCGGTTGATCTCGATGTCGCATCAGAATTTCGTTATCGCGAACCGGTGCTGGAACCCGGTGGATTGGCGCTATTTATCTCACAATCGGGAGAGACAGCAGATACGCTGGCCGCGTTACGTCACTGTAAAGAAAATGATCAGAAAATCGGTGTGGTGGTCAATGTGCCAACCAGTAGCATGGCGCGTGAAGCAGATCTTTTGCTTCCAACGCACGCCGGTCCGGAAATAGGGGTGGCTTCAACGAAGGCCTTTACCTGTCAGCTTGCTGTGCTCGCTGCGCTCGCCGCGCATCTCGCGGTCATCAAGGGTAAGATGACACGCGAGGAAGAACATGAGATTGTCGAGCATCTGACCGAAACCCCGGCTGCGCTCAATGCAGCGCTGGCGCATGATGAAGATATTGCAGCCATGGCTCACCTGATTGCTCCTGCCCGTGATGTGCTCTATTTGGGGCGTGGTCCGGACTATCCTCTGGCACTGGAGGGCGCGCTCAAGCTTAAGGAAATAAGTTATATCCACGCCGAAGGTTATGCGTCGGGAGAGATGAAACATGGTCCGATTGCACTGATCGACGAAAATGTTCCTGTTATCGTTCTCGCTCCCTCTGGGCCATTGTTCGAAAAGACGGTGAGCAATATGCAGGAAGTGCGCGCGCGTGGTGGAAAGGTGGTGCTAATTTCCGATGCCGAGGGTTTGAAGGAAGCAGGAGAGGGCTGTATGGCAACCATTGAAATGCCAAAGGTGCACCCACTAATCGCGCCTTTGGTCTATGCCGTGCCCGTCCAATTGCTTGCCTATCATGTGGCCGTTGCAAAGGGTACCGATGTTGACCAACCGCGTAATCTTGCGAAGTCAGTTACGGTGGAGTAGAATATGGCAGATAACCTTTCAATTGTTACGGTAGAAACCGCTGAGGGCAAATTTCAGCAAAACGTCTCGGTTGGTGGCCATCAATGGCTTGCGGATGAGCCAGAATCCTTCGGTGGAACGAATACTGGCCCTTCGCCTTATGACCTGCTTCTTTCCGCGCTTGGTACCTGTACATCGATAACGATAAAGATGTACGCTGACCGGAAACAATGGCCGCTGGAAAGCGTGCATATTGAATTGGAACACAGCCGTGAACATGTGGCTGATTGCGATACCTGCAACAATGACGACAACCGGATCGACGTTATTGATCGTTCAATCTCCTTGCGCGGTGATCTGTCGGATGAGCAGCGAGCGCGATTAATGGAAATTGCAGATAAATGTCCCGTGCACCGGACACTGGAGAACCGCATTGATATTCACAGTACGGAAGTGCGGAAATGATCAACGTCTCGGGCGGATGTCACTGTGGTGCCGTTCGCTTTAAGGCTTCCGCTGAGCCGCATCCAGAATTGCTGGACTGTAATTGCTCCATCTGTCTTCGGACAAGATATCTGCACTTCTTCGTTCCACATAGCCAATTCACCCTCTTGTCGGGCGAGAATGATTTAACCAGTTATAAATTTGGTAGTGGGCAGGCGGATCATCTTTTCTGCAAGCATTGCGGCGTGAAGAGCTTTTATCAGCCGCGTTCGCATCCGGATAGTTGGTCGGTAAATTACAATTGCCTAGATCAAGATCACGGACTTCAACCCAATATCCGGAAATTTGACGGCCAAAATTGGGAACAGGCAAAAGCGGCGCTCAAATGAAACGGCCCGCCGGATTGCTCCAACGGGCCGCACCACCAAAGTTATGATAATTTAGGCTAGATCGAAACGGTCTGCGTTCATCACCTTCGTCCATGCTGCGATGAAGTCCTGGACGAACTTATTGCCGCTATCATCCTGCGCATAAACCTCTGCCACAGCGCGCAGTTGAGAGTTTGAACCAAATGCCAGGTCAACACGCGTAGCCCGCCATTTTTCTTGACCGGTTGCACGATCACTGCCGACAAATTCTTCCTCATCGCTGCCATCAACAGGAGCCCATTTGGTCCCCATATCAAGCAGGTTCACAAACCAGTCATTAGTCAATTGACCAACGCGATCCGTGAAAACACCATGCTTGCTGTTACCGCTATTGGCACCCAGTACCCGCAATCCGCCGACAAGCGCTGTCATTTCCGGGATTGAAAGGCCCAGCAGATGCGCGCGATCAACCAGCATGTCTTCGGTCTTGATGCTCATCTTGTTGGCCAGATAGTTACGGAAACCATCGGCTTTTGGTTCCAACGGTTCGAAGCTTTCTGCATCGGTTTGCTCATTGCTCGCGTCGCCGCGACCGCCGGCAAAGGGGACATCGGCATTGGAAGCTTTCTCAATCGCCGCATTCCCGGCCAGCACAATGGCATCGGCCATGGAAATATCGCCGCGCAGCTCGTCGATCTTCGCCAGAACCGTAGACAATTCTGCGGAGTCATTCACAGCCCAGTCTTTCTGGGGAGCCAATCGAACACGAGCGCCGTTGGCACCACCGCGATGATCGGTTTGACGATAGGTGGACGCAGAAGCCCAGGCCGCTTTGACGAGCTCTCCAACGCTCAGGCCACTATCAAGAATAGAAGCTTTGAAATCGGACACAGCACTGTCACTTGGCACCGTTCCCATCGGAACAACATCCTGCCAGATCAGATCTTCAGACGGGACTTCCGGTCCGTGATAGCGAGCCTTTGGTCCCATATCGCGGTGACACAGTTTGAACCATGCGCGTGCAAAGGCATCATCGAGGGCGGCTTGATCATTACGGAACTTCTCGGAGATTTTCCGATAATCAGGATCCATTTTCAATGCCATATCGGCTGTGGTCATCATGGTCGGAACTTTTTTGGAAGGATCATGGGCATCGGGCGCCATGTCTTCTTCCTTCTGATTAATCGGTTGCCACTGCTGTGCTCCGGCAGGGGAATGAACCAGCTCATAGTCATAGTCGAGCAGGAGACGGAAATAGTTACCGTTCCATTGCGTCGGGGTGTTGCTCCAGGCACCTTCAATACCGGAGGTTGTGGTTTGACCTTTGCTGATTTGTTCTTCGTTGGTCATCCAGCCAAAACCCATTTGGTCAAGGGTCCCGCCTTCGGGGGCATTGCTAAGGCTTTCCGGATCAACTGCGCCGTGTGCTTTACCAAAAGCATGACCGCCGGCGGTAAGGGCTACGGTTTCCGCATCGTTCATAGCCATACGTGCGAAGGTTTCTTTCATATCCTTAGCGGAAAGTAGTGGATCGGGATTTCCGCCTGGCCCTTCCGGATTCACATAAATCAGCCCCATTTGGATCGCCGCTAGCGGGTTTTCCAGTTCCCAATCTTTGTCAGCCTGAATGCGGGTTTCTGCGCCGGTATCAACCCATTCTTCCTCGGTGCCCCAATAGACATCGATTTCGGGTTCAAAGACGTCGGCACGTCCGCCACCAAAACCAAAGACAGGTCCACCCATGGATTCGATGGCGACGTTTCCTGCAAGGATGAACAGGTCAGCCCAGCTGATCTTGTTTCCGTATTTTTGTTTGATCGGCCAAAGCAGTCGACGCGCTTTGTCTAGATTGCCGTTATCGGGCCAGCTGTTGAGCGGGGCAAATCTTTGTTGTCCGCTATTCGCTCCACCTCGACCGTCCGCGGTTCTATAAGTGCCTGCGGCATGCCATGCCATGCGGATGAAAAACGGACCATAGTTGCCATAATCAGCCGGCCACCAGGGTTGACTGTCGGTCATCAAAGCGGTCAGGTCTTTTTTCAGTCCATCGTAATCGATTGTCTTGAAAGCTGCGACATAGTCAAAATCATCGCCAAGCGGATTGGGAGACGTACCGCGTTGAGTCAGAATGTTGAGCTGTAACTGATCCGGCCACCAATCCTTGTTGGTGCGACCGAGAAGCGAACGAACACCGCCATCGCCGCCCTTTCCTGTAAAGGGGCAGCTGCCAGTGCTCGACATTAGGCCAGTTTTGATATCCATTTTGAAACTCCTAGTTTTAGGGTTGGGGGACAAGTTTTATTTCTTAGTCTTTGATGAAGCAGCTGTACTCGAAATCAATACATCCACTAAATGAATTAAAGCACTATCTTTGATCGATATGGTCGATAACACGATTAAGCAGGCCACAATCGCGCTATCGTTGCATTGACCGCAATCACCCGCACCACTATACGTAAGCTTTGTTGTAACAGGCGGCCAATCCGGTCGCCTTTTCTATTTTGACCTGAAAGGAATAGCCATGACGATCACGCCGCTAATGCCCGTATACCCTCGGTGCGGATTTCGCCCTGTGCGAGGCGAGGGCGCCTGGCTGATTTCCGAAGATGGCAGCCGCGCATTGGATTTTGCCAGCGGTATAGCGGTGAATCTACTCGGCCACGGCCATGTGCATTTGACCAAAGCAATTCAGGATCAAGCGGCAACTTTGATGCATGTGTCCAATCTCTATGGAAGCCCGCAGGGTGAAAAGTTTGCACAACGGCTCGTCGATACGACTTTTGCCGATACGGTATTCTTTACCAATTCTGGAGCGGAAGCTGTGGAGTGTGCGATCAAGGCCGCTCGCGCTTATCATCAGTCGCAAGGTAGTGACCGGTTTGAAATCATCACTTTCAAAAATGCGTTTCATGGACGCACGATGGCGACCATTTCTGCATCTAATCAGGAAAAAATGCATCACGGTTTTTCACCGCTTCTGGCGGGTTTCAAATATGTTGAGTTTGATGATCTCGAGGGAGCCAAAGCGGCTATTTCCGACAAGACAGCGGGCTTCATGGTTGAGCCAATACAAGGTGAAGGTGGCATTCGTCCGGCTTCCCAGGAGTTTATGACTGGTCTGCGTGCGTTGGCAGATGAACATGACTTGATGTTAGTATTGGACGAAGTGCAATGCGGCGTAGCGCGTACCGGTAAACTTTATGCGCACGAACTATATGATGTGGTTCCCGATATTGTGGCGACTGCCAAAGGAATTGGCGGTGGTTTTCCCTTTGGCGCCTGTTTGGCAACCGAAGAGGCCGCCCGCGGAATGGTTGTTGGAACTCATGGTTCCACCTATGGCGGAAACCCGCTCGCTATGGCAGCGGGTAACGCAGTTTGGGATATCGTTGCTAATGACGAGTTTCTAGAGAGTGTGCGTTCAACAGGCGACAAACTGAGGTCAGCTATCGAGCAATTTATCGGAAACTATCCCGATCTATTCACTGGTGTTCGCGGTTCCGGATTGATGCTTGGTATCAATATGACTGAGGCGCCACGCCCTTTTGTGGCGCATTTGCGCGACAACCACGGATTGCTGACCGTTGCAGCGGGCGACAATACTTTGCGAGTATTGCCCCCACTCAATATTGGAGAAACGGAAATAGCAACGTTCATTGAGAAACTATCTGCGGGTGCTGCTGATTATGAAAGTTCCGAGACATGATCCGGCATTTTCTTAATCTTTCAGATGCAGGCGGTGATGCAATTGCCGCGATGATTGCAGACGCCATTGATCGGAAAGCAGCGCGGAATGGCTTTTCCAAAGGCAAGCAGGATACGGATGCGCCGTTGGCAGATCATATTCTCGCAATGATCTTTGAAAAGAGCAGCACACGAACGCGCGTTTCCTTTGATGTGGGAATTCGCCAACTTGGCGGATCCAGCATCGTGATGGATAGCGGATCAATGCAGCTGGGGCGGGGGGAAACCGTTGCGGATACTGCAAAGGTTTTATCGCGTATGTGTGATGCGATTATGATCCGAACCGACGACCATGACAAAATAGTGGAATTGGCGGAAAACGCAGATGTTCCGGTAATTAATGGACTAACCGATCTTTCCCATCCTTGCCAAATTGTCGCTGACTTATTGACCCTGGTTGAACACGGCAAGTCGCTTCCAGGCTTAGAAGTGGCTTGGCTCGGAGATGGAAATAATGTCCTGAACAGCATTGTTGAAGCATCGGGCCTTATGAAGTTCAATATACGGATTGGATGTCCAAAGGGCTATGATCCGGACCAGTCTTTTATTGATACTGCACAAGCAGATGGTGCCAACATTACGATTAGCCGGGATGAGAATGAGGCAGTGGCGGGTGCCGATGTGGTTGTCACCGATACATGGGTGTCAATGGGGCAGGAACATGCGCATAACAAGCTCGCTGCAATGATACCCTACCAGGTGAATGATGTGATGATGGAACAGGCCAAAGACGATGCCTTGTTTTTACATTGCCTGCCGGCGCATCGTGGTGAAGAGGTTATGCCTTCTGTGATTGACGGTCCGCAGTCTGTTGTCTGGGATGAGGCCGAGAATCGCATTCACGCGCAAAAATCCATACTGCGTTGGTGCTTTGGGCAAATTTAATGGCTGACGAGACGTTTTTCGATGAAACGCTGGCATTTGCTATTCCCGACAAACACTGTCGAGGCAGGGCGGTGAGATTGGGACCTGTTCTCGACGAAATCCTGACCACGCATAATTATCCGCCCAACATTCGAGATTTACTGGCAGAGGCGGTTTGTCTCACAGCTATGCTGGGTTCGTTGCTAAAAGATGATGAATCACAGGTAACATTACAGGCGCAGACCGAATCCGGTGTAATAAGCTTGCTCGCTTGCGACTATAAAGATGGCGACTTGCGCGGCTATGTGCAGTTTGACCGTGAACAACTCTCTCTTCAGCCATTGATGCCCAGTTTGATGGCGTTGTTTGGAAAGGGCTATCTCGCAATTACATTCGATCAACCGAAACCCGGAGGCCGCAGCCAGGGAATTGTGCCGCTTGAAGGAGCAAGTCTGAGCGAAGCAGTACAAAATTATTTTGTTCAATCGGAGCAATTGCCGACATTGATCCGCGTATTCGTGGATGAAAAGGATGGGAAGATTATTGCAGGTGGTTTGCTTGTACAACACTTGCCCGAAGGCGAAGATGGGAAAGAGAGACTCCACGTTCGTATGGATCACCCCGAGTGGGAACATGTTGAAATAATGGGTGGTAGTATTTCGTCAGAAGAGCTTGTAAATAATGAGATATCTCTGGAAAACATCCTTTGGAGGCTTTTTAGCGAGAGCGATGAAGTGAGAGTTTTTAGCGGTAAACCGTGCGTTAAGGGTTGTCGCTGTAATGAAGATCATATTCGAGATGTAATCGCGCGATTCCCGGCCGAAGATAAGAAGGATATGATCGATGAAAAAGGCAATATCGCCATTGATTGCGCATTTTGTAGCAAAAAATTCACAATTTCTAACGCGAGTATGAACAACTAAGCCGAGATGTCCAAAATTTCCTATCTAATGCCATAATTCGATGGGATAAATGTCACAATTGACGGTTACAAGATAAATTGAAGGAAAGGAGCAGGATATGAAAATTGCGAAACTAGCTAGAGTTATTGGCGCATTTGTTGCTGCTTTCATTGGTATGACCGTTGCTGCACCAGCACAAACACCAGGGCTTGTTTTGCTGGATGGCCTGAAATCAGGCGCTTGGGTTTTAAAGCCTCGTGGATCAACCGAAGATGGACAGCGTGTCTGTTTGGGAGATCCAAAACTATTGCTTCAGATTCAACATAGTGGTGCAACTTGTTCGCGTTATGTAATTGAAGATAATCCTAAAAGTCTTCGGGTAAGCTATAAATGCGGCGGACTTGGGCATGGTGTAACAACCATTCGGAAGGAATCGAGTGGTTTGGTTCAAATCCAGTCGCAGGGTATTGAGAATAACGCACCATTTTCTTTCTCGGTAGAGGGCCGCCACGTCGGCGCTTGCTGATTTTCTCAGAGCGATTGCGCTTTCTTTGCTATAGTTAATCCAAAATTAACCATCTTTGGGCATTGAGGTGTCACATACTCTGTATGTATTCCTCCTTATATCGGCTGAAAAGTCGAACTAGGCCGCTTTCGATAAGAAAAGCGGCCATTTTTTTGCGCTTCTGCTCTTGCTTCAGACCATCAAGGCGACTAGCGCGGCGAAATTATGTCGGTTCAAACAAAAAATGCCGTTTTGCTTCTTTCAGGTGGTCTTGATTCCATGGTCTCTGGCGCAATTGCGAAAGAGCAAGGTTTCAATCTGATCGCCCTGACTATCGACTATAATCAGCGCCATAAGATTGAGTTACAGTCCGCACAGAAGATTGCTGACCGCTTGGACGTAAAAGAACATATAGTTTTACCGTTGGACTTGAGTCGTTTTGGTGGTTCGGCACTAACGGCGGATATTGATGTTCCAAAATCCGGAGTAACGAACGATATTCCTGTTACTTACGTGCCTGCCAGAAACTTGATATTTTTATCCCTGACGCTGGGATTGGCGGAGACCAGGAAGGCCAACGACATTTTCATCGGTGTAAATGCGTTGGATTACTCGGGTTATCCCGATTGCAGACCGGAGTTTATATCCGGATTTGAAGATCTAGCAGATTTGGCCACCAAAGCAGGAGATCAAGGCAATGGATTTACGATCCAGGCGCCGCTCCAACATATGACAAAAGCCGATATTGCACTGGAAGCAAATCGGCTTGGCATTGATGCCGGATTGAGTTGGTCTTGTTATGATCCGGCCGAGGGTAACTTGCACTGTGGCCTTTGCGATAGTTGCCGGCTTCGTAAAAAAGGATTCGAGGACGCGGGAATAGACGATCCTACGCGCTACGCTGTCAGATGAGTTATGCGGTCAAGGAAATGTTCCTTACGCTGCAAGGCGAGGGTGTTCATTGTGGAAGACGAGCCGTATTCCTGCGGTTTTCAGGCTGCAATCTATGGACGGGTCTGGAGAAAGACAGGTCGTCCGCCATTTGTAAATTTTGTGATACAGATTTTGTCGGTATGGACGGTGATGGTGGCGGGCGTTTTGTCGATGCCAACGCAGTTGCTGAATCTGTTACAGCAATCTGGGGAGAATCCAAAACTCGTCGTTTCATTGTTATTACAGGCGGTGAGCCGATGCTGCAGGTCGATGATGCTCTCATTGAAGCTCTACATGATCACGGATTTGAGATTGCTATTGAATCCAATGGAACTTTGCCGGTTTCCCGTTCCATAGATTGGATTTGCATCAGCCCAAAAGCGGGGAGCGAGACGATCCAGAAAACGGGTGATGAGCTAAAATTGGTCTGGCCGCAGTCTGGTAGCGATTGGCAAGAGATGCAGGAGTGGGATTTTGCCCATTTCCTGATCCAGCCGATGGATGCCCGCGGAGATGATACCGCTAGTTCTGATAGCTTGCAGTCAGCGATACAGTTTGTTCAAGCCAATCCAAAATGGCGTCTGTCGTTACAGACACACAAGATATTGGGTCTGGCTTAAGCTACTCCGATTCTTCTTCGGATGAATCCTCATCGCTCTCCTCGTCGCCTTCGGCGGGCTGATCAGAGGAAGCCTCAGAATCAACATCAACCATATCATCGCTAATCGTACCATCGATGATGTCGACATCATCCATCCGGGTTTCTGAAACCTCATTGGCTTCCGGAGCTTCGGCTTCATTGGAGCAGGCCGTTACTGCGACAGCCAGAACAAAAATACCGGCAAGTTTTGTCATATTACGCATGATTTTCCTCTCAATCTCAAGACACTTAGATATTGGCAGACGGACTATTTTTCAATTGCGGTCAGAAACGCGGGAGCAGTCTTCCGCAGAGCTGCATCAAAATCTGCGAGATTAGCCTTTATCCCAAGCTCCTTTAAGCTGGTAACGGGGTATTCACTGATACCGCACGGAACGATACCACTGAAATGGGACAAGTCCGGATCGATATTGACCGAAAAGCCGTGCATGGTCACCCATCGCCGGATACGAATGCCGATAGCACCTATTTTGGCTTCCTGTCCCGCTGGCGTATCACACCAAATACCAACCCGGCCTTCCACGGCGCGAGCGGCAACACCAAATTCTCCAAGTGCAGCAATGACCCAGTTTTCCAGTGCATGAACAAATCCGCGCACGTCGGCACTTCTGCGTTTGAGATCCAGGATGATATATCCAACCCGCTGCCCGGGACCATGATAGGTATGCCGTCCACCACGACCCGTCTCGAAGACCGGAAATTGCGCGCTTAGGAGTTCGGCAGGATCGCTGCTTGTTCCTGCAGTGTACAGGGGAGGGTGTTCCAATAGCCAGATGAGTTCATCTTCTGTGCCGGATTGTACTGCGGAGTTGCGTTCTTCCATTTCTGCAATGGCATCGGGATAGGGAACGTACTTGTTACCGATCCGCCATTCGATTTGATCATTTGCAGCCATGGATTTTTCGTGCACTTTCGGGAATGTGCTGGCAAGGGGGGAGTTGGAATTTTTCGCGGGAGGACGGACAAAATGAAACTGGACTATATGGTCTGCTGGAATGATGCGATGGCCATGCTTGGTGCAAACAAGGAAGCTGTTGCAGCCATTGCGGGTGTATTCCTTTTTCTTCCAAGCTTGGTCTGGGCCTATTTCGTTGGGGAGCCCCCAATTGAAGGTTTGACTGACGCGGCGGAAATTCAGGCGGCTCAAATTGCTTTTCTGTTAGAGAATAGCTTTGGTCTTGCGCTTTCCTACCTTGTCAGCGGATTTGGAATTTTGTCACTTTACGTGCTTTTGGCGCCCAACCGGCGAGAGACTGTTGGAGATGTTCTAAAAGCGGCGCTGGGCTTGTTCTTATTTTTCCTTGTTGCAAGTATCATTGTCTATGCGGGAGTGTTTTTGGGCCTTATTCTATTTATCATTCCTGGTTTATATTTGATGGGCCGGTTTTCATTGGTGCCAATGGTGATCGCCGATCAGGAAGAGCGAAACCCTATCGAAGCGATTAAAAAGAACTGGGAACTGACCAAGGGTAATGGCTGGTCGATCTTGCTTTTCCTCGTGATGATCATTTTGGTCGGAGGAATAACGGTCCTGGTGGCGGGCCTTGTTGTTGGCCTAATTGTTGGGTTGGCATCCGGTGGAGCAGGATGGCCCTTTTTCGAAAATTTATTCACTTCTGCACTGGGAGCGGCTTTCCAGGTGATACTGATAGCAGTCATCGCTGCTATTTATCGTCAACTTTCCGGTAAAACCCAGGATGTGGAAGATGTATTTAGCTGATTTGCGGAATATGGGGGCCTGCCGTTTTCGGAAGCAATCCCCGCGATCGCGGATCAGGCCCCATACTCATTTCTCGTTTAAATGCCTTGAATCCTGCCTTTCGATAGAAGCTTAACGCGAAAGGCGAATCCAGCGTGCAGGTATGCAGCCAAACTCGTTTGATTTCTGGACGCCATGCTCGATTTAGAGCTTCCGCCATCAGCCACTTTCCGTAACCCTTTCCATTATAGTCCGGAATCAGTCCAAAAAAGCCGATTTCACATTGGCCCGTTTGTTTAAAGTCCAATTCCAGTAATCCGACCGGGTTGTTCTCGCTGCATATTTGGAAAACCTCATTCCGGTCAGCATGTAGAACTGAAATTAGCTCTTCTCGGTTCATCAGCAGTCTTGACAGCCATAACCAGCGTTCGCCGACAGCTCGAAACAGCTTTAGATATTCTTCAGGTTCGGGTTTTGGCCATTTGACAATTTTCAGCGCGGATTCCGGAATGGTAATATCCGGCCGATTACACATTTCCAAATGGGTGATTACATCCGCGATATGACCATGTGGAACATCGATTGTGACTGGATTGTCATCAGGCAATTGGTCATCGGCCATTTGCCTCTAGTCCCATTTAACTTCAGGGGGCAGGCTCATTAAAATTGCATCGACATTGCCGCCTGTCTTCAAACCAAACGTCGTTCCACGATCATAGACCAGATTAAATTCAGCGTAGCGACCGCGCCAAATCAATTGTTGTTGTTTGTCCGCATCCGTCCATTCCAGATTCATCCGCTTGCGAACGAGCTTTGGAAATATATCAAGAAATGCGCGCCCGACATCTTGCGTAAAAGCAAAGTGACGATCGAAATCCGGTTCGTTCTCCAGTTCCAGATGATCGTAGAAAATACCGCCAACGCCGCGATGGACCTTTCTATGGGGGATATAGAAATAATCGTCTGCCCATTTTTTAAACTTGGGATAATATTCCGGATTATGCGGCGCGCAGGCAGAACGCATGCGCGCGTGAAATTCGTCGGTGTCGTCATCATAAGTTATCGCGGGATTCAAATCAGCTCCGCCGCCAAACCAGCGCTTCGTGGTGCAAAGAAAGCGTGTGTTCATATGCACATTGGGAACATGTGGGTTGGCCATATGGGCGACCAAGCTAACGCCGGTTGCAAAAAAACGGGGATCATCTCCCGCCCCGTGAATCTGTTTTGAAAACTCTTCGCTGAATGTCCCGTCAACCGTGGAAATATTGACGCCTACTTTCTCGAATATTTTCCCTTTCATCAGGCCTTGGGTTCCACCCCCGCCGGGACTCCCATCCGGGTTTTTTCGATCCCACTTTATATAATCAAAGGATGCGTCGCTATCTGCTTCCCGTTCTATCGATTCAAATTCAGCACAGATGTCGTTGCGCAGCTGAGCGAACCAGTTTTGAGCCGTAAGTTGTTGATCGTCGAGATTCGATGTCATTTTGGAAATTGTCCTGTTTGTCTCAATGCTTCACCAAGCGACATGCCAGCCGATACAGCAAGGTTCAAGCTGCGCATGTCTTTTTGCATTGGTATGGTGATTCGCTGGTCAGCTCGTTGATGCACATCAACAGGAACACCCTTACTTTCTGAACCGAAGAGTAAAATATCATCTTTTTGGTACGAGAATGTATGATAGGACTGTTCGGCCTTGCTGGAGAGCAGGACGATTCTTGCAAAGTGGGAATCAACAAATGCAAGAAATGCATTCCAGTCAGCATGTCTTGTATAATCAGCATGCTCAAAATAGTCCATTCCAGCGCGCCTTAAACCGCGATCACTAAACGGGAAACCACATGGTTCAATTATGTCGACGGGGACATGCAAGCAAGCGCAAGTCCTTAATATTGTTCCCAAATTTCCGGCAATGTCAGGTTGATATAGGGCTACTCTCATGATGGTTTCTACATGAAGTCACAAACTATGTTTGGTCAATCGAAAATTCACTGTTGGCAAACCCCATATGGTGAGGCTATCAGGCGCTCAATTCATGCCTACCAATTCTGTTGTTGAGGGAGAACAGAGGGTCTGGCAGACAGGGGTATAAACCAAACGATAGGGCTTAATTGCATGGCAACAGTTGAAGCAGCTGAGGGACCAGCACCGGAAGGCGAGATTCGTCGACGGGATTTCATAAACATAGCAGCGGTAAGTTTTGCGGGGGCAGGCGCAGTTGCTACCGTATTTCCGTTGGTTAATCAGATGAATCCCAGTGCGGATGTTCTTGCACTGGCATCGGTAGAGGTCGATATTTCGGCAGTTGAACCGGGACAGGCGATCAAGTTAAGCTGGCGGAAACAGCCAACTTTCATTCGTAATCTCACACCTGCTGAGATCGAAGAAGCCAACAGCGTGAGCATCGATGAACTACGTGATCCTCAGTCTTTGGCTGATCGCACCACAGCTGGTAAGGAAAACTGGTTGATTACACTTGGCGTTTGTACCCACCTGGGCTGTGTGCCTCTTGGTGCGGCTCAAGGCGAAGTGAAAGGTGAATTTGGCGGTTATTTCTGCCCATGTCACGGTTCGCATTACGATACCGCAGCACGCATCCGCAAAGGCCCGGCACCAACAAACTTGGAAGTGCCGGAACATGAATTTCTTTCAGATACCGTCGTGAAAATCGGTTAAGGGGCAGAATAATGAGCTTTCCTTGGGCAAAACAATATGAGCCAACAACTGATCTTGGCAAGTGGATGGATAAACAGCTTCCTTTGCCGCGTTTCATTTATGATAGCGTAGGCGCAGGTTATCCTGCACCGCGTAACCTCAATTATATGTGGAATTTCGGTTCGCTTGCGGGGATTTTTCTCGTTGTTCAGATCGTAACCGGAATCATTCTGGCAATGCACTATGCCGCTAACGCCGATATCGCTTTTGATTCTGTCGAACACATTATGCGTGATGTAAATAGTGGTTGGATGTTCCGCTATGCGCATGCGAATGGTGCAAGTTTCTTCTTCATTGCACTCTATCTCCACATCGGCCGTGGTTTGTACTACGGTTCGTACAAGGCGCCGCGCGAAATGTTGTGGTTGCTTGGTGTTGTAATCTATCTGCTCGCTATGGCGACTGGTTTCCTTGGTTATGTGCTTCCTTGGGGGCAAATGAGCTTCTGGGGTGCGAAGGTTATTACAGGCTTGTTTGAAGCAATACCGCTGGTCGGCAAGCCAATTCAAGAGTTACTGCTTGGTGGTTTTGCACCGGATAATGCAGCGCTAAACCGCTTCTTCTCGCTGCACTATCTGTTACCGTTTGTTATTGTGGGTGTTGTTATCATGCACATCTGGGCGCTTCATATTCCCGGTTCTAATAACCCGACGGGAGTGGATGTGAAAGGACCGCAGGATACGGTTCCATTCCACCCCTATTACACCGCGAAGGATGGTTGGACGCTTGGATTGTTCCTGATCCTATTCTCGATCATGATGTTCTTCCTGCCAAATGCGCTTGGTCACGCGGATAACTATATTCCAGCCAATCCGCTTTCGACACCGGCGCATATCGTTCCGGAATGGTATTTCT
>Ga0316204_10006758_pt1 | contig 17350 bp, 22 predicted proteins | sample 6monrhotite_MG_2_FD_205661 | JGI IMG/M metagenome (GOLD analysis project Ga0316204, IMG submission 205661) | Microbial mat bacterial communities from mineral coupon in-situ incubated in ocean water Damariscotta River, Maine, United States -... | ecosystem: Environmental > Aquatic > Marine >... | reverse complement strand
CGCCAGTCGAGTCGCTTGAGCTTTGCCGCATTCTTGTCGCGTGGTGGGCGATTCCACACCTTCAAGACTTCAAACGCCGGTTTGCTCGGGTTCTTCTCTAGTCTCTTCGCTAGTTCCGATGCGACATGCTCCTCTTGTCGCGAAAGCTTCACTTGGTATCTGGTCAGCCATTCGCGACCCTTGCTAAGAGATTGTCTTAGTGTCCAAAGCTGATCTTCGGTGAGCAGCGAGACGTCGACTTCGAGATAGTCCGTTTGTTGCGGCATGGCGTGCTTTTTTACCTAGATATGTAACTCCTGCAAGAAGAAATACCCAGTCAGGTCTGCCGTGTTCTCGGCGGCCTGCATCGAGCGAGTTCCTCAAGGGGCGTGTTTGGGATTGCGCGTCGTTGCCTTGAGACAACGTGTAGGGCTCCGCCCGTCCTGGTGTGTAGGGGCGCACCGCCTCAGTTCGCGAGCAAGCTCACGTGCCGCGCCCTGCGTGAACTCTTGTTCGGTTCTTGTTCCCTCGCGTCTCTCGGCACTGCAAGCAGCGCAACAACCTCTCAATAGCCCCCTTGGGAGCGGCAACACCTCGGGCTTTGGTGAGCCCCCACCCCCCAGGCCGGGGGGCGCGTGGTGGAAGAGAAATTGGAGTGCTAGACGATATGACTAAGAAAATCACCAGGAAACCCCGAGTTGACGTTCACGCGAAAATCACCGCACAAATCATCAAGAGCATCGAAGCGGGTGCTGGCGAATGGCAGATGCCATGGCACCGCGCAGGCAAAGGTCTGAACCGGCCCGACAACATCGACACGAAGAACCACTACCGGGGCATCAACGTTCTGGCGCTATGGGTGGAAGCGATGGCGCAAGGCTTTGGGAGCGGCACGTGGGGCACGTATCGCCAGTGGCAAAAGCAGGGCTGTCAGGTGCGCAAAGGCGAGAAGGCTTCCCTTGTGGTCATCTACAAGGAGATTAAACGCAAGGATGCCAAAGCGACTCCAGGTGACGAGAGCAGCGAGAAGGGCAAAGGCCTAACGTGCTTCATGGCCCGAGCGGCTAGCGTGTTTAACGCGGAGCAGGTCGACGGCTACGAGGCTCCCGAGAGCAGTGGTCCGGATTCACAGATTGAGCGGCTGTTTCAGGTGGAGCGATTCATCGACTGTACCCGTGCAGACATTCGCCATGGTGGTGGTCGTGCGTACTACCGAAGGGGCGAGGACTACATCCAAATGCCAAAGGCCGGCCGCTTTGTTGGTTCGGGCTCCGGTAGTGCTGCGGATGGCTATTACGGAACGTTGCTTCATGAACTCACACACTGGGCCGGTGCTGAGAGTCGTTGCAATAGGGAGTTTGGAGAGCGCTTCGGAGACGATGCCTACGCCATGGAAGAGCTAGTCGCTGAGCTGGGCTCAGCGTTTCTCTGTGCCGACTTGGCTGTGACTCCAGAGCCCCGCGTGGACCATGCCCAGTACTTGGAGCATTGGCTCAAGGTTCTCAAGGCCGACAACCGCGCAATCTTCGCAGCGGCAGCGCAAGCATCGAAGGCTGTTGAGTACCTCGCAGGGTTGCAGGGTAACTAGTGCCCATGCAGATGCAGCTATTCGCTAGCACGCCCACGGAGCCACCGCAGGATGCAACCTGGGTGACCGGGGCAGTGGTAGCGCGGGAGGGGTTAGATTCCTTCCTGCACTTGGTTCGCTCTCCTAGCGACCCTACCCGGCTCTCGCGCGAAGAGCGCAAGGGCCGCGAGTGCGCTTGGAAGAATGACCTACGCAAATCCAGCAAGGGGCGGTGGCTTGCTGGCATGCAAGAGCTGCTATCCGATGGACAGCCGCGAACGTTCAACCGCATCGTGCTTGAACTTAGCCGCTACGAGTACACGGCGGATGTGGCATTCGATACCGTCGCCGATGATGCGCTATGGGAGCTCGTTGGTGCCCACGTAGTTGAGCACACGCTTGCCACGCCGATTCTATTTCGCAAACGAGCGTGATCGGAGCGCTGCAGCTCCTTGTGCCACATGGGTACAAGCTTCTCTAGCTCGCCCATGGTCTCAAAGCCCGCAGGCGCAAGCTCTGCAAGAAGCTATTGCTGGGCGTTCATGCGTCGTTTTTCCGCCCGCTCCTTGAGAGCCTCTGGCGTGCGCCAGCCCCAGTGTCCCGTAAACGTGTCATTCAGCTCGGTTTCCCCGTTCAGACCCACTAAGTGAAATTCGGTCTCCGCTGCGGCTGTGCGCAGACAGGCCAGTGCACTTTGAATATCCGCGTCGGAGAGTGCATCGTCGGCCTTAGCAATCACGATTTCGGGGACCGGATCCGTGTCGCGCTCCAGACTCACCAAGATAGGGCGAGCGATTCCGTTCACAACCTCGAACTCATGCGTGGCAACAATGCGTCCATTGCCGGTTACCGTGTGCCAGCACTTCTTGATATTGGGACCGAGAACATTGTCCTTATACGCGTAGATCGACGCCTCCAGATCACTCCAACTTGCAGGGTCGTCGGCAGGATTCTTATAGGTCTTACTTGGCTGCTCCGCCACTACGGGGGCTGTGGCTAGTTGAGGTCTCGAACGCGCATTCGCCCCAATCGGAGCTGCAGTCCGTACGGCTTTCTGGCTTTTTGCCCCACCGATCTCGCTAGATGCAACATGCACGACACTCTTTGGCTGTTTTGCCTTTTGCTCCATTTCAGTGGCGCCACCGAACCCGCTAATGGTCCAAATCGCTGCTCCAATGATGCATGCAGCACCAATGCTATAAAGTCTTAGATTCTTCATCGTTCTTGCTTTCTAGGGCGGAAACCTGGCCCCTGGTAAACGCGATCTTCGCGCTGTTGTCTATTAACGCTCGTCAAGCCTCGCTGTGCGTTGTGCACAGCGAGGCTTGATGCAATGGGTCTAGTAGTAGGACGTATAGAGTGTACTCGCCGCCTTCAGCGTAAGCGCGTCCGATTCCTTCCCTTGGATCACCAGTCCGCTTCCAAGAAAGTCCGTGGAAGGGTCATTCCATCGGACTTCACTGTCTTCACTGCTGTTGCAGATTCCGCTCAGCGTGCAGCTATATACCGTCTGCCCTGGGCCCACTGCCACATGCTCCGTATTGCACTTCTTAGTTCCAGTACATTGGTTGTTTGATGGGCACTCATCGTCAATGCAGTACGCCGGGTAGCACATTGCTGCAGCCATTCCTTTGCATGTCCCGATCTCTGCATTGTCGAGGGCAAGCGCTTCGGTGATCGGCGCTTCTCCGCGCACCTCTGCCACCTCCTTCTCGACTAGTCCTGCGAACATTCCTCCTGTGAAAATTACTGCGGTAACGGCGGCTAAAGCGAATTGTTTCATTTGTCTATCCTCTCGGTTTGGGTGGGGCGACTAACGTCGCGTTACTTGGGGTTATCTCCGCTGCGCTCTATGGTTCGTTCACGATGTCCTTTCGTCTTCGTTGTTGCTGGTATTCGGGGCTTTGGAATTGTTCGTAGTCGCGCTGGTATTCGGATGAATGGCGCTCCCGAGCATTTCTCGTAGCCTGCCTCCGAGACTGGCCATGAACGGCCCGTAGGCATCGGTCTTGTTCGCAATGCCACGGAGTCGCTGCTCCCACTCGGCTGTCATGTCGGGCGTCGTTGCTGCTTCCGGCAACGCACGCACCAAGCTCTGGCCGGTGGCGGTGGCGTAGATACTCTTGCCCTTGCGCGCAAGCAGCTTTCGGCGAAACAGCCCTTCCAAAATGCTGGCACGCGTAGCTTCGGTACCGAGACCGTCTGTTTCCTTGAGAATTTTGCGGAGCTCTGTGTCCGCGACGAAGCGACCAATCCCTGTCATCGCCTGAAGCAGTGTCGCGTCGGTAAACGCCTTCGGTGCTTCTGTCTTCTTTGTGATGACTTGTCCCCGACGACACATCAAGGCGGTACCGACTTTGATGCGTGGGAGGTAGTCGGGCTTCTTCGTCTTCTTGGACTTCTTTGCGGGCTGCAGAGTCTTCCAGCCGTCCTCCAAAAGCGTTTGCCCCTTTGCTACGAATTTGCCTCCGCCGATCTCGAATTCGAGGCATGCATTCGCGAAAAGCGCTGGCTCGGCAAACTGCATCAGGTATTGCCTGGCAATCAGTTCGTAAAGCTTCGCCTCGTTCTTCGAGAGGGAGCCCTGCCCGATGTTGTGCGGCGTCGGAATAATCGCGTGGTGCGCTCCAACCTTCGTATCGTTCCAGGCCTTCGATTGCCTTTGCAGGTCGAGCGGTGTTGTGTGCTCTTGAAGTGTCGGAGCGTTCGCAACAATCACCTGGACGATTGCACTGGCCTCTTTGTGGTGCTCGCTTGGCAGGTAGCGACAGTCCGACCTTGGGTAGGTGATCGCCTTGTGCTTCTCGTAGAGCGCTTGGGCACTCGTGAGCACGGCGGCCGCTGACAGCCCAAACTGCTTTGCGGCTTCAATTTGCAGAGCAGAGAGTGAGAACGGCAGCGGCGCTGCTTGTTTGCTCTGCTTGTGCTCCACAGTGAGCAACTGCGCTGACTGTCCTTTGATACGCCCGGCGACATTATCCGCAAGAGGCTTGTGCACAACCCTGCCTTCAGAGTCTTGAAACCGCGCGCATGCTTCGCTGGGTTGCCATGTTGCGCGGATGTCGCTGCCTTCGTGCGGGATGCACGCAATGACTTGATAGAAGGGCTTCGAGACAAAGTTGGCAATCTCGGTATCGCGTCGAGCCACCAAACCTAAGACCGGTGTTTGTACGCGGCCGACAGAGAGCACGCCTTGGTGACCCTTGCGCTGAGCGAGGAGCGTAAAGGCGCGCGTCATGTTGATGCCGTAGAGCCAATCTGCTCGTGACCGTGCGAGTGCTGAACTCGACAGCGCCTGAAACTCGGCGTTGCTTCGCATGCTGGCCAGGGCCTTCTTAACCGCCTCGAGGTTGAGGTCATTGATGAGCAGTCGCCCTGCCCTGTTCCGCTGCGCCTCTGAGAGGCCGCAGTGCCCAAGCACTTCGTCTACGAGTAGCTGCCCTTCTCTGTCGGGGTCACCTGCATGGACAACGCTGGTCGCGCTCTTCAGGAGTTTCGCAATGGTTGCCAGTTGCTTCTCGGCATCCTTACGAGCGGCGAGGTGCCATTGGCTCGGCATGATTGGCAAATCGGCGAGGTCCCATCTCTTGTACTTCGCTTGGTAGGCATGGGGCTCTACCTGCTCCAGCAGATGGCCAAAGCACCAGGTAACGATGTCGCCGCTGCTGGCCTCTATATAGCCATCGCGCTTTCTGAGCGGCCCTGGCAGCGCAGCCGCGATTGCGCGGCCAAGGCTGGGTTTCTCGGCAATGAATAGTCTCGACATTAACGTTGAGTTCTTTGTGTGCATCTGTTCTAGGTTTCGGTGTAAGCGATGTCCGTGTCCTATGATTTGGTTATGACATCCGAGCATGTTGTTTGTCTACTCGATAATAGAAAAAGCATATATTGAGCTTGAACTTAACTTCATGGTACTGCATATTGAGTTCATGCACTGGGCGTTTCGTACTATCCTTGTCACGCTGCTGAGCAGCATGACTCTTACCTGCGATAGCCCCAGCTCTACTGTGGCCACTACTTCCCTACCGCCCTCCACGCCACTCCTGGCTCCAACGTCAGTACCTAGTACTGGTCATGCACGGCCGCAATTACGCCCTGCCCGTGTGAGTGCGACCACCCTCGCGGTTCTCGATGCTGGCCTTGCGTCAGCAGATTGGATGGTGCGCTTGAGTTCCACTCAAGGGCTTTCCTGCATCTCTTCCAGCCAGGCGATTCCACGTTTAGAGGAGCGCCTGGGAGACGTCGAGCCGGATGTTCGGGCTGCCGCTCTTTCCTCCCTATCGCGGCATGGCGTAGGCCACGCTCGCGCGCTCATTCGTTCTGTTCAGGATGATGCCACAGAAGAACTCTCAATCCGGGTGCTTGCTGCATCCACGCTCGCCCGTCCCACTCACTCTTGCCAATAAGGAATACGAACTATGCAAATCCGCGAACCCGATCAAGTCCAAGTCTCCCTCGACCCCAACACGTGCGAAGTGATGGAAGGTCACCAACACACCCCCGTAGGCATCGAAGACCTTGCCGATTCCATCGCTACGTTGGGGCAACTTCACCCCTCTCTTGTCCTCGCATACCCAGACGGTCGTCGGCTAATTGCTGCAGGTCGCCGGCGTTGGATGGCCTGTAAGTCCCGCGGGCTTCCCCTCATTGCGAATGTTTGGTCCTGTAGTGACGAAGACATCAATCTTGAACTCTTCGCTAAGGCCATCCGTGTTGCCGAGAACATCCAACGGTGTGACCCCTCTGCGATGGATGTTGCACAGCAACTGCAGACCATTCGCAACGAGCGTCAACTGCCGAACGCCCGCGCTCTTGGTGAGTACATGGGCATGAGTGAACACCGCGTAAAGAACTACCTCAGTGTGGCCTCGGCAAGCGAATACTTACGTGAGATGGGTAGCACTCATGCCATCCCACTCAAGCCCATGATGGAACTCACCAAATGCGAAAAGGCGCTAGGTGCGAGGGCCACCAAGAAGCTCATTGCTTGTTATGTCAAAGGTGAGCTCTCGAGTGCCGACCTTGCTAAGCGCCGCAGGAAACCCACGCGCAAACCGCGCAGTGCACCCGAACCTCATGTGCGCCTTCGCAAGACCTGCGACGCTGTATGTGCGGCCTTTGCTTCGGCAGCCCCAGACTCTCACGCGGACCTGGTGGACCTCATAGAGCGGCTACAGGCCCTGCTGCCGGAGGCGTCTTGAGGCCGGTGCCCCACGGACACTTTTAGGGGGGCGGGTCCAAGCCAAAGTCCAATCCAAAGTCTGGATTTGCGTGGTCCAAGCCAAAGTTTGGACCGATGTCTGTACCGCCCGCCGTGGGTCCGCACCTCTAACGGCTGATGATTCCCTCGCTATCGCTCGGCTGGACCTTGGACCTACCCCCTGATCTTCAAGTTGCCCCTAGACCTCCGAACTACCCTCTCACAACGATGTTTTAGAGAAGGTAGTTAGGAGGGGGACATTGAAGGGGGGTAGGTCCAAGGTCCAGTAATCAGAATTTCTGAAGAAATTGAAAGAGTGGTGGTTGTTAGTAGAAGTAGTACAGATAAGAAAAAGTAGTAATTAGAAAAAAATATAGAAAAGAAAGAAAAAATTAATGAAGAAAGAGAAGAGAAGAGGAGAGAGTGGAGTTGAGGGGTCCGAAGGTCCGAACCGGGTACGTTGTTGACGTTTTAGACCGGGGACGTGCTTGACAGGTTGGGTGGGTGGTCGGTTGGCGGAGTTTGCAGACCGGAGACGTGCTTTACGGTTTGGTTCCGTAGCGTTTTGGTCGTGATGTTAGACCGGAGACCTGCTTTACACATTGGGCAAACTGGGCCGAGGTCTGCGTTTTAGACCGGGGACCTGTTTGACGTTTTCGTAGTTCAGAGGTGCTTTGCCTGGCGCTCAAAATGCGGCGTATGCCGTGGAATGAGAGCGACAAGATGACAGAGCGAATGCAGTTTATCGCGCGCTATGAGCGCGGAGAGAGGGTTAGTGACTTGAGTAAGGAATTTGGAATCTCGCGGCAGACAGGCCACGCGCTCATCAAGAGATATGAGCAGTGTGGCGTTGATGGCCTGAAGGACAGGTCGAGCCGACCTTCGGTGAGCCCGAACCGCACAGCGCATGCGAAGGTGGAGAAGATAGTTGCGCTGCGGAACATGCACCCAACGTGGGGGCCGAAGAAAATCAAAGCGCGCCTCGAAGTTCTCGCGCCCGATATTCGCTGGCCCGCGGCGAGTACGGTGGGCGCGATTTTATCGGACGCAGGTTTGACAAAGGCGCGGAAACGGAGGCGCCGTGCGACACCGAATGCGTCTGGCGACTTGCGCTCGACCACAAAGAGCAACGAGCTTTGGTGCATCGATTTCAAAGGGCAGTTCCGTCTTGGAAATCGCGAGTACTGCTATCCATTGACGGTTACCGACCACTTCAGTCGATACCTCATTGGATGTGAGGCTCTTGACAATACAAAGACGGAAGGCACGCTCGCAGCGTTCTGGGAGCTCTTCAAACGGCATGGCATCCCCGCAGCCATCCGTTCCGACAACGGCGCGCCTTTCGCGTCCACGGGCTTTCTCGGCCTCTCACGCTTGTCGGTGACATTCATGCGTCTAGGAATAGCTCTGGAACGCATTGAACCAGGGAAGCCTCAGCAAAATGGAAGGCATGAGCGGATGCACCTGACGCTGAAGCAAGACACGACAAGGCCGCCCGCACAGGGCTCTCTGGCGCAGCAGCAGAAATTCGATGGGTTTGTTGCCATGTTCAACGAACAGAGGCCACACGAAGCGCTTGGCATGAAGACTCCGTCGGAACTCTACAGGCCGTCGGAAAAACGACTTCCTGAAACCCTTCCGGATCCCGAGTACCCACTGCATGAGCGCACCGCCAGAGTGTTTCGAAATGGCTTCTTTCGAATGCCAAAGGTGGGGGTGGCGTATTTGGGAGTGGCTTTCGCTAACCAATCTATCGGCCTCCGAGAAATCGAAACGGGGACGTGGCTCATTTCATTTATGGAAACAGACCTCGGGTACCTCGACATTGAAACCATGAAGGTGATGAGCCTTCCTAACTAGCGCCGAAGGGCAAAGAACATCGATGAGGAATGCAAATGAAGACCAAAAGTGTAAAGGACCTCTCCGGTCTAAAATGTCAGGCAAGTCTCCGGTTGCACAAGGTGGCGGGGCGCGCTGGCGATTTGCGAGGTCGTTTTGAGGTTGCGATAGACGCGCGCATAGGGCGTGGTTTGGGAGTTGAAGCGGCGCGCGGTCGTGGGCGCGGTGGGGTTATCCATGGCCGTGTTTGTGGGTTTCGCGATGTTGCTGTGACGGCTGTGGGTAACCTGCATGTCGGTCGGATTGCGCTGATAGGGCTTATCCATAGTGCTGTGCGGCATCGCCATCCTCGCGGGCATGATGACGCACTGCATGCTGTGGGTAACCCGCCCTACGAGGCTATTCGATGTCGATAAATCTTACTCAGCGTGACTACGAAATCTTGCGCACCCTCACGCGTGTGCAGTTAGCCACGAATCGGTGCTTCCAGGGTACGTTTTTCTCCACCACACACCTCGTGAGCAAGCGGTTCGCACAGCTCCGGAACGCAGGCCTAATCGCGAACCATTCCAAGGGGCTCCCGCATTCCTATGGGCTGAATAAGAGTGGGTATTGGCGCATCACAGAGTATGGCCTAGAGCGCTTGCTTGAGCGGTTTCCAGATGAACGCGTGCCTGCCAATCTAGTTTCACGTACTCAGCGCGCGAGCCTATTATTCTTCCGACATCGCGATGCCATGACGGCCTGCTACATGCGCTTGATTGCGTCGCGCGAAGCTGACATCGAGGACATGCGTGCACGCGCGTCTCTCGTGGATTGGCGTGGCGAACATGAGGTTGTTCTTACCTACTCGAAGCTTGTTGGTGTTCGGCATGAACCCAAGCGCATCGTTCCTGATGCCACACTCTCTACGGCACACACACGCTACTTCCTTGAGATCGACCGTTCCACGGAAACCCATGGTCGCATTCAAACCATTCTCCAGCGCTACACCAGCGCCTTCCGGCAACCTGCCTTTGCTACGCAGTTTCCCGACGCCTTGCCACCCTGTGTGCTTTACATGACCAAGAGTGAGGGAAGAGCCAAGAACCTCCAGGCCCATATCTCAGAGCTCGATTTGCCATTCGCGGCGTATGCCATGCACACACCGAAGGCCACAGAGTTTCTGAATCAGGCCATCAATAGCCAGGAGGCTTCCACACCGCACCCTGCTCCCAACGACCTAGCCACAGCTCTCCTCGGACGCATCTATGATGCCTGTCTTACGCATGTGGCGGAGTGTCCCAATGATATTCAGAACTCGCCGCTAGGCCCTGTGCTTCGCGAGGTCTATGACTTCCTGGTGCCAGCTGAAGGCGCTGCATAGTGGAAGAGCGAATGTCTGGGATGCGCCTCTTCGTTGGGCTTGTCCTGCTTGTCTTCTTTGGCGTGATGGCCTTGGAGTATTGGACGTGGGGCGAGCAACTGCGCCTTGCGGCCGGCGATCCCGAGCCGGCCATGAGTCCCGGAGAGCTCAAGGCCGCCGCGCCCTACCTGAAGGCTCGCGCGCACTTCATGACGCGGTGGTGGCTCTACACACCGCTCCTCGTACTTGTACCGATGTTCCTCTTCGTTGTGCTGCGCCGGTGGTCCGCTGGCATGTCTCACTTGCGTGAGCGCATTGCAGGCATGGACTTCAAGCAAGCGTCCGACGAACTCAAGAATCCACTAACGCGCAAGGCGAGCTCTGTTGCAGAGGAAATCGCGATGACACAAAAGGCATTCATCCGAGAGCTCGCCGCTCTTGAGTCGCCCGAGAAGTCCGTCCTGTTGGGGCTCGACAGTACCGGTGGACCGATTTTGATGACCGACCGACAACGCTCCATGCATATGCAGGTCCTCGGGTACACCGGTTCGGGCAAGACCCAATCGGTTCTCTTTCCCATGATGTACCAAGATGCTCGGCGCCTTTGGCACGACTCTCGGACCGACACAAAGGTGCATCGCACCGTCGTCCTCGTCGACGCGAAAGGCAGCATCGAGAACGAGCAGATGCTTGCTTCCATCGCAGCCGCCACCGAGCGTCTCGAGAGTCTTCGCATCTTCTCTTTGAATCCCGGGGTTGTGTCTCATACGTACAATCCGCTCTACATCTCTCCAACCGCCGACCCCCGACAAGTGGCAGAGCGCGTGTTCTCCACGTTTGAATTCGAGGTGGCGTACTACGGCGACATGGCTCGAGAGCTTTGGGTGAACCTCATCTCTGCCCTTGCATCCACCGGCAAGCAGATGACTATGCTCGATGCTGCCGCTGCCATCTCCTCTCGCGAGGTCATGGCCCACGCGCTTTCGCTTGCCAAAGATCGTGCTGCGATTCGTGCCATCGAGAGTCGCTTCGATCAACTTGGCGAGAAGGTTGGCGAGACGTATACCGGGCTCTTGGCGCAGGTGAATGCGTACGACCACCCCGCCATCAATGTCTACAACCCCGACATTGTCTTAGAAGACATCTTCGAAGACGGGGGCATTGTTGGATTCTCGCTGAACGCGAATGCCTACAAGGTGCAAGCGCGGGCGATTGGGCTTATCGCCATGCAGGACATTCAGCAAGTGGGTGCGGGTCGCCAACTCGACCGGAGCCGTTCGCAGGCACCGGCCTACATCTTTGCCGATGAGTTCTACAACTTCGCTTATGAGGGATTTATCGACGCGGTCAACAAGCTACGCGACGCGAATCTCTCGATGGCGCTCTTCCATCAGTCCATGTCCGACCTCAACAAGGTCTCGCCCGAATTTGCGCAAGGCGTTTGGGACAGCACTCGCAACCGCGTTGTCCTGTTTCAGTCCGACACGGAGCTTTGCGACAACCTTGCCGCGAGCGTTGGCACTCGAAAGAATGTTGCGCAGACCGTTCGTCGGAGCACCGATGGTTTTCTTAACCAGCAGTCGATGCTTGAAGCCTCGACCCGCGAAGTGGACGAGTACATTTTGCACCCGAACCAGATTAAGCACCTCAAGATGGGGCAAGCGTATTTGGTGCAAACGGGCCTCGCGGAATCAAGCTTCGCCAATCGTCGCTGGTGGCAACGCTCGAAGCCGGCGCCAGCATCTCCCACGGTCGCCGTCGGAGCGAACCTCCCGCTCATGCCTCCGCTTCCCCCAGCTGCGGCACCAGCGCCAAAGCCACGCGATACCACGAGCGGTATCGGTCTCCATCGGCGGTTTATTCGAGGGGCAGCGTGATGCGCTGGCGCTATGCCATTCTTGCGTTGCTCTTGCTGCTTGGAGCTTCTTCTCGTGCCTGGGGCGGCACGCTCTGGCTCTACAACGTGCACAGCGAAGAAGAGCTGCGCATCCCCACGCTTGCACCCTCACGCGTCGACGTCACATCCTTGCGTCGCGCCAATCGCTTTTTTCGCTCGCGGAAGACGCATCGCCGGCGCGCGATGCACCCTCGCCTTCTACGAACGCTTGCTCATGTGCAAACGCGCTTCGGCAATCGACGGATCGAAGTCGTGAGCGGCTATCGCACGCCAGCCGAAGGACAAGACCTCAATAGCTATCATCAGGTCGGGCGTTCGGCCGATATTTTTCTCATTGGTGTTTCCAAGGAAACATTATTTCGCTTCTGTCGCACGCTTCCTCGTATGGGCTGCGGGTACTACCCCAAGGCCAAGTTCGTGCACTTCGATGTGCGCGGTACATCGGCCGTCTGGGTGGACCGTAGCGCCCCAGGGAAGCCGCGCGACTATGTCTCTAACCCTAGAAGGTGGCTCCATGTCCACGGCCTCTAAAACGCGCCCCGCTCGCCCCATTCTGAAGTGGGCGGGTGGCAAGTCTCGGCTTCTCGATCGGTTGCACGCACGGCTTCCCGCAGCCTACGGCCGCTATTTCGAGCCGTTCCTCGGCGGCGGCGCTCTTTTCTTCTCAGCCGCGCCACGCGTTGCAGTGCTCGGCGATTTGAATGGTGATCTTATGAACGTGTATCGCAGCGTCGCAGAAGCGCCCGAAGTCGTGGGTCGACTTCTCAGCAGGCACAAACGCGCCCATTGCGAGGCGTACTACTACCACATTCGCGCGAAGTGGAACGCTCGCTCGGCAAGGCAGACAACGGCCTCACGCGCAGCGCAATTTCTCTACTTAAACAAGACCTGTTTCAACGGGCTCTATCGCGTGAATCGCCAAGGGCAATTCAACGTGCCCATCGGTCGCTACGTGAATCCCACCATCTTCGAGCCGTCGTTGCTGCTAGCTGCGTCCCGCGCGCTGCAAACTGCGACGTTGCTGGATGGGGACTATCAGGCCGTTGCGGCACAGGCCAAAGAAGGCGACTTCGTCTACTTTGACCCGCCGTACCATCCGCGCAACGCAACCTCTAGCTTCACGAGCTACACCGCGTCGGCGTTTCACACGGACGACCAAGCGCAGCTTCGTGACGTCGCCGATGCTCTCGTTGAGCGCGGCTGCGTCGTTGTGCTTTCCAACAGTGACACGCCGCTCGTTCGCGACCTCTACTCTGGTTGGGCGCAAGAGGTTGTCCTCTGTCGTCGCTCCATCAACTCCAAGGCCGCATCTCGCGGCCCCATCGCAGAGCTCCTGCTCACCCACCCTTCGCAGCAAAGGATGGCAGCATGAGCGCCGCAGGCTACGTGTACATCTTGACGAACCCTGCTCTGCCTGGGCTTCTCAAGATCGGCAAGACGACTCGAACGCCCGCTCTGCGAGCGGAAGAGCTATCGAAGCCCACTGGAGTGCCTAGGCCTTTTGAGGTCGCCTATGCTCTGTATGTTCTTGACTGTCACCGCGTCGAGAAGCGCACGCATCAGCAACTCGCACAAGTGCGCGTTCGTGGTCGCGAGTTCTTCGAGCTGCCACTCGATGCAGCCGTGGCTGCGGTCGACCGTGTTGGCGCACCCTACCTGCCGACCGCGACGCGAGCGCGCCAACGACTACGGCGCATTCTTGGGGATACGCTTGGGGACCTGATTTCCGGCGTTGCTGCTCTGGTTTGGTACCTCACTCGCGTGACGCTCGGACTACTTACCGGTGTTGCACTCGGAGTCGGTGGCTTGGCAGCAAAGCTTCTCCTTGTAAGCGCCTTGCTGCTTTGGTGTGTTCACTCACCGCCTGGGTGTCTTCAGAACTTTGACATGCCAGATACAACCCGCGCTCGCTCCCAGCCGCGCAAACAGTGCCAAACGCCAAAGTGCCGCGCACAGGTTCGCAAAGAGCGAACGCGAGCGAGACGAAGAGCTCGGCGGGAGGCGCAACGTGAAGAAGGCGGCGACAGCGTGCCGTAGGCCCGCCAAGGGCGTGTTTGGGATTGCACGTTGTTGCCTCGAGGCAACGCGTAGGGCTCCGCCCGACCTGGTGTGTGGGAGCACGCCGCCTCCACTCGTTCGCATAGCTCACGTGCCGCGCCTTCCTGGTCTCTTGGTCGGTTCTTGTTCCCTCGCGCAGCTCGGCAGTGCTTTGCACCGCAACAACCTCTCAACAGCCCACTCAGGAGCGTCAACGCATCGGCTTTTGGCGAGCCCCCACCCCCCAGGCCGGGGGGCCGGTGGTGGGAAACCGAATAGGAGTGCTAGCCGATATGACTAAGACAATTACTCAGACGAAAGACACCGATATGAGCAATAAGCGAATTCAGCCAAAGCTACTGAAGCCGTCAGGCGTGGACCTAAACGCCGTCACCACGGAAATTCCCCAGAGAGAGCTTCCCGCGAAGAAGAAAACCGGTGGGTCCTACGAGTGTCCCGACTGCGGGCGCAAGATTCACTTTCGCATTGGCTAGATCCGGAGAGGAGAATCGAATGCTCAGAACCCTTCTTACTAAGCTTTTCACCAAGTCGGTGGCAGTCGAGCCCGAGCCAACTTCGCCCCCGGGGGAACTCGTTCCGGAGTTTCCGCTGCTACACGACGACCCCTCTTCTTCCGAGTCGACCTTTGGTTTTATCGAGGAAGACACGTGGTCCGGAGAGACACACGTTTACGCCACAGACCTGAAGACTTTCACCATTGAACTAGATCCGGAGGACGACCCATGCCAGTAGAGCCACGAAAACCAAAAGAACGAACAGAGCCAATCAAACTGAGAGAGCCATTGAGTGTTCAGAACTGGGTGCGTGAGCATTCGCTATACAAAGAGGCATCCACGGCGCGAGATACGCTCCTTAAGCGCGTCTCAGAGCTAGAGGCGATAGTCGTTGCAGCGGATGGACTTCACCGCGTCGCCATGAGCACCGCAGACGAGCAGCTCTTGCGTATCAAGACTTCGCGCGATGAACTCGATGGCGAGCTGCGCGAAGTTCGAGCGGAAAACACGCAACTGCAAACCGAGGTGCGCGACCTCCGCAACCGTCTCGGTGCTGAGCTTGAGGAGTGCGCCTGAAGGCTGTAACCCTCTACGTCGCGTAAGTTAGCCTTTGCGTTTTGTTGGGATCGGGTCGAGTTCGAACCAAGCGAATATGACGAGCATCAAGGTTGCCACACGGGACAAGCCGGAGCGCGCGCTCATCGCGTCCAGATGGTCGGTGTCCTCTTGGTCGATGAGTACAGCCTTCACGATGCGTGTCTCCGACGTTCGGTTGGACAGCTTTGCTACTGGCGCTTCTCGGTGACGACTTGAAGCCGTACCGGCATGCCACTTGATGATGTGCCGAACTAGGGTAGCCAGGGCCAACCCGGAGAACTTTGTCTCCTGCTCCAACAATGCGGCGATTGGCTTAGGTAGCCGGAGCGATATCATTGTGCGTTCGTCGGAGATTGTCGTCATATCATAATGAGCCTACTACATGGACCATGCCGATGTCTCGTGGGCCATAAGAACATCGTAAAGATTCATTTGCCAGGCAGTGAGATGTCATATGCTTGTCTCGTGTTCGTTTAATGTTGCATCGTGATGATTTCGAGTGGTAGACATATATCTCACTCTAAAGGAGATTCCCTATGCACAAGTTCTTGCTGTCCCTCGTATTTATGGCCGTATTGGTCCCTGTCATGCTCTATGCGCCCGATGCCTTGGCTGCGGGCGATGTGGTGGACCGGGGTAATGGTCTCATCCAATTCCTCAGCCATCGACTCGGGCCCATCATTATTGGTCTGGGACTCATCGGTGGCGCCGGGGCTCTCATCATCGGGATTCCAGGCGCCGTGCAGAAGATTGTTGGTGTCATCGTAGGAGGTATCCTCCTGACAAGCATTGGCTCGATGATTGCCATCATCGAGGGCTTCTAATGGGGCGTGCCCGGGTCTACCGCAACATCGCGTTGCAGAGCTCGTATGTCGGGCTTGAGCTGAGCGACCTCTTTCTGTTGGGTTTCATCGGGTGGTTTCTTTTGATGTTTAACCCCGGCGCTCTGGGCATCAACTCGCTGGCGCTTGTTCTTGTCTACTTCGCGATTCGCATAGGCAAACGGGGCAAGGCCCCCGGCTACACCCTCGACCTTCTTCGCTACTCGTTCGCTCGTCGTGTCTTCCTGACCACTGCAACACCCGACACCGAGGGCCGACTTCACCCTTTCACCGCTACGGAGAACTCTCATGACTAATTCCACAATCAACCGCATCAAGTTCGACCTCGTTGGTGAATCCATTCGCGGAGGCAAACAATCGACACGGATTATCGGTTCGGGCGAGGCTTTTATCGGCCCTGGCGGCCTCTCTGACAAGACACGTTTTGTTCTCAATATTTGGGTTGCCCCTGTCTACTATGGCCGATGCGCTCTTGTTCCGAGAGGTGAGAGTCTACCTTCGTTCCTGCATACATCGTTTAGGGTTTGTGACTCTGGTCAAAAGACGACAGGAGGCTCGTTCAAGTTTGGGATTGGGCGATTGATGCCGTCGCGAGGCATCTTTCATAAGAGTTCCTACTATTACCTCTTGGAGCCGGATAAGGAACAGTTGCTTTGGCAGTGCGGCCAATTCGTCGCATATCTTGACCCGCGCCCTACGGAGGACTTCTTCACGTTTTCCGAAGCGTCCAGTCGGGTTGCCCCAGACGTTCTTTCGTCTGATTCGCAGCTTGACCTTGATGCACTGTTTCACCAGCCAAAGAGTGACTTCCATAGCCTTTCCGAGGCTCGCACGTACGAAGATCTCTCAGACGGTGAGCCCGCAGAGGATATTGATGATGCCTTTCGAAAAAGGACCACCTCTGCAGCATAGTCACCTGTCGCTTGTTCACCCCTTCCATTAACCCCTAACCCGCGCGAGCTACCGCTCGCCCACGCAAAGCCCCTCTTTGCGCGCAAACCCGGAGCGCACCGCGCCTCCTTAGCTACGCCTGTGCCTTTGTGCCAGGAGAAAACGAGAACCTATGAGCAACAGCCCAGCATTCGACGTCATCACGCAAACCCAAAGCGGCCAGGAAATCAAACTTGGTCGTACTTGGCTCAACAACAAGGATGGCAAGTACTCCCTCAACTTCGATTTGAGCTCTCTCCCTTTGGGCGGTGCGACTGCGCAGCTTGTAAGCCAGGACTCGTGGGACCAAGGCGAGTGCCCCCAAGAGTTCTTCTTAAAGATGCCAGTCGACAAAGGCGCGAGCAAACAGACGTACTGGCATCCCGTGGGGCTCGTCAAGGCGCGCCCAGGAGACAGCAAGCGCCCGTTTGACGTGTTCTTCGACTCGATTCCGCTCATTGGCAATCTTTGTGCCTTTCCTGCCCGCTCTTCGAAGCCAAACGAAGAAGAAATCCCCTTCGGTAAATAGTCATGGCAACCATCCTCATCATCTCGCTCCTAATTGTCAGCGTGCCTCTTGCACTCGTTGCTCTCGCGACTCG
>Ga0316204_10006757_pt1 | contig 17351 bp, 13 predicted proteins | sample 6monrhotite_MG_2_FD_205661 | JGI IMG/M metagenome (GOLD analysis project Ga0316204, IMG submission 205661) | Microbial mat bacterial communities from mineral coupon in-situ incubated in ocean water Damariscotta River, Maine, United States -... | ecosystem: Environmental > Aquatic > Marine >... | reverse complement strand
ATGCAATAAGCGGGCAAATCGGTGTACTAGGATAAAACTCAAAGTATGCATATCGATGAGGTCTCTAAACGCACTTAAAAATATAAATCACTCGTCGCTTATTTCACACCCCTCGGGTGTGAGCGCCGAGCGATGACGTGCTTTCTCGAGACGGAATTGAGTATCTTATTTAATCGTACTTGGTTTGGTATTTCGATGCTCCCGCTTATTGCATGCGCGGCTCCGTTTAAAGTGCATCGGTTCGTTTAAAGCACGTCATAAATTAAAAGCGCATCGCGAATTATAAAGCGTGCCTCGAATCAAAACGCCTCAACCACCCCACCTAAATACCGACGCAGGCGATCAGCTAACTCGGGACGTTTTAAGGCGTAGTCAATCGTCGCTTCAAGAAAACCCATGCGACTGCCGCAATCATAACGACGCCCGTTGAATGGAAATGCGGTGATGCGTTCTTCTTTTAATAACTCGGAAATCGCATCGGTTAATTGAATTTCGCCGCCGACGCCTTTTTCTGTTTTTTCGAGTAAGTCAAAAATACGTGGCGTTAGGATGTAACGGCCGGTGACAGCTAAGTTGGAGGGTGCGACTTCGGGTTTGGGTTTTTCGACGATGGCTTTGATAAAGTGGGGTTGCTGTTTATTATTACCCCTCACCCTAGCCCTCTCCCGCAAGGGGAGAGGGGACGATTTTGCGTGACTCCTTGCTTCTTCCGGCGGGGACGATTTTGCGTGACTCCTTGCTTCTTCAAGCGGGGACGATTCTGCATGGCCCTCTACTTCCGGTGAGGACGATTTTGCGTGACCCCCACTGCTGCCATCAGCCTCAAGTGAAACAATCCCATAGCGATCGGTGTCTTTATTAGGAATCTGTTCTACCGCCAAAATGCTCGATTGCGTTTGATCAAAGGCTTCCACCATATCTTGCATGCAAGAGCGCTCGCCACCATCGATAATGTCATCCGCTAATAGAACAGCGAAAGGTCGATCACGGACAACGTGTTTGGCACACAAGACAGCATCACCTAGACCTCTGGGATGTGTTTGACGCACATACACGAGCTTTACATTCGGCGGTAGGATATTTTTTACCGTCGATAATACATCGTATTTACCACGCTCTTCGAGGCGGCTTTCTAATTCATAATTACTATCAAAATAATCTTCAATCGCGCGCTTGCTGCCGCTGGTCACAAAAACCAACTCCGTAATGCCGGCAGAGATTGCTTCTTCTACCACGTATTGGATCAGTGGTTTGTCGACGATCGGCAACATTTCTTTCGGCCCTGCTTTTGTCACTGGTAAAAAACGGGTTCCCATGCCGGCAACAGGAAAAACGGCCGTGGTAATTTTCTGTGTCACTGTGTTACTCCTTTCAATAACCCCATCGTTGATGCATCAACGCTATCTTCAAAATCATTCGACAATAAACGCTTCGCCAGGCGTTTTCCAGACTCAACACCCCACTGATCAAAAGCATCAATATCCCAAATCACACTCTGCACAAAAATTTTATGCTCATACATTGCGAGCAGCGCACCAAGCGAATTCGCATTCATCGTTTTCATCACCAACATCGTGCTCGGCACATTTCCTGAAATACGTTGATGCGCCGGCAAAGACTGATCCCCTTGCATCATCGCTGCGGCTTGCGCCAAACAATTAATATACGGTAAATGATCTTCTTGCGTCACCATAAAATCAATCGGCACACAGGTATTTCCCTGCAATAACAACTGATGAAAACTATGCTGACTGCTCGGACCGACACCACCCCAAATCACAGCACCCGTATCGTAATCCATCGCAGCACCTGATTGCGTCACGCGTTTACCCAGACTTTCCATATGCAACTGCTGCAAGTGTCCTGGTAAGTTTCGCAGTGCAGCATGATAAGGAATCATCGCTTGCGTTTGTGCTTTGAAAAAGTTGCGATACCAGATCGCAATCAAGGCCAAAATCACCGGTAAATTTTGCGTCCAAGACTGCGTTCGAAAGTGCTGATCCATAGCATGCGCACCGGATAATAATGCTGAAAATAAATCCCAACCAAAAGCCAACACCAAAGACAAACTCACCGTCGACCATAAAGAAAAACGACCACCAACCCAATCCCACATCGGGAAAACATGTGCTTTAGCAACGCCAAATGCTTTTGCTGCTTGATCATTCATAGTGACAGCAAAGAGTTGTTTTTCTAATGCATCCGATGATGATGCTTGCAGCCAAGGCAAAATGCGTTTGGCATTCACCATGGTTTCTGCCGTGCTAAAAGATTTTGACACCACGATCATCAAAGTTTTTGTTGGATCTAAGCGCGATAATAATTGTTGGAGTGCTTGTTCGTTTTCATCGGTAATAAAATGACAGCGCAACTGCGGAGCTTGAATCGCGGAAAAAGCATCATGCACGACAGCTGGGCCTAAATAAGAACCGCCGATACCTACATGCAAGATGTCAGTGTAACCCTGCCCTGCGATATCAGTGGCAAGCTGTTGCATTTTAGCCTGGGCATTTTGGATCTCCGTATTGGGTGCCGGGTCGCGCAAAGCTGTGTGCCAAGCCGCACGCTGCTCGGTGGCATTGACGATATCACCGGCAAAAAGGCGATCAATAGCGGATGACAGATCACAGTCATCTGCCAGTTCAGACAGCAAGCTCAGGGTCGTTTGATCGATATGATTTTTGGCGTAGTCACAAAACAAGCCAGGAGCAGCTATAGAGAAATGGTCGAAACGTCCATTATGATCAGTAAATAGATCTGAGATCGATCGATCCTTAATCGTCTGGTAATGCGCTGTTAGGCGCTGCCAGCTAGCATGGTCCGTCAGTGATTTCATGGGCTGGAATTGTACCGGAGCAGACCGGGAGTAGCTAGATGTAACTCCTAAAAGCACTAGGTGCCGCCTATGTGTAGGGAAGGAACATAGGCAGTCAGTGAAGCAACCCTCTACGCAAGCAAGGAGATCGCCACGTCACTACGTTCCTCGCGATGACGCTCGAATAAAGGTGTCATCGCGAGGAACGTAGTGACGCGGCAATCTCTTTGTAAAAATGGGATAGTCTGCTATTTAGTTACCAAAACCACCATATGTCGGCGCACCACCTTGGCCTTGAGCACTGTCGGCACTGGCATCATTGCCACCAGCCTTACGATATTGCCCTGTGCTGGAGGGATTTCCACGAAATAAATCGGTTAAAGCTCTTGATACCTTACCTCTTGCACCAGGACCACTAACTGATCCCGTAGCGTCTGCAGCAAGAGTAGCAGCATCTTCTTTAAAACGCTCCAACCCTACATCAACCTGACCTAAATCAAGGAATGGAACTTGCTGATCAAAAGTCACGGTTCCATAGGTTGAACATGTTTTTTCAGTTATGTCTGCTCTTGTTAATACGTTGCTAAATTTTCTTGTATCGTTACTTTTATCTGGACCTGGCATCTGTATTACCTCTACTAATTAATTTATATAATGACAGATACTAGCAACACAATATTAAGGAAATATTAAATTTTAAAAATTTATATATTGAAACAAAGCTGAAATAAATATTAAAGAAATCTTAAGAAGAAAATTTTATTGCAAGGAATACTGCAACAAAGCATGTCATTTTTAATGAAATATCATTGCGAGTGAAACGAAGCAATCCCCATGGACGCATTGGAGATTGCTTCGCTTGCAATGACGTGTTTTTTCGAAACCTATCGAGCAGCCATACGCAAAGCACCATCAAGCCGAATAACAGAGCCATTCAGATAATGATTTTCAATGATGGTTTGTGTGAGTCGTGCATACTCATCGGCATGTCCCAATCTTGAAGGGAAAGTCACTGCAGCACTTAAACCCGCCGCGTATTCCTCAGAAATACCTGCCATCATAGGTGTTTCCATGACACCGGGTGCGATTGTCATCACACGAATACCCTTCGGTCCAAACTCACGTGCTGCTGGTAATGTTAGAGCGACGATGCCACCTTTTGATGCGCTATAGGCAGACTGGCCGATCTGCCCTTCGTAAGCTGCAACGGATGCCGTGTTAATTATAACGCCGCGCTCACCATCTGGATTTAATGGTTCGTGCTGCATCATAATGGCCGCTGCAGCACGCAAAATATGAAAGGTACCGATTAAATTAATTTGAATCACACGCTGAAAATTATCCATAGACATCGGCCCATCACGACCGACAATACGTGCAGCAGGTGCAATACCCGCGCAGTTAATCGCGATATGAATAGCGCCATATTTTTTTACGACTGCGTCCATTGCTGCTTGCACTTGCGATTCATCACTCACATCGCAAGCAATAGCATAGCCACCGATTTCTTCAGCAATAACTTTTGCGGCTTCTGCATGGTTATCCAAGATCGCTACATTTGCACCTAAGCTTGCTAGATGCTGCGCCGTTGCAGCACCCATGCCTGATGCGCCGCCGCTTATTACAACAACGTGTCCTGCTATTTCCATTTTTTAATCTCCGATGTATGTATTCCGTGGATCCCATGATCAAAGCCATGGGATGACAATGCGGGTGAGAAGCTATATCGCGAGTACACGCGTTTACTTACGTGCTATATGTCATTGCAAGCGGAGGGAAGCAATCTCCTTGCGATATGGGAGATTGCTTCACTTCGTTCGCAATGACATGCAGGTGAGTTACGTACGCGCCTCCGTCCTTACTTGATATCATGTGCCACTCCTTCTTCTATTGAATTCACATAACACGCTTCGTCGAGTGCTTTTTCACTTTTACCAACGATACAAGCGATCATAGAATCCCCAGAAATATTAACTGCAGTACGTGCCATATCTAAAAGACGGTCCACGCCAATGATTAATGCTATGCCTTGCACTGGCAAACCGACTTGTTGCAACACCATAGCCAGCGTAATTAAACCCACACTCGGCACACCCGCGGTACCAATCGATGCGAGCGTTGCCATAGAAATAACAGTGATATATCCGGTGATTCCAAGCGTAATATGATAAGCATGGGCAATAAACACCGTTGCTACACCCTGCATAATCGCCGTACCATCCATATTAATCGTTGAACCCAGAGGAATAATAAAAGAAGCAATGGAATTATCGACGCCTAGTTTTTTTTCAACGGTCTTTAAGACAATAGGAATCGAGGCATTGCTACTTGAAATACTAAATGCAAATAACATCGCCGCACGCATTTTGCGGAAAAATGTTAACGGATTCAGGTTTGCCAACAGTTTGAGAAAAAGACTGTATGTCCCTAACAACTGTATCAACAAAACGAGTAAAACTATTCCAAAATAAGCAAGCAAATCATCAAAAACAGAGAAACCCATGCGTGCAAACAAAGCGCCAATTAAACAAAAAACGCCGTAAGGCGCTGTGCGCATAATCATTGTAATCAGTCGCATCAAAACATGATTGAGGTCTGTGAAGATAGTGGCAATTTTTTTCCCAGGCTCACCGGCCGCTGCAATAGCTGCACCAAACAGCACAGCAAACACAATAATCTGCAACATTAAACCTTGCGTTAATGCTTTAAAAGGATTCGCTGGAAATAGATTAATAATAATATGACGAATGGATGGCGTTTTTTGAACGACCGTTTGATCCACCGCCGTTAAATTCATCCCTGCCCCAACATGGAATAGTGATGCGAGCGCTAAAGCGAGCGTAACGGCAATGGCAGTGGTTAACAAATACAAAACAACAGCCTTGCCCCCAACTCGGCCAAATTTTCGCAAATCACCCAGAGAAGAACTACCACAAATCAGAGAGACTAAAACAATCGGAACAACCAACATTTTTATAATGTTGATAAAAATAGATCCACCAACTTGAAGAATGTCATTCGTCAAGAATCCACGAACCGAATCTGAAAAAGGAATCCAACGAATCGCCAAGCCAACAACAATGCCCAGCAACATTCCCATAACAACTTTAAACGTAAAACTATGGTCTACCTTGTCCATAGGGACGGCCCTCTCAAATTCAGATCTGATAGTGTATCATATTGATTTTATGGGGCTTAATTCTAGGTTGTTTTGTTTTTTTTCAGAGCTTAATTATGCTCTGAAAATAGACAAAATTTATTAAAAAAACTGCTCTCAAAATATACCCTCATTTCGAGTAGCTCTGAAAATTTCCAAATCAACTTAGAATTAGATAACATTTTATCAAGCAGTTAAGATAGCAGATCTGAATTTGAGAGGGCCGTCCCCCTGTTGCCTATGCATATATAGTCTATGCCCGCTGCAGCCAACAATTTTGGATCGTAAATGTTGCGGCCATCAAAGATGATCGCTTGGTTTAAATATGCTTTTATAGTCGAAAAATCTGCCATTTTAAATTCTGGCCACTCGGTAACAACGGCCAATGCATCCGCATTTTGTAATGCAGACTCTGCGCTTGGACATAACTGTAATTGTGGATGTGCGTCTTGCATCATATTCGGCATCGCCATGGGATCATAGGCTTGGACTTTCGCACCGGCGTCCCACAGCATTTTCAATAAAGTTAAACTGGGTGCATCACGCAGATCATCAGTACCTGGCTTAAATGACAAACCCCATACTGCGATCGTTTTATCTTTCAAATTATTTTGGAAGTATTGAGAAATTTTATGAAACAAGACTTTTTTTTGCTGTGCATTGGTTTCTTGCACTGCATTTAATATTTTTGGTGTGTAACCAGAAGCTTCTGCCAACACAGCCAGTGCAGACACATCTTTTGGAAAACACGAACCACCATAACCACAGCCTGGATTTAAAAATTGATTACCGATCCGTATATCGTAACCCATGCCAAGTTTTACTTGGTTGATATTCGCACCAACGCGCTCTGCAATCTGACTCATCTCATTCATAAAGCTTATTTTTGTCGCTAAAAATGCATTCGATGCATACTTTGTTAATTCAGAAGAATGTGTATTCATCACAACAAAAGCTTTTCCTTGATCGACTAAAGGCGCATAAAGTTCACGCATGATTGCAGTCGCTTCTTCACTTTCAGATCCAATAATAATGCGATCAGGATTTAAAAAATCATCAATCGCTTTACCTTCCTTTAAAAATTCTGGATTGGATATGACATCAAATGCAATAGATTTGTTATTGGATTGCAATACGTTTGAAATCTTTTCTCGAACCAAATCTGCTGTACCTACCGGCACTGTCGACTTATTCACAACAACCACATAATCCGATAGATGTTGTGCAATATTTTCAGAAACAGCCATAACATAAGAAAGATCAGCAGAACCATCTGCCTTGGGCGGTGTACCAACTGCAATCATTTGCACGACGGCATGTGTCGCAGCTGCTTTAATATCTGTTGTAAAATGAATCCGACCAGCTAATTGCACCTTATGCAATAATTTTTCCAAGTGTTCTTCATAGATAGGAATTTCACCGTCTTTAAGCATGGCAATTTTGTGCGCGTCGATATCGAGACAACACACATCATGACCTAGTTCCGCCAAGCAGACACCTGTAACTAAACCAACATAACCCGTACCGTAAATTGTAACTTTCATTTTTCCCTCTTATTCTGTACACAGTTGTTCGGATGCAGCAATCATTACCTCTAATGCATTCACACATTGTTCTTTTGAAAAATTTTGGGATACATAATTTTGACCAGACTGCCCCATTGTCTTTAAATTTTCACGATGTTCATAGATTTTCCTAAAGGCTGTTAATATCGCATTCGGATTATCTGACGGCGCTGAATAACCACACTTAGATTCAGTAATTAAATAATGTCCGTCACTTTCACGATTTAATAAGGCAATCGTTGGCAACCCTGCAGCCATATAACCCAGTAATTTACCGGGCACAACGGGTGTTTTATTTTTTGGACTCAGGGAGATGATACCAACATCAGAAGCCGCTAATAAATCAGGATAATCATCACGAGAAACAAAGGGTTGGAACATGACATTATTCAAACCCATTGCTTTCGATTTTTTCTGTAGTCTATTTTTTTCAGCACCATCTCCAACAATTAAGATTAATAGTTCAGAGTAGTCCGTTAACTGCTTCGCTGCATCTAATAAAATATCCAATGCTTGTGAAGGACCGACAACACCAGCAAATACAGCGACGAATTTGTTCTGAATACCATAAATTTTTCGGAAATCTTTTTTAATATCTTTTTTAAAATGCGATAGATCTGCCCAATTGTGCAAGGTGGTAAATTTATTTTTCAACTGTGGATGCTGGTTCTGCAATAAAATTCGATTCCCATCGGAATGCGTCGTTATAATATCCGCAGCACGGTAAACTTTCTTCTCTATATAATGAAATAAACGAATCGCCAATGGATTAGTTAAGGCACCTAGATCGATCGCGTTTTGTGGGAAAATATCTTGCACGTTTAGCACAAACTTCACCCCTCTTTTTCTTAAGGACGCACCAACTAGCGCTAATGGTAATGGCGGACTATAAACCATCACAACATCAGGCAATGAAATATGATACTTACGGAACTTTCTTAAAAAAGCGAATGGCATGAGTAATTGCGCAATACCACGATAGATGTAATTGACATTATGATGGCGCAACGTTTTAAAACGTAATACTTCGATACCGTGCTCGTTCATAAATTCTGAATAACGATATTGTTTATCTGCAGTATTTAAATTATAACGCGGCCAGGTGGTTGCTACGGTCACACGATGCCCGCGACGATATAATTCTTCCGCTAATTCGAGCATCAAATGGGATGCGGAACGAATTTCTGGCGGGTATGAATCGGTGACTAGTAAAATGTGCATTTTTTTCCTGTTGGTTTTTCTGGGTTTTATACCCCTCACCCTAGCCCTCTCCCACAAGGGGAGAGGGCTAGGGTGAGGGGTAAATCAACCTTATCTCCCAGCGACAGAGCATCTTCGATAGCAAACAAAACTTCCATCGTTGCTAGCATTTCATCCATTGAAACTGAAACCTGAGCATCTCCTTTTACACAGTCAATAAAGTGCGTGAGCTCTTCATGATAACCCATCTCTTGTCCGTTGGTTTTTAATTTCGATTTGCCTGCAGAAGAAAATAAAGTTGTCCTACGAAAATCTTCACAACAAATCGTTTTAGTATCAAAAAATATTTCCAAGCATTCGCGCGAGTAACTTTTATCGCCAGATGCTGTGTAAGTCAGACTCGCTACAGAACCACCAGAAAACTTAATTGTCACAACTAAATTATCATTGTTAACGACAGACTGATTGTCAGCGCCGATACGTTCGGCATGGATGCGTTCTACTTTTTCATCATTTAAAAAACACAGCAAATCGATAAAATGGGACATCTCACCCACAATGCGACTACGGCCATCTGATTCACCATGCACCCAATGATCAGCAGGCACAAAACCAGCATTCACACGATACTGCATCACTAAAGGATTCTGACGCGTCGACAACCAAGATTTCATTTTTAATGCATGTGGAGAAAATCGGCGATTATGTCCGACCACAATAATAGGCTGACGATCGACTGTCGATAAACATTCTCGTATTGCTTGCAACTCCTGTTTATTCACACAAAGCGGCTTTTCAATAAAAAGGGACTTACCTTGCTGCAAAGCCTTTATCACAAAATCCGCATGTGTGCGATGCGGCGTCAATGCGATAATCGCATCTGTATCATGATCCGCAAAAACTTGGTAAGCATCTGTTGCACAATTCACAAAACCAAAACGTTTCGCCGTATGCTCTGCACTCGCACCTGAAGATGTCACTAAGGTTCGCATGGCTGCTTTTTTATTTTTCGTGAGCGCAGGCAATAATAAAGCTTTTCCAAAAACACCAGCACCAATTACGCTGATATTTACGGTATCAGCTGGCGATGTTTTATAAGCTGGCATGGCAATCTGTCGTTCTAAAGTCGGTCTATTATGATAATGAAATAAAACACCAACCACATTCGGCAATTTATTTTTTAAGAGATTCTGGTAAACCGTTTCCGCATCATCAATGGAATAACGATGACTGATTAACGGCTTTATCTTAATTGATTTGTTTGAAATCAAACGCAAAAACTCTGCCAAGTTGCGTTGCTGTGTCCAACGCGCACGATCAATCGGTAAGTCAATCCCCTCTTGTTCATATAAAGGATCTAAGGAGCCAGGCCCACCGGCTTTTGAAACTACCAAGGCAATTTCTTTTTGCCATAGTTCATTACGATCAGGATGGATATCTGCAGTACCGACTACAACAATCTTCCCGCCAAAACGTAACAGTTTAATCGCCAAATCAACAGGCTCATTGGATTGTGATGCAGCTGTAAGAATAGCTCCATCAACACCATGCGAATGCGTCTGTGTATTCACATATGCTATCAATGCATCCGGATCTGTTGTCGCAAAGTCTGCGCCCAACTGCTGCGCCAATGCTACCTTCGAAGCCAACAAGTCGGTAGCAATAACATGACAACCATAGGCTTTTAATAGTTGCACAGACAATAAACCTAACAAACCAAGACCAACAACAACGACGGTACTACCAAAACTTAGATCGGTTTTTCGAATCCCATGCATAGCAATCGTGCCTAACATACCGAATGCAGCTTCAGCATCTGAAACATTATCAGGAATTTTGCAGGCCATGTTCACTGGCACGCGAAGCCATTCAGCATGACTTGCAATACCTTGACCGATACACGCAATGCGATCACCTGGGGCAAACGCTTGTGCCGCAGCACCCGCTTCAACGACAACACCTGCTGCGCTATAACCCAGTGGTGTTGGCATGTCTAAACGCCCCATCGCTTCTTGAAAAGTTTTCTTCAGGCCTTCTTTTTTCGCTTTGTCGATCGCACGTTTGACTAAATCAGGTCGCGCACGCGCTTTACCGATCAGTGATTTTTTGCCCAACTCAATCGTCGCTCGCTCTGTACCTGTGCTAATGAGAGAGTGGGTGTTACGCAACAAAATACTTTTACTGCCACACTGTGGCACTGGGACGTCTAACAAGGAAACTTTTCCAGTCTTATAATTTTGCACAACTTGTTTCATGGAAATCCCTAATGATAGTGAAGCTGAATGGGCAGTTTACGATATAACTTTTTCCGCTTCTTGCGCTAAAACATAATTACGCACAGCTGATGACATCCCCGGTGGGAACTCAGCATCGCGATTAATACTATCCCAGTTTTTTTCAAACCACTGGATGCAGTGTGTTAATCCTGTTTTAAAGTCTGTCTTTGGATCATAACCCATCAAGCTATTCGCTTTATCGATGCTCGCGCGCAATCTAGATTTGGTATCCCACTTGCGACGATCCGCGTACGCAATGCCTGCTTTATTGCCTGTTAATGCATTCACCATTTCTGCCATGTGAATAATTTCTGTTTCAACAGCGGATGCAATATTCATTTCTTCACCAATCACAGTATCGTAATGACCAGCTCGTAATAAGGCATCGACGATATCCATCACATAAGTAAAATCACGCGTTAATTTTCCAGTACCTGTAATCGGTAAAGGCTGACCTTTCATCGCCCAATAAATAAAATTTGGAATCACATTGCGATATTGTCCTGGCACTTCGCCGGGACCATAGGAATTAAAGAAGCGTGTTTTGACAATCGGTAAATCATAATGGTGATAATAAAAATTGCAGTACAATTCACCCGTCATTTTTGAAATCTGATAGGGTGTGCTCAGATGCATCGACATAAACTCTTCTTTTAAAGGTAGCGGCGCTTGTGCACCATAAATCGCACATCCTGATCCTGCATAAACAAAGCGTTTTATATTACCGATGAGTGTGGCGTACTCGAGCATTTTAATCGTGCCTAGACCACTTACTTGCATATCTTTTTCTGGATAATCAACCGAATTTTGATTCGCAAAAAATGCAGCAAGATGAAAAATAATCGTGGGCTTTTCGTTAAAAACGCGTTTTAAATCTTCGTCATTGGTTATGCTACCGTTAACAAATAATACATTGGGCAGGTTTGGGATGTTCCATGCATAAGATGAGGAAAGATCATCGAGGATAATCACTTTTTCTGCGCCGGCTTGTGCAAGTGCTTGTGTGAGATTGCTGCCAATAGCGCCAGCACCACCAGTGACTAATATGGTTTGTCCTTGGTATGTTTTTAGATGTTCGTTTTGCATTTTTTTCTCTTTATTATTTTTTAGATCCCGTGGTCAAGCCATGGGATGAGATGCTATTTTCAAGTATCTTTAATATTTTCTCAGCCGCTTTACCGTCTCCGTATGGATTTTTAACACTGGCCATCCTAGCGTAACGCACAGAGTCACTCATTAATGACTCTGTTTCTGCAATAATTTTATCGGCATCCGTCCCTACTACAATAGCAGTACCAACCTCAACTGCTTCCGAACGCTCCGTAATATCACGTGTAACAAGAACAGGCTTCCCAAGTGATGGCGCCTCTTCTTGAACACCACCAGAGTCGGTGATAATTAATTTAGCGCGATTCATAAGATGCACAAAGGGTGCGTAATCCAAAGGAGGGATTAAATGAATATTACCCTGCTCAGATAAATATTTGCGAACAGGTGACTGCACATTTGGATTTAAATGCACCGGATAAACAAATTGCCAGTCTGGATGCGCCCTCGCCAAATGTGACAGCGCCTTACAAAGTGATTGAAACCCTTCACCAAAATTTTCACGCCTATGCCCCGTAATTAAAATAATGGGCAAATCTGAGTGAAGCACAATTTCTGCAGAGCCAAACATACCCGAAAAATCCGTATTCATCACACGGTTGTTCACCCAAAGCAAAGCATCAATCACTGTATTTCCTGTCACATGGATATTGTGATCGGCGATATTTTCCAATAAGAGATTATCTTTTGCCTTCTGCGTGGGAGCAAAATGTAAATTTGCTAAGCGTCCAACCAAAGAACGGTTACCTTCTTCGGGAAAAGGAGAACGCAGATTATTCGTTCTTAATCCCGCCTCTATATGTGCGACTGGTACATTTTCATAATAAGCGGCTAAACTAGCCACAAAAGTCGTTGTTGTATCTCCCTGCACGAGCACGCAATCTGGTTTTTCTTTTGCTAAAACCGCTTGTAATTTCAAAAGACTTTGTGTCGTGACATCAAATAAAGTCTGATTTTCAGACATAATATTTAAATCGTGATCGGGTGAAATTTTAAATAAATGCAACATTTGATCTAACATTTCACGATGCTGTCCGGTAACACACACACGAGACTCAAAACGATCTGAGCTTTGCAAACGATGAATTAAAGGCGCCATCTTTATCGCTTCGGGACGCGTACCAAATACACTTAATATTTTCATGCGTTCACACACTCCCCTTGAAATAAAACACGGTTAGCACGCAAGATGTGCGGATCATTTGCATACTGTAATGCATAATTAATTGCATTTTTCACATATTGCTGATGTGTCTCTTTTGGCATATCGATTAGGTCTTGCAAGATGGCATGAAAACGATCGCCTTCTTGCAGATCGACATCCCATCCAATACCCAATTTTTCCAAATCACGCCAGGGCGTCGTATCACTAATCAATATAGGACAACCAGATGAAATCGCCTCGAATACGACATGTCCAAAGTTCTCGCCAAAGGTAGGCAAATAAAACAAATCATATTGACTTAGGGTTTCTTGTATTGAAGGTGGCGTAACAACACCTTTATAAGAAAAATGAATATTAGCAGGCAAATTTTCTGCAGCGGATAAACAACGACGCCAATATTCTTGATCTTCTAAGGGACCATAGACATGAAAATTAACCTGACCTCTTAAATTTTTTAGAGATTCAATCGCAAAGAGTAGATTTTTTTTTCGAGAAATACGAGAAAGAAAAACGATATTTAATGCGCCCGGATTTTTATCTTGAGGCATCATGGGTTGTGACTTATCAATGTTGGGAATATTGGGAACGACGGCAACAATCGCATTGCGATTAATCACTCGACGAATATCTTGCTGTTCATGATAACTGGATGCCTGCCAAAGTGCTTCCTTATAAAAGCCAAATATTTTTGACATTAGCAGGAAGATTTTTTTCTTGGCTTTTTTGATATTTAAAGCACCTTCTGAAAATTCACCTCTGGGTGCAATGATAATTTTAACCCCTTTCAAACATCCTATCCGACGTAACAACAATACTTGGATTGTATAGAAAAATGAAAAAACGCTATTTAAATAAATAACATTGGCATTGCATGAACGAATTATTTTAAGCATAGAAAAAATGCGGCGCTGTCGCTTTGAGAGATATCTTACTTTTGAAGCGCCTACTTTTTGCAGTGCTTGTGTGTCGATTCCGGGATAGGCTTGTTTATCACCGTAGTCTCTATCGTTTGTTAGAATGGTAAAGTCGATTTCTTCTCCAAGGTATTGCGTAATATTTTCTAGTGAACGGATGGGTCCGCCGGCTTTAAAGCCTGGCAAATAATAATCGGCTAGCACAAGGACTTTATTTTTCATGAAAAAACCTATTTTTAAGATCCTATGGTCAAGCCATAGGATGACGTATTCTCTAAAAACATCGTCACTAACTCACTCGCTTTACAGCTTCAACAATACCTGTTGCCGTTTCAGGAATTCCCCACTGAGAAATTCGCTGCAAACTTTTCTCACCCATTTTTTTCAAACGATCCGAGTCTGACAAAACTTGATATAAAGCATCCGTTAGTGCATCAAGCTTGCGAGCTGGATAGATAATACCATTCACTCCAGAGTCTACCAAATCAACAGCACAACCGACTTGATCACTCACAATCACTACTGCACCAGCGTTCATCACTTCGTTAACAATAAGTCCCCAATTCTCACGCACTGATGGCAATACGAATACATCACAAAGATCAAAATAAGCCGGCAATTCGCTTTGATTTTTAAAACCTAGAAATCGTACTGAATCCAATCCTGCTTCAGCTGCCCTTGCTTCCAATGTAGGACGCATCTCCCCATCCCCTATAAATAATAAGTAAGGTGGTGTTATAAGACTTTCTTTTGAAGAGAGCCGAATGTAGGCTTCCAATAAATCACCTGCATGTTTACGCTGTTGCATTTTGCTCGCATATAAAATCACAGGGCGTCCTTTTGCAAGATCTAAGGAAGCACGTAAGTCTGCACGTTTTTCTTTACACCGCTCAGCAGCCTGCTGAAAAAATTGATTGTCTACCGTATAAGGTGCTGCAAATATTTTACGATTAGACACGCCCTTTTTCTTATAAAAATTACGATTTTCCGTACCAATCGCTAAATAACCATCAACAAAACAATTCAACAGCTTAAAAAATAAAGGGCGTACAAAACGCTTTAAAGAACTGCCATGCGCAAATTGATTCACTGATTCACCACGAACTAAAACTTTTGCGCCTTTTAATTTTGAAATAATAATCGCTAATAAATCACTAGGCTTTGAATAACCATGCAACCAAATAACATCATATGAAGACTCAAGTAATCGTCTTATTAAAGCAAGCGTTTTGGAATTGTTGTTTTGTTTTTCAGTCGTCACATATTGATAAGAGTACCCTTCAAGCAAAGGCGTATCCCACTTCACTTCACAACCAAAACCTTTATCGTAAGCACCTGCCGAAAGATCTTGCCGAAACAACACTTGCAAATCAATCGTCTCTTCTTGATTTAAATGACGCAACAACGGTGCTTGATATTGAATAGGGTGTGATACCAAATAAAGTAATTTTATTTTTTTGTGATCCATGTTTATGCCTTCTTCGCTACTGCCAATAAATTTTGACTAAAAATTCCGTGACGCTCTCCCGTTTCCGCCATCAAATATAAAGACAAAAACATGCGCATTAATTTCCAAACAATATATCGACCCGCGCTCAGCAATCCGTGAACGGCCGGTTGATCTTCATAGACAGATACCTGTGAAAAATTAAGCGAGATTAAAAGCTGTCGAATCGATTCCTGTGTAAACGCTAATTCATGTGTGTAATCACCATAACGAATGCGCCCGAAAAAAGGCGACTCCGCATTCGGTGTATGTAAAATCCATCGACCACCTGATTTTAAAACCCGCTGCACTTCGTTGGCGAATACTAGCAACTCATTTTTCGTTAAATGTTCAATCACATCAAAAGCGATAACAAGATCTAATTCCGCATCAGGAAGACTTTTAAGATATTCGAATAAATCGCCTTGGCGCACTTTATCCTGGCCTAAAGCGTGTGCGGCTGCAACTTGCTGCTCTGAATAATCAACGCCGACTACATTGTGATAACCCATTTTTTCTGCCAATGATATTAAAGCACCTGAACCACAACCTAGGTCAACAATATTGGCTGATTGTGATTTTGGAAAATGATGCTTGATGATTTTTTTCAGATAAGGTGTACGAGAATTTTGTGACGCGATTAGTGCAGACAATTCAGGCATGCCATTTGATTGCAGATAAGCGGAATAGATTACATCACGATACTGCGCATCACTCATTAAGCAACCTCTTCGCATTCGCGTATTTTCGACTCAAAGTATGCAATCGTTCGTCGTAAACCATCGGTTAACTTTATACTCGGCTCCCAATCAATTGTGTTTTTTGCGAAAGTAATATCAGGCTGACGCTGCTTGGGATCATCCAATGGTAATGGCTTCCGAATAATTTTAGAGTTGCTATGGGTTAATGCAATAATCTGTTCAGCTAGCTGTAAAATGGTATTTTCGACAGGATTACCTAGATTTATAGGGCCTGTAATATTTTCAGGCGTCGCCATCAAACGAATAAAGGCTTCCACCATATCATCCACATAACAGAATGAACGCGTCTGGGAACCATCACCATAAATCGTAATATCTTCACCACGCAAAGCTTGCATAATAAAATTCGAAACTACCCGACCATCATTAGGATGCATGCGTGGTCCATAGGTATTAAAAATTCGTCCTACTTTTATTTCCAAACCATGCTGGCGATGATAGTCAAAAAATAAAGTTTCAGCGCAACGCTTTCCTTCATCATAACAAGCGCGCGGACCCAAGGGATTCACGTGCCCCCAATAATCTTCGGTCTGCGGATGTATCGCGGGATCGCCATAGACTTCGCTGGTCGATGCTTGGAAAATTTTCACACCTAAACGTTTTGCTAAGCCCAATAAGTTAATTGCACCGTGCACACTCGTCTTAGTGGTTTGCACAGGATCATGTTGATAGTGAATGGGTGAAGCGGGACAAGCAAGGTTATAGATTTCATCCACTTCAATATAAAGTGGAAACGTCACATCATGGCGGATTAATTCAAAATTGGGATTGCCCAATAAGTGGGCGATATTTTCTTTAGAGCCCGTGAAAAAATTATCAACACAAAGGACTTCTTGCCCCATCTGCAACAAACGATCACAAAGATGCGAGCCTAAAAATCCTGAAACGCCCGTTACTAAAATCCG
>Ga0316204_10006756_pt1 | contig 17354 bp, 9 predicted proteins | sample 6monrhotite_MG_2_FD_205661 | JGI IMG/M metagenome (GOLD analysis project Ga0316204, IMG submission 205661) | Microbial mat bacterial communities from mineral coupon in-situ incubated in ocean water Damariscotta River, Maine, United States -... | ecosystem: Environmental > Aquatic > Marine >... | reverse complement strand
ATTATATCATTGGTTATTACAGCCAGGTAAGGCCTCACCGACATAATGATGGGTTGGCTCCAAATGTTGCTGAACAGCAATTTTGGAAAAACTCTAATATCGTGGCCAAATTTTGTTGACCACTACAATCCAATATATCCGTACAAAAGCGAAAACATGACTCCTAAGAGTTAGTAGTATAGTTCATCAGCCATTAATATCCCAAATTCGGAGACAACCACTTTTCAGCTTCTTCCAAGCTCATGCCTTTGCGTTTGGCATAATCTTTAACCTGATCTTTATTGATTTTACCCACAGTGAAGTAATGCGCTTCAGGGTTGGCGAAATATAGGCCTGAAACAGCGGCAGTCGGCAACATGGCATAAGATTCCGTGAGCTTCATGCCGATATTGTTGTCCACATCGAGAAGCTGCCATAAGGTGCCTTTTTCGGTGTGCTCTGGGCATGCAGGGTAACCTGCCGCAGGGCGAATGCCTTGGTATTTCTCTTTGATGACTTCCTCATTGCTCAATGATTCACCAGCTGCATATCCCCAATATTTGGTGCGCACATCTTTATGCAACATTTCAGCCAAAGCTTCCGCCAATCGATCAGCCAACACTTTGACCATGATTGCAGCATAATCATCCATTTCGGCTTCAAATTCTTTTGCTTTTTCTTCTGCCCCAAAAATCGAAACCGCAAAAGCACCAATGTGGTCTTTGGCTTGCGAAGATTCAGATGCAATAAAATCACTCAAACAAAGGTTGGCGCGCGAATCTTTTTTATCTTGTTGCTGGCGCAAAAAGTGAAAACGTGTAGCTTCTGCTTGGAGCGATTCATCAGTATATACAATGACACTATCATTATCTGTAGAGACCGCAGGAAACAACCCAAATGTCGCTTTGGCAGTAAACCAATCATTCATAATAATGCGATCAAGCCAGATTTGCGCTTCATCGAAAAGTCTTTTTGCCTCTTTGCCTTTGTGCGGATCGTTTAAAATGCGCGGGTATGCGCCATTAAGCTCCCAAGCTGAGAAGAATGGTGACCAGTCGATATACGCACAAATATCAGCAATAGCGATATTTTCCAACGATTGCACACCAAGTTTATGGGGGGCTGAAGCAATGGTGGAGGTGTCTAAAGCTATACTGTTTTCACGCGCTGCCGTCAAAGTAAGCCAATTGGTTTGTTTTTGTCTACCCAAATAACGCTCACGCACACCAATATATTCTTCCTTGATTTTCGCCACAAAATCAGCGCGATAAGCTTCAGAAATCAAATTCTGCGCCACACCCACTGCCCGTGAGGCATCTTTAACCCACACAATTGGTTCATCATATTCAGGGAATATTTTCACTGCCGTATGCGCTTTGGAGGTGGTCGCACCACCAAGCATAATCGGTAATTTATAATCCAAACGTTTCATTTCTTTAGCGATATGCACCATTTCATCCAATGATGGTGTAATCAAACCTGATAAACCAATGATATCCACATTGTGCTTTTTGGCTTCTTCAAGAATCGTCGCCGCTGGCACCATCACACCCAAATCAATCACTTCAAAGTTATTGCATTGCAGCACCACGCCCACGATATTTTTACCAATATCATGCACATCACCCTTCACTGTCGCCATCAACACTTTGCCATTGGATGACGATACACCATCTTCTTTTTCCAATTCAATAAACGGCATCAAATAGGCCACGGCCTTTTTCATTACCCTTGCCGATTTCACCACTTGCGGCAAAAACATTTTACCATCACCAAATAAATCGCCTACCACATTCATGCCATCCATCAATGGCCCTTCAATCACTTCTATGGGGCGCGCAAAAGCAAGGCGCGCTTCTTCGGTATCTTCTTCGACAAAGGCATCAATGCCTTTCACCAGAGCATGTTCTAAGCGCTTGCCCACGGGCAATTTGCGCCATTCATCATCAGCTTTTTTCGCTTGCATGCCATCGCCACGGTAATTCTCAGCAATTTCAAGCAATCTATCTGTGCCATCTTCTCTACGATTAAGCACCACATCTTCCACAGCTTCACGCAATTCAGCTGGCAAATCATCATACACTGCCAATTGCCCAGCATTCACAATGCCCATATCCATGCCTTGTTTGATGGCATAATATAAGAAAACTGAGTGAATCGCTTCGCGAACTGGATTGTTGCCTCGGAATGAGAACGACACATTAGACACACCACCAGAAATCATGGCATGTGGCAGATTCTTTTTAATCCAACCCGTGGCTTCAATGAAATCAACGGCATAGTTATTATGCTCTTCAATGCCTGTGGCGATAGCAAAAATATTCGGGTCAAAAATAATGTCTTCTGGCGGAAATCCGCATTGTCCGGTTAAGACTTGATACGAACGCGCACAAATCTCAGTCTTGCGTTTAAAGGTGTCCGCCTGCCCTTCTTCATCAAAAGCCATCACTACAGCTGCGGCACCATACTTTCTGATGAGTTTGGCATGTTTGATAAAAGCTTCTTCACCCTCTTTAAGCGAAATCGAGTTGACCACACCCTTGCCCTGCACACACTGCAAGCCTGTTTCAATGATTTCCCATTTCGAGCTATCAATCATCACGGGCACTTTGGAAATATCAGGCTCTGAAGCAATCAGGTTAAGGAAAGTACGCATCGCAGCCACACCATCAAGCATGGCTTCATCCATGTTCACATCGATGATTTGTGCGCCATTTTCCACCTGCTCACGGCAGACATCCAAGGCTGTGTCGTAGTTGCCTTCCATGACCAAACGTTTAAACATCGCAGAGCCTGTGACGTTGGCACGCTCACCCACGTTCACAAACAATGATGATTCGTCAATAAACAATGGCTCAAGCCCAGAAAGACGACATTGCACTTTAATTTCTGGAATCTGGCGCGGTGCCACACCTGCCACGGCTTCTGCCATGGCTTTGATGTGCTCTGGCCCTGTACCACAACAACCACCGATAATGTTTAAAAAGCCAGACCGTGCCCACTCGCCAATCTCAGCTGCCATTTCTTCAGGTGTTTCATCATAGCCGCCCATAGCATTAGGCAAACCAGCATTGGGATGGGCATTGATATAACAAGGCGAAGTATTTGATAATTCTTCAATATACTGGCGCAATTCACCAGCACCAAGCGCGCAGTTCAAACCTATCGAAATAGGCTCGGCATGCGCCATTGAATTATAAAAGGCTGTTGCGGTTTGCCCCGATAATGTGCGCCCTGAGGCATCGGTGATAGTGCCCGAAATCATAATGGGCAGCTCAACACCCATCTCTTCAAAGATTTCTTTCACTGCATAAATTGCCGCTTTGGCATTTAACACATCAAAAATGGTTTCAATCAAAATAATATCTGAGCCGCCATCTATCAAACCCTTGGTTGCTACTTTATAGGTTTCAACAAGCTCCATGAATGTCACATTACGAAACCCTGGGTCATTCACATCAGGAGAAATCGAAGCCGTACGCGAAGTTGGACCAACTACACCTGCAACAAAGCGTGGTTTTTCAGGAGTGGATGCAGCCACACAAGTTTCACGTGCTAATTTTGCCGCTTCAACATTAAGCTCATAAACAAGCTCTTCCATGCCATAATCAGCCATGGATGCAGCATTGGCATTAAAGGTGTTGGTTTCCAGAATATCTGCGCCTGCATCTAGATATGCAGTATGAATGTCTTTGATAATTTGCGGTTGGGTAAGGCTTAATAAATCATTATTACCTTTTAAATCACTTGGCCAATCGGAAAATCGCTCGCCTCTATAATCAGCTTCTTCAAGTTTATAACCCTGAATCATGGTGCCCATAGCACCATCAAGCAGCAAAATACGTTGTTCAAGTTGTAGTTTTAAAAGCGCAGAATTATTCATAACTGCGGATAGTATCAAATTTTAGTACCTATTCCAGCTCTATCCAGCTCTATTTCAATGCTATATTGGCTTCTTAAGATATAAATTAAGGCGTTTCACGCCCTCTTTTAAATTTTCAAGACTAGTAGCGTAAGAAAAGCGAACATGTTGGCTGGATTGATACGTGCCAAAGTCTTCACCAGGAGTGATAGCAACCCCAGCTTGCTCTAAAATAGCCCAGCAAAACTGTTTGGCATCATTAGTAAGCTTTGCAACATTGGCATAAATATAAAATGCACCTTGTGGTTCTACTGTAATCTCAAAACCAAGCTTAGGTAAGACTTCTAATAAATATTTACGTCGTTCATCATAAGCCAAACGCATCTTTTCAATATCATCAACATTTTTCAGCGCAGCAATACCTGCATATTGCGATAATGTAGGGGCAGCAATAAAAATATTTTGCATCACACGCCGACAAGGTTCGATAAGTTCTTCGGGCACAATCACCCAGCCTATGCGCCAAACTGCCATCGGCCAACGCTTGGAAAAGCCATTGACCACAATAGCTTGCTCATCCACTTCTAAAGCGCACGTGGCTTTGGTATCATAAGTTAGACCATGATAAATTTCATCGGAAATCAAATATCCACCAAGCTCACGACAAGTATTTGCCAACGCACTTAGTTGCTGTTTATCCATAATCGTGCCTGTGGGATTGCTGGGATTAATAGAAACAACAGCTCTTGTTGCTGGTGTCCAAGATTCACGAATTAAATCGGCACTAAGATGATAAGAAGTATCTGCATTCACAGGCACGTTCACAGGCTCGCCACCAGCCAAATGAATAAAGTTACGCTGGCATGGATAACCCGGATCAGGCAGCAATACAGACTCACCTGCTTCTAACAACACCGCATACAACAAGCTAAATGCCCCTGAAGTACCAGGTGTGATAAGAATACGCTCAGGGGAAATATCCACATCGTATTCAGACTTATACCAAGCAGACAGCGCCTGTTGTAGTTCAGGCGCACCCGTTGAGGCAGTGTAAAATTGATCATGTTGATCCAAATGTCTTTTTGCTGCATCCAAAACGGGTTGCGGTGTTAAAAAATCAGGTTCACCGATTTCCATGTGAATGATACGTTTACCTTCGGCTTCAAGCTGTTTTGCGCGTTCCAAAAGTTGCATCACCCGAAACGGCTCAATCAAATCAATTCTGCGCACGACTTACATCAATACGCGATCAATACCGCCATCTTTGATGCGTTTGACAAATTTCTCCTGCCAATCATCACCATGCAACTGTTTGGCAAGTTCCACAACAATGTAATCAGCTTCTACACCTGAACTTTCTTCAAGCCTAGATAGCCCTTGCAGACAAGCAGGACAAGATGTAAGAATTTTTTGCGGTTCATCACCTTTAAGAGCTAATTCTGCACTGGCTTCAGCCATTTTCTCTTCTTTGCGTGCTCTAATTTTTCCTGAAATTTCAGGGTGTGCAACGGCCAATGTACCTGCTTCTGCGCAACACTCTTCGGATTCTACAGACTCTTTATGAAGCAGCGACGAAATCACCGCTTCTGAGCCATGACGTTTTAACGGATTATGACAGGGTTCATGATACATATATTGCACCCCTTCTACATTATCCACACTTACACCTTGTGTCATCAAATACTCATGAATATCAATCAATGGTGCGTCTTGGAATACCTCTTTCAAATGATAGCGCTCTAACTGATCATAACATGTACCACAGGATACAATAACAGCCTCAAAATCAAGATAGGACAAAGCATTTTTTAAGCGGTGAAATAACACACGGTTATCATAAGTAATTTGGTCTCCTTGCTTGTGATCACCACTTGCAGTGCTTGGGTAGCCACAACATAAATACGATGGAGGTAAAACGACATTCACACCCAAATCAAAGAGCATAGCTTGGGTGGCAATACCTACTTGAGAAAACAACCGCTCAGATCCACAACCTGGAAAATAGAACACTGCTCTACCATTGGCTTTTTTTGGATCACGAAGAATGGGTATCATGTTTTTATCACGTGATTCAATACCCAAAATTTGCCGCGATGTTTTTAATGGCAAGGTCGGCAATGGCCGTTCTATAAAATTAATGACCTTCGCTTGAACGCCATCCAAATTGCGTGTTGCAGCAGGTTTCCCTTTTACCAACCCCATCATTTTTGCAGCTTTATGTAAAAGTTGGTGTCCTTTATAACCCCAACGAATACCTACTTCACGTATGATTTTTACCAAATCAGGGTTTTGAGTCACAAGGAACATCAAAGAAAGTTTGGACACAATGTTAAACTTTGCTTGCCCTTTATCTTTAAGCAAAGCCCTCATTTTTTCAGTCACAGAACCAAAATCAATGTCCACTGGGCATGGCGCCTCGCATTTATGACAAATCGTACAATGATTTGCTACGTCTTGTAGCCCTTCAAATTGTTCAAATGAAATACCTGACCCACTTTGTGATTCATACAAAAAGGCCTCAATAATGCCCCCTGATGCCTGAATCTTATTGCGCGGCGAATAAAGCATGTTTGCCCGTGGGAAATGCGTGTTACACACAGGTTTACATTTTCCGCAACGCAAACAAGGAGAAATTTCTTCAGAAAGCTCTGTTAAATCAGCAGCCTCCATAATCACAGCTTCATGTTCAAGTAAATTAAAACTTGGTGTATAGGTTAAGCTTAAATCCAAACCAGGTTGTAATTTACCACGGTTAAACAAGTCTTCTGGGTCTGCTTGTTGTAAATATTCAGCCGTTTCTGCCAATACATCCTTATTTAAATACTCAAGTTTGGTAATGCCAATGCCGTGTTCGCCTGAAATGACGCCGCCTAAGTCTTCAGCTTTACGCATCACTTTTTCAACAACATGGTGTGCTTTGCGCATCATCATATAATCATTGGAATTTACAGGGATATTGGTGTGAACATTACCATCGCCAGCATGCATATGTGTGGCAACCACAACACGTCCAGAAAGCACGTTTTTATGTATTTCTTTGATGTTGGTTAGCAGCGTTTCATTGCCTCTAAGTCGGTCAAGAACTGGTTTTTCAACTTCATCACGATAAGAAATACGTAAATCAGCACGTTGAATCACTTCAAAGAGACTTTCATCTGCATTGCAGCTGACACCCTCTAAATATATTGCAGATTCACTGGTTGGTAGCTTTAGTGATTTTGAAAAATGCGTCCATTTTGTCTGGGCAAAGTTTAACACTTGCAAGCATTCGTCTAGCTTTTCAGCTAAAAACACATCATCTTCTAGATTCAACTCTTGACGAACAAGCATATTATCAGAGTCTAAGGTCTGCTTTGTCGCCGTGATATAAGTAATCAAAGCATCAACAACAGCCAATTTATTACAGATTGAATTTTCAATGTTTAAAAACTCTACGTAATCATTGTACTCTGACAAACGCGGCAAAGGAATCACCACATCTTCATTCATTTTAAAAGCGCGGGTATGCTTGGCAATGGCTGCCATACGACCACGATCACCCCAAAAGCGATTTCTATCTACAGCTGAAATCGCAACGAAACCTTCACCATTACCTTCTGACGCCAAACGGCTAATATCTGCGCAAGTTTGCGCTACTGCTTTCTCATCATTACCTGAAACATCAATCAACAACACCACGCGCGGGCGCTCTCTACGCGTTGATTTACTAACATAATTAATGGCTTTGACATATTTTTCATCAAAATGTTCAAAGCCTTCAAGAAAGGTACCATCAGTTGCATCAACATGGGTTTTGATGTTAACCAAAGCTTTGGTTGCATCATCAAGACGCTGCCCAAAAAATTCACAACATACAGTACGTGTGACATCAAAAGATCTGTGCAAAATAAAAGTAGCTTCGGTAATAAAACCATCGGTTCCTTCTTTTTGCACGCCTGGTAAACCGCCCATGGCTTTGCGGGTAACATCTTTACCCAACCCTTCACGACGAAAAATATTACCTGGTAAATTCATGATTTTTTCAGAAATAAGCGCACCAGTTTCAGAAGATGTTTTGGTTAATCTAAAACTGACTTCATCTTCATCATGCAGTTTACCCATATTATGATTGATACGCTCAACCAATAACCAGTGACTATCTGGGGTAACCATTTTCCATGAAAGCAGATTATCAACACAAGTACCCCAAATTACAGCGTGTTTACCACCTGCATTCGAAGCAACATTGCCGCCAATGGTGCAAGCCCAAAGGCTTGTTGGGTCAGTGGCAAAGACATGCGGTTTTGATGCATCCATCACTTTGCCTGTCACCGCACCAGCTTGCGCTGAAATGGTCGCCACTTCACCCACATTAGCAATATCCACCATTTTCACGGTGTCAATTTTATCAAATTTTTCAATATTGATAATTACTTCATTGTTGGATAATGGCACAGAGCCACCACATAGACCTGTACCACCACCGCGGGGAATCACGGCCAAACCTTGAGCCTGAATCGCACGAATCAACCCAGGTATTTCTTCCGCTGTGTCTGGCGTTAAAACACAAAATGGTAGATGCGAGCGCCAATCTGTAGCATCTGTCGCATGATGGCTTAGTGTGAAAGCATCAAAGTGGACATTATTTCGGTGCGTACATTTAGAAAACAAACGTTTCGCTTTGCGGCGTCTTTTGGGTTCGTTATCAAACCAAGCATGAAATTCTTTTAACATACGCTCAGTACTACAAGCCACACGAATCGCTCGAGGATTATCTTGAGCACTGGCTTTGATGCGCTCGATGCGCTCTTGTTGCTGAGACCTTATTTTCTTTAAGCGTTTAGGGTGCTTTAACAAGTCATTTTTAAGGAAAATATTGCGTTCAATGACCCAAACATCACCTAAAACATCAAATAAAAGACGTGCTGATCGTCCTGTTTTCCGCTGTGAACGGAGCACACTAAGGTCATCCCAGACATCTTCATTAAGAAAGCGCTTAACGATTTCACGGTCTGAATAAGACGTGTAATTATATGGTATCTCACGAATATGTTCACTCACAAAGCCACTCCATGCACATGATTGTATCTATTACCCAAACTACAAACTTTTCCATTCAAGCGGCGATAGCGTAACAAGTTTACATGAAAATAAACTAAATGAATTTGTATCTGTCATCACAGACATGAAATTGTTATGCTTCGGCTGTTGATAGAACTATTGGAGCCACACTTATGCCTAAGCAAGAGCCTTTTTCAGCATTTGATCAAGATGCATTGGATTACCATAGCAAGCCCACGCCTGGAAAAATCAGTGTGCGCCCAAGTAAACCGTGCATCACCCAACGAGATCTTGCTTTAGCTTATTCACCAGGTGTGGCCATCCCTTGTTTAGAAATTGAAAAAGATCCTGCCAAAGCTGATATTTATACCTCGCGCGCCAATTTAGTTGGTGTGATTAGTAACGGTACTGCTGTGCTTGGTTTAGGTAATATTGGTGCTTTAGCAAGCAAACCCGTTATGGAAGGCAAAGGTGTATTATTTAAACGCTTTGCTGATATTGATGTTTTTGATATTGAGGTCGACGAGCTTGATCCTATGGCATTTGTTGAAACCGTTGCTCGCCTAGAGCCTACCTTTGGTGGCATCAACTTAGAAGACATCAAGGCCCCTGAATGTTTTATTATTGAGGAAGAGCTCAAAAAGCGCGTCAATATCCCTGTACTGCATGATGACCAACACGGTACTGCTGTGATTACTGCCGCTGGCCTCATCAATGCTTTGCTTTTACAAGAGAAAAGAATCGAAGATGTGAAGATTGTTTGTCTTGGTGCGGGTGCAGCAGGCTTTGCTTGTATGCGTTTGATTGAAGAGCTTGGCGCGCAACGAAAAAACATGTTCTTCCTTGATCGCAAAGGGGTTATTCACCACAACCGGGATGAAGATTTACCCCAACACAAGGCCCATTATGCCAACGGTGATCATGATGTTTCTCTAGAAGAGATTATGGTAGGAGCTGATGTTTTTCTTGGCCTATCACAAGGTAATATGGTTACTGTTGATATGCTAAAGAGTATGGCAGATAAACCGATTGTTTTTGCCATGGCTAACCCTAGCCCAGAAATTGGTTATGACCTTGCGATGAGTGCGCGCTCTGACCTTATCATGGCAACAGGACGCTCTGACCATCCAAACCAAGTGAATAACGTACTTGGTTTTCCTTTTTTGTTTCGCGGGGCCTTGGATGTACGTGCAACAACGTTTAACGAAGAAATGAAAATCGCTGCTGTGCATGCTTTGGCTTCGCTTGCCCGCGAAGAAGTGCCTGCATCTGTGTTAAAGGTCTACGGCGAAAAAGAACTTCGTTTTGGTTCACAGTACATCTTACCCAAACCCTTCGACCCACGTTTAATTGAAGTCGTGCCTACAGCTGTCGCTAAAGCGGCTGTTGAGACTGGAGTAGCTCGCCAACCCATTACTGATTTTGAAGCATATGCTCATGAACTTGCCGGACGCATTGACCAATCACGTACCTTTATGCGTTTAATTATGGACAAAGCACGTCATCAGCCTTTGCGTTTGGTGCTGCCTGAAGGTGATGACCCAACCATTATCCATGCCGCTGCAGTGATGCGTGATGAAGGGATTGCTAAACCTATGATGGTTGGACACCCCGAAAGCATTAAAGCACAAGCAAGCATGATGCGCTTAGATTTGGATGGTATTGAAATCATTGATCCAAAAAAAGAAGATTCCCGATTTTCAAGCCTTGCTGATGCGCTTTATTTTGACCGTAAGCGTCACGGCACCTTACGCAATGTCGCTGCTGACACCTTGCGTCATGACAATAATACCCTAGGCGCATTATTAGTAAGACAAGGTTTTGCTGATGGTATGTTAACTGGGCGAACAAAACATTACCCTGATGCATTAAGCCCTGTGCTTAAAGTCTTAGGCCATGACGAAAAAACAAGTTTACGTCACCATGTTTACGGCGTGTATATTTTAATCATGGAAGAGCATGCCTACTTTCTGGCTGATTGCACTGTGAATGTAGAAATGAATGCAGAACAACTTGCTGAGCTTGCCTTACTGACCGCAGAAACAGCATCATCTTTAGGCATTGATCCTAAAGTTGCCATGTTATCTTTTTCAAATTTCGGCAGCTCTAACCACCCTGAATCTCAAAAAGTTGCCGATGCTGTTGCCCTGCTGCATCAACATCACCCTGAATTGCATGTTGATGGTGAAATGCAGGCTGATACAGCGGTAAACAACGATATTTTATCGCAATATCCTTTTTCAAAACTTGGAGAAGCTGCCAATGTTTTGATTTTTCCAACTATGCAAGCGGGCAACATTGCATACAAACTACTTAAAGAGCTTGGAAGTGGTACTGCCATTGGCCCTATCTTAATTGGATTACCACAACAGGTTCATGTTTTGCAAACGGGTGCGAATGTTGATGACATTGTGAATTTAGCAGCAATTGCTTCTGCCCGAGCTGTCAATTAAAAACAAAGGAGAGGAAAAAAAATGAGTGAATTTCTAAAACGCGTTCCTTTATTTTCAGAGTTAAATGATGATGAAATTGGTTCAATCTATAAACTTATCACATTTAATGATGTCGCCAAAAAAACCGTGGTTTTACACGAAGGTGAAGATGGGAACTCTTTATTCATTATCATTAGTGGTTCGGTAAAAATATCATACTACGCACCAGATGGTCGCGAGGTTGTGTTATCTTTATTAGAAGAAGGTGCTTTTTTTGGTGAAATGTCTTTATTAGACAAACAGCCACGTTCTGCAACCGTAAGCACACTTGATGATACGAGGTTAGCGCAAATTCGGCGTGCCGACTTCGAGCGTTTATTACTCAAACAACCTAAAGTAGCCTTAAAATTACTTGCTGAAACCGTAAGCCGATTGCGTCGCACGAGCCAAGTACTAGAGCGCATCAGTACGATGGACGTTCCACACCGTTTATATTATTACCTTAAAGATTTTGCCGATCGGTTTGGCCAAACAACAGCTGACCACATGGCTACAATCCAACTCCCTACGCACCAGATGATTGCCGACCAACTTTCTACTAGCCGTGAAACAATTTCACGCGCGATTAGCACACTTAAGAAAGAAGGTATTATTATTAAAACAGACCACCCTAGAAAATCTAAAATTGATATGCGTTCAATCGAAGTCCTCCTGCAAGCGATTTCTTAACACTGCCAATAGACATTAGGTGGGTAGCTATTTATGGTTCTGCTCAGAAATGAGAAATACGTTACCATTTAGTTGCACCATTATGGAGTTAGAACATGGATGACAGTAATCTGAACCCGGCTTTACCTGTACTCATTGAAGATGAGATGAAACGATCCTACCTTGATTATGCGATGAGTGTAATCATTGGCCGCGCCCTTCCTGATGCTCGTGATGGCTTAAAACCAGTTCATCGTCGTATTTTATACGCCATGCAAGATTTGGGCTCCACGTTTGAAAAACCCTACAAAAAATCAGCACGTATTGTTGGTGACGTGATTGGTAAGTATCATCCTCATGGTGATACTGCTGTTTATGATGCTATGGTGCGTATGGCACAGCCTTGGAGCATGCGCCATGTGCTGGTAGATGGTCAAGGTAACTTCGGCTCTGTTGATGGCGATTCTCCTGCGGCTATGCGTTACACTGAATCACGCATGAGCAAACTCTCTGCTGAGCTTTTGGCTGACCTTGAAAAAGATACCGTTGATTTTGGCCCTAACTACGATGAATCTCTTTCTGAACCTAAAGTCCTGCCTGCAAAATTTCCTAATTTGCTGGTCAATGGCTCGCAAGGTATTGCCGTGGGCATGGCAACCAATATTCCGCCACACAACCTTGGCGAAGCTATCAATGCCATTATCGCTTTAACCAAAAACATTGATATTGATGACGAAGAGCTGATGCAAATCATGCCTGGCCCAGATTTCCCAACGGCTGGGTTTATTTATGGGCGCAAGGGGATGCGTGATGCATTTGCTACGGGTCGTGGCTCGGTTACCATGCGTGCCCGTGTTGTGATTGAACGCAATAAACGCACCAAACGTGAATCTTTAGTTGTAGTAGAGCTTCCGTATCAAGTCAATAAAGCGAAGTTATTCAAAGCCATCTCGGAGCTTGCTCGCGATAAAAAAATCGAAGGCATTTCAGAAATTCGCGATGAATCAGATCGTGATGGCATGCGTTTGGTCATCGACCTTAAACGCAACGAAGTACCAGAAATCATCCTTAACAACCTCTACAAACAAACAGCGATGCAATGTAACTTTAGCTGTAATTATCTCTCGCTTCTTGATGGTCAACCTAAGCTTTGTGGTGTTCGTGAATTATTACTGCATTTCTTAGACCATCGTCGTCAAGTGGTTACTCGCCGCAGCTTATTTGAACTCGCTAAAGCTGAAGCGCGCCTTCATATTCTTGATGGTCTGTTAATTGCACTTGATAACATCGATGAAGTCATCAAACTCATTCGTGGTAGCAAAAATGGTGCGGAAGCTAAAGAAGGTCTTTGTTCACGTTTTTCTTTATCTGAAATCCAAGCACAAGCTATTCTTGATATGCGCTTGCAACGTTTAACTGGTCTTGAATACGATAAAATCAAAACCGAGCATGATGAAATATTAGCAATCATCAAATACCTTAAAGAAATTTTAGCTGATGAAAAACTGTTGATGAAAGTGATTGTTGAAGAGCTTGAATCAGTGCGTGATAAATACGCTGATGTGCGTCGCTCTGAAATTATCGATGAAACAGCAGAGTTATCTATTGAAGACTTGATTACCGAAGAAGACATGGTGGTTACGATTTCAAATGAAGGTTACATCAAACGTAACCCAACCACGTTATATCGCTCCCAGCGTCGTGGTGGTAAAGGCAAAACTGCTATGGCCACCAAAGATGAGGATTTTGTGCAGCAACTTATGGTTGCTTCCACGCACGATTTCTTACTCTTTTTCTCCGATAAAGGCCGCGTATTCCGTAAAAAAGTCTATGAAGTACCCCAAGCTGGTCGTACTGCTCGCGGCAAAGCTTTGGTAAACTTACTGCCTGTAGAAAAAAATGAGAAAATCTCAGCAACATTGGCTGTGCGGGAATTTGAAGAAGGCCAATTTATCATCATGGCAACCAGCAATGGTGTGGTGAAAAAAACCAGTTTGACTGAATATAAAAATATTCGTTCAAATGGTATTATCGCTATCCGCTTGGATGACAATGATGAACTGATTGCAGTTGCTGTTTCCAATGGTGACTCAGATATCATGCTTGCGACCAGTGGTGGTAAAGCCATTCGCTTTAATGAAACAGACGTTCGTCCATTAAGTCGTAGCACACGTGGTGTTACAGGCATTCGCATGGACAAAAAAATGCATGTCATCTCAATGTCTGTTGTAGCTGAAAAAGCGACCTTCTTGGCTATTTCTGAAAATGGTTATGGCAAACGCACCTCTATAGCTGAATACAACACACAAAAACGCGGTGGCCAAGGTGTATTCACCTTAAAAACTGGTGGTCGTAACGGTGATATGATTGGTGCGCTGCAAGTCCTTGATGATGATCAAGTGATGATTATGACAGACACTGGGCGTTTGGTACGCATTCGCATGGATGGCATCAAAGTCATTGGTCGTAATACACAAGGGGTTACATTGATTGACTGTAATGCCAAAGAACGCGTCATTGGCGCAGTACGTGTTGTTGAGAAACAAGATGACAGCGATGACCGTGATGTTGTTGACAGTGATTTTGACTCCGAATTTGAAGAAGGTGAAAGTGAATGATCGATCGCAAAGCGCTACGTATAGATGCCGCAGCAATGGAGTTAGCACTAGCAAAACGCGGTAAAGCAGCAATTGCAGATGACTCATCTTGGAAAAAATCTTTATCTTTGGATGAAGAACAACGCCAATTAAAAACTGAATCGGAAAACTTACAAGCAGAGCGCAACCGCGTATCTAAGCTTATTGGTCAAAAAAAAAGCAATGGTGAAGATGCTTCCGAAGAGCTTAAAAGCATGGCTGAAGTCGCTAAACATGCCAAAGCGTTGGATCTAAAAGCCAAAGAAGCAGAAGCTGCCTTTCAGTTGGCTTTGTTAGAAACCCCTAATATCCCGCATTCAAGCGTACCTGAAGGTATGGATGAGTCAGCCAATCAAGAAATTCGTCTTTGGGGCAACCCGCGCCAAGATGAAGTCCCAGCACATTGGGATATTGGAGAAAACTTAGGTATTCTTGATTTTGATGCTGGAACCAAGCTGGCTGGAAGTCGTTTTTCTGTCTTGCGTGGTGCGGGTGCACGTTTAGAGCGCGCTTTGATGCAGTTTATGTTGGATAAACATGCCGATGTACACGGTTATGAAGAGGTTTGGGTACCAGCGATAGCTAATCGTAAAACCATGACTGGCACAGGACAACTGCCTAAATTTGAAGATGATTTGTACCGTCTTGAAGGCGAGGATGCTTTTTTAATTCCTACAGCTGAAGTGCCTGTCACGAACTTATATCAGGATATGATCCTTGAAAATCATCAACTCCCCATCAAACATTGTGCGTATACCCCTTGTTTTCGACGTGAAGCAGGTTCTGCAGGGCGTGATACACGTGGTATGATTCGTCAGCATCAGTTTGACAAAGTTGAGCTTGTGCAGCTTGTTGCCCCGCATTTGGCACTCACCGCTCTCGATGAACTACTCTCCCATGCGATTGCAATTTTAGAGTCTTTAGAACTACCCTACCGCTTGGTTAATCTTTGTGCTGGGGATCTAGGTTTTTCAGCAGAAAAAACCTTTGATTTGGAAGTATGGCTACCAAGCCAAAAAACATACCGTGAAATTTCTTCATGTTCATCTTTTGCACAATTTCAAGGCAGACGCGCAGGCATACGTTATCGCGATGAAAATAATAAGGTTCAAACCGTTGCAACCATCAATGGCTCTGGTTTGGCAATTGGTCGCACATTGGTTGCATTGCTTGAAAATCAATGGCAAGAAGATGGTAGTGTAAACATTCCTGAAGCACTTCAACCGTACATGGGTGGATTATCTCGAATTTCTCCAGCAAAAGGAATATAATCAGATGTTAAAAGCTTTCACCTTCATCCTTACATGCAGTACGTTACTACTTAGTGCTTGTATCAGTGACCCAGTCCAACTTTCTAAATCTGCTGAGGTAGACTTCCAACGAGCCAAACAATATGTAGCTAGCTCGCAGTATGAAAAAGCAATTCTCTTTCTAGAAAAATTTACCACTAAATACCCATACAGCCAATATACCGCTGCAGCTGAGCTTATGCGCTTAAAAGCATCATATTTTGATGAGCAATATGTTCTGAGTGAAACGCTGGGCTTACGCTTCTTGGATACGCACCCTGAACATAAAGACAGAGTTTACGCTCAATACCTTGTAGCGATGAGTTATTATCAACAATCATCAAGTGCGATGCTAGATCAGCAGTTTACACACAAATCCCGCGACGCTTTTTTAGAACTTAACCGTCAATTTCCAGTCAACCCATATACCAAAGATATTCAAAAATATGTATATCTCCTGACAAACCGTGTTGCTGAACATGAAATGATTGTTGGAAAATTTTACCTTAAAAAGAAGATGTATGTTGCTGCTGTGAACCGTTTTATTCGCATAAAAAATGACTATGCTGAGGCTGATATTGCGGATGAGTCTTTGTATAATTTAGCAGTGTCTTATCTTGCCTTGAAACAAAAGCATTATGCGCAAGAAACCATTCATACGCTAGAACAAAAATTTCCGCAAAGCCCTTGGAACAAAAAAGCTAGCCAATTGATTTAACATGCGATTTTTATTTCTTATTGGCCTATTTTTTTTCGCTTGCACTGATATCAATCAAGCTGAGCTAAAAACACTGTTAGAGGCACGTGACAGCAGTATCAGTCAAAAAGATATTAAACATTACTCGTCCCTTTTGTCCCTACCTTACTTAAAAGGCGAAGGGCATATTAAAGTCGAAGAGATGAAGAAAATTTTCAAACGGTTTGATAGCGTAGAAATGCAATCACGTGACCGCGAAATACGCATGTTAAATGATGAATCAGCGATATGTGAACAAACATATGTACTGAAAGTCTTTGCTGATGGAGAGTGGCGTGAAATTGTACAGCGTGAACAATTAACCTTTGAAAAGGTTGATGGGTCATGGAAGATAAGTGGTGGAATTTAAACGCTAAAACACAATATGCCCTCGTAGCTCAGATGGATAGAGCGACCCCCTCCTAAGGGGTAGGCCTCTGGTTCGACTCCAGACGAGGGCACCATTTATTTCTTATATTTAAGATGACTATTGGCGCACTTAAAAGTTGAATTCGCCATCATATCTTCTTTTAAAGGGCTCTGCCCCACTGCTGTCCCACTTATTTGAAATCATAGCATTAGCCTCATCTGGGCGGCATTTTCAGGTTTAGGTTCTGGCGGCTTGAACAATTCCAAGATGGCTCTGGTTACGAACAGGTTCATCTGAAGAAG
>Ga0316204_10006755_pt1 | contig 17360 bp, 15 predicted proteins | sample 6monrhotite_MG_2_FD_205661 | JGI IMG/M metagenome (GOLD analysis project Ga0316204, IMG submission 205661) | Microbial mat bacterial communities from mineral coupon in-situ incubated in ocean water Damariscotta River, Maine, United States -... | ecosystem: Environmental > Aquatic > Marine >... | reverse complement strand
TCAACAAAAACAGCGTATCGTCCGCAAAAGCCCCGCAACCTTGCGGGACCGCCGCTTCCTTTTAACCAACTCAACCACCACTCACAAGCAACAGCTCAGCGCTCAGCACGGCTTCTATGCCAATTCCGATTCAATGACTTGAAGTTGCAGGATTCATTGGACAATGTAGCACGGTTTTGCGTCTCGTATTGCGCGGGGTTGCAGATGAGCAAACACGCAACACAAGAAATGTTTTGTTGACTTGCCATGGGTAGATGGACATCCTCTCGGGACATAAACTAAAAGGTCGATTCACAACAATGCTACTTACATCCAGGACCCCGCTTCGGGTGAGTTTTTTCGGTGGTGGAACTGACTATCCGGAGTATTTTTCGAGACATCGTGGGGCTGTCGTCGGCATGGCGATAAACCGCTATATTTACATCAGCGTCTCACAGATCTCTTCATTTGTGAATTATAAGTACCGCTTGAGCTATTCCAGCTTGGAAATGGTGCATAACATTTCTGAAATCAAACATCCTGTTGTGCGCGCCGTCTTCGAGGAATACGGCATCGATCAGCCCTTAGATGTCAGCATCATATCCAACAGCCCGGCATCCGCGGGACTTGGTTCGTCGTCGAGTTTCACGGTCGGACTTTTGAATCTCATTGCGGCGCTTCGCGACGAACGGGTCACAAAACTCGACCTCGCCAAGAAAGCGATCTATATCGAGCAAGAAGTGTTGGAAGAAAATGTTGGCGTCCAGGACCAACTTCATGCCTCATATGGTGGCATCAATCGGTTTGACTTTACGGACAACAGAATTCGCATCTCGCCGTTGCAAATGACCGGTGAGTGCCAACGCTATTTCCTCGATTCCTTGATGTTGGTTTTTACCGACATAACCCGACATGCATCCAAAGTGGTTGAAGATCAAGTCGGCAAAACTTTACGCGGTGAGAACGACAAAAATCTGGAAAGATTTCTTGAAATGACCGATGAGGCGGTTGATATTCTCGAAGACCGGAACCCCGATGAGCTCATTCGCCGCTTTGGCGCTTTGATTGACGAAAGCTGGCGTATCAAGCGTCAATTGTCGGCCACGGTTTCCAACCCGACCATTGATTCTCTTTATGAAGCATGCCTGCGTCACGGCGCATTGGGCGGTAAATTACTGGGGGCCGGCAGCGGCGGTTTCCTTCTCGTCGTTGTGCCGCCAGAGCAACAGGAACAATTTGTTGAACGCGTCGGGGGGGTGAAAATCGAGAAGATCGATATCGATACCATGGGAAGCATCATCCAACACAGCTAAGTCCCAGGGTTCAATTTTACCGACGATCTCGTCGGATCAAATATCACGCCCAACAGACGGAACGTATTTTAGTTTATATCAAGTCAAATGACTGCGTAGCGGAGGTTTCCGATAGATGCCCAATTCATACAACATCCTGATTACCGGCGGTGCCGGATATCTTGGTTCGGTTATGGTGCCCGACTTTCTGGCCGAGGGCCATAAGGTCACCGTTATCGATAACTTCATGTTCCATCAGAATTCTTTGGCGACGTCGTGCGCCAATCCGAATTTTAACGTCGTATCCGCTGACGCACGCAGCGAGTCCGCCCTTAAGCCATTGCTGAAAGATGCTGACGTGATTATCCCGCTTGCAGCCCTGGTCGGTGCGCCGTTGTGCGCTAAAGACCCCATCGGTGCAACAGCGACAAACCTGGACGGCCAATTAACGCTGATCAATATGCTGAGCGACGAACAACGTATTTTGATGCCCATTACGAACAGCGGTTACGGCATCGGCGAGTCCGGAAAATTCTGTACCGAGGAATCTCCACTGCGACCAATCTCGTTGTACGGCAAGCACAAGGTTGAAGTCGAATTGCGAGCGCTGGAACGCGAAAACACAATCAGTTTCCGACTCGCCACGGTGTTTGGCATGGCACCGCGCATGCGGATCGATCTATTGGTCAATGACTTTGTCTACCGCGCCGTGAACGACCGTGCGGTCGTCTTGTTCGAAAGTCACTTCAAGCGCAATTACATCCATATTCGAGATGTTTCCAATGCCTTCCGACATGCGCTGAAAAATTTCGCCACCATGAAAGGCGAACCCTACAACGTAGGCCTATCCGACGCGAACTTGTCCAAAGCCGAGTTGTGCGCGAAAATTCAAGAACACCTGCCCAATTTCGTACCCGTTGAAGCACCCATCGGCGAGGATCCGGATAAGCGCGATTACATTGTTTCCAACGAGAAAATTGAAGCGACTGGCTGGAATCCTCAGCATTCTCTTGATGATGGCATTCAGGAACTGCTCAAAGGGTATACGATGATCAAGAATACCGTGTACGGCAATATTTGATGTGGCGGGGGCGGGGGCGGCGATGACAGGACATCGATCAAAAAACTGTTTGTCATCGGTCGATGTCGCCATTCTGGCTGGCGGGTTGGGAACCCGGATACGGCCTGTTCTCGGCGATATACCAAAGGTTCTCGCCCCCATCAATGGCGCGACATACCTAGACCATCTCCTCAGGCACTTGTACGACAACGGCGCACGCCGAGTCGTCATGTGTCTGGGGCATCTTGCTGACAAGGTGACCGATCACTTAGCGTGTCATTGTCCGCCAAACGGCATGACGGTGGACCTTGTGATAGAACCCACCCCATTGGGCACGGCGGGTGCGCTTCGTCTTGCCGACCAGTCTTTTCGCACCGACCCGGTGATGGTCATGAACGGCGATACCTGGATCGAGACCGATTGGTGTGCTTTCATCGCCGCACACGCAGAGAGTGGCGCCGACACGTCGATCCTCTGCGTCGAGGTCGATGACGTGTCGCGCTATGGTCAGGTCCAAATGAATGATGGTGGCAGAATTGAAAAATTCGTCGAAAAATCGGATTGCGGAACCATCGCCGGGACCATCAGTGGCGGGGTTTATCTGTTCTCGACATCGGCCCTGAGAGACCTTAAGTCTGGCGACGGCCCATCCTTGGAAGTGGATTTTCTGCAAAAATGCGCGCCCGGTTCGCTGTACGGATACGTATCGAACGGCGGAGTGTTCATCGACATTGGAACACCGGAGAGTTTGACTACGGCAGACTCCTTGATCAATTGACATCAACGCATGGAGTGGCGCTTTTTCGTGACCCGGGTCAACAGCCAATCCGTCAAAGCCGGCGGCAGAGCACCCAAGGTCCACGCCGCTAAATGCATAGGGAATGGAAACACGATGCGCGATTTATTGCGGGCCATGCCGCGATAAATTGTCTCTGCGGCTTTTTCCGTGGAGACCATAAAGGGCATGGCGAAATTGTTTTCATCCGTCATGGGGCTGCTGACGTATCCAGGACAAATCACCGTTACCCTGACATTTTCTTCGCTGAGGTATGGGCGCAACGCCTCGCCAAAGGCTTTTGCGGCAACCTTACTGGTGCTGTAGGCCGGCGACATTGGGATTCCCCTAAAACCGGCGATGGAACTGACAACGGCAATATGTCCGTGGTTGCGTTTACGCATAATTGACAGAGCCGGAAGGACCGTATTCAGAACGCCAATTAGGTTCACGTCGATGATGTGACGCATACGCTCGTGATCCTCGCATCCGGTGTTGCCTTCAGATACACCCGCGTTCGCAAACAGCATACCCAAAGGGCACACTTGATCCGCTTCCCGAATCCATTCCTCACAACCCACGCGATCCATCACGTCCAAGGATCGGGTGTAGACCTTCGCACCTTTTTGTTCGCATTCCTGGGCCACTCCCGTCAAATGCTCGCCATCTCGGCACGACAGAAACAGTGTGACGCCCGGTGCAGCGTAGCGCCGTGCCAATGCGCTGCCGATGGCGCCCGAAGCGCCCGTGATCAATACCGAATTGTGTAAATTTTTATTGCTTGAAATCATTTTAAATCTCTCTGACGGGCCAGACTTGTTTACCACGGCTAATCAAATCGCCAATGCAGTCCATCCATGCATCCGGCTCTGGGAGTAAGCTTTAATCCCAATCACACAAGTCGATCACAAGGTAGATATCCGTAAACAAGCCCTAAAGTGTAAAAACGCCGTTAAAATCACATACCCTTTGACGTATGCAGCCGTAATAATTGCAGACAAAGAGGCGTTTTTTTCAATCGGCCTCATTCCTGTGTCTGGATGGCCAATACGATCATAACTGAACCTAAAAATCGGCCGGATAGTACCCGAAAAATATGTATGTGTGAAGGCTCTCGCGGCATATATTCACTCCGCACATAGAGGTCATAAACTCACATATTTTCCAGTTCGGATTGAGAATCCATTCCTCCTTTTGTTTGACCTAAAACACTTAATTTCAACCCCTGTCATAAAGCTCGCGCCAAAAACAGAGCAAATTATAAAATGATCCGGTATGAAGTACTGGCGTCGCGTGCAAATTCTTGCTACACAACACGCCATCGACGTGAACTGTGTGAAGATTTTCCACAGTATTTTTCATAGCAATGCCCCATAATTTATGGACCATTTACGAATGCTTGACGCGCCTGTTTCCATTTTGATGCCATCGTGCAACGAAGCCGACGTTATCCGGGATGTTGTCGAGGAATGGGTTACAGAGGTAATGTCGAGACTGCCTGAGGGCAGTGAGATGGTCTTCGACGATTGCTCGAATGATGGCACCACGGAAATTCTGCAGGAGCTATCGGAAAAATACCCCTTTTTGCGCTTTAGTCACTGCGAACGGGACGGTTTCCTAAAATCAGCTTTGCGTTTGTATCGCGGCGCCCGCTGTCCGCTGGTTTTTTTCACGGATTCCGATGGGCAATATCCTGCCTCTGAATTTTGGAGAATTGCCGAACACATCGCCGATCATGACATGGTCCACGGATACAAAGTCAGTCGCCAGGACACCAAGTTCCGGCTGTTCGTATCCTATGTTTTTAATCGATTGGTAAGGATAATGTTTGGGCCCGGGCACGACGTCAATTCGGCCTTTCGCTTGATCAAACGTCCAATTCTGGATGCCGTGCTTGACGATCTCGGCATCATGCCAATGATGCCCAACGCCGAAATGTACATGCGCCTGAGAAAAATGAGCCATGACATCAGAGACATCCCCATTCGTCACCGCGAACGCGCGTTCGGTATATCACGCGGATTCCCAGGCCTTTCTCTGTACATAATTAGCATCCGCACATCATTCGACTTGATCCGTATATGGCTCGACGTTGAGCGCAGCATGCGCCGTGACAAAAAAGACAGCTCCCCCCTTGTGACCGCCACCGAGAAACCCAGAGGTGGGCATGATGTATAATGACGTTTCTTCATCTTTTCGCAGCGATGCCACCTCCATCCAGATTTAATGACAAGAGAAAATGAAACAGACGCTAAACCACACTGCCCCCGACACAGAGGCCAGCGGGTTTGTCTACACCGCATGGCGTCACCGCACCTTGATCCAGCAGCTCGTACATAGGGACATTGTCTCTCGTTACAAGGGATCTGTCCTTGGTATCTTGTGGTCCGCGGCCAATCCGTTGCTCACGATGCTCGGTTTTTTGTTCGTTTTCGGTTTTGTGTTTCGTGCGCGTGTCGAGCAAAGAGGACTGGAAGGAAATCTTGGTTACGTCTTATTTTTGTTCTTCGGTTTGGCTGTATTCTGGATGGCGGCGGATGTTATTGGGCGCGCCCCAGGATTGGTTATCGCAAATCCAAGCTATGTGAAGCGCGTCGTCTTTCCTCTTGAGATTCTACCGATTGTCTCTCTTGCGAGTGCATTATTTCAGTTTGCGATCAATCTGAGCTTGGTCGCTGTACTCTACATGCTTTTGATCGGCCCGATTTCTTGGACGGTGGTATATCTGCCCCTTATCTTACTGCCGTTGACCCTATTTCTGTTAGGTGTCACGTGGATCTTCGCCTCACTTGGTGTTTTCTTCCGCGATTTGGGGCAGATGATTGGGCCGTTGAACAACATCTTGCTGATGATGAGCCCAACCATATATCCATTGTCACAAGTGCCCGAACCTTACCGTACCTTTTTGTATCTAAACCCATTGACCTTCGTCATTGAAAGCGGACGACAGGCCATGTTCAGCGGGCAATCGCCGGACTTGTTGATATGCTTTTATATGTTTGTCATGTCTTGGGTGATCGCAGTGATCGGCTTCGTGTGGTTCTCCAAGACGAAGCGGACTTTCGCCGATGTCATCTAACCTTGTGATCAATGCAGTCGGGCTGGCGAAGGTCTACCATATTTATGCCGAGCCTCACCACCGCTTGTGGCAAAGCCTGTTGCGTCACCGCAAAACCTTTTACCAGAAATTCCACGCCCTGCGCAGCATCGATTTTTCCGTCTCCAGAGGCGAAACGGTCGGCATTGTCGGACGCAACGGTTCTGGCAAAAGCACCCTGTTGCAAATCATTTGCGGCACCCTTTTGCCAAGCGCCGGCAGCGTGCAGGCCGCTGGTCGAATCTCGGCCCTATTGGAACTTGGCGCGGGCTTCAACACCGAGTTCACGGGACGCGAAAACGTCTATATGGTGACTGCGTTGCAAGGATTGTCACGCGAACAAACCGATGAGTTGATGGATGATATCCTAGCCTTCGCGGAAATCGGTCCGCACATTGATCAGCCGGTGAAGACGTATTCCAGCGGTATGTTCGTGCGTTTGGCTTTTGCGGCGGCTATTGCAGTTTCCCCCGATATCTTGGTCGTCGATGAAGCGCTTGCCGTGGGCGATGAGGGTTTCCAGCGAAAATGTTTTTCCCGCATCATGGACATTAAAAAGTCCGGCGCGTCGATTTTATTTGTCAGCCACAGCGCGTCTTTAATAATGGAATTTTGTGATCGTGCAATCTTGCTTGATCAGGGCGAAATGCTGATGTCAGGAACACCTAAGGATGTGATTTCCAACTATCATCGCATGTTGTTCGCGCCTACAGATAAAGTCGATATCGTACGTCAGCAAATTTTAGATTTCCAAGGCGGCGCAGAGGCCTCGAATAATACCATATCCGAGAGCATCATCCGAAACCCAGCTCTCACCACCGAGGATAGTTTTGACCCAGGTCTAGTCCCCGCCCTTACCACAAAATATTTAAGTGTGGGTGCGGAAGTCGAGGCCATTGAGATTCGCTCCGAAGATGGTCGCCACGTCAACATCATCCAGCGCGGTCACACATATAAATACGTTGTTCGGGTGCGTTTCGACGCTAACGCTTATCACGTCCGTTTCGGTTGCCTGATTAAGACGGTAACGGGACTGGAACTGGGCGGCATGGTTTCGCATATAAACGGTGAAAGCATCGATACGATAGAAGCCAACAATACCATTGAGATTTCGTTCATTTTCGTGTGCCGACTGACGCCCGGGGTTTATTTCGGCAACGCGGGCGTCCTTGGATCCATCGATGGTCAGGAAACGTACCTGCACCGTCTGGTGGATGGCATCATGTTCCGGGTTCAACCAGAGACGGACCTGAAAGTTACCGGTGTGATTGATTTCAGCGACCCGCTGTTGTGCACCATTGCGCCAGTCGAGACCTGATTGATTATCTCACCGACACCCAAGCCCTCTACTTGATCAAAATATCTGACCAATACGCCGCATCGTAAATGAGCGAGCCCGCGCCATTGGTCTCAAATGCCAAGTGGGTAAATATTCCGCTCGGCAGGTCAAACGTGGCCGTCTGCTCACCTTGGTCCGCGACCACTTCTGATGGTTTCAGCCAGCGCCGCCACAATTGCTGGGTTGTTCCATCGGAGCGCACCCCCTTCACAATAAAAATAACTCCATCGCCCAACTTTGGTGAAGAATACGCACCGGGCAGCATACCGAACTTAACCTTCACACTGGATGTATCGGGTGCCGCCGGAAACGTGATCGTCATCGGTGCGTGAGCGAGCAAAACGGGTATCCCCGTTTCATAGCGCATCTCGGCCGGTATCGCGGCATCTTTCGGTGATAACGCTTTAGCCCCTTGCAGCCGCATCATGCGCATCAATTCGGGCGGTTTATTGGCGGCTTGCGGTGAGCCTTTCATATCCAACCAATGCAATCGTACAGAGATATCATCTTGGTACAGGAAAGACAGGCGCGGTCGGCTTACGTCAAACGAAAATGACTTCACACCATTAGCAACTCTGTATCCGCGGAAACCTTCATCATACATGGAAAACATGTCTAAATCGTTCTGGATCATCGGCGATAACAAGAAGCCCCCCTTGACCGATGAAATGGCAATTTTGTTGACATATTTACTTCCCGAATTCGTCTCAATATTAATGAATATTTCAGGGATCTTGAACAAAAAACGGATCACGCGACCGATAAGGGAAGGATTGATATCCACTTCGGCCCAGACCATGCGGTCGGCTTTATTATCAATCTCCAACTTTTCGCCCCACCCAAGGGTGGTCTCCTCAAGTGGCGTCATCGTGTAGGGGCGTGGGTTTTGCGCCTTGGTAAGGATATGGAAGTCCTTGATCTTCCCATACCAATCATAGCGCGAAAGCAATTCCCGCCATGTGCGGTTATCTTCCGTCGTTGGCAATTTATAGTCGAGCGCGAAGGTGTGGTACAAAATGTTGTCCGGCGCGTTGGGGCCGCGCATATACGCCCCATTCAATTTCGCGGAAAACGGATCATATACATTCAGGCCAATAAAATTGGGCCGCGGTTGATATTGTTTTCCTTCATAGATAAGGACGGCGGCAAAGTCCGTAAACGCATCCCACGTCCCCGGCAAGTCCGGCAGAGTGACTTTTTGGCGGACACCCACAGTCGCCTTGTCATAAGCGAGCTTAAGCGGTGCGTCGCCCTCGGCAACGAACGTCGTAAAATCCCGCCACTGATTGGTCACGTATCCCCACGTACTCGCCCAACTTGGTAGACGGTAAGCCTCCATTTTGAACTCTCGATGATTTGCGCCGGCATAGACAGTTCCCAACAGCCCAATGCTAATCCATATGGCCAGCATGATGATTGGAAGCGCCACTGTTTTCTTGGTGCGATATGGCAATAAGAACAACCAAAGCACAGAAAAGACGATGAAAGCCACGGCGGCATGAGCCACGTGGCCGTCATGGCGGACGACCCCATGCTTGAAGTGAATGAAATATAGAGCGCCAAAACCAAGCAGAGACAGAAAGCCCTCGGCACGATTTGCATATCGGCCAAACGAAAATAGTTGCGTCGCAAGCAAGATGCCGACGCCTGCCAGCAAGATCGCGACATTGATCACGCGCGGTAAATCTAAATAACCGATCACCATGGCATCGTTGAAACCATTGGCCGAGGCAAATGACGTTTTGACATAGGGAATGAAGTTGGCTGCGGTTTGACCGCTGATAAACCACCACATAAATAAGGAGGCCACCCCGATTAACGAGATCATCGGAAACCGTTTCCTGATCAGAAGATCAGCAACCAACATCAGACCTATATTGAAGAAGAAGAGCAAAAAGAACGGAAACTTACCCAGGGCCAAGGCCGCTGTCGCAATCGTGACAGCGGTTAATTCAGCCGAGTGTCCTTCTTTGTCCCGAATGAAAAACAGGATGTTCATGATTGCGAACATAATCGTATGGATGGGATCGAGCCGCGTTGGGGCTATCCAAGTCACAATGACCGCCAACACCATCGCCAATGCCACAACAACGTACCTAGATGTAGTCTTAAAATCGACTGCCGTGATCAAGGCCGACAAACCCGCCCCCATTCCGATTGCGATAACAACACTGCCAATGATCAGAGAAGCATAAAGCCCCGATATGTAAATGGGGAACCGAAGATAAAACAATGGACCATGGGGAAAGACCACATCGGAACCCCAAAGTTTTCCCTGTGCAATCAATTCGCCACCGCCGAAAATTCCGGATAGGTCTGCTGCCAGCTGAAGCACATTTTCAGGGTCTACAACGGCAGGATGCCACGGCACGGTGATCACCAGACAAACGAGAACCAGAAAGCCAAGGGCGCCAATATTGAGGGAATGTGTGCTACCGATAATTGATCGCAGGATTTTCATGGATACTCTCGATGCGGTGTGGCGGAAAAGATTATTCGCTTAGCCTGAATGCTACTGGGGCGGCTCGAAGTCAATGGTCGAACGCGTGCTAGTGGCGCAAACGCATTCTTCAGCGGCCCTGTGTGTTGTGCATGTCTACCCAAACACTCCCAGCAACATGCCACCCCAAATCTCTCCCAATTTTTTTTGAGATAGGAAGGAAGAATGGCTGCACACAACACGTATTGCAAGCATTTAACATGTCGGATAACGTATGTACTGCCTCGAAACGCCTCAACACAGCCTTTTACGCTCAATTTAAAACGTGTTTGATATCAACATCATGATGGATATCGGTTTCATCATGGACATCACAAGAACCATCGACACGATATCCGCCGCAACGCACGCTTGGCGACAGTGGCTTATCCCTCCACCAGACGGCTCAGAAATCTTTTGTACTCATTGTCGCCAACTTCATTCATGATGGCGCGCACATCATCCTTGGTGATCAGCTTCTCGCGCAACGCAATTTCTTCTAGGCAGGCAATCTGCACGCCTTGGCGCTTTTCGAGGGTGTGCACGAAGTTTGCGGCTTCCAGTAGGCTTTCGTGCGTTCCCGTATCGAGCCAGGCATAGCCCCGACCCAGTTTTTCGATGGAGGCATCGCCGCGCTCTAGATAAGCGCGGTTGACGTCGGTGATTTCAAGCTCGCCACGCGCCGACGGCTTGACGCTCGCAGCGATATCCAAAACTGAGTTGTCGTAAAAATACAAACCCGACACAGCCCAATTTGATTTCGGGCTTTTCGGTTTTTCCTCGATAGAGGTCGCCGTTCCATTTTCGTCGAAATCGACGACACCATAGCGTTCCGGATCGTTGACGAAATAGGCGAACAGGGTCGCGCCGCTTTCCAATTGTGCAGCCCGGCGCAGCTTTTCGACCAAACTTTGACCAAAAAAGATGTTGTCACCCAGAATTAGGCACACCGTATCGTCGCCGACAAATTCGCGGCCGATGATAAACGCCTCGGCCAAACCGTTGGGTTCCGTCTGCTCGGCATATTCCAGCTTAATGCCCCACTGGGAGCCATCACCCAGGCACTGCCGGTACAAAGGCAGGTGCATGGGCGTGCTGATAATGAGAATTTCGGTCAACCCCGCCAGCATCAAGGTCGACAGGGGATAATAAATCATCGGCTTATCGTAGACATGCAAAAGCTGTTTTGAGAGCGCCCGTGTGGCTGGGTGGAGCCGCGACCCCGAGCCGCCAGCCAGAATAATTCCCTTCATAACGTCTCCTCAGGCTGCCTAGAAATCGCCTGCAAGCATTCTTCAAGCCGATCTTGCCACATCCGAATGGGGAAATCGAAAGTCGTTTCAAATTTCCGGGTCGAGAGAACGGAATATGTCGGCCGATTTGCCGGCAAAGGGTATTGCGCTGTCGTGATGGGCTGAATATCGACATCTTTTAGCACACTTGAAAGCCCCTTTATTAGCTGTGCCGCGTGGTAAATTTCACAAGCAAATCCATACCATGTCGTTTCGCCGCCATCGACATAGTGGTAAGTGCCAAACAAAGACGGGGTGCCGGTTTCAAGTTGGTGAGCGATATAAAGAATCGCTTCTCCAATGCTTTGCGCAGATGTGGGGCATCCGCATTGATCGTCGACGATGCCCAATTGATAGCGTTCCGTCATCAGTCTCAACACCGTGCGCACGAAGTTGTTGCCCTCATAGCTGTAAACCCAGGCGGTTCGCAAAATGACATGATTGGGGGCATGGCGGCGCACAGCCTCTTCGCCCGCCAGCTTTGAGCGCCCATAGGCGTTGACCGGACAGACGGGCGCGTCCTCTGAGTAGGGTTCGCATGCGGTGCCGTCAAAGACATAATCGGTCGATATATGGATCAGCGGTATCTCGCCGCACGCCATGGCTATATGCGCCGCGCCGTCGCCGTTCACGGCCAGGGCCTCGTTTTCGACCTCTTCAGCCTTGTCGACGGCGGTGAACGCGGCAGCGTTGATAACGACTTGAGGGCGGAGATCCAGTACCACGGCGCGAACACTGTCCGCGTCGCGAATGTCGAGCGCCGCACGCCCCATACATATCACACGATTTTGACCGAGTTTCTTGAGTTGCCGTGCGACCTGACCGGTCTCACCAAATACGAGAATTTCGCTCATCAAGGTTTCCGCAGCCCAAGACGTTCCCCTTGATAATTATCGTCGCGGATCGCGCGCCACCACGGCTCATTGTCAAGGTACCACTGAACTGTTTGAGCTAAACCCGTATCAAGATCGTAGGCAGGGGTCCAGCCCAGTTCGTTCTGGATTTTTGTGGAATCGATGGCGTAGCGTTGATCATGTCCTGGCCGGTCGGTGACATAAGAGATCAAGGATCGGGCCGGGCGAACGGGAATGTCGGGGCGCGCCGCTTCGACGAGTTCGCAAATTTTATTGACGATTTCTATGTTCGTCACTTCATTGTTACCACCAACGTTGTAGCCTTCACCAGTCCTACCCTTGCGGAAAATCAACGCCAGCGCTTTGGCATGATCCTCAACGTGCAACCAATCGCGTACGTTTTTACCGTCGCCATATACCGGCAGCGGCGCCCCGAACAAAACGTTTAGCACCATCAAGGGGACCAGCTTTTCGGTGAACTGATAAGGGCCGTAGTTGTTGGAGCAATTGCTCGTTACCACCGGCAAACCATACGTCTGATTCCAAGCGCGTACAAAATGATCGGACGCGGCTTTACTGGCGGAATAGGGTGAGTTTGGCTCGTAACGGGTGTCTTCGGTGAACAACCCTTCGTCGCCCAGCGACCCATAAACCTCGTCGGTCGAGACATGGTGAAAGCGAAAGCGCTCTTTTTCTAGGGCCGACAACTCCTGCCAATACTGAAGCGTCGCGTCCAATAATGTGCACGTTCCAACGACGTTGGTTTGTACGAAGACGCTGGGACCGTCGATGGAGCGGTCGACATGCGATTCAGCAGCCAAGTGAATGACGCCCGTCGGCTTATGTTTCTGAAATACCGCGGCAATGGCGTCACGTTCGCAAATATCGACCTGTTCGAAGGCATACAGCGGATTGATGGAAACGCTATCCAAGGCCCCCGGAACCGCAGCATAGGTTAACTTATCGACGTTGACGACGGCAGTTTTCTCTTCAGTCACCAGCAGCCTGCAGACGGCACTCCCGATAAAACCAGATCCGCCCGTGACAAGAATTTTCACTGCGTCACCAGATTTCATGAAAATGCTCCCCTTGCTTCCGACATCCCGGGCAGTTTCCGGTCTTTATCGGACAGAACCGGATTTACACCCGCGGGCAGTGGCCAGTCTATCGATAACGTCGGATCGTTCCAGATGATCCCGCAATCCGCCTCCAGCTTATAGAAATCCGCAACCTTATATACGACTTCGGTATTTGGCTCCAGCGTCAGGAAGCCATGCGCAAACCCTTCGGGAATATATAGCTGTTTCCAGTTTTCGGCGCTCAGTTCGACCGCGACCCACTGACCGAAACTTTTCGAGTGTTCGCGAATATCCACGGCCACATCCCAAATCCGTCCATGGACGACACGAACCAGTTTTGCTTGAGCAAACGGAGGTTTTTGAAAATGAAGCCCGCGCAAGACCCACGGTTCAACTGATAAAGACTGGTTATCCTGGACGAACACCGTTTCGTCACCGACAATGTCGGCAAACGTTCGTGCGTTGTAGGTTTCCGAGAAAAAACCTCGATCATCGCCAAATCGTTTGGGTTCCAAAACCAAGACATCGGCTATAGCGAGAGTATCAAAATGCATGTGCGGGTCTCGACTATGGCTACACTTAGGGAACCTAGATGGACTGACTACTTTCTTTTGTAAGAGCCGAATTCATCGAGCACACGGTCGTCGAAACGCTGGCTGTATTGATCGTAAATGTATTCAGCCTTTTGGGTCGTAGCTTGATCCCTGTGTTCTTTAAAGGCTTTCGACGCCAAATACGGGATATGAGGTCGGTTACCGGATGACACGGCATCATCATCAAAATTGTAAGCCGGGTTACCCACATACTCGTACGCAAATTCATGTAGCTCAAGCAACCTTTCCGTGGGCACCGCCGAAAGGTTACAGCCAACTTCGTGGTAGTAGAGGAACTTGCTAAAGTCCATATAGTCATCAACATAGCCCTTCTCTTTGGCGAAATTCCAAAGCGGGCTGTCTGGATACGGGACAAGAATGGAGAACGCATTTTCATCTGCGGCGAGCTCTTTCGCGAACTCGATGGTTTCGAGAATTTGCTCTTCTGTTTCACCGGGCATGCCGAAGACGTAGGAGTTGCGCGTCTTCCATTCATACTCTTGCAGCAGCGCCATTTTGCCGCGCATGTTATCCTTGCTTTCCTTCGGACCCTTACCGATCGCTTTGATGATATCGGCATTTCCCGACTCAATCCCAGGACCTACGTGTTTGACCCCGCTTTCGAACAGAGCATCGCAAATTTCGCGATCCACCTGGTCCAGACGCAACTGAACCGCAATTTCAAAATCGAGCCCACGCTCAACAATACCTTTGGAAAGGGCGATCACCCTTTTTTTGTTGGACGTATACGTGTCGTCATTGACCGAGATGTTGCGGATGCCAAGGCTAGCAATCTCTTCCAATTCCTCAAAGATATTGTCGAGGTCCCGGAAACGCACCAGCGTATCTGCGGCACCGCAGAAGGCGCACTTGCCTGGGCACCCTCGCGAAAACATAGCCATGGTCTGCGGCCCTTCGAAATCGCGCGCATAGTCGCAATATTCGGCATATTTGAACAAGCGCCGGTCAGGATACGGCAACGCATTCAAGTCCAGCGGCTCCGCCAGTTTTTTATCAGAACGCTTATCCTTAACGTAGCGCACGTATTCCGTACTCACGTCTTTTTGGCCTTGCCAATTGTACGCGATACTGGCGATTTGCGAGGGGTCGCCATTATTCATCACACAGTCGATGATAGCCGGAAAAGACACCTCGCCTTCACCGATGGCGACAAAATCGGCACTGCTGGTTTCCAATGTCGGAACGGGCAAGGACGATGGGTGCGGCCCCCCCATCACCACAACTGTGGATGGGGATTTTTTCTTGATTTCCTTACAGATTTCCATCGCCAAATGATAAAGTGGCGTTGTGCAGGATATTCCCACCACATGAGGATTGTGCTCAAGCGCGCGTTTGACAGTTTCGTCAACCGTCAAATTTTCCAACGAGCCATCGATAACTCTTACGTCGTGCCCTGCGCGTTGTGCGGCAGTAGCGATATACGCCATCCCCAATGGCATGCGCTTTGTGCGCTTACGGGCCCATTTATAGACAAGGCCATCCGCAGGCTGAAGAACTGATACACGCGCGCTCACAAGCAAAAACCTATCCAGAGAGATTTCACAAGACCGTCACCGCAGAAACAACAATACGAGCGACAGAACCGATGCAAAACTTAAGGTACATTCCACCGCGCTAGACTTCGCGCGCAGAACTTGGCTACAGACCCTAATCAATCGCTATACGCGCAGAAATGTACTCGCTAGTAGCCGATTGTCAACCAGTCAAATCTCACCTTAGCAAGCTCTACAACGGGGACTGTGTGCCAGATAAAATAACCAGATGAACAATATGGGCATTTTCTACACAAGCTGGTCTGCCGAAATAACGTAATTTCGACATGGCTCACTCATGGAGTCCATTCCCATAGTCAAAAATCTACGCTGAGCATATCACCCGAAACCACTGGCGTGTTTCTGGTGTGATCCGCGACTTCATCTCCTGCGCAATATTTTCTCGCACCCGAACATATATATTACAGGCCTTTAGTATTTTATTATTGTACTTTTGAACGAAAATACTCAATCGTTTTCTTGAGCCCGACATCCAACTCCACACTCGGCTCCCATCCCAGAACGTCGCGCGCATGGCCAATATCGGGGCAGCGTTGTAATGGATCGTCGATGGGCAAATTCTCAAACACAAGTTGCGACTTCGACCCGGTCAACACAATGACTCGTTCAGCTAACTCTTTAATGGTGAATTCGCCAGGATTGCCCAAATTCATCGGCCCCGTCACATCGTCGGTTTTCATAAAACGCAAAAATGCTTCAATCAGATCGTCAACATAACAAAAAGAGCGAGTCTGCAGACCGTCGCCATAGATGGTAATGGGTTCGTCCGCCAACGCCTGCATAATAAAGTTGGACACAACCCGCCCATCATTTGGGTGCATGCGTGGACCATAGGTGTTGAATATGCGCGCCACTCGAATATCCAGACCGTACTGGCGGTGGTAATCGAAAAACAAGGTTTCCGCGCAGCGCTTGCCCTCATCATAACACGCGCGTGGACCAATGGGATTGACATTGCCGTGATAGCCCTCAGTCTGAGGATGAATATTGGGGTCGCCATACACTTCCGACGTCGAGGCCTGAAATATTCGAGCCTGAATGCGCTTGGCCAAGCCCAACATATTAATCGCACCATGCACCGAGGTCTTGGTGGTCTGTACGGGGTCATACTGATAATGGATCGGGGACGCCGGACAAGCAAAATTATAGATCTCATCCACTTCCACATACAGCGGGAATGTCACGTCGTGGCGCATCAATTCAAAGCGTGGATTGTCCATCAGGTGGAAAATATTGTCCCGAGGGCCGGTGAAAAAATTGTCAACACAAATGACATCGTGCCCGTCGTTGAGTAAGCGTTGGCATAAATGCGAGCCAAGAAAGCCCGCGCCGCCGGTAACCAGAATACGTTTGCGGTCAAATATGCTTAGTGACATGGCCGTCTCCTTGTTGATGAAACGGTATCACCTGTACCTGACATAGGAGACAAGAAACAAGCCTCCTTTCCTTTATTTGAGTAACGCCCCTCCCCGTATAATTATCAAACGATGGTATCATCTCCCCCAAACAAAGCATTCCAGTGTTTGATGTGAGGTATCACTAAAAAGCGTGTCACCAGCCAAAATAGATAGATACTAGAGCCAGAGAAGAAACTGCCTACACCTGCCCGTCCATGAGTTATATCGTTTCTTAGATTAGGACCGAAGCGGTCTACGAGTATGGCCCTCATATTGAACACATCATCCTCATTGAACACCTGGACCAACACTGCGATGAGCTCATCATCATCCATGAGCATTTTATTTAATGACGCATCATCTTGGGTGAGGTCTGTTTTCATATTCGTCACAGAAACACCATGTTGCCTGAGAATATACCTAAGAGCCTGTCCGATAAGTTAACGATATTTTATAGCGAGTTATGATTCAAACAGGTATCCGCAGATTTTGGAGGGATGCCTGATGTGGACGAAAGAGAACCGATGTCACTACGAACGCCGTGGTTTGC
>Ga0316204_10006754_pt1 | contig 17363 bp, 13 predicted proteins | sample 6monrhotite_MG_2_FD_205661 | JGI IMG/M metagenome (GOLD analysis project Ga0316204, IMG submission 205661) | Microbial mat bacterial communities from mineral coupon in-situ incubated in ocean water Damariscotta River, Maine, United States -... | ecosystem: Environmental > Aquatic > Marine >... | reverse complement strand
AGGACCTCCAGCGCTGGCTCGAGTTCGAGCCCATCGACGCCAAGCGGCCGTCGCTGGCGAAGCGCGGCTGGCTCTACTGGAAGCGGTCGCCGCTGGTGGCTTCGCTGCTGCTCTTGCTCGTGGCCCTGACCGTCGCGGTGGCGGTGGGGGCGAGCACGATGAGCGTGGCGCTGCGGTCCCGCCTGCGAGACTCGCTTCGTGATCAAGCGGTCGCGACGCGGCTCTCCGGGGTCGTGGGGCGGCGCGCGGCGGGGCTGGCGCTGCTGGGTCAGGCGGCGTCGATTCGCCCGGGCGCGGATCTGCGCGACGAGGCGATTGCAACGCTCGCGCTGCTGGACCTCGAGGTCGAGAGCGACTGGCCGAGGCACGACGAGCAGGTGCTCATCGTATTCGACGGCGCCCTCGAGCGCGTGTTCTCGCGCAACGAGGCCGGCCACGTCGTCGTCGAGCCGCTTGGCGGCGGCTCCGTCCTGCGCGTGTTCGAGTGCGACCCGCCGGCGCGCTGGCTGCGACTCTCCTGCGGCGACTCGCGCCTGCTCGTCAAGTGCTACGAAGGAAACAACTGGTACGGCGATCCGCACACGTACGTCTTCGACGTGGACACCGGGGAGCTGCTCTTCGACCTGGCGGAGCCGGTGTCGGATCGAGCTCTCGCGCTCTCGCCCGATGCCCGCCTCTTGGCCTTCGGGCGCCCGGATGGCACGGTCGAGGTGCGCGAGCTCGCCTCTGGCGAGGTCGTGCTGCGGACCGAGGTCGACGGGCATGCAGCGGCGCTCGAGTTCGATCCGTCGGGCACGACGCTCGCGATCGCCAACCGCGCCGACCCGGAAGAGGAGGAGGAAGAGAAGATCGTCGTGCTGCGAGCCGACGACGGCGCGCTCGTCGCGACGCGCGAGCTGCCCGATCACCCGTACTGCCTGTCCTGGTGCGCCGGCGGCCGCGCGCTGCTGTACGGCATGGCGGACTACCGCGCCGAACTCTGGTGGCCCGGCGGCGAACAGGAGTCGGTGGAGTTCGTCGGGCACGACTCGGACGTCGTCGCGGCCTACGCGAGCGAGGAGCTCCCCTTCGTGACGACCTATTCCTGGGACGAGACCATGCGGCTCTGGGACGCGGTCACCGGTGAGGAGCTGCTGCGAGTCTCCGCGCGCCCGATGGGGATGTCGCACACGGGCGAGAGGATCGGCTTCGTGACGAACCAGTCCATCGGAGTCTGGCGCATCGAGTACGGAGCCGTGCAGCGCACGCTCCATGGCCACGAGGGCAAGAGCCCGATCGGACTGGCCTTTTCACCCACCGGCGCGCGCCTGGTCTCGGTGGGAGGGGATGGCGCGCTGTTGTGGGACGTCGCGAGCGGGCGCACGCTGCGGAGGCTCCAGTCGACTGCGGTCGAGGACGCTCTGTTCGAGGGGGAGGACCAGCTCGTGCTCAGCGGGGCAGGCGGTGTGGAGCGGCTCGATCTGCGTGGGGCGGGCGCGAGGGAGTTGCTCCTCGAGAGTGCGGCCAAGGAGCTGGACCGAACGCGCGACGGTGAGCGGCTCGTCCTGAGGCAAGGGCGGTCCGTGCGCGTCGCGGACGGTGGTGGCTTCTCCCCGGACGACCTCGTGATCCACGCCGAGACGCGGGTCGAACAGGTGTTCATCGCGCCCGACGGTGGGTGGGTGGCCGCAGCGACCTGGCACGGCACGGGCGCGCGCGTGTGGGACGCGACGACCGGCGAGCCCATCACCGTGTTGTTGCCGGAGATCGACACGGTGACGGTCGCGGTCTCTCCGCTCGGCGACCTGCTGGCGACGGGGACGGACTCCGATTACCGCGTCTGGCGCACGTCGGACTGGTCCGAAGTGTGGCGCTTCGAGCGCGCCATCGAGTTGACGGGCGGCGGCGGGCCGCTGGCCTTCACGCCGGACGGTCAGAGCCTCGCCGTGCTCGATACCAAGGAGCGCGTCGCGATCCTGGACGCGGCGACCGGCGTGCTTCGCTATCAGCTCGAGGCGCCGGATCCGCGCACGATCGGGCACCTGGTGTTCACCGAGGACGGTCGGACCTTGGCCGGGGCGTGCTCGAGCAATCACGTGCAGGTCTGGGACCTCGCCCGGCTCGAACGGGAGCTCGGTGAGCTCGGTCTCACCGGCCGCTGAGCGCTGAGCGCTTGGCGCCGCGGGAGCGGGGCGGCTCCTGCGCGCCGTCGCGCGAACGATCCGCGTAAGGCGCGGCTCGAGCCGCCGCTCGCTGCGGGAGCTTGGCAGAATTCAGGTCGACCGCCACTCCTCTCGCGCCCCTCGACGACGACATGAAGCTCTTCGCCTGCTGTTCCCTCCTCGCTCTCTTCGGCTCCCCGCTCTCGGCGACCGGTGGAGTGCAGGACGCATCGACGGACGCCGCTCCGATGGAAGAGCGCGCGGAGCCGGGAGAGTGGCCGAGGACTTTCGCCGCGGGCGAGGCCACGATCACTCTGCATCAGCCGCAGGCGGAGGCCTTCGAAGGCGATCACCTGACGGGTCGCGCGGTGGTCTCGGTGTTGCTCGCGGACAGCACGGAGCCCGTGTTCGGGACCGTCTGGATCGAGTCGCGCGTGGAGACCGACCGCGCCGAGCGCCTGGTCTACATCCGCGAGGTGGAGATTCCGCGAGTGCGCTTCCCCGACTCGACGGTCCAGCAGGAGGCGCAGATGGCCGAGCTCCTGAAGACCGAGGTCGAGAGCTGGGACGTCGGCATCTCGCTGGACCGCCTGACGGCGAGCCTCGCGACCGCCGAGCGCGAAGAGCTCGCCGCGAGCCAGCTGGCCACCGCGCCGCCGACCATCGTGTACGCCCAGGAGCCGACCGTGCTCGTGGTGATCGACGGCGAGCCGAAGCTCACGCTGGAGGGCGACGACGGGCTGATGCGCGTCGTGAACTGCCCGTTCCTGGTGCTCTTCGACGGGAAGACGGGCCAGTACTGGCTCTACGCGGGTACGAACGCCTGGTACCGCGCCGCCGAGCTCGATGGGGAGTGGAGCTTCGTGAAGGAAGCGCCCGCCGAGGTCTTGAAGCTCGCCCCGACCGCGGAGGAGGCGAAGGTTCACGAGGAGGAGGACGAGGCCGGCGACGAGGTGGACGTGGTGCCCGCGATCGTCGTCGCGACCGTCCCGACCGAGCTGATCCAGACCGACGGCGAGCCGAGCTTCGCGTTCACGGCCGATGGAGAGCTGATGTACGTCGACAACACGGAGAACACCGTGATTCTCCATGTCGAGACGCAGACGTACTACCTCTTGCTCTCGGGTCGCTGGTACCTCTCGAAGGCGTTCACCGGGCCGTGGTCGTTCGTCGCCTCCGACGCGCTGCCCGAAGCCTTCGAGGACATCCCGGCCGACTCCGATGTCGGTGACGTGCGGACGTTCATCGCGGGCACTCCGGAGGCCCAGGACGCCGTGCTGGATGCGCAGTTGCCGCAGACGGCGCAGGTCCGGCGGGGCGCGGGGGACATCGTGGTCGAGTACGACGGCACGCCGCGCTTCGAGGACATCCCGGGCACGGAGCTCCAGTACGCGATCAACTCGCCGCAGTCGGTCCTGCGCTCGGAGGGCGAGTACTACGCGTGCGTGGACGGTGTCTGGTACGTCTCGCTCCAGGCCACGGGGCCGTGGGAGGTCGCGACGGAGCGGCCGAAGGGGGTCGAGGACATCCCCGCGGAGATCCCGGTCTACAACGTCAAGTACGTCTACATCTACTACACGACGCCGACGGTCGTGTACGTCGGCTACACCCCGGCCTACACCGGCTGCTACGTGTACGGCACGACGATCGTGTACGGCACGGGCTACTACTATCCCGGTTGGTACGGCCGCTACTACTACCCGCGCCCGGCGACCTGGGGCTTCCACGTGCGCTACAACCCGTGGACCGGTTGGACCTTCGGAGTCTCGGTGCGTCGCGGTCCGTTCACCTTCGGTGTCGGCTTCGGTAGCTGGGGGAGATGGCACGGCGGCTTGTGGGGGCCGTGTGCGTTCGCGGGTTATCGTCACGGGTACCGACGCGGCTATCACAACGGGTACCGCAACGGGTACTGGCGCGGTGCGCAAGCCGGCTTCCGGGCAGGCCTCGCGCGCTCGAACATCTACCAGTCGCGCCCGCGACCGAACGTCCGGCCGCCTCGCCCGACAACGCGTCCGGGGGGCCGACCGGGCGGAGGCGTGGCGACGCGGCCAACGCCTGGGACTCGTCCGGCGACCGGCCGACCGGGCGAGGGCGGACGTCCTGCGACCCGGCCCGACACCGAGGGTGGGCGGCCTGGCGCGACACGTCCCGGCGCCGGCGACGAACGCCCCGGCGCCACGCGTCCGGGGCAGCAGCCTGCTGGACGCGCCGAGGCGCTCAATCGCGCGCGGCAGAGCGACCTCTACTCCGACCGCGACGGCAACGTGCACAGGCGGAACCAGGACGGCACGTGGGATCGCGTGTCACGCGAGCGCCCGTCGACTCGACCGAGCGCGCCGACGCGACCGACGTCGCCGAGCGGGGGCACGCGCCCTTCGACTGGCACGCGACCCTCGACAGGGACGCGGCCGTCGACGGGCACGCGCCCCTCGACCGGCGGCAGCTCACGTCCGGCGCCGAGCACGAGCCGTGACCTGAATCGTCACAGCAGCGCGCGCAGCCGCGGCGCGACGAACACGCAGAGCTACCAGCGCTCGCGATCGAGCGCTGGGCGCAGCGGCGCGCGGACGAGCGGTGGAGGGCGAGGCCGCCGTTGAGGCTCTGGCCTTCGGGTGAGAGGCGAGTCGCGCGTGCCTCTCACCACCCCGGCCTGCAGCAGTGCACTGCCGAGGTGGGACCAGCCGGGACTCCAGCTCCTATCTGGGAATGGCCCACGGGGAAGATGCTGCCGAGGTCCCAACTCCAGAGGGGCGACCAGCCCGTAGCCGCTCCAGGCATGTTATGATGGAGCCCGATCTCCGCAGCCTCCCTTGCCGTGCGAGATGGCGTAGGAGGGGGCGTCCTCTCTTCGTGACGGAGCAGCAGATTCGATGAGGCTGACGTGTCTTCCCAAGTACGCCGTCGCGGCACTGATCCTGCCGCTGACAGCGTGCAGCTCGATCCACCCGGTACGAGATGGCTTTCGCTCGACGGAGCCCGCCGAGTGGAGCTCCCCGTCACCGGTCAGCGCCTACCAGGAGTCCGAGCCGGAGGGCCGCACCGCCGCGACGACGACGAGCCCGGACGCCAGCGGCGCCCAGCCATTGCCCGAGGAGTCGTTCGTCCTGCCGTTCTTCGGGGACGCCGCTCGGGAGCGGGGCTACGACTTGCCGCGCCCGCTCGGCGTCGGCGTGAACTTCATGTTCATCAACCGACCGACGCGGGTCAGCGGCGTGAAGGCCGGCGTGAACGGCAACGGCTTGACGAGCCTCGACTCCATCTCGGTCGACGCAGAGGCCTCGGTGCGTACGGCGATCACTCGCGTCGACGCATGGATCCTGCCGATGTTGAACGTCTACATCCTCGGCGGCTACATCTGGAACACGTCGGCCGTGGACCTCGTCGTCGACCTCCCCGGAGCTCCGGGCACGCGCATCGAGTCCTCGGGCGAGCTCGAAGGGCCGACCTACGGTGTCGGCGCCACCGCCGCCGCCGGGTACAAGGACTTCTTCGCGAGCCTGGACTTCAACGTCACGCGGTCCGAGCTCGGGAACCTCTCGACCTTCATCGCGAAGCTGACGACGCTCCGAGTGGGCTGGAACGGCAAGCTCGACGACATGCCGATCCGGGCCTACACCGGGGCGAGCTACTGGGACACGAAGCGGACGATCGAGGGCAGCATCACGAACCCGGGTGGGGGACCGGTCCAATCGATCCAGTTCGCGGTGGACCAGGAGCCCGTCGATCCGGTCACCGTGCTGCTCGGCACCTCGCTCACGATCACGGAGAACTTCTGGATCATGCTCGAGTTCCAGGGCTGGGACGGTACGCAGGCTCTGCTCGGCGGAGTGACGGCTCGCTTCTGAGTGCGTCGGCTCCAGGAGCTGGTCGCTCCCGGATGGATGCCGGAGACTCGAGGCTGCACGCGCAGCCGCTCAGGGTGCGTCGAACGACACGCGCACTCGGCTCAACGCCCCGGGCTGAACGACGCACTCGACGGCGCTCGACAGCGCCTCGCCGGCCCGCAGGCGAAGTCGTTGCGGGCCCCCGGGCAGCACGATGAAGGTGCGGCAGGGGAGCCCGAGGTCCGGCCGAGTCGAGAGCTGCCAGGCACCGCCGTGCTCCTGGAGGATTCCGCCGATGTGGCTCCAGCGTCCGTTGCGCTCGAGCTCGACGGTCACGGCAGCGCCGAGGACGGGGCCGGCTCCTGGCTCCACGAGGAATTCGACGCGCCCGCCGCGCTCGACCGTCACACGAGGCGTACAGGTTTGTCCAGGCTCGACGTCGACCCGTAGCGTCTTCGGCAGGAAGACAGCGTCCAGGCCGTGAGCGTTGGCGGGACTGCTCAGGGTGACTTCGTATCCACCGGCAGGGAGGTCGAGGCTGGCGAGCGCTTGATTCGTCAGCGGGCTGGCGTCGTGACCCGTGTCGAGGTGGTGCAGCTCGAGCTCGAACGTCTCGACAACACGCCCTGTGTCGTCGCGGACGTCGGGCGCGAGCCGGCCGCCCTTGATCGCAGGAGTCACGAGTAGCGCCAGCTCCTGGTGCGGACGCTGGCGGGAGGCCACGTGCTCCAACGGATCGAGGGCGATGCGCCAGGTGCCGGAGGTGAAGCGCCAGCGCGTATCGAACGGGACGAACAGCTCGAAGGTGCCGCCGACGTCGTTCACGTCGAGGCGGCCCGTGCGTCGCTCGCCGTCCTGCTCGCACGCGTAGCGGAGCTCGAGCCCGGGCACCAGCTGTCCGTCGCCGTCGACGGTACGCAGCACCAGCACCTGTCCGTCCAGCGCGAAGTCGCGCGGCGCGGCGTCTGCCTCCAGCTCGTAGCGCACCGGCGAGAGGAAGCTGTACTCGAGCTCGAGTGCATAGCGGCCGGGAAGCAGGCTCGCGATGTGGAAGCGCCCCTCGGCGTCGGTCCTGGCATGCCGTACGTCCGCGAGCTGCGGCGCGCCGTCGCGCCAGACGGTCTCGGTCCGTAGCGGACCCTCCGTGCCGAGCCGCGTGACGCGCAGGTTCAGGTGGGGGACGGGATGTCCCTCGGGTCCGACGAGCCGGCCGGCGATGACCGAGAAGCGCTGCAGCTCGAGAGGACCCAGGTCACCGTCCGCCGGCAGGACGGCGAAGGAGTGGAAGAGGAGCCCCTGGTTGCACCGAGCCTCGAGCCGGAACGGCCCCGCGCCACGGACGGGGAGGACGAGCGGCTCGCCGGGATCGAAGGCGCTCCACTCGGTCGTGGACTGCCCGAGGTCGATCGCGGCTGCGTTGCTTTCCCCGAGCGCGCTATCGGCAGCGAGGTCTGTCCTGTCCTGCTCCACGTAGGACTCTCTCGCCGTGACCTCGGACGCGGAGGAAGGCACGAGCCGAGCGAGAACGACGCCGGACGGCGCCGCCCCCTCTGGTGTGCGGAGATCGAAGCCCACGGTGCGGCCGGGCGTCAGCACGAAGTCCTGCGCGAACGACCCCATCGCCTCGCGTTCGAGGGGCAGGTCCTCCAGTAGCTCCGCTGGGTGCGGCCAGTGTCCGGGCGCGCTCGCCTGCACGAGCAGGCCCGCGCCGAGCAGTCCGAGCTCGCCGCGGCTCCGCAGCGCATCGACGCTGAGCGCGTAGCGCCCCTCGACGTCGGTGCGCACGGGCTGGAGTGTGACGACGTCGCATCCGTGGAGGACCGAGGCGCGCACCTCGGCGTCCGCGATCGGCGTGCCCTCCCGGCTGCGCACGCGCCCGCTCAGACGCCAGGCCTCGCCCGTGATGTCGCTCGGCTCCCGGTCGCGCTCGGTCGCGGTGGCGGACATGACCTCGCGTCGCGTGCCTCCCGACGACGTCGACGCGGTCGATCCGAGGCGGACATCGTCCGTGCTCGGCGACGTCGCCTCGGCGACCGGCGGGCTCGCCGGCGTCACCGTGCGCGGCGCGTCCGGGGGGGAGAGCCACAGGAGGGCTGCGAGCGTGACGAGCCCCGCTGCGGCGGCGACGGCAGCGATCCCGAACCAGACGCTCGCCACGCCGCCGCTCGCGGCAACGGCGGGGCGCGCGTCTCGGGCGTGTGCGAGCACCTCGGCGCGCACCTGCGCGAGCCCGCGCGCACTGATCGCGACGGCGACCGATCCCGCGAGGCTCGGTGGGAGCGCACCGCGCAGCCGCTTCAGGCCGCGGCTCAGTCGTGTTCGCGCGAGCTCTGGGCTGAGGGACAGCACGCGCGCGATCTCGCCCGGCTTCATGCCGTGCACGACCTTGAGGTTGACGACGGCGCGGTGGGACTCGTCGAGGTCGTCGATCGCACGCGTGAGTACGTCGAAGGTCTCTGCGGCCTGGGCGAGCTCCCGGGGGTCGTCGACGGGGGCGCGCGGCGGCTGCGCGCGGTCGAGCTCGAGCTGCCCGCGGCGCCAGGAGCGACGCGCCTCGTTCGCCAGGATCGTCGAGGCCCACGGAAGGAGCGGTTGGCTGGCGTCGTAGCTCCCCGCCGATTCGATCAGGCGGAGGAAGGTGCTCTGCACGAGGTCCTCGGCGCCGAGCTCGTCGCCGGTCAGGTGGATCGCCAGCAGGAGGAGCTTCGGCGCCGCCCGGTCGAACACCTCGGCGAGCGCCGTCGGGTCGCCGGTCCGCTGGAAGCGGATGAAGTGGCGTTCGAGCTCCGTCTGCATGGTCATGGTGCGGGTTCAGCGTCCGACGCGAGTCGAGCCCCCGGCATCCTGCAGCTCCTCGCGGGCGTAGGACACGAGCGAGGCGATCGCGGCGCGGTAGGGTGAGTCGGTCTGGGTCCGCACGTACTCCGTCAGTCGAGCGAGGGGCTCGGGATAGACCTCCCGGATCGCCTGGTTGTACTTCGGCTCGTCGTAATCCGTGCGCTTGTCGATCGAGGCCTCGTAGACGTCGCTGAGGCGGAGCTCCATCGCCTCGAAGACGGCGAGCTGCTCCTGGAAGCGCGCGTGGTGCTCCTCGGCGCGGACGAACTCCGGCGAGGCGCGCAGGGCCAGGAGCTCAGCGCGGATCCGCTCCGCGCCCTTGCCGCCCCCGTAGTGCACGTCGCCCAGCCGCTCGAGGTAGGCCGCTGCCTCGACGAGGTAGCCGCGCTCGGCCTCCGGGGCGTGGAAGACGGCGCGGTAGTGGGCTTCGGCGGCTTCGAGCCGCGCGCGCAGCGCGGGCGCGCTGGGGGCGTCGGTCTCCTCCAGCTGGGCGATGCGCGCCTCCACGTCGTCGAGCCGCCACGCGTCCAACGCGGCGAAGGCCTTCTTCGTCGTGGAGTCCACCGCGAGCGGGTCGGGCTCGAGGGCCGCGAGCCGCTTCGTGAGCGCCTTGTCCAGGGCATCCTTCCCCGAGGCCGCGATCACACCGAGCTCCTCCAGCAGCACCCAGCGGAACTCGAGGTCCTCGGTGTAGGCAGGCCGCAGCAGCTCGTCGCGCGCGGGCTCGTCGCGGGTCTCGTGCACCGGCCAGGCTGCCGGGCGGACGCAGGTCATGTGCTTGACCTTGGCCCGCGCGGTCAGGTCGAGGTCGACCATCTCGTCGCCATCCTGAATCCACGCGGGACCGTCGATGTAGACGACCTCGACACCGGCGCGGGTCCACTTCGACGCGCGTTTGTCGAGGGCCTTGAGCTGCTTGACGTAGTCCCTGCTCTTCGACTCGCGCCAGCTGGCGGTCGTGGCGAGCACGAGGAGAGTGGGGCGCTGACCGTACAGGGCGAGGTTCGTGCGCCGGTCGCCGCGGTCCGAGCGCCGGAGCACCTCGAGCTCACCGCTCGCGTCCAGGCGCAGGCCGGCGAGGTCGACTGCCGGGGGCGTCGGCGCCGTGCCGAGCGAGCTCGGGGTCGAGAGCGGAGCGTTCGGCGCCGCCGCGGTGTGGGCGGCGAAGGGCAGGGGGGCGGCGAGGAGAAGGAGGGTGGCGAAAAGCGTCATGGGAGGCCTCGTGGTCGTGGACGGGGTGCGTTCGCCCTGGGTAGTCGCGAGTCCGCGAAACGTGTCGCGGACCTCGGCTTTTCGAGGAATCTCTGCTCTGGAGTGCTGAGGGCGCATTCGCGCTAGGCTTTCTCCGCGCCACCGGCGCTGCCCCGCACCGACCGATGAGCTCGCCCTTCACTCCGCGCTTCGCCCTCCTCGGTAACTCCGGCTCCGGCAAGACGACGCTCGCGCGGGAGCTCGGCGCGGAGCACGAGGCGCCCGTGCTCGACCTCGACACGGTCGCGTTCGAGCCCGACCGGCCCGGGGTGCGGCGGCCGCTGAAGGACGCGCGGGCCGACGTGGCCGCGTTCTGCGCGCAGGACGGCGGCTGGGTCGTCGAAGGCTGCTACGCCGATCTCGTGGTGACGGCGCTGGAGGCCGGAGCGGAGCTGGTCTTCCTCGACCCCGGCGTCGAGCGCTGCGTGGCCAACTGCCGGTCCCGGCCCTGGGAGCCGCACAAGTACGCGACGGCGGAGGAGCAGGACGCTCGACTCCCGTTCCTCCTGACGTGGGTCGCGGAGTACTACGAGCGCGACGGCGACCTGTCGCACGCGGCACACCTCGCGCTGTTCGAGGCCTACGGCGGGCCCAAACGCCGCCTCGGACCAGGCCTGTCCTGATCCCTGGCGTGCGGGGCGCGCGAATGGCTCGCATTCGGCTCGACGGCTCGCATGTCGCGCTCGGTCCCCCCCGGACCACGCTCGAGCGAGTACCTTCTCCCCTCCATGGAAATCCGCAACACGACCAGTGCCCCGATCCGCGTCGCCCTGCCCCTCGGCAAGCGCCTCCACCTCGCCCCTGGCGGCAAGGGTCAGATCAAGCCCAAGGCGGCCGAGCACCCGCCCGTGGCCAAGCTCATCGAATCCGGCGATCTCGAGATCACTTCGGTCGAGAAGAGCCAGGGCGACGGCGGCTCCAACTCCGGGGTGGGCGGTTCCCAGTCGACGGGCGGCGGCGGCCTGCGCCACACCGGCGACCGATAGGCCGGCGCGACGCGGGAGCCTCCCGGCAGGCTGCCGATGCGCAGCGCGCGACGGTCTCCCCGCGCGACAGCTCGTTACGATTGCGAGCCACGGCGGGTGGACTCCTCGCGTGATCCGCGAGCCGGGGGGGACCGAAGCGAGGCACCGGCCCCGACCTGACGTAAGCTCTGCCGCAAGGAGCTCGCCATGGGACACACCTACGAACGGATCGACCCCGAACTCGCCGAGTGGATCGAGGCGCAACGCCTCTTCTTCGTCGCGACCGCGCCCTCCGGCGCCGAGGGTCACATCAACGCCTCGCCGAAGGGGCACGACACCTTCCGCATCCTCGGTCCTCTGCAGGTCGGCTACCTCGACCTGACCGGCAGCGGCGCGGAGACGATCGCGCACCTGCGCGAGAACGGACGCGTCACCCTCGTCTTCTGCGCGTTCGAAGGGGCCCCGAAGATCGTGCGGCTGTACGGCACGGGGCGCGTGCTCACGCCGGAGTCGGAGGAGTGGGCGACGCTGCGGCCGCGCTTCCCCGAGCACCCCGGCGCTCGCACGCTGATCCTGATCGACGTGACGCGGGTGAGCGATGCCTGCGGCTACGGCGTCCCGCGCTTCGAGTTCGCCGAGGAGCGCGACACGCTCGAGAAGTGGGCGGAGCAGAAGGGACGCCACGGGGTCGAGGCCTACCGCACGAAGATGAACCAGCGCAGCATCGACGGCCTGGACGCCCTGCGGCCGGGGGAGGGCGAGCTCGCGTGAGCCGGGCGTCTGCCAGGCTCAGGGACGCGGGGTGGTGGGGAAGCCCGATCCTGCGAGCGACGGGGCCCAGCCCGTCGTGACGAGTCACCTGGTCTTCGTCACGCTCGGTTCGCTGGGCGATCTCCACCCCCTGCTCGCGCTCGCGATCGAGTGGGAGCGGCGCGGTGGGCGCGCGACGCTGGCGACCTCCGAGTTCCACCGGGAGCGTGTGGAGCGCGTCGGGATCGGCTTCGTGCCTCTGCGCCCCGAGTTCGATCCGACCGACCGGGAGCTCGCGCGGCGCGCCATGGACCTCAAGCGCGGGACGGTGTTCCTCCTGCGCGAGCTGACCTTCCCGCACGTGCGCGACGCGTACGAGGATCTCGCGGGTCTGCTGGAGCGAGCGGAGGCCGAGGGGGAGCCCGTCGACGGCTTCGTCGCGTCCGAGCTGGCCTTCGCGGTTCCGGTGCTGGCCGAGGCGCGCAGCCTGCCGTGGGCGGCGACCGTGCTGCAGCCGATGGCCCTCGTGTCCGCCTACGATCCGCCCGTCGTCCCGATCCTGTCCGTGCTCTCCCGCCTGCGCTGGCTGGGGCCGCTCCTGACGAACGCGCTCATTCGCGGCTTCGAGCGCTTCGTGCGATCGTGGGCGCGGCCCGTGCGCGAGCTGCGCGAGGAGCTCGGGCTGCCGAGCGGCGGAGAGTACGTCACGCGCGCCAAGGAGCACGCGGACCTCGCGCTGGTGCTGTTCTCCAGCGTGCTCGGCGATCGGCAACCCGACTGGCCGGAGCGCGCGGTCGCGTGCGGCTTCCCGTTCAACCGCGAGTCGAAGACCGTGGCGCTGTCGCCCGGGCTCACGTCGTTCCTCGAGGCCGGGGAGGCGCCGCTCGTCTTCACGCTCGGGAGCGCAGCCGTGTTCGATCCGGGCGCCTTCTACATCGAGAGCCTGGCGGCCGCGCGTGAGCTCGGCCGGCGGGCCGTGCTGCTCGTGGGGGAGGAGGATCGTTCGGGTCTCCCGAGCGAGCTGCCCGACACGGTTCACGTCGAGGCCTACGCCCCCTTCAGCCTGCTGTTCCCGCGCGCGGCCGCCGTCGTGCACCAGGGCGGGGTCGGGACGACCGGAGAGGCGCTGCGCGCGGGCGTGCCGCAGCTCGTGGTTCCCTACAGCCACGACCAGCCCGACAACGCCGCGCGGGTCGCGCGGCTGGGCGTGGCGCGGGTCCTCGCACGCGACGCCTACGGCGCGGCCGGCGCGGCGCGCGAGCTGCGCGCGCTGCTGGAGACGCCGAGCTACGGCGAGGCCGCGACGCGCGCCGCGCAGGTCGTGCGCAAGGAGACCGGGCTCGCGACGGCCTGCGACGCGCTCGAGCGGATGGTCTACTAACTCCTGCGGAGCGACGCTCGCTGCGCGTAGGCTGGGGCGCGATGGCCTGCCTTCGAAGCGGGCCTCAGGCATGAACGACTCGAACCCCGATCGCGACTCCTCCCGAGGCGTGCCGCCGGCGACGGAGCGCTTACGACTGCGCGAGGCGGTGCTCGAGGACGCACCGTTCGTTCTGGAGCTGGTCAACGAGCCCGGCTGGCTCGCGAACATCGGTGACCTCGGCGTGGCCGCACTGGCGGATGCGGAGCGCTACGTGCGCCGCACACTGCAGGGGCTCTACGAGCGGCTCGGCTTCGGGCTGTGGGTCGTGGAGAAGCGGTCGAGCGGCGAGCCGCTCGGGATCTGTGGGCTGATCCGGCGCGAGGGGCTCGACGACGTCGACCTGGGCTTCGCGCTGCTCGCGCGGCACCACGGCCACGGCTACGCGCGCGAGGCGGCCGCTGCGTGCATCGCCTACGCACGTGAGGCGCTCGGACTCGCGCGGCTCGTCGCGATCTCCGCGCCGGCGAACGTCCGCTCGCACCGCTTGCTCGAGGCCCTCGGCTTCGAGAGTGCGGGGAGCGTACGGCTGAGCGAGGACGCCGAGGAGCTGCGCCTGTTCGCCTTGGAGCTCGGGGCGTGAGCGATCCGTTCCAGCGCATGGTGCTGCTCCCCGGCATGGGGGCGACCTCCGCGATGTACGGTCCGCCGTGGCGCGAGCTGGACGGCCTGCGGCTCGTCGACTGGCCGCTGTACGGGGGAGAACGGACGATCGCCGAGCTCGCCCGACGGATCGTGGACGGGCACGGCCTCGTCGCCGACGACCTGCCAGCGGGCTCGTCGCTGGGTGGCATGGTCTCGCTCGAGATCGCCGCGCTCGTCGGCGCACCCCGCGTCGTCCTGATCGGCAGCGCCGAGCACCCGAAGGAGGTGCAATCGTTCTTCCGCCTCGTCGCGCCCCTCGCGAAGGTGACGCCGATGGGGATGGCGCAGGTCCTGGCGCTCAGCTCGTCGGGCGAGCCGGGCCGCCAGTTCGCCTCGGCCGACAAGGAGTTCCTGCGGGCCATGTGCCTCGCGATCTCGAGCTGGGAGCCGCCCGACTATCCAGGCGAGGTCGTGCGCGTGCACGGGGCGAAGGACGCGATCATCGCCTGCCCGAAGGACGCACACGTCATCCCGAAGGCCGGACACCTCGTCGCGCAGACCCACGGCGAGGCGACGATCGCCGTGATTCGTGAAGCGCTGGGTGGCGTCGAAGCAGGGGGCGGCGCGTGACGGGCCCCGCGACCTGGAGTGCGCCGGAGGCGCGGATCGAGATGGAGTTCCTCGAGCGGCTCCCCGACCACCTGCCCACGCCGGGTGACGTGCGCCTGCGAGTGACGCTGCGGTCGGAGCGCGGCGAGGCCGCGACCTACGACGGCATCTGGATCGATCGACCTGATCTCGAGGCGCTCGTCGTCGAGCTGGAGGAGTGGCTGGCGACGGCGGAGGGGTCGCCGCGGATCGATGCCATGAGTCCCGACGAGCTCGAGCTCGAGCTCGTGACCGGGCGCGCTGGAGCGGCGGCCGAGCTGCGCGTCCGGCTCGGACGGGCCGGCGAGAGCGGAGTCCTGACCGAGCCGGTCGACTTCGAGGTGCGCGTCGGGCTGAGCGGGGCCGAGGTGGCTGGTCTCCACGCCTTCTTCGCGGTGCTCCTGAACGCGCGGGGCTGACGCCCGCTGTCTGGCGGAGGGGGGCGGGCCGCATGAGCACCGCTCCCGTACGCAGGAGCCGCCTTCTTGGGCTTCGGCGCACACAATTCCTAAGATGGCTGAATCGTTCGCGACCCTGGCGGTAGGCCTCGCAGCCCCCAGAAACACCATGTACGAAGCACTCTTCACCGAGCCGGCCGTTTGGTTCGGCGTCCCCGCGGTCCTCGGATCCGCGGTGTTCATCCTGCGCCTCGCCCTGATGCTCATCGCCGGGGACGGCAGCGGAGGCTTCGACGCCGACGTGGACGTCGACCTGGACCTCGACGTCGGCGATGGAGGGGACCACCTCGATCCCGGCCAGTCGTTCGAGATCCTCTCCGTGCAGGCCATCTCCGCCTTCCTGATGGGCTTCGGCTGGGCCGGGCTCGGCGGGCTCAACGGCGCCGGATGGGGAATGGCTCCGTCGATCGGAGCGGGCCTCGCCGGCGGCGTGGTCATGACCTGGATCCTCGCCGCGCTGCTGCGGACCATGTACTCGCTGGAGTCGAGCGGCAACGTCTCGATGAACACGGCCCTGAACAGCGAGGGCGAGGTCTACACCTCGATCCCCGCTCGCCACTCCGGACGCGGCCAGGTGCGTGTCGTGCTCGAGGGCCGCCAGCGGATCTACAACGCCGTGTCCGAGGGGGAGGCGATCCCCACCTCGAGCCGCGTCGTGGTCGTGCGCGTCAACGAGGACCGCACCCTGACCGTCTCTCCTGTCTAGTTCGCGCCCCACGCGCTCGATTCCCGCTCGCTCCCGAAGCTCTCACCCACCTCGCCCATGCAAACGATGCCGTACTTGAGTCTCCTTCAGGACACCGCGAAGGAGCCCAACGAGCAGTGGTGGCTCGGCCTCCTGGCCGCAGCGCTGCTGCTGTTCATCTTCATCGCGGTCTTCATCGTCAAGCAGTACAAGCGCTGCCCGTCGAACCAGATCCTCGTGATCTTCGGCAAGGTGGCCGGGCGGCAGGCTGCGAAGTGTCTGCATGGTGGCGGCACGTTCGTCATCCCGCTGATCCAGGACTACAGCTACCTGAGCCTGGAGCCGCTCGTGATCGAGATCCCGCTCGAGGGAGCGCTCTCGAAGAACAACATCCGCGTCAACGTGCCCGCGACCTTCACGGTCGGCATCAGCACGGACGACGTGCTGATGAACAACGCGGCCGAGCGTCTGCTCGGGATGAACGACACGAAGATACGCGAGCAAGCCCAGGACATCATCCTCGGTCAGCTGCGCCTCGTGATCGCGACCCTGTCGATCGAGGAGATCAACAAGGACCGTGAGAAGTTCATGACGCTGATCAACACGAACGTCGCCGAGGAGATCAACAAGATCGGCCTCGAGCTGATCAACGTGAACATCCGGGACATCACGGACGAGAGCGGCTACATCGTCGCGATCGGTCAGCGCGCCGCGGCCGAGGCGATCAACAAGGCCAAGGTCGAGGTGGCCCAGCAGGATCGGGACGGCTCGGTCGGCCAGGCCATCGCCCAGCGCGAGCAGACGGTCAGCGTGGCGAGCGAGACGGCGTCCGCCGCCGAGGGTGAGAAGAGCGCCGAGCGCAGTCGCCGCGTCGCGGTCGCCGCCTACGAGGCGGAGGCGGTCGACGGCGAGAACACGGCGCAGGGAGAGGTCGCGGACTCCAACGCGAAGCTCGCCGAGATCTCGGCGGAAGCCAACCGGCGCGCCTACGTGGCCGAGGCCAAGTCGCGCGAGGCGGTGCTGATCGCCGAGCGTGAGCAGGAGCTCGCGCGCCTCTCGAAGGAGAACCTCGCCCCGCAGGAGATCGAGAAGCGCCGGATCGAGATCGCAGCGGAGGCCACGGCCGAGCGTGCTCGCCGCGAGGCGGCGGGTGAAGCGGACGCGATCCTCGCGCGCTACAACGCGGAGGCCGAGGGCCTGCGCAAGGTGCTCGACGCGAAGGCGGAGGGCTATCGAAACCTGATCGGCGCCTGCGAAGGCCAGCCTCACCTCGCGCCCACGCTGCTGCTCGTCGAGCAGCTCCCCGAGATCGTCGCGGAGCAGGTCAAGGCCATCCAGAACCTGAAGATCGACAAGATCACGGTCTGGGACGGCGGCCGCGGAGGCGACGGCAACGGCGGAGGCGGCGCGACGTCGAACTTCCTGTCGGGCCTGATCGGCTCCCTGCCGGCGGTGCACGAGCTCGCGCAGCAGGCGGGGATCGAGCTGCCCGAGATGCTCGGCCGAGTGACCGAGTCGCAGGTCGCGGATGGGAAACTCGAAGGGGACCTCACCGGTGACTCCAAGAGCTCCGGACCGGTCGCCTGACACCGGGGCTCGGAATCCCGTGCCCCCGCGAGGCCCACGCGCTTCCCAGCGGAGCGCGTGGGCCTCGCTCCATCGGGCTTCTGGCGCATGCAGAAGTCGCTTTGCATCCACGGGAGCGCGAGGTGCGAAAAGGCCATCCGTACGAGACAGGGGCGAATGTGACGCGCCTTGGTCGACGTCGAACCAAGAACCCAAGCTCGAATCAGACGCC
>Ga0316204_10006753_pt1 | contig 17366 bp, 17 predicted proteins | sample 6monrhotite_MG_2_FD_205661 | JGI IMG/M metagenome (GOLD analysis project Ga0316204, IMG submission 205661) | Microbial mat bacterial communities from mineral coupon in-situ incubated in ocean water Damariscotta River, Maine, United States -... | ecosystem: Environmental > Aquatic > Marine >... | reverse complement strand
ACCGGTGCCTAGCCGGTGGGGCCGAGGCTTGTCTGGTCTCGGGAACCTTTCGCGCATGGGAAGTGTTGCGCGTGATGACGCCCACCCTGTGCCGCCCGTTTTCGTCAGACCGCAATGGGATGGTTTTGGGCGAAGGCGCAGGTGTATTCGTGCTTGAAACTTATGAATCTGCCAAAACGCGTGGTGCTGAGATTTTGGCCGAGCTTGTTGGGTACGGGACAACCTGCGACGCGGGGGATCTGTTGCGCCCTGACCCTGCCGGGGCTGCAGGTTCAATGGGCGAGGCGATTCGCGATTCCGGGCTGACGCTCGAGGACGTCGGGTATGTGAACGCACACGGCACCGCCACGGTCGCGAACGACATCACCGAAACCGAAGCGTTGCGCCGGGTTTTCGGGCGCGATCTCAAGGGGGTTGAAATGTCCTCGACCAAACCGATTCACGGGCATGCCTTGGGGGCTGCTGGTGCACTGGAAATGATCGTCACCGTGCAGGCTCTCAGAAACCAAATCGCGCCACCGACGATAAACTTTACGTCTGTTGATCCGCAAATCAATATTGATCCCGTCGCAAATACCGCGCGGGAAATCAGTACAAATGCGTGTATGTCAAACTCTTTTGCTTTTGGCGGGATCAACGCCTCTCTGGTGATTGCCCGCGAAGGCACTGTAAAGTGACAGACCGGGATGCCGGTCTTTCGCGATCCGTGGTATTGAATGCTGTGGACTGCGACCTGCTCAACGAGCTGTTTGCGGCACTGCTGCGCCTACCGACCCAGCCGGACACCGTTCCATTCTCCGCACCGGTTCTCGTGTTCGCTGACAGCGAAGACCTTCCGCTGACGTTTTCTGCCTCCGCCGAAGACTGGATCACTGTCCATGAATACCAGTTGATCCGGCGGAATTCCCCGATGCCAATTGGGCGACCTTTGCAGGTGGCGGTTCAGGTTGACCCTGAGGATGTCGCAGGTGGGGCCTTCGGGTTTCAAGCGGACATCTTAGGACTCGATGGCTCAAAAATCTATCGAACCGAAACCAAACTCAGAAATCTTAGGCCCGAGGATCTTCGGCGGATGCAAGGCACGGGCTTGCCCAGATCGATTGATCCGGCAAGCCTTGATTGTATCGTGACCAAGCCTTTGGATCGCACTGCAGTCGATGCGTATCTGGACCTCAGCGGTGACCGGAATCCTCTGCACTCAGATGATCTTTATGCGCAGGCCTGTGGGCTTTCAGGCGCAGTGGTGCCCGGAATGCTTGTTGCCGGATTACTGGAAAACGCTTTGGCGACTCTGAGACCAGACTTGCCGCTCACAGAAGCACGTGTTCGGTTTTTGGCGCCGATCTATCTTGGCAGCAATCTGCGGTTTTGCTTGCAGACACCAAAGACCGGGCCTGACGGCAAAGTCAGCCGCACCCGCATTTTTGTCATGGATTCAGATGACACGGTCACGGCCATCGCGGATTTTTTCATGTAATTGAGGTTTTGCCAGCGGCACTGGCATCAATGCCCTCAGAACTTCATCCGCACCGAAAATGACCCAACAACCTGACCCTCTGGTTGATTGACAAATTCTTTCCCAAGCCAGGTCAGGCCATAGAACAAAGAGGCCGTTTTGGCCTCATGATATACACCTGCCCGCATGCGGACGCGCGGAACTTCGACCGAATAGCCCGAGGACGCGGGCAAATATTGGCTGCTTTGAACCCACGCAACGTCCCCGCCCAACAGGAAGGACGTTCCCCGTGGCCGATCGCCTTTGATTGCAATACTTCTGTGGCCAGTCGGATTGTCGCGAACCTGAAAGTCTCCGAGTCCCGCGTTGCCAAAGGTCACGTCACCACCAATTCGGGCATAGGTCTCAACCCCGACTTGGGTTTCCAGAAACGGTCGGAACGAAATGCGTCGTGCGCCATCTGCTGACACCTGAAAGTCACGAGCAATCTCAGCACTGAATGTGGGATAAACGGCGTTGCCTATCTGGCTGCCAAGAACAGTCGGCGTTCCCATACCAAGCGCGTTATGCGCCCAGGATTGAAATGCGCCAAGACCAGTTTGAGGCCCGGTCACCACCAAATCGAGCCCCAACGAAACATCCGTTGATCCCGTTTGCATATGGGTAACAGCACCCAGTGAAATCGCGCCGACATACCGACGATCCGGTGGGATCGCTGCCGGGTTCATCAGGTTTGCAGGGGCGATAATTTCTGATCGCACGCGGTATTCGACCAACGCACCGAATTCAGAAGGGGCCGAACCGTTCCAGCCTGTGCCTCGGATAAAGCTTAAAGAATAGGACCCGGTTCGCCACCGATCCTGACCATCGCCAAGTTTGTCATTGGTAAACAGCCGGGATTTTCCCAGCCATGTTCGTTCCTCAGCGGTGACGGAAACCGCACTGGCCAGAATCAATAAAATCGCGAGAAGACTGCGCATCTCTTGCCTCAATTTTTTTATCGTTGGTCCGCCCAGACCAAGAGACCATAGAGGCACGCGTCACATCTGAAAAGTGTAATCATGCAACAGGTTAGCTACATTTGCTGTGACCGCATTCCAGACAGGTCTTGCAGCCTTCGACCATCTGCACCGAAAACTGCCCACAACTTGGGCACGCCGCCCCGCGCGGGCGCTCGCCCACGGCGAGTGCATCAGCGTTGGGATGCGGGTCCGTTTTCAGATGCCCGCCTTCTTTGATAAAGCCAATTGCCACCATGTGACGTTCAATCACGCCACCAATGGCCGCCAGAATTGAAGGGATATATTTACCCTCCATCCAGGCACCACCGCGTGGGTCAAACACAGCTTTCAGCTCCTCAACCACAAAGGACACGTCGCCCCCACGTCGGAAGACCGCCGAAATCATGCGCGTCAGCGCCACGGTCCAGGCAAAATGCTCCATGTTTTTGGAGTTGATGAACACCTCAAACGGTCGGCGATGTCCGTTCATGATCACATCGTTGATCGTGATATAGATCGCATGCTCACTTTCTGGCCATTTAATTTTATACGTATGGCCGTCCAGCGCTTCGGGGCGACCCAGAGGTTCCGCGATATAGACAACATCCGCTCCACTGTCGCTTTCGGGGGCTTTCTCTGGCGCCTCGGAAACGCTCAATACCGAGCCTGTGACATCGTTCGGTCTGTATGTCGTACAGCCTTTGCACCCCTGCTCCCACGCCTGACTGTATACTTCTTTGAACTCGGCGAATGAGATGTCTTCCGGGCAATTGATCGTTTTTGATATACTGCTGTCGATCCAGTTTTGCGCAGCAGCCTGCATGCGCACATGTTCAAGCGGTTTCAGAGATTGCGCGTCAACAAAATGATCCGGCAAGGGCGCGTCGCCATATTTTTCACGCCACAGGCGAACTGCGTAATCGACCACTTCTTCTTCGGTGCGAGAGCCGTCTTTTTGCAGGACTTTACGCGTGTAGGAATAGGCAAATACCGGCTCGATCCCGGATGAAACATTGCCTGCATAAAGCGAGATTGTTCCGGTTGGCGCGATGGATGTCAGCAACGCATTGCGGATGCCTTTTTCCGCGATCGCGGCTTTCACCTCGTCGTCCATATTCCGCAACGACCCGCTGGCCAGATAGGCGTCGCGATCAAACAGTGGGAACGCGCCTTTTTCGGCGGCCAAATCCGCCGACGCCATATAGGCCGCGTGCGCAATCCGGCTGAGCCAATGTTCGGTTTTCTCTGCCGCCTCTTCCGCCCCATACCGCAATCCGACCATCAGCAGCGCATCCGCAAGACCGGTAATCCCAAGGCCGATCCGCCGTTTGGCCATCGCTTCGGCGCGTTGCTCTTCAAGTGGGAAGCGCGAGGCATCGACCACATTATCCATCATCCGAACCGCGACACCCACAAGGTCACTCAGCGCGGTTTCATCCAGTGCAGCCCCGTCCTCAAACGGATCCGTCACCAGTTTGGCAAGGTTGATCGACCCCAACAGACAGGCCCCATAGGGCGGCAAAGGTTGCTCACCGCAGGGGTTCGTTGCGGCAATGGTTTCACAATAGCTGAGGTTATTAAGCTGATTGATCCGGTCGATAAAAATCACACCGGGTTCGGCGAATTCGTAAGTTGATCGGGTGATCCGATCCCAAAGAACCCGCGCCTGCACGGTTTTATAGACCTGTCCGTCAAAGATCATATCCCAACCGGCATCGGCCTTGACCGCGTCCATGAATGCGTCGGTAATCAGGACTGACAAATTGAACATACGCAGACGGGCCGGGTCTTGCTTGGCTTCAATAAAGTCTTCAATATCCGGGTGATCGCATCTGAGCACCGCCATCATGGCGCCACGCCGACTGCCGGCGGACATGATCGTCCGGCACATCGAATCCCAAACGTCCATGAAACTCAACGGGCCACTGGCGTCCGCGGCAACACCTTTGACGTCTGACCCTTTAGGGCGGATGGTCGAGAAATCATACCCGATGCCACCCCCCTGCTGCATCGTCAGCGCCGCTTCTTTCAGGCTGTCAAAGATACCGCCCATACTGTCTGGAATCGTGCCCATGACGAAACAGTTGAACAATGTCACTGAGCGCCCGGTTCCAGCGCCCGCCAGAATGCGCCCCGCTGGTAGAAACTTGAAATCTTTCAGCGCATTGTAAAAGACCGGTGCCCATTTCGCAGGCTGTGTTTCAGTCTCGGCCAAAGCCTCGGCGACACGCTTCCAGCTGTCCTCGACCGTTGCGTCATGCGGGACCCCCTCCGCCGATTTGAAGCGGTATTTCATATCCCATATTTGTTCGGCAATGGGGGTGGAAAAACTGCTCATCAGGCGGGTCCTTATTCCGTGGGGAGGTTCGCGACAGTATCCACAACACCTTAAGCGGTCAACGGCAAGATCGGGATCAATAAAAGGTTAACGCAGTTGCGGTTGAATACCCTCGTGAAATTCTTATCCTTGCCCAAAGGTGGGGAATCGCGAATTGACGGACAATCATATCAATCTGATCAAGCTTTGTGTCGGAGCTGAGAAAGTCGAAGACCTTGAGGTCTGGCAGGCCGGTCGTGCGCAAGCGGCAGGGCTTCGGATCGAGGACTACGAGCCAACCCACGTTACCCGTATGTGGCCCAAACGCGCGGCCGAAATTCTGAAAGGTGGCTCGCTTTATTGGGTTTTCAAAGGATTTGTTCTGGCGCGCCAACCCATCCTGCGCTTTGATCCCCGTGAAGGGACGGACGGGATCACGCGATGCGCCATTGTCATGGCTCCAAAAGTTATTCGCACACAGGCCGTTCCGCGACGTCCGTTTCAGGGATGGCGCTATCTGAAAGCAGAAGACAGTCCACCTGACCTTCCCCCCGGCAGAGGCCATGATGACGAACTGCCGACCAAAATGAATCTGGCGCTTGCCGAAATTGGTTTGCGGTAAGGCGCTGCTGTTGGGCGACTAGCTCGTGAGGTATGAAGGCGCATAAAACTATTATGCCTTCGGCGAGGATGTTTTTGAAAAGAAGAAACCAGGGGTTCAGGTCGCGACCAGACCCAGGCGGGATAAAAGTGTGTTCAGAGAGATGACTTCGGAGGGCGTATTCGGCGCTGATCTGGCAAGGAACAAAGCTGCTTGGGATGCGTGGATCATACCGTCCGATATTTGTTTGAGGTGATTTGCCTGTAAGGTGTCGCCCGTCGAAGTGATGTCGGCAATTGCCTCGGCGGTCAGGTTCTTGACTGTGCCTTCCGTTGCGCCCTGACTGTCGACCAGTTGGTAGTCTGCAACCCCTTTGCGACGCAGAAAATCCCGCACCAGAGTGTGGTACTTGGTGGCAATCCGCAGGCGAAAGCCGTGGGTGGCCCTGAATTGGGCGGCAGCAGCGTCAAGGTCGTCCAGCGTATCAACGTCGATCCAGGTATTTGGCACCGCCAACACCAGATCCGCGTGGCCGAATCCCAACAAGGCCAACTCTGTAACCTTTTCAGGCCAGTGCTGGATTTTTTCGCGCACAAGATCGGTACCGGTCACTCCGAGATGAATACGGCCCGCTGCCAGTTCGCGTGGGATTTCCCCGGCAGACAACAGGACCAGCTCCACGCCGTCAACACCTGCCACGGCGCCCGCATATTCGCGATCAGAACCGCTGCGGCGCAGTTCAACGCCACGTTCACCGAACCAGTCAAAGGTCTTTTCCTGCAAGCGACCTTTTGAGGGTATTCCAAGCTTGATAGCCATCTAAAACCCCTCTTTGAGCGCGAGCACAAGCTCGGGCCGGATCACGCCGCCAACTGCCGGAATGCTGCGTCCCTGCCCCAGAACCTCGGTCAGTGCGTCGTACCGCCCACCACTGGCAATCACGGGCAGATCGCTGCGACCCTCTGCGTAGAACCCAAAGACAAAGCCGTCATAATATTCCAGGGTCGTGCGCCCGTAGCTGCCCTCAAAATCCAACTGATCGACATCCACACCATGTGCGGCAAGGGCCTCCAGCCGCTTTTCCATCCGATCCAGCGCAGGCCCGATAGAGGACAGATCGGCCTCAATCTCGCGCAATTCGCGTAAAGCTGCGGTCGAGGAACCTTTCTGGGCTAAAATGGCTGCAAGGATATCGACTTGTTCCGTTGAAATCGGTGCTGCGACAGCGTCTTCCTGTAAGGCGTGCAGGCGGGTTGTGATCTCGGCCTTGCTGCGCAGACCGACATGCGTGCCCGCGTTTTCTATCAACACATCCGGGGCAACCGTTGCGGCCTGCGCCAAAAGAGCCGCGCGGGTTTCAGGTACCAAAGATTTTCCGCTGTACCTGTCCAGCAACTGACGAAACCGGTCGGGCCGCCAGATATGCCGTTTCAATGCGACTTTGCGCCGGTCAATCGTGGATAGACCTGAGACAGCTGCCATCAGGATTCCCAGATCACCGGTTGCCGCACGAAGGTTCAGCGGCGACAATACCTCTGTGAACAGGGCGAAAACTTCGGCGTCAGATTCCGCCGGGTTGGCGCGGTCAAACAATTCGAACCCGACCTGCAGGTATTCCGAGGCGCGGCGTGAGCCGCCCTCCTGTTTCCGCCAAACGGGGCCGTTATAGGTATAGCGCGCAGGTTCGGCACCTTCGTTCATATGCATCTGCACAACGGGAACAGTGAAATCCGGGCGCAGCATCTGCTCGCCTTCAAACGGATCATGGGTGACAAAGGCCCGTGCGCGGATGTCTTCACCGTAAAGATCCAGCAGGATTTCGGCCGGTTGAAGGCTGGCGGCCTCGACCGGCAATGCGCCTGCGTCGATAAAGAAGTCAGACAACCGGTCAGCCTCGGCCTTTATGCGCCCCCGTCGGTCGTTTAACATCGGTCAGCCATCCGCCCTTGCGATCATTTTTTTGACCTCGGACACCAGATCAGCACGCGCAATTTCCATCTGCGCGGGCTGGGCTTTCCATTCTTCGTTGGTGGTCATTTCAGAGGCAAGACGCGCGCCAAGGGCGAGGTCTTTGATCTGGACCACACCTTTCTCTTTCTCGTCACCGCCTTCGATCACAGCAACCGGGCTTTCGCGTTTATCGGCGTATTTCAACTGGTTGCCAAAGTTCTTTGGATTCCCCAGATAGACTTCGGCGCGGATACCGGCATTTCGCAATTCCGCGACCATCGCCTGATAGTCGCCCATGCGGTCGCGATCCATGACCGTGACCACGACCGGACCTTTGGATTGCGATCCAAGGCGGCCTTTTTCGCGCAATGCCGCCAACAAGCGATCAACGCCGATTGAAACCCCGGTGCCGGGAACTTCCTGACCGGTGAACCGCTTGACCAGATCGTCGTAACGCCCGCCACCCGCGACCGAACCGAATTGGCGTTTGCGGCCTTTTTCGTCAAAGATTTCGAACGTCAGTTCAGCCTCATAGACCGGGCCGGTGTAATAGCCGAGGCCACGCACGACGGATGGGTCAATTTCGATCCGGTCGGGGCCGTAGCCTTGTGCTGCCAACAAGGCGGCGATGGTTTCGAGTTCTTCGACGCCTTGAATGCCTGTGGTCGATCCCTGAACCAGCTCCATCAGGCGCTTGCATGTGTCTGCCCCGGTTCCACGTTTGGCATCCGTAAAGCCCATGATCGTGTCGATCTGTTCAGCCCCTAGCCCCGCACCCTTGGTGAAATCGCCGCTTTCGTCTTTGCGCCCTTCCCCCAGAAGTGCGCGCACGCCGTTCGGCCCCAGCCGGTCCAGCTTGTCGATGGCCCTGAGGACGATGCCGCGTTCATGGGCGAATTTTTCGGGGTCTTGCGGATCAAGAACGCCCGCAACTTCCATCACCCCGTTCAGAACTTTGCGATTGTTGACCCGGATCAGGTAGTCTCCGCGTGGGATACCCACAGCTTCCAAAGTGTCTGCCAACATCGCACAGATTTCTGCATCTGCCGCGACCGAGCCTGACCCGACCGTATCCGCATCGCATTGATAAAACTGACGGTATCGCCCTGGTCCCGGCTTTTCGTTGCGCCAGACCGGACCCATTGCATAGCGACGGTATGGCGTTGGCAGATCATTGCGGTGCTGGGCGTAAACTCGTGCCAAGGGGGCCGTCAGATCATAGCGCAGCGCCAGCCAGTCGCCGGGCTTGTCGCCATCTGCATCTTCCTGCCACGCAAACACACCTTCATTCGGGCGATCTACATCCGGCAGGAATTTTCCCAGCGCCTCGACCGTTTCCACGGCCGAGCTTTCCAGGGGGTCGAACCCATATCGATGATACACTTCGGCAATCTGGGCCAGCATGGCATTCCGCTCGGCCACTTCGTTGCCGAAATAGTCGCGAAAACCTTTTGGTGCTTCGGCCTTGGGTCGCCGGATTTTCAGTTTCTTGTCCTTGGCCATGCGCGTCTGTCCTGTCATGGTGCCTTTGATTTGCGTTTCCCTACCCTATGGGGGAATAGGGGGCAAGTTCACGCGGGATGGTTTTGTCCTTTGGTCGCGGCCTCTTGCGTGATATCGCGGTCCACAGGCCATCAACCGGAGGAAAACATGTCAGACCAACGCCTGACTGAACTGGAAACTCAGAACGCGCATCTTACTCGCACGGTTGAGGAGCTAAGCGACGTGATCGCAGGTCATGCCGGCGAGATCGAGGTTCTGACCCGTCGCGTTCGAATGCTGATGGAGCGGCTTGCTGAGACCGATCTTGTGACCAGTGACAGCGTGCCTTTGTCTGATCAAAGGCCGCCGCACTGGTAAAGCTTTCGGGGTATGGGCCGCTATCCCAGAACTGATTTCACAGCCTTCACAGTTCCTGCAATCACGGTATCTGCTTCTTCCTTGCTCAGGCAGAACGGCGGCGCAAACCCAAGGATGTCGCCTTGTGGCATGGCGCGTCCGATAATGTTGTCGGTCAATAGGGCCGCCGCAATCTGCGGACCGGTCTTGGAAGCCGGGTCAAACAGGGTGCGACTGTCTTTGTCGGCCACGAATTCAACCGCGCACAACATGCCCTCGCCGCGAATATCGCCGACATTCGGATGATCCCCAAGCGCGGCCTGCATCGTTTCGTTAAAGTAAGCCCCGACGTCCCGCGCATTTTTCACAAGATCAAGCGAGTCGATCAGTTTCAGGTTGGCAACCCCGGCGGCGGCACCGATCGGGTGGGCCGAATAGGTCCAGCCATGACCGATGGGGCCAAGTTTGTCGGTGCCCTGCTCCAACACTTTCCAGACTTTATCTGACACGATTGAACCCGACAGAGGCGCATAAGCTGACGTCAGGCCCTTGGCGATTGTAATGATATCGGCCTCAAATCCATAATGATCTGAACCGAACATACTGCCCAGGCGGCCGAAACCTGTGACGACCTCATCTGCGATCAACAGGATGTCGTGTTTTTTCAGGATGGTCTGGATGGCGTCCCAATATCCCGCCGGTGGTGGAACGATACCGCCCGTACCAAGAACGGGCTCGCCGATAAAGGCCGCGATTGTGTCCGCCCCTTCGCGTTCGATCAGGTCTTCCAGCCGAGCCGCGAGGTGGGCTGTGAATTGTTCCTCGCTCATCGACGCATCCTCGCGACGATAATAATACGGCGCGTCGGTATGGATAACCTGAGACAATGGCAGATCGAACTGATTGTGAAACAATTCCAACCCGGTCAGGGACCCGGTCATCAGGCCCGAGCCGTGATAGCCGCGCCACCGCGAGATGATCTTCTTTTTCTCAGGTCGGCCAAGGACATTGTTATAATACCAGACCAGCTTGATATTGGTCTCGTTTGCATCAGATCCACCCAGTCCGAAATAGACCTTCGACATGTTGGCAGGTGCCCGGTCAAGGATCATTTTGCTAAGCGTGATTGACGCCTCTGTGCCGTGACCAACATAGGAATGGTAATAGGCCAACTCACTGGCCTGCGCTGCGATTGCCTCGGCGATCTCCTGACGGCCATAGCCGACATTCACACAATAAAGGCCTGCAAACGCATCCAGAAATTTATTGCCGTCGCGATCCTCAATGTAACATCCGCTTGCGGTTTGGATAATCCGGCTGGCACTTTCCCCGCGCGCATGCTGAGCAAGATGGGTTGAGGGATGAAAGAAATTCTCGCGATCCCAAGCATCAAGTTGGTCGTTCTTCAGCATGTCGGCCCCTTAGTGGCTAAGTTATGTGTTCAGGCGCGACGCTAGCCAGTTTCTTTCGTCGCCACCATCCCCGAATCGTGAAACCTGGGATGTGCAACCTCTGATGTGATCCACGCCTTTAGGTGCTGATAATCGTTCCGCCCGAGCCAAGGGCGGCGTCCACATGCGTCGCAATAGCCGTGTCTTGTGCGCCCGTTCCTGTCAGATCGCAAATGGTGATGTCAGTCTCGTTTTGTCGACCGGTTGCAGTTCCGGCAATGACGTGACCAAGTTCAACCGGATCAGCCTGCGCCCAAAGCCCCGCCGCCAACGCACTGCGCAATTCGCCAAGGTCTCTGCATTGACTGACACGATCACATACATAGGCATCTGCGGCCAGTAAGGCCGCCGGATCAATCTCGTTTTTATCCACCTGATCCGACCCCATAGCCGTGATATGCAGTCCGGGATGCAGCCATTCGGCCATCAAGATCGGTTCAGTCGCCGGGGTTGTCGTCACCACTAATTGGCTGGACGCAACCAGAGCCGCAGGATCAGCAGTGGGTACAGCCTCGATCAAAAGCGATTCTGCGATATCTTTGGCACACGCCTCTGCTTTGGCCGGGTCACGCCCATACACCAACACGCGCTTGAATGGACGCACAAGGTGGGCGGCCTCTATTTGCAGTCGTGCCTGAACACCTGTGCCGATCACGCCAGCAGTGTCGACCTTTTGCGGTGCCAGATGTCGCGCGGCAACTGCGCCTGCCGCTGCAGTTCTGATCTCGGTCAGATAGCCATTGTCCAGAAACACCGTTTTCACCAACCCGGTCGTCGCAGAAAACAGCACCATCAAACCGTTCAGGCTGGGCAACCCCAGTTGAGGGTTGTTGAAAAATCCGGGGGAGATTTTGATCGCGAACCCATCACAACCCGGAATATACGCGGTCTTGACGTCAACCTCGCCGTTCACATCCGGCAATCGCATCGACAGGATCGGCGGCATGGCAACATCGCCCAAAGCCAACGAGGTAAAGGCGTGTTCAATCACATCCACACTTGTCAGGTCCAGCTTGACGGCCCTTCGAAGCTCTACTTCCGTAATGATCCGAATATTATTTCTCATCACATGCCCTTTTCATTCACCCGGCGTCCTGAAAATAAACACCCCTTGGCGGCCCAGTTCGCACCCGTTTTAACACCACAGTGTTCTTGGCGTCGGTGATCTGGTCAAGGTGATTGATCAAATGTGATAAAACGCCCGTGGTATTCCTTTGGCCACGACCCGGTCGTCAACCAACATTGCCCTTCCCTTCAAGCGGAATCCGCCCTATAGACGCGGCTTCTTGCGGCGCTTTCACCCTTGGAGGATCGCCGCGTTTTGAAACTTAAGGAGAATTCCGATGGCTGGAACAATACCAGATATCAACGCCACGGCTCGCGCGGGGACAGGCAAGGGGGCCGCCCGTCAAGCACGTCGTGAAGGACTAGTACCAGGTGTTGTATACGGAGGCGGCCAAGACCCGCAGCCGATCAACGTCAAGTATAACGAGCTGCTGAAGCGCCTCAAAGCAGGCAAATTTCTGTCGACTTTGTTCAACCTCAAGGTTGAAGGCCAGGAAGACGTGCGCGTTATCTGTCGGAACGTCCAACGCGATGTTGTCAAAGACCTTCCAACCCACCTTGACCTGATGCGTCTGCATCGCACGTCGCGGATCAACCTGTTTATTCCGGTTGAATTCACTGGCGAAGAGCAGTCCGTTGGCCTGAAACGTGGCGGTGTTCTGACCATTGTGCGGAACGAAGTTGAGCTGAAAGTGACTGCGGGCGATATCCCGGAGAAACTTGTGATCGACCTGACCGACCACGATGTTGGCGACACGATCCATATGTCCGAAATCACGTTGCCTGAAGGTACGCGCCCAATGATCACCGACCGTGATTTTGTGATCGCAAACATCTCGGCTCCGTCCAGCCTGAAATCCGCTGGCGATGATGAGGATGAAGGCGCAGAAGCGGCCACTGGAGAGGCTGCAGCAGAAGGCGGCGAAGAGTAAGTCGCATCTCTGCAAATCCCGTGTTATGAAAACGCGCCGGTCTGATCACCGGCGCGTTTTTTATTGAGGCAAGCCCAATGCAACTTTTTGTCGGCCTAGGTAATCCCGGCGCGAAATACGCGCGTCACCGTCACAACGTGGGTTTCATGGCCCTTGACCGGATCGCCGGGGATCACGGATTTGCGCCGTGGCGCGAAAAGTTTCAGGGTCAGGTGTCCGAGGGGCGTCTGGGTCGTGAGAAAATTGTGTTGCTGAAACCTGAGACTTTCATGAACCTGTCCGGGCAATCCGTCGGGGCCGCAATGCGCTTTTACAAACTAACCCCGGATCAGATCACGGTTTTTCACGACGAGATCGACCTCGCCCCCGGAAAAATCAGGGTTAAAACCGGTGGTGGGCACGCAGGCCACAACGGTCTGAGGTCTTTGCATCAACATATCGGTGCCGACTATAACCGCATCAGGATTGGCGTTGGGCATCCGGGGCACAAGGATCGGGTGCCGGGATATGTGTTGCATGATTTTGCCAAAGCGGACGAGGGTTGGCTTGACGATCTGTTGCGCGGTGTCAGCGAAGGTGCTGTCCAACTGGCCGAGGGCGATAGTGGCCGGTTTATGAACGCAGTCGCGCTCAGAACAGCCCCGCCACGTTCATCAAACAAACCTGCGCGCAAAGAGGCGATCGCAGCAGAGCCAACGCCAACGGCCGCAGATGAAAGATCACCGCTGCAAAAACTCGTAGACAAATTCCGGTGAACATCTCTGATATCTTCGAAAACCAGGCGGTTGCCTGCGAAAGCCTGGGCTCGCCGTTCACCGCCTGTGTTTTGCGGATTGCTGCTGAACTTTTACCCGATGTCGGACCGGTCGGCGCGCGAATCCTGGGCTGGCAGGGGGATGCGTCGGTTTCGGCGGATTCGGTTCCTCTTCGGCTTGCAGGTGGTTTGCATGCTTTGGTTCTGACAGGTCAGGACGTTGGCTTGACGTCGGTTTATCCAACATCAGGAACTTCGCCCGGAAACAATAAACTGCGGTCCGCGATTGCCACGGCGCTGACCACTCACAGCAATTTTCTGCTCGATTGGTTGAAAAGCCCACCACAGACCAACGAATCCGCACGCTCGGCCCCGCTTGTCGCCGCTGGTGCGCTGCTGACCCAGCGCTACGCCCTGCCCCTTAGGCTTTTGGAGCTTGGCGCAAGTGCGGGATTAAACCTGCGATGGGATCAGACGGCTCTGGTTCAGGACGATTGGCGCATCGGCCCAAAAGATGCCGGATTGACGCTGACGCCCAAGTGGTCTGGGGACGTCCCCCCGCAGGCTGAAATCGTCATTGCTTCGCGTGCGGGTGCCGACCTCAATCCACTTGATCCAACTTTGCCAGAAGACCGCCTGCGGCTGATGTCTTATATTTGGCCAGACCAGAAGGACCGGCTTGAGCGGATGCAAAATGCGCTTGATCTGGCCTGTGAATTTCCGGCTCAGGTCACTAAGGCTGATGCTATTGATTGGCTTGAGGCAGAGCTTGCCAACGGCCACGATGGAGTCGTGACCGTTATCTATCACACAGTGGCGTGGCAGTATTTCCCTAAGGACGTTCAGGCCCGCGGCAAGGCTCTTATTGAGCAGGCCGGGACAACCGCAACCCGGAACGCCCCTGTTGCATGGCTGTCGATGGAAAACGACGGCACAGACAACCTTGGTGCTGAAGTGATGATGCGCCTGTGGCCGGGCGATATAAAACTTGACCTCGGGCGCGCGGATTTCCACGGTCGCTGGGTCGATTGGGCATCGGGGCAATAGGCGAAATCAGCCTTGCTCTGAAGCCGCACATGGAGCAGCTTTGATTGACTTAAAAAGGGACGTGCCATGACCGCTGTCAAAAATTTTGTTGTCGCAACGGCAGGCAGCTTGCTGATCCTGCTTTCGCTTACCGTGACCTTTAAGTGGGCCACAATTCGACGCTTAACGCGGGTGAATTCGCTGTTTTCGGAAAAAAACATCGTCCGAAATTTCTCGGCCATGAAGGATATGTTCTTTTACACGACCATGTCCGCGCGATCCGACACGCCAACGGACCTGCCGCCCAACCCTTCCCCACTGCCAGATACATTTACACATCGCGGGAAATCGTTTGATGTCGCAAGATGGAAAACCGACCGACAGGTTGCCTCGATGGTTGTGCTGAAAGACGGGCAAATCTCGCACGAGGAATACCTGCTGGGCACAAATGCAGAAGACCTGCGCATTTCCTGGTCCATGGCCAAAAGCTTTTTGTCAGCCGCCTTTGGCATCGCAATTGAAGAAGGCTTGCTGACCGACCTGAACGAACAGGTTGTTGACTATGTGCCATCCCTCAAAGGATCGGCCTATGATGGTGTGACAATCCTGAATGTTTTGAACATGGCAAGTGGTGTCAATTTCAACGAGGACTATCTTGATTATCACTCTGATATCAATCGCATGGGTCGCGTACTGGCGCTTGGCCACTCCATGGATGAATTCGCCGCAAGCCTGAAGAACCGTGCGTGGGAGCCCGGCAGTCTGCGTAAATATGTGTCTATAGATACACATGTGATCGGCATGGTTCTGCGAAAGATTACTGGCAAACCTGTGCCAGAATATTTGACCGAGAAGCTGCTGAAACCCCTAGGGTTCGAGGCCGATCCTTATTATCTGACGGACGGCTTTGGGACCGCCTTTGTTCTGGGTGGCCTTAATCTGCGGACGCGGGACTACGCGCGATTTGGCCTGATGTTTGCGCAGGATGGTTGGCTGAACGGCCACCAGATTGTGCCAAAAAACTGGGTGCGAACCTCAACTGAAAACAACGCGCCCGTCCCTGCCCCGGAAGTGGCGATAAAAGATGAGGGGCTGCTGGGATACGGCTTTCAATGGTGGTTGCCGCCAGACGCAACCCAAGGCGAGTTCTTTGCCATCGGCATTTATGGCCAGTTCATTTATGTGAACCGGCCACAAAAAGCGGTCGTCGCCATTAACAGCGCCGACCGGAATTTCAAAGATGGGGACGGCCGGATCACGCTTGAGAATCTGGCGCTCTTCCGGACAATCGCCGAAATGGAGGGCTGACCAGGGTCAGTCCTTGCGGAAATATTTCTTTTCGCGCGGCTTTCCATCCCAACCCGGTTTTCCTTTGGGTTTGTCGTCAAATCGATTGGAACCACCATCGCGATCACCTCTGAACGGGCGACCTTTGCTGCGGTCATCTTCGCGGTGTTCCCATTTTTTCAGAAGAACAGCGTTGAACGTGTCGCGTCCAATCTGACCTTCGTTACACCAGACGCAAGACACTGCGTCGCCATCGATTGTTTCAACAGCCATTCTCATTGACCCAGCGGTCAAAGCGACAATGTCGCCAATTTTATAATCAGACATAACGTAACGTACCTTTTTCAGAACTGGTGCAAGGGGGCAGGATATAGGGGCATTACTGCGCTGGGGGAAGACTTAAATCACAGCAATATTTACGTTCAACCATTCTTACCGTTTCCCGCCTCTTGTTTTTCGCATCGTTCATCATTGATGGCCGAGGCCTCAACCATCAATTCGTCGACAAACAAGCTTAGAAGTTGGTATCGCCCGGACACGCCCGCCTTGCGATAGATCGCGTTGCTTTGCGCTTTGACGGTGCCTTCGCTTGTGCTGCGCAAATTAGAAATTTCAAGCGTGGACATTCCCTTTACAGCGAACCAAGCAACGTCTCTTTCTGCGGGTGTCAGACCCCAATCCAAAAATCGTTCATCCAGAAGATCAGCAAAAGCACCAGAGGCCGCGCGCAACTGAGCCTCGATGCGCACCTGACGCGCGCGTGACCGCACCAAAGCGATTGCCCCCAATACAGACCCAAGCAACAAGCCCAGAACCGCGCCAATCTGGAAAAGCTCGCGCAATTGCCAATTGACCGGTCGGGCGCGTAACCCCGCGACATCCATAATAATGTCTCCGATAAAGAACGAAGCGCAAATGAACTGTATTAAAAATACAATGCGAAGAAACCAGGGATGATTCACCAATGCACCTCGCCGTCGAGCGCGACAAACGCCCGGTCATACCGAAAACCGCAGTATAGTTCGTCTCGGCAAGGCAGATTTCTCTGCACCTTTCCTCGCAATCCAAAACAGTCGAACCGTTCGTCATCCAAACATAATATCATGACCTTTGCCGCCCGTCAGATAGTCAAAATCAATTTCCAAAGCGGCTTGCCCACCAGCACCCGAACCACCGCCGGAACCGCCAGCATCACCCCCTGAATCGCCGCCCGAGCTTCCACCAGGATCGCCACCATCGCCACCAGATCCACCATCGCCACCAGTCCCACCTGAATCACCGGCGGAACCACCAGTTTCCCCACCATCCGCGCCAGATCCAGACTCGCTATTGCCTGATGCGTTATCTCCTGAGGATGATCCGTCACCGGCAGATGATTCCGTAAAATCCCTAAGTATCTCGCCGGTGCGTGAGTTAAATATGATCTCACGCTCAGAAGTTTTGCTCTTGGCTTCGATGCGTGTGCGGCCCAGCCAGGTCCGGGAAATTTCCAGCTCTGTAAAGCCTTGCTCTGTGAGCATGGCGATGTACTGGTCCTGAAGTGTTGTCTGCGCGACCGCCGGGGATATCCCCAACGCGATTGAAACACCCAGAGCTGCCAACAGTTTTCGCTGCATCATCAATGGCCCTCCTCGGGCCCTCTGACAAGTTGTACCCGATTGCGACAGTATCGCAAACGGGAGACTTT
>Ga0316204_10006751_pt1 | contig 17372 bp, 11 predicted proteins | sample 6monrhotite_MG_2_FD_205661 | JGI IMG/M metagenome (GOLD analysis project Ga0316204, IMG submission 205661) | Microbial mat bacterial communities from mineral coupon in-situ incubated in ocean water Damariscotta River, Maine, United States -... | ecosystem: Environmental > Aquatic > Marine >... | reverse complement strand
CCGCTCTCGTGCGTGATGCTCGGCTTCGACGGCCAGTGCACGCCCGAGGTGCTGCGCCAGCTCGCCGGCATCATCCTCGAGTCGTCGCGCGACACCGACGTGCTCGGGCGCTTCGACGAGAGCTCGTTCCTGTTCCTCCTTCCGCGGACCGGTCCCGAGGGCGCCGAGGTCATGGCGATGCGGGTCGGTCAGGCCGCGCAGGAGCAGGGCCTCTCCGATCTGGTCGGAGAAGCGCTCGTCATCTCGGTCGGCATCGCTTGCTGCCCGGACCCGGAGATCCGTCGTCGCGAGGACTTGTTCGGCCGGGCGCGGGAAGCGTTCCACGAGGCCAGTCGAGACGGCGGCGGCGTCGCCTGCCGCTGAGCGAGAGAGCCACGGGCTCCCGGACTGAGCTGCCCCGGGGCGCGGCGCGGGGTCGGAGCGCGCTGGAACCGATGGGGGCCGCGCGCGCGTCGAGGGAGGGCTCAGGCCTCCCCGGCCCCGGTCGAGGGGGGACCCATCTCCCCGAACCGGAAATGGACGGCAAGGCGCCGCGCAGGAGCGGCCGCCCGCGAGCCCACCCTGTATGAGTCCCCAGCTGCCGTCCTTTCTGCGCCGTCGGATGCGCCTGTCCGAGGCCCGCAAGGCGTTGCTCGGCGGCGAGCCCGAGGCGGCGCTGCGCAGCCTCGAGGATCCTTGCCTCGATGGCGTGGAGGAGGCCGGGCCGCTGCTGGAGCGCGTCCTCGACGTGCTCTGTCGGGAGGCGGCGCGCGCCTGCGTGCACGACCCGGAGGGCTCCGAGCGGCGCTTCGCCCTCGTCGAGCGCCACGATCCCGCGCGCGTGCGCGTCTGGCGCCGGCGGCTCGAGAGCGAGAGCGCGGACCCCGAGCCGAGCGCGCTGCTGCCGGCGTCGGAGTCGGGCATCCGGCCCGCGTCCGAGGCCGGCCTGATCGGAGCTCTCGAGCGTCTGCTCGGAGAGATGCGCGACGACCGCTCGCGCTCCGGGGTCCGTCGCTTCGAGGGACCGGAGGAGGGGGCCGCGAGCGGCGATCGACGTGCGCGACTGCCAGCCCAGGACTCGGCCGACCAGCGCCCGAGCCGGCGGGGTCGGACCCGGCGCTTCAAGCTCGCCGTCGACGACGTCGGCGAGTTCCTCGTCTGCTTCGCGCCGCAGGTGACGATCGGGCACGCGCGAGCGGAGGAGAGCGACCTGCCCATCCTCGCCGACATCGACCCGCTTCACGTTCGGCTCATCCGCACCGAGAGCTTCCACGCCGGACCCGGCTGGCGCATCGAGCCCATCGGGGACCAGCGCATCGCGCTCGGCGGTGAGCTGCTCGACGCGGGCGGGGGAGCGCTGCTCGACGGCGACGAGGTGCAGGTGTCGTCCAACCTGGCGTTCGTCTTCCGGCGACCGGAGGCAGCCAGCGGCTCTGCCGTGCTCGAGCTCCTGCATGGCGCCGAGTGCGCCGGCGTCCGCCGCGTCCTCTTGTTCGCGACGGGCGAGGAGGGCCGCGTGCGCATCGGGCCGGGGCGGGGGCGGCATCTTCGCGCGCGACGCCTCCAGGACGAGGTCACGCTGTGGATCGACGGTGACGAACTCGTGGTCGAGTCGGCTGCGGACCTGCACGCGGACGGGGACGACGTCGCCGTGCAGCCTGCGGGGCCGAGTGGACCCGGCGGCCTGCGCCTGCCGTGTCCGCCCGTCGGGCGCGTCGGCTTCACGGTCGGGCGCGGTGGCCCGAAGGGGCCGCCGTTCGGCGTCTCGCTGCGTGGCCTCGAGGAGAGTTCGGGCGGAGGCCTGCGGTGACGCGGACTACCCGGACCGGCGCCCCGTCGCCGCGGCCTACACTGGAGGGTCCGCCCGCCTGAGGCGCAGCCATGGACTGGGAGGCCTTCTACAACAGCTTTCGCAAGCCGGACTTCATCCCCGGCTACGAGATCGAGCACCGCCTGGGGGGCGGTGCGTTCGGCGAGGTGTACAAGGCGCACAAGCACTCGATCGGCAAGGCGTTCGCGATCAAGTTCCTGAAGCTCGACGACGACGTGCAGAAGGGCGCGGTGCAGCGCGAACTCGAGCAGGTCCGCCACTTCGCTTCGATCGACCACCCCAACCTCGTCAGCATCGAGGACATGGGCGTCGCTCTCGGCGTGCCGTACGTCGTCATGGGCTACGCGGGGGAGGAGACGCTCGGCAAGCGACTGTCGACGCGCGAGCTGTCGCGCGAGCAGGCGCTCTCCTACTTCGTCCAGACCTGCCGCGGCGTCCTCGCGCTGCACGATCGCCGGCTCGTTCACTTCGACATCAAGCCGGGCAACGTCTTCCTGAACGGCGACATCGCTCGGGTCGGCGACTATGGACTCTCGAAGTTGATGACGGAGGGCCGCCTGACGTTGAGCTTCGGCCGCGGCACGCCGCACTACATGGCCCCCGAGATGATGAAGGGGCGCGCCGATCATCGAGCCGACATCTACTCGCTCGGTGTGCTGCTGTTCGAGGCGATCGCGGGGCGCGTTCCGTTCGACGTCAAGACCTCGGTCGGGATCGTCATGCGCGAGACCGACCAGCCGCCCGAGTTTCCGGAGGACTTCCCGGCCGACCTGCGGCGAGTGGTCGAACGTTGCCTGCGCCTGGATCCCGAGGAGCGCTACGAGTCCGTGGACGCGCTGCTCGAGGACCTGGGCCAGACGGCCCGTCGCGGTGATTCGATTCGCATCGACCAGGTGATCCCCGAGTCGGCGCCCGCCTCGATCGCGGCGCAGTTCGCGGCGACGCGCGCTGCCGGTGCGCGCGCGGACGCGGATCCGCCCAGCTCGAGCGAGCTACGAAACACCGCCGCCGAGCTCACGCGAGGCGCCGTCGAGGTCGCGCGGGGCGTCTGGGACGGGCTGCGCACCGTCCGCACGCCCAGCGGCGGCGACGCCGGCGCCTCGGCCTCCGCGGCGGAGGCCGCGGAGGCCGCGGAGGCCGGCGAGGAGTCCGCAGCTTCGCCCGAGGGGGAGGCCTGGACGGCCGGCGCGGCGCTCGGCGCCGCCCTGGACGCGGCGATGGATCCGGGCGAGGCCCCCTCGGATGCCCCCTCGGACGACGCAGCCGAGGCCTCCGGGCCGGCTCCTGCGCCCGGGCCCGGTACGATCCCGGTGCCGCCGCGGGTTTCGGGCGGTCCGTTCGGGGTGCTCGTCTCCTCGGTGCGCCTGGCGGCCGAGGTCCTGATCACCCTCGTGCGTGGCGTCGTCAGGACCGTGGGGGGCGTGATCTCGCGCGCCCACCGGCGGATCCGGGAGCGCAGCTCGACCCGAATCGGCAAGGGATTTCGCCTCGCCGTCTTCTACGTGTTGCTCGCGCTGGTCGGGAGCGCGATCCTGAACGCCGCCGTCGCTCTGTTCCAATGAGCGTGCACCACCGGACCCGACCCAATGAGTGACTGGAGCCCCGACATCGCCCGCCTGCAGGGCTTCGACAACCCGGAGTGGCTGCAGGTCGAGTCGACCTACTGCGGTCGACTCATGGCGTACGTCTCGCGGCGCGTCACCGACGTCCAGGCGCGTGAGGACATCGTGCAGGAGACCTTCCTGGGCGCGGTTCGGGGGATCGGGAACTTCGACTCCCTGTTCACGTTCGAGCAGTACCTGTTCGGCATCTGCCGCAACCGGACGATCGACTTCCTGCGTCGCCGCAAGTCGCCGGGGATGGGAGAGCCCGCGGACTCCTCGGAGAGCCTGCCCGGCATGGACGACCTCGCGCAGGAGGACACGACGCCCAGCGGAATCGTCCATGAGCGTGACATAGAGGGACAGGGGCGCGACCTCCTCGTCAACGTGCTGCGCGATTGGGTCCAGGAGACCTGGCAGCAGGGCGAGTTCGTCCGCTTGATGGTGATCGAGGCGCTGTTCAGCGGCGGCTGGCGGAACCGCGACACGTGGCAGCGCTTCTCGCTACGCGACGAGACCGCGGTCGCCGGCATCAAGTTCCGCGCGCTCAAGCGCCTGCGCGACCTCGCGCTGCGACGCGATCCTTCCGGTCAGATGGTCCCCGCGCTCGCGGACATCACCGCAGACGGGACGAGTCACCTCAACTTCGGGGTCAAGGATGCGTGGCAGCTCGGGCGCGTGTCCTGTCCGGCGCGCTACTGGCTCGCCCGCGCCCTCGGCAAGAACCTGCAGCCCGGTCCCAAGAGCTTCCTCGAGTTCCACCTAGACGAAATGAAGTGCCAGTGGTGTCAGGCGAACCTGGACGACTTGAAGCGCGCGGAGGAGGAGGACCTGGAGCCGATCCTCCAGCGCATGCAGCAGTCGACGGTCCAGTACTTGCGCTCGCAGTCGCTGCACGGAGACAAGCCTTGAGCGAGATGAAGCGCCTCTGTCTGTTCTGCGGCTCCAGCTCAGGGACCAAGCCGCAGTACGCCGCGGCGGCGGCCGACTTCGGTCGGACCCTCGCGGAGCGCGGGATCGGCCTGGTCTACGGCGGCGGTCGGGTCGGCCTGATGGGCGCGGCCGCTGACGCTGCGCTCGCGGCCGGCGGAGAAGTCATCGGCATCATCCCGGCGGCCATCCGTGATCTCGAGGTGCAGCACGACGGCTGCACCGAGATGCACGTCGTCGACTCGATGCACGTGCGCAAGCAGTTGATGCACGACCTGTCCGACGGCTTCGTGACGCTGCCCGGCGGTCACGGCAGCTTCGACGAGCTGTTCGAGACGATCACGTGGCTGCAGCTCGGCTACCACCGAAAGCCGGTCGGGCTGCTGAACGTCGCCGGCTACTACGACCCGCTGCTCGCGATGCTCGACCACGCGCTCGAAGAGGGCTTCCTCACGCCGTTCGTGCGCCAGCTCCTGCTGGTCGAGGGCGAGCTCGAGCCGCTGCTCGCGCGCCTGGACGATTGGGAGGCGCCGGACCTGCGCCAATGGCTGGCCCGGCACGATCTCTAGCCCGCTCGCGTCAAGCGCTGCGGACCGCGCCGGCGTCGCGCTCGCGTAGCGCAGCCTGGGCCGCGGCGAGGCGCGCGATGGGGATTCGGAACGGCGAGCAGGAGACGTAGGCGAGCCCCTGCCCCTGGCAGAACTCGATCGAGTCCGGGTCACCACCGTGCTCGCCGCAGATGCCCAGCTTGAGGTCGGGGCGCGTGTGGCGGCCCTCACTCGACGCGATCGCGATCAGGCGCCCGACGCCCTCTCGATCGATCGTCGCGAACGGGTCCTTCTCGAGGATTCCGAGCTCCGCGTAGCGCGGGATGAACTTGCCCGCGTCGTCGCGGCTGAGCCCGAAGGTCGTCTGCGTCAGGTCGTTGGTGCCGAAGCTGAAGAAGTCCGCCTCCTTCGCGATCTCGGCGGCGGTCAAGGCCGCGCGCGGCAGTTCGATCATCGTGCCGAGCTGGAAGATCAGGCGCATGCCCTTCTTCTCGAAGACCTCCTCGGCGACCTCGCGGACGATCTCAGCCTGCAAGCGGAGCTCCTCGCGGGTCGACACGAGCGGGATCATGATCTCGGGCCGCGGCTTCTTTCCCGTCTTCTTGGCGACGTTGCAAGCGGCCTCGAAGACGGCCCGGGCCTGCATGCGCGTGATCTCCGGGAACGTGATCCCGAGGCGGCAGCCACGATGTCCGAGCATCGGGTTGAGCTCGGTCAGGTGCTCGATCTTCGCGCGGATCTTCGCGGGGGAGACGCCCAGGTCGGCGGCCACGGCCTTGATCGCCTCCGGCTCGTGGGGGAGGAACTCGTGCAGCGGCGGATCGAGCGTGCGGATCGTGACCGGGCGGCCCTCCATCGCCTTGAAGATGCCCTCGAAGTCACGACGCTGGATCGGCAGGAGGCGCTTGAGCGCGGCCTCGCGCTCCTCCGGCGTGTCCGCGAGGATCATCTCGCGCACCGGCTCGATCTTCCCAGGGCCGAAGAACATGTGCTCCGTGCGGCAGAGCCCGATGCCCTGCGCCCCGAGGGCGACGGCGGTGCGGCACTGGTCCGGCTGGTCGGCGTTCGCGCGCACGTTCATCGTGCGCACCGAGTCCGCCCAGCGCATCAGCTTCTTGAACGACTGGAAGACGCGTCCACGGCGCTGCTTCTCGGACCGCTTGTCCGTGCCGAAGAGGGCGCCGATGACCTCCGAGGGAGCCGTCGCGATGGCCTCCGCGTAGATGCGTCCGGTGCCGCCGTCGAGGCTGAACCAGTGCCCCTCGCGATAGGTCTTGCCCGCGACGCGTAGCGTCCGCTTCCCGTAGTCGATCTCGAGCGCGCTCGCGCCGGCGACGCAGACCCGGCCCATCTGCCGCGCGACGAGCGCGGCGTGGCTGGTCATCCCGCCGCGGGCCGTCAGGATGCCCTTCGCGGCCTGCATGCCCTTGATGTCCTCGGGGCTCGTCTCGATGCGCACCAGGAGGACGTCCTCACCCTTGGTGGCCCACTGCTCCGCGGCAGCAGCGCTGAAGACGATGCGGCCGGTCGCCGCTCCCGGTCCGGCCGGGAGCCCGGTCCCGATGTGACGCCCATCGCGCTCGGCGCGCGCCAGCTCGTCGGCGTCGAAGACCGGCTGCAGGAGCTGGTTGAGGCTCTCGGGGTCGATGCGGAGGAGCGCCTCCTCCTCGCTGATGAGGCCCTCGCGCACCATCTCCGTGGCGATACGAACCGCGGCGAAGCCCGTGCGCTTGCCGTTGCGGCACTGCAGCATGAACAGCCTGCCGTCCTCGATGGTGAACTCGAGGTCCTGCATGTCGTGGTAGTGACGTTCGAGCAGCTCCTGGATGCGCTGAAGCTCGGACCACGCGCTCGGGGAGCTGCGCCTGAGGCGCTCGATCGGCTCGGGCGTGCGGATGCCGGCGACGACATCCTCACCCTGCGCGTTCATCAGGTACTCGCCGTAGAACTGCTTCGCGCCGGTGGCGGGGTCACGGGTGAAGGCGACGCCCGTTCCCGAGGTCTCGCCCATGTTGCCGAAGACCATGGCCATCACGGTCACCGCCGTGCCCCACTCGTCCGGGATCGAGTGGATCTGGCGGTACGCGATCGCGCGCTCGTTGTTCCACGACCGGAAGACAGCGCCGACGGCGCCCCAGAGCTGCTCGAGCGGGTCTTCGGGGAAGTCGACCTTCGCGCGCTGCTTGACGATGCGCTTGAAGCGCTTCACGAGCTTCCGGAGGTCCGCCTCTTCGAGGTCGGTGTCCTCGGTGACGCCTCGCTTCGCTTTCAGCTTCTCGAGCTCCTCGGCGAAGGGGCAGCGGTCGGCCTCGCCCTCCGCGCGCGCACCGAGCACGACGTCGCCGTACATCTGCACGAACCGGCGGTAGGCGTCCCACGCGAAGCGCGGGTTCCCCGAGCGCCGAGCGAGCCCCTCGACGGTGACGTCGTTGAGTCCGAGATTGAGGACGGTGTCCATCATCCCCGGCATCGAGATCCGCGCGCCCGAACGGACCGAGAGCAGCAAGGGGTTCTCCGGGTCGCCGAAGGTCTTGCCGAGGGACTCCTCGACGCGCTTCAGCGCGCGCGTGACCTCGGCCTCGAGGCCTCGCGGGAACTCGCCGTCCCCTTCGGAGTAGCGCGTGCAGACCTCTGTCGACACCGTGAAGCCGGGGGGCACCGGGAGCCCGAGGTTGCACATCTCGGCGAGGTTGGCGCCCTTGCCGCCGAGCAGGTCGCGAAGTTCGCGGTGACCGTCGGCGCGTCCGTCGCCGAAGGCGAAGACGAACTTGGTGCGGGTGCGGGGAGTGGCCTTGGCGGAAGACGCGAGCGAAGCCGCTTTCTTCATCGGATACGGGTGGGGCTGGAGGTGCCCGGACCCGATCGATCCCCGCGCAGGCTCTCAGGAGCCGGGCTCGGTGAGCCCCGCGATGCGGTCGATCTTCCACTCCCGCCCGATGCGGAACTCGGTGAAGCTCCGGTTGAGCTCCTCGGGCGGCAGGTGGTCCAGGTAGGTGGGCAACTGGGCGAACCCGGAGACCATCGTCACTCCGGACGCCTCACTGAAAACTTCCGCCCTTTCGGGAAAGGAGCCGGGCGGCAGGAGCTCGTCGGCGAGCAGCTCTGGACCCTCCCAGAGCTGCCAGTAGTCCTCGCGCACGAGTTCGAGCTCGAACGGCGTGCCGTGGGACTCGCAGCGCAGGAGCTGCCGGTCCTGGGCCAGGACGACGGATTCGACGATCTTGGCCTTCGGGATGCCGAGCCAGAACGCGATCTCGTTCTCCAGGACCTGCTCGCGGAACTCGCGATAGGCGAGCTGGGAGAGGTCGTAGCGGTCCCGGAAGGCCCCGGACAGGCAGGAGTACTCCAGCCCGGGCAGGCCGGCACGAACCCCGACCTTGAGGGTGTGGAAGGTCATCTCCGGGGTGCGGAACCCGGTGGCGAGGACCTCCTCCGGCTCGGGGGTCGAGACGCAGCCGGCGGCGAGGAGGACCACGGCGCCAGCGAGGGGTGCGAGGCGGAGCTTCATCTCCTGTGAGGATAGCGCACGGAAAGGCTTTCCGAGTCCGCGCTCCGCTGCAGGCCTTGCGGAGACTTTTCGAGCGCCCGGTGCTCCGAAGTCGACGCCTGTGTGGGGTTGGCCGTACACTAGGAAGTCTCGCGGTTCGGTCGTCACGCCCGGCCGGCCGCGTCCTTCACCGAAGTACCTCTCCGGGTCCGCGCGAACTCCGCCAAAAAGACGGATTCGCTCTCGCCGGGCCGGACCGACCTGCGTAAGCCGAATGTTCGAGGGGCGAGCCCTCGAGCCTGCGGCCGCGCCGGCCGCGCTCCTCCGCCCCCCGGGAGATTCCGCCGACTCCTGAGAATCCAACGAGACCCCAAACGGTCCGATTCACGTAGCCATGTCTCGAGACAAGCTCTTCAGCACCCTGCTCCTCGCCGCACCGGCGACGCTCTTCGCCCTCGGCTGCTCTGCCGAGGTCCAGCCCACCGCGACCCCGTCCGGTACCTCGTCCGCCACCGGCGATCACGACGACCACGACGGGCACGACCATGCCGACCACGACGAGACGGACGTGGACGAGGCGGGTCACACCGAGGGCGACGGCCACGACCACGACGCGGACGCCGCGGCCAAGCCCGCTACCGCGGCCCCGGTCGTCGACGACGGTCACGACCACGCTCCCGGTGAGGAGCACGATCACGCCACGGACGGCCTGGTCATCAACAACCCGCCTCCGCTCGGCGACGCGAACGGCGCCCGCCTGATGTACCGCGTCGGCGAGGAGGCTCACACCTTCGGTCGCCTGATGCAGGGGACGGTCGCGGAGCACACCTTCGAGCTGCGCAACGAGGGCAACGAAGCCCTGATCATCAAGCAGGTCAAGCCCACGTGCGGTTGCACCGTCGCGCAGGTCGAGGTCGAGAACGACGAGGGCGTCTTCGTCTCCTACACCTTCGGTGATCCGATCGCGCCGAACGCCCGCGTCTCGGTTCCGGCCAAGCTGCACACCAAGAACAAGTCCGGTCACCAGACGACGCGTATCAACGTGTTCTCGAACGACCCGCGCGGCACCATCCAGCTCGGCCTCGAGGCGGACATCGATCCGTTCTTCAGCATCGCGCCGCGCTTCCTGAACTTCGGTCAGATCTCCGTCGGCGACGTCGTCAACAAGAAGGCGGTGCTCTCCACGACCAAGGGTGACCCGGTCAAGCTCGAGCTCGTCGAGCAGAGCCTGCCGTCCGGCTCGGACTGCGTCCTGACCGCGATCAACCCCGACGCCGAGGGCCGCGCCGCGCGCTGGGACCTCGACGTCACGCTCGGCCCGGACCTGACCGAGGGCAACCTGGCCCGCGCGGTCAACGTCATCAGTGACGTCCCGATCCCCGGCGCCGAAGAGGGCATCGACGGCAAGGCCACCTACGCCGCGACGATCACCATCAGCGCCCAGGTCGTCGGCCCGTTCAGCTTCAACCCGCCCTACGTCTCGATGGGCCTCGTGCGCCCCGGCCAGGTCGCCGCTCGCACGGTGACGATCGAGAGCCACGACGAGGACTACTCCTTCGCCGACCACGTTCCGCAGATCCGGATCGTCGGGCTGCAGAACCCGGGCACCGGCGCTGACGGAGCCGTGAGCTACCGTGAGTGGGAGTACGCCGACGCCTTCACCCCGACCGTCCGTCCCGTCGAGGGCAAGAACGCGGTCGAGGTCGAGCTGCGCCTGGAGGGCATGCCGGACAACGCCACCGGCTCCTTCCGCGGCACCCTGGTGATCGACCTCGATCACCCGGACAAGAAGCAGATCGCCCTGGTCATCACGGGCGTCTGCCGCGGCGGGCCCGCCGCCCCGAAGTAGGGGACGGGCGAGCGAACGCGCGCGGGGCGGGTGGGGCGAGAGCCTCACCCGCCCCGCGGCGCGTTCGGGGGCGCACGTTTCGGGCGGGCGGCCCCGAGAGAACGAGCGCAGCGGCTCGGTAGCCTTGGCGCCCACGCGCGGTAGGGGCTATCCTTCCACCCCCGCGCCCGACCGACACTTCCCCCCGCAACGACCCGCACGTGACACGAACCCTCGGGGACCAGCTGATCGCCAACGGCGTCATCAGCGAGGCCCAGCTCAAGGACGCCCACGCCGCCGCACGCAACGGCGACCTGCCGCTCGGCGAGGCCCTGGTGAAGCTCGGGCATGCGGACGAGACCGAGGTCGCGCGTGCCCAGGCGAAGATCGAGGGCATGCCCTTCGTCGACCTGTCGAAGCCGGGCCTGCGGGTCTCGGACGAGGTGCTGGCGCTCGTGCCCGCCGAGCTCGCGCAGGAGCAAGGGCTCCTGCCCGTGGTCGAGCGCCAGGGCAAGCTGGTCGTGGCGATCGACGACCCGTTCAAGCGCATGATCGCGGACCAGCTGTCGTTCTCGACCGGGTCCGAGATCGCCTGCGCTCTGGCCGCGCCCGGAGCGCTGCGCCGAGCGATCCGCAAGTTCTACGGAGAGAGCGCGGAGGAGACCGTCGCGAACACTCTGGGCGGGGGAGACGGTGACCCGGACGACGCGCCGATCGTGCGCCTGGTCACGCGCATGTTCCAGGATGCTCTCAAGGAGCGCGCGAGCGACATCCACATCGAGCCGGGGCACGGCCGCGTGCGCATCCGCTTCCGGGTCGACGGGATGCTGCGCGACATCGCTGAGCATCCGGAGCACCTGCAGGCCCCGCTCATCTCGCGCCTGAAGATCATGGCGCGCATGGACATCTCCGAGAAGCGCAAGCCGCAGGACGGGCGCATCGGGATGACGATCGAGGGACGCGAGATCGACGTGCGAGCCTCGATCCTGCCCTCGAACCACGGCGAGGCGATCGTCATGCGCCTCCTCGACCGCTCGGCGAACCTGATCGGTCTCCGGGAGCTGGGCTTCGACGACGAGGACTACCAGTGGTTCCGGCGCGCGATCTCTCGGCCGCACGGCATCTGCCTCGTCACGGGGCCGACGGGGTCGGGTAAGACGACGACGCTCTACGCGGCGCTCTCGGAGCTCAACCGCCCCGACGTGAAGATCATCACGGCCGAGGACCCGGTCGAGTACCACATCCCGGGCATCAACCAGGTGCAGGTGAACAACCGCATCGGTGTGACCTTCTCGCGGATCCTGAAGGCGATGCTGCGCTGCGCGCCGAACGTCATCCTGGTCGGTGAGATCCGTGACCTCGAGACGGCAGAGATCGCGATCCAGGCCGCGCTCACCGGTCACCTCGTCTTCTCGACGGTGCACACGAACGACGCCCCGAGCGCCCTGACGCGGCTCTCGGACCTGGGCGTCAAGCCGTTCCTCGTGAGCGCCGCCGTCCAGTACATCATCGCGCAGCGCCTGGTTCGCCGGCTGTGCTCGGAGTGCGCCGAGGACTACACCCCGCACGACGAGGAGCTGCGCACCCTCGGTCTCGACCCCGCTCAGATGTCGGGCCAGACCTTCAAGCGCGAGCGCGGCTGCCGCGTCTGCGAGGGGAAGGGCTACCGCGGCCGTGTCGCGCTGTTCGAGCTGCTCGAGATGGACGCCGAGCTGCGCGAACTCTGTTTCCGCGAGGTTCCGCTCGAGGTGCTGCGCAACGCGGCCCTGTCCTCGGGGCGCATGCGCCCGCTCCTTCACGACGGAGCGCGCAAGGTGCTCCGTGGGCTGACCACCGTGACCGAAGTGATGCGCGTCTGCCGTGAGGACGACGCCGCGCGCTCGATCGCCAACGCCTCCTGACCCCCCGAGAACCGTGGCCGGATACCGAGACCTCCTGGACATGACCGTCGCGCGCGGCGCCTCCGACTTGCACCTCAACCCCGGCAGACCGCCGGTGGGGCGCATCGATGGCTCGCTCATCTCCCTCGTGGACGAGGTCCTCGACGACGCTGCGGCCGAGACCCTCTGCCACGAGATGTGCGACGAGAAGCACTGGGACGAGATCCAGCGCGTCGGGTCGACGGACTTCGGACTGGCGCACCCGGACGGGAACCGCTTCCGTGCCAGCGTGTACCGCCAGCGTGGGCGCTACTCGGCCGTGCTTCGCCTGATCCCCTCGGAGCTCTTGACCTTCGATCAGATCGGGCTGCCCGAGGCCGTGCAGGGCCTCCTGAACCTGCCGCGAGGTCTCGTGCTCGTCACCGGCCCCACGGGTTCGGGTAAGACGACGACCCTGGCGACGATGGTCGACTGGATCAACAAGAACCTGTCGCACCACATCATCACGATCGAGGACCCGGTCGAGTACTACCACTCGCACGGCAAGGGGCTCGTCACCCAGCGGGAGCTCGGTGAGGACGTACCGGACTTCCCGGAGGCGATGCGCCGCGCGCTGCGCCAGGACCCGGACGTGATCCTGCTCGGCGAGATGCGCGACCTGGATACGATCTCCGCGGCGATCACGGCCGCCGAGACCGGGCACCTCGTGTTCGGCACGCTGCACACGACTGGCAGCGCTCGCACGGTGAACCGGATCATCGATGCGTTTCCCTCCAACCAGCAGGAGCAGGTGCGCGCGCAGCTCTCGGTCGCGCTCGTCGCGGTCATCTCGCAGGTCCTCGTACCGCGCAAGGGCGGGGGCCGCGTCGCCGCCTTCGAGGTCATGCTGATGACGCCCGCGGTCGCGAACCTGATCCGCAAGAACGAGACGGCCAAGATCCAGTCGACGATCCAGACCTCCCGGCGCCTGGGCATGGTCACCCTGGACGACAGCCTGCTCGACCTCTATCGGCGGGACCTGATCACCGCGGAGGACGCGCTCAACTACGCGCAGGACCGCAAGGACCTGGAGACGCGCCTGTGAGCGAAGGACGACGACTTCTCGGCCAGGTCCTCAAGGACAAGGGCCTCGCGCGCGAGGGCCAGATCCAGGAGGGGCTCGCGGAGCAGCGCGCGAACGGGGGGCTGCTGGGGCAGTGCCTCGTGTCGATGGGGGTCTGCACGCCAAAGGACATCGTCATGGCGCTGGCCGATCAGGCCGGCATGGAGTCGGTGGACGTGACGTCGTTCGAGTTCGACCGCGACGTGCTCGATCTCGTCGACTCCTCGATGGCGCACGCGTTCACCGTGATCCCGCTGCGGCGCGAGGGCGACGTGTTGACCGTGGCGCTCGGCGACCCGCAGAACACGGCGGTCCTCGAGGACATCGGCTTCGGCACGGGCCTGGAGGTCCGCGGCGCCGTCGCGGCCTCGGAGGACATCAAGGCCGCCGTTCTGCAGAACTACGGCGAGGAGACCTCGCTCTCGGACGCGATCAAGGAGGCTGCGGCTGCGGTCAGCGGCGTGGATCCGGAGTCGGCGGCCACGAGTCAGCCCGTCGCGCGGCTCCTGAACTCGCTCCTGCACCGAGCCATCCAGGACCGGGCCAGTGACATCCACTTCGAGGTGTTCCCCGGCGAGTTCCGGGTGCGCTACCGCGTCGACGGCACGCTCTACGAGATCGAGGCGCCGCCTCCGCACCTCGCGCTCCCGCTCGTCTCGCGCATCAAGGTGATGAGCAGCCTCGACATCACGGAGACGCGCGTGCCGCAGGACGGGCGCATCGAGCTCGTCATCGACTCGCGCGCGGTCGACCTGCGCGTGGCGACGCTGCCCGGCGTCTCCGGCGAAGGGGTCGTCATGCGTATCCTCGACCGTTCGTCGGTCAACCTCGACCTGGCGGCGCTGGGGCTGGGCGAGGAGGAGGAGAACGCGATCCGCAAGCTCACGGACCTCCCGCACGGGATCGTCCTCGTCACGGGCCCGACGGGCTCCGGCAAGACGACGACCTTGTACGCAATGCTGCAGGAGGCGAACTCGCCCGAGGTCAAGATCATCACGGCTGAGGACCCGGTCGAGTACGACATCGAGGGGATCGTCCAGGTGCCGGTGAACCCGGACATCGACGTGACCTACGCCTCCGTGCTACGCACCGTCCTGCGCCAGGACCCGGACAAGATCCTCGTCGGCGAGATTCGCGATGAGGAGACGGCGTCGGTCGCGGTGGAGGCGAGCCTCACCGGCCACACCGTGTTCTCGACGGTGCACACGAACGACGCGCCCAGCACCGTGACCCGCCTGGTCGACATGGGGATCGCGCCGTTCCTGATCTCCGCGACGCTCGAAGCGGTCGTCGCTCAGCGCCTCGTGCGTCGAATCTGCCCCGATTGTCGGGAGTCCTACCAGCCCGATGACGAGCTGCTGATGGAGTTCGGACCGCAGGCTTCGATGCTCGAGGGTGCGACCTTCTACTTCGGCAAGGGCTGCGCGAACTGCTATCACACGGGCCACCGCGGCCGGAGCGCGATCTTCGAGATCCTGATGATCGACGATATGGTCCGCGGAGCCATCCTCGAGGGCGCCTCGGCCGGTGATCTGCGCGACATGGCGCTTCGATCCGGGATGAGAACGCTGCGCACCAGCGGCATCCAGGCCATCCTCGCCGGCGTGACGACCCTCGAAGAGGTTCTGCGCGAGACGACGATCTGACCCCAAGACCACGCACCACCTCAATGGCCAAGAAGATCCGACGCACCTCCGGTCCCGCCCCGGCCCAGCGCCAAAGCGGCGGCGGAGGCGGGGGCGCGCGCCCGGCCAAGGTCCGCCGCGGGCGCGTGAACAGTCAGCTGGTCACGGACTTCACGGTGCAGCTGTCGACGCTCAGCGAGGCGGGCATCCCGGTCGTCAAGGCGCTGCAGATCCTCGAGGGCCAGATGCGCCCCGGGCCGTTCAAGGGGATCCTCGGCGAGCTCGTCGACGACGTCTCCGGTGGTACGCCGCTCTCCGAGAGCATGGCCAAGCACGAGCGCGTCTTCGACGACCTCTACAGCTCGATGGTGCGCGCCGGCGAGGCGGGCGGTGTGCTCGATACGGTGCTGACGCGCCTGGCCACCTTCCGCGAGAAAGCGGCCGAGATTCGCGCGACCGTGCGCGGCGCGATGATCTACCCGACGGTGATCCTGTTCGTCGCCATCGCGGTGCTGGCGGCGATCATCGTCTTCGTCATCCCGAAGTTCGAGGAGATCTTCGACTCGTTCGACGTCGAGCTGCCGGCGATCACGCAGGTCCTGATGGACATCTCCGAGTTCGCGGTGACGTACTGGTACCTCGTGTTCGGCGTGCCCGTGATCCTGCTCTTCACGCACTTCGCGATGATGGGGCGACCGGGTGGGTACCGGTACTTCATGCACAAGATGACCCTGAAGCTGCCGGTCATCGGATCGGTGATCTCCACGTCCCTGGTTGCAGCGTTCTCGCGGACCTTCGGGACGCTGATCCAGGCCGGCGTGCCGCACCTCGACGCGCTCGAGATCGTGCGCGACACGACGGGCAACGATGTCCTCAAGGAAGGCATCGAGGACGTTCGCCGCGTTGTCCGCGAGGGCGAGGGCCTCGCGCGCCCGATGGGCGCGACCGGGCTCTTCGACGATCTCGTCGTCAACATGGTCGACGTCGGCGAGGAGACCGGTGAGCTCGACCGCATGCTGACCAAGGTCGCCGACGCGTACGAGGTCCAAGTGGACCGCAAGATCGAGGCGATGTTCAAGCTGCTCGAACCCGCGCTCCTGATCGTGATCGCGGCGATGGTCGGCTTCATCGTCGTCGCGCTGTTCATGCCTCTGCTGAGCATCATGAGCGAGCTGGGGAGCCTCTAGCAGCCCATCGATTCGACGATGCCAGAGGACAACGACCCGCCCGCCGCCCAAGCCGACGAGCCTCCCTCGTGGAGGGCCGGCGGGCGTTCGATGGCTGATCGGAGGTGCTGTCCGTGAGGGTCTCGCTGCGTCTGCGCGTGCTCACACTGGTGGGCACGATCAACGTCGCCGTGTTCGGCGCGGGGCTCGGGTACCTGTCCACCGAGTTCGCGCGCGCGCAGCTCGAGCAGAAGCAGGAGACCGCGCAGCGCCTCGTCCGCGGCCTGCAGGACTCGATCAGCTTGCAGGGCACCCTGCGCGTCGGGCAGATCCTGGCGTCGCCCGTCTGGGAGGAGGTGAGCGACGCGATCATCGTCGACCGCAATCCGGAGGGGGTCTCCCTCAACCCCGTCGGGGTCCTCGGGCGAGGGAGTGACTTCGATCGAGAGAGCGTGCTCGCGAGCATCGAGCTCGCCGTTCGCTCCCGGGCCACTGTCCCGGTCGAGGACGGCTTCGTCCTCCCGATCGTCGATCGACGCGGCCGCGCCTGGGGTGGCTGTTGGTACCGGGTCGCCGAGACCCGCGAGGGACCGCCGCTGTGGATGGGGCTCCTACCCTGGTTCTTCGCTTCGACCCTGCTGCTGTTCTTCGGGACCTACGGCGTCCTGAGGCGCTACGTGCTGCGGCCGGTGAACGCGCTGTCGCGCGGCGCGCGGCATCTTCAGCGCGGGGACTTCTCCGCGCCCATCGAGCGTCCGCGTCACTCGGACGAGCTCGCGGATCTCATCGATTCGTTCAACACGATGGCCGCGGACCTTCGCGGCTTCCACGAGTACCTCGAGAACGAGGCGGACGCAGCCAAGGACAAGGCCTTCCGGGCAGAGACGGCCGCGCTGCGCCAGCGGCGGCTCGCGGCGATGGGCGAGCTGGCGGCCGGCATCGCGCACGAGATCAACAACCCGCTCGGCGGCATGCTCAACGCGGTGGAGGTGCTGGAGCGGCCGGAGACGGCGCCCGAGAAGCGCGCGCGCTACCACGAGCTGCTGCAGGGCGGGCTCGAGCGCATCCAGCGCACCGTCCAGAAGCTCCTGCGCTTCACGCCGCGCCACGGGGAGCACGAGCCCCTCGACCTCGCCGGGCCCGTCCACGATGCGGTCGAACTCGTCCGGCACCGGGCAGAGAGCCTCGGGGTGGAGCTCACCGTCGAGCTGCAGGAGGGCGTCTGCAGCGTGCGCGGCCAGCGCTCCGAGCTCGGCCAGGCCGTGCTCAACCTGCTCGTCAACGCGCTCGACGCCGTCGAGCCCCAGGTCGAGGAGCGCGGTGCTCACATCTCCGTCGAGCTGAGCAAGGCGGAGGGCGAGGTCACGCTCACGGTGACCGACGACGGGCCGGGGA
>Ga0316204_10006748_pt1 | contig 17379 bp, 23 predicted proteins | sample 6monrhotite_MG_2_FD_205661 | JGI IMG/M metagenome (GOLD analysis project Ga0316204, IMG submission 205661) | Microbial mat bacterial communities from mineral coupon in-situ incubated in ocean water Damariscotta River, Maine, United States -... | ecosystem: Environmental > Aquatic > Marine >... | reverse complement strand
CAGCCGTGCTATCGTCTGTAGTTCCGTCAACAACTGCACCAAACCATCTAATATCCATGCCCAATCCGACATTATAACCCCCGTCAACCCTAACCCAAGCCGCAGACCCATCGCCACCCGTAGGGATAAACTGAGTGCCGCAGTATGAGACGCCATTGTCGGAGTAAGTGCCGGGAGCCGCGCCTGTTACAGCTTTGAATAGGCCACCGTCTGAGCTATGTATAAACATAGTTTGGCCAGCTACAGGTGTATAAGTTACGGCCTCTGTTTTATCATCCGCCTTGATGCTTTCGGCTGGATCGACAAATACAATGCCTCTTTTCCAATCTGTAATCGCGCCAGTTACGACTTTAACATCATAAGTGCCGTTGTTAGCTTTAAACCAGAATGATCCGTCTGTGTCATAGTTAGAATCAGAGACAGTAAACGGATTGTTTAGCGTGGTTGTTTCGTTTTCAGCGTAGATAGTCGAAGGGTTGCCAGTGCCGCCATCATAAACCGTCACCGTTGATGTGGTGATTATGTTGCCTTCGCTGTCTTGTATTGTGTCGTGGTAGGTCTGCATATATGGCCTTTATCTTACATTAATATCAGAATATACTTACAAATATCAGCTTAAATTAAGTCTATAGTTAAATCATAAAGGAGATAAAAACTATGAAATACTTAATTATATTATTGTTACTTGTATCAAATACCGCATACTCAATGCCTAAATTCTCTATATATTCAGTCATTCAAAAAGGAAAGATTGAATATAAACATAAATATACCAAATCACTTAATCAGTCGTTTGGCGTATCTGCTAATGCCTCTGGAATATATTTGATCACTCCCGAAACGTCATATAAATTTAATAAATTTACTGTTAAATCCGAGCTTCCATTCAAGCAAAACATAACAGTAAAATATGGATTCCGCTTCTAGTACACACCATATAGCCTGAACTCACCAGAGACTATATTGCCAGATGTGAAATAAAATTTAATTCCATCAATACCGGCAATATCTATTATTCTACACCCAGAATCATTTTTAACTGTTCCGTTTGTTGGGTGGTCATAAATTGTTTCAAATAATGCTTTTTTATTTTCTGAGGTGCTTGACGGGTGGAATAGCTTTACCAAAGAGCAAAGCCCCGCATATGCGGCAGTAGTAACCACATCGCTATTGGCCGTTAAAAGCATGATATTCCAACTCGTAGTCCCATGCTTATATACGCTCCCTGTCAACCATGTTGAACCGCTGTCGGTGGATGCTTGCGCCTGGAATGGTGACTGTACTGACGGAACAGCATTGATAATTTCAATTTCATAATATTTAAAAGTCGAATCAATACCGGTTACAAATTCAATAGTAGCTGATGCGCTGGCTGTCTGTCTTTCGATTAGCTTTCTATAGCCTACGTCAGATGCATCTAATGCAGCCACCTTTATTTTAGGCGCACCACTAGACCCCTCTGAAATAGCTATCGGGTTATCGCGCCAGCTCACCGCTAACACGGTATCAATTGCTGATTCTGGGTCAACTTGGCTATCTGCAATCACATTGTAAGCAGTCATTAATCAATACTCATTTTAATTAAAGCTCTGGTTCTTGGCCTCGCACATAACACATGATGGCTTTTCATTATGTCTGCATCATCTGTATCTGTGTGCCTTACCATTCCTTTGTAATGATCGCAATCGAGACAAAATTTAACTGGCCTCACGTTGAATGATTTTTCAGGACAAGCAACCAAGACAGTGTTATCCAGCTCTATTTCTTTCATATTATTATTAACCTATCTCGAAAGAATTATTTTTTCTCAGATTATCTTTAGCTCTAAGTATTTGCAGGTTGTTTTCGGCATGAAGGCCGCATACCTTTTTTCCTTGCAAAGGTATTACATGGTCAACATGATAACCGTCGCCAAATGTCGCCATAGTTAAAAACTTAGCCATCGCGTATATAGAGTCAATTGAGTCCTTATTTGCCCATATAGGATAAGCCTTTAATTTTGCTGCCTTTCTCTTAACTTGTATCGCCCTAATTCTATGGGGGTTGTTTTTATGCCACTCTCTAACTTTAAGATTAAATCTTTCTTTGTTGTTGCTCCTGTATGATGCGTTCGCTTCTAGCATCTTGCTTTTGTTTTTAATGTAATATTTTTTTAAATATATAGAATGGCAGGATTTGCACTTTCCTAGAACCCCGTCCTTAGATGGCTTATTAGCGTAGAATTCTGAAAACATCTTCTCTACATTGCATATATTACACGTTTTTTTTCTTTCTAGTGCCATTAGATTATCTTATAACCCTCTGTTCCGTCTGCGAATAACCCTGTGCTTAAACAGATAAACGAATACCTATCCTTCTGATCTTCTGTAGCGCTTGAATAATCAGGCGTTCCGATTGGAGCTATAAACCCATATCGACCCGTAAAAGAACTCGTCAAACACGTCACTTTAAAATCATGCCCCGCTTCACCTTCTGCTATTTCCAATACCTGAAACTTTCGCGCCTCATTTGCTCCGCTTGCGTCTTGGAACTGCCATGAATCCAGCTCAACACGTCCAGCCATTTCCATTTTACCATGATCTTTGTTATCTAGCATAAAAGTTACTGTTTCGGGAGTATCTGCAAATCTAGCTAGTAACCGTCCAGCTAATTGAGCCGCATTAGCACCGGCCTCAAACCATCGGCTTTTAATTGTCTTTATGCTATTGCCATCATATCTATCAGCCCCTGCACGGCCCACATCAGAGGATATCTGAATCGATGCAAAGTTTTCTAGTTTGTCATCTTCTGAGTAATCGGTTTTATTATAAAAAACCCTTATTTCTGTATAGCGGTCTTTGGATTTACGCTGTATTTTTAAGCTACCCTGCTTAATATTAGAACCCTCTGTCAGGGTATTGACAGTCACACCACTTGGCTCTGGTGATAACGCTTTGATCTTTACTTCCTGCGCGGTAGCATCCCACCAAATATCAAACATAAAGCTTTCTGATAGCTCGGCAATGACTTTTTCGATGCTTTCAGGCTTCATCAAAATGCCTTTAACATTCGCAGCCGATAGCCATAAATCTTTTTCAGTTGTCCAGTCTGCAGTCGGTATATAAGCCGATGGCAATCCAGCACCTGTTACAAGTAATTCGTCTAATACGTCAATGATGTTTGTTCCGTCCCATGACGCGCATATTTGAACGGTATCGCCTGCTGTATGGGTCTTGGCCTCTGTACCCCATTGGGAACGTGTCAGCGTAAGAACATCAGCAGAGCGAGTAAAACTAATAGCCTCTTTACCTATCGATATGTAGCCAGATGCAGGGTATTCATCATTTCCTATACCTGAAGGCGTTAATGTCGCACTCGTAGCGCCTGATGTAATATCAGCAAGCAATGAACCAGTAGAAGCCGATGGATACTGCGATTTTCTGTCATACGTTCTAACCAGCACATCCTTAGCGGTGATATTAATATAGCCATTATCAGGGCCAGTAATATCAACAATGTCGTATTCTTGAATTTCAAAATCAGACCATGAAAAAGTATCGCCGATGTAACCATAGTAAACTTTTAAAGTTCGCCCCTCGTAATAAGGATTGCGCTTGATAAATTTACCCCAAAATGTGCCGCGCTCTAATGGATCATAAGTACGCTCCGATACATAAGGGTCTATGCCTCTGTCATGGTGCGGGAAGTCTTTAAGCTTAACCTGAACAACGGATCTTTTGCCCAATCCTGAACCCGCTGTCGTGCTGGTAGCTGATTTTTTAACCTTGCCATCAATGACAGGAAACATAGGTTCGCCACGCGGCAAGCTGGAACGAGGCTGACAGCATTTATATTCTTTGGTGGTCTTGTCGTAGTTAGCCGCATCGTTGCAAGTTGCTCTGGTGTTATGGCACTTAGCATCACCTGTCTGCGTAGCTGTACACGCGCCCACACCAGCCGTTAAGCTGCAATAGTCCATAACTAAGCCGACTACAACTAAAGACTCTCTGCCTAGCTTAACCTTTTCAGTATCGTAACTCACAGTATGCCTTCAAAGTTTAATGATATATCCATATAAAGACTTGATGAATAATTAGGGGATTTCTGTTTTTTGCTAGACCAAGCTAAAATAACCTCTGTTGAATGCGTGTCATAATCCCATGCAAAGACAAACGGCTTGGGATTTTGCACATGATCCATAAACGGAATCCATGAATCGCGCACCCATGTAGGGTCTAATGTCTTAAGTGTAAAGTTGCCCTCTACGCCCTCGGATAAACGAGAACCACCTATAAAAGCACCTGATTCTGATTGTGCTGTTTTATTGGTAGTCATCGGAACTAATGAGGGGGGAGCAAATCCTATATCCATGTTATGCGGCAAAGTTAAAACCTCGCCAATTTGAACGCCGCCAATAATAGGTAATGTTGCACCACTGACAAACAAGCGCCAATCAGCAGCCGTTACATCATCCCACGCAAAGAATAGCGTATTGTCATCAGTAGGAGATACGACACTAGCCGCATCATTCCAAGTGCCACCGCCATTGGTCGAGTATTGAGGCTTGCAGCTACCAGAAATAGTGCCTAGATTATGACCCCATACCGTCATGTAATTAGCCATCTTAGCCGTGCTAAAATTAGCCCTTAACCAGCTATCACCCGTTGCTGTAGGCTTCCACCAATCATAACCGAACCAATCATAAGCGTTCTCTTTCTCGAATCCGCTGGTTTCTGTCGATGCCGTAATAGTGGCCGTGCTATCAGTAAATAAATTATGATAACCAATTCGTGGTGCGCCTACTTCGTCGCTACTAACTATAAATGTCATTGTGAAACCACCAGCGAATCGACTCCACCCATGTCTTTTATTGTTTCCGCTAGATCAACCGCAAGCTTTCTTAATCCGTCAGAATGGGGGCCATCAGAGTCAATCACTAATCGTAATTCACGACTGCCTGTGTTTGATCCTGATTCCGATGGTTGAGGATAGTCTTGAGCTGTGATTATTGGCGTGGTTGGTGTACCGGGAGTACCGCCCGTACTAACACCGCCACCCCCGCCAAAACTCTGGCCCTTTATGTTTTGTATATGAGTCCCCGCCACTAGACCAGCAACGGCAGCAAATGCGGCTCCGACATAGGGGCCGCCAATCTTAGTTCCGGCTGCGTAAGAATTCAATATAGACTCGTAGCCCTTTATCATTGCACCAGCAATAGCGCCTTTTTTTCCAATCTCAAAAAGTCGTTTGCTCTTTGAGCTCATCAAGCTTGCTAGTTGGCCAAACATACCACCCATTATGTCGCGTTTTGCTTTGGCTTCTTTTTTTGCTAACTCTATCCGCTTCTCTGTTTCTCTTTGAACGGCTTGTGTCTTAAGACCCTCATTAAATAATATTAATGTGGCCTCATCCATTCCATTTTGCGCGACTATCTCGTTAATGACCTGACCAGACACGACCTTCGATTCAGCCACCTTTTCTGCTGTAGCATCTGCCGCTATTTTAATATCTTCAAAAGCTTGAATAATTCCATTTGATGGTGGTTTTTCCATCATCATATTATGCATCTTTGTTTTTTCTTTCTCGAACTGATCTGTTGCTCCTTGACTGATCATTTTCAGACCCTCAATGGGGGTATCTAGGTTAATACCGGGCATTATATTGGCAAGCTTCATTGCGCTACCAATAACTAAATCCATGCCTGCTATCGATGCTGCGACATACCCAGATACCCCTACCTTCAGTCCCTGCCAAACGACGCGAAGACCATTAACAACATCAGCTACCTTAGCTACAGACAGGATAACAGTTTCAGCCATATCAGCAGCGATAACCTTAAATCCTCCCGCCTCTTTGGCGGCCTCAGTAAATAAATTAGCTGCTTTTTCTAAATACGGGGATAATTCAACAGCAAATGCATTGCCAGCACCCTTGATAGCGCCCTGCACCTTTGTCACAGCGTCATTGGCTGCCTCTATCTTTGCTGCATCCATTCTCGACATCGTTAATCCCAGTGCTTCAGCTTCTTTCGCTGCATCTGCTAAAGCACTAGGCATAGCATCAACTAATCCAATTAATTGCCGCGATTCGTCACCCATTAATGCAGACATAGCCGCCATCTGTTGACCGCGATCATTCAGCCCTCTGATGGATTCTGAATATTTGGCAAATAACTGATCAGGAGCCAGCTTAGCCAGCTCTTTTGTGTTTAGGTTTAATTTTTTAAGCCATATAGCACCAGCACCACCGCCAGAGGCGTTAAACTCACCTAGCCTTTTGGTGGCCTTTGTTAATGCCTCGTTCATAGCGTTAGCGCCAGCCGATGTATACAAGCTGGTTGCGTGATGTAATCCGCCAAGCGCCTTAGTTGTTATATTTAATTTATCTGCCGTTTTAGCTAGGGCATCGTTAGACTTGAGAGATGAGTTTATTAATACACCAAACCCGCCAGCACCGGCCAAACCAAGCACAGCACCCTTGACTGAAAATACCGCGCTGGATACTTTATTGAAAGACTTTCTAGCATCCCGCTTGTACTTGTTGACCATAGCGGTAGCTTTTTTGAAGTCAGAATTTAAACGCGCTGTGTTTGCGTTTAAATCTATCGTTAAACTACCTGCTTTAGCCGCCATTTTCTCTCTCGTTTTTTAAAAATTGAATCCAGTAATTGAACTCATGCTCTGACATTTGAGTAAGTATTTCGTTTGCTGTTTTGTGCAGACGGTCAGCCAGATAAAAAACAGCGAAAATCTGTCCGTCTTTTAGTTTTCCTCGTAATCAACCTTTTCGCCACGCATTTCAAGCATGACGCGCATTAAAACATCAGAATCGCAAGACCTAGTCAGCTTTAATTTGTCAGCTACTGTGAATAACTTTTTACCATCGGAATCAAGCGCCTTACGAATCAAGAAATATGCGACAAACTCGCCATCCTTGCCGTTAGACATTTTTTGAATCCAGTCACTATCACCCAGCGTAAAAGGGCGAAAGTAAACGTCTTTTTTCCATTCTTCGACGTGAATTGATAGCAAATCACAATCAATAACAATCTCATCTATAAAAGACATAGCTTATCCTTACGCTGGTACAGTTGATTCAGTTAATACACCGTTTCCTTCGAATGAAAAAGCAGCCTCAATCATGCCATCAATTGCAGAGCTATTTTCAATACTTGTTACAATCGCAGATCCTGACCAGAAAGTATCACCAGTTACATCGCCCTCTGGATAAAAATTTGCTGTCACTTCTGCACCAATTGTTAACGCAGTTTGTGCCGCGTCTGTTTCATCCCAAAAACACTCGACAGAGCCAGACCACGAGTTCATACCGGCCTTTTTAGTCGCCCATGTGTCACCGATAGTGCTGTCATCAATCGTATTCGCGCTCTGTGATAAACTCCAGCTTTTCAATTCTGCAACGAGATCATCAGTTCCAATTTTTACCGTTCCTTCACTGCCTTTATGGTTCGCCATCTTCGATAACCTCCTCGGTTACTTTTTTAGCTTTCGAAATTGTGTTTTTCTTAGCTGGTTTTTCTTCTACAGATAACCAGCCACGATTTAATGCCGTATCAATACTGCCTTTTCCAACATCTACAATATTGCCTGTTTTTGGGTGCTTCATTTTCATATTTAAACCCTGTAAGTGACCATAAACGATAATTCACTTTCATATATTTCTAAGTCAGGCTCATAATTCTGGTCGATATTTAATAGCATGCAATCCATCACCACTACGGTAGCTTCAGTGCCTGACCAGCGCTGCAAAGCAAGTCTAATCTGCTCGGCTACGATAAAACTTTCATCTTCTTCCTTAGAAAAAGAAGCTATATCAAACGTGGACTCCATTATATCAGTATCAGCCGCTAGTAAACTAATTGGCTTGCTCGATACCCGCCTATAAGCAACACATGGGTAACTTGGCTTTTGCGGCAGATGTAGAGGATAAATTCTCGCATTTACTAACGCAGACAAGCCAGCAAACCCAGACAACCGTGAATAAATAGCATTTTCAATCATTTTGATAGCTCTTTATCTATCAATACCCGCATTCGCTTACCTGTTGCTAATATCGCCTCTTTGTAACTGGAATTAAGGGATGGCTTCATAAATGGCTTCGCCTGCATGCCGGGGTGATTAACTTCTTTTACCACTCTACCACTAATAGATAAGCCTCTGCCTCGCCTTGGTAGTATTTTATGAGGCTTTGCTCCGCCTTCTACAATATGACCATACCATCCGTCATTCTTAGACTTTTTGCCTCGGTCTACAAATATCCTAACAACAGCTTTATTTCCTTTTAGTCGTTTGTGTTTAATCGCCTTTCTTAGCGTACCTGTTCTTCGAGATACATTACGCTTTGCTTGCTTTTTAATGACCGCAGCACCAGCCGATAATGCGGTTTTTAATATCCTCTTTTCTACCTTGCTAGTAAATGTATTAAGGTAGAAATTAAGATCATCGAATCCTATTAATTCAGTTTTATTCGACATATTCAGTACCCATTATTGTCATAGCGTGGTTTCGCTCTTGATAATTTATAATGGATTGAATATCAAACACCCTTGAATCGTACTTAATACGCATTTTAGTATTTAAACCAGCCAAATAACGAATATTAAACTTGGTTGTATTCTCGTTTTGTACGGCCTGAGTAGAAAAATATTCCCTGCCGCTAACCGGCAATACTTGCGCCCTTACCTTTTTAAAAGTAGTCCACGCCTCGGTAACACCGCCTGATTCGGTTCTTGTTTCTGTGACATGCTCAATAAATATATTTTCTCGCATTTGTCCAGCGCGAATACTCACAGCGCCACCACATACGGGCCTAATAAATGCTTGACAGAGAACTGCTGCTCTTTGATAGCCACACCGACAACAGTATTCTCTCTATTTTCGTACATGTCACCAATCAGAAGTAATAACGCCTGCCTGATTTGTTTAGGCACTAAATTAGCTGCTGTATATCCGGCAACGTAAACAATAGTAACCGCATTAACTACATTTCTGGTAGTGGGCCAGCTATAACCATAGGACGGCAATATCCGTGCTGGTGTTGACGTTATGTCTACCGTATATTCAGCCGAATCAACCACCTGAGTATCGCCAGCCGTATCAACATAGCTAATGGAGATTACAGACTGCAAAATCGGCCTTTCTAGCTCAAAACATGGCTCGAATCCGTCATATTTGGCTGTTATTGTCTGTGTTAATAACGCCCGTCTTGTGTAATTTTCAACATAATTAACAGCCGTATCTATCATGATATCGATTAATTCATCATCATCATTAAAATCATTCTCTATAACAAGATGATTTTTAACCTCATCTATTGATAATGGTTTTATAGCGGCTACTGTTGTTATGTTGAATGGCATTATTTACCTTTTTTATTCATAGCAGCGTTTTCTTTCTTTGTGCTTTTTACAGCCACAGCAAACCCAGCCTTGATTAAATTCTTTGCCTCTGAATCAGGCTTATCGATCTCATCTCCAACACTGCAAGACCACCCGCCAGCGAAGCTAACTAACATTTTAATCTTCATATTATTACCTCAAAAGGAGAGAGCGACAAAGCCGCCCTCTCTATCAGCTTATGCAGCTGCCATTTTAAGAGACTTAACCGCTGCTGTATCCAGCAAGTCAGCATCTGTACGCATGAACGCAAGAAAGCCTACTTGGTGGAAGTCAGCGTAACGCTCTACCAATCTAACCATCTGGAAGCCCTGTACCATACGAATCTGGTAGTTATCCATATCGCCATAAGCTGCCGCTAGTGCGTTGATTGCCATTGACGCAATGCCTTGATCGATAACGTACTGATCGCCATCGATAGTACCAGCCGCGCCATTCACATAGTCAGGCATCCATAATGGACGGTTCTGTGAGTCTTTAAGCTGCTTAATTGCCTTAAAGGTCGAATCATTAAACGCCCATCTAGCATTGCCACGATACGCAGGATCAACCGAGTGCTTAAGGTCTAACAGCTCATCATAGGTTAAAGCAGTAGCAGAAGCTGCTGTTTTACCTACTGTAGCTGCTGTCATTAAACCGTTTGGCTGTGCTGTACCTGTACCAGTGGCGTAATGTGCTGACGTTATTCGGCCAAGACGCTCACCAAACTTTTTAGCAATGTACGATTCTAAATTTACTGCGTTGTCCTGAATCAGCTCGTTAGATACGCGGATAATCTTAGACGTATATTTATAAGCCCCCAATGTAATCTGACCAAGCGTTAAATCCTGCTCCGAATCTTGCGTATTTTCAGCTAACAGCGCACCACTATTACCAGTGTCGTCGTTTGTGATGAATGGTAAGTCGTTACCTGTTGCCGTGTTCAGTACGTTGGCAACATTAGCGATACCGCCGAAAGCCACCATTGACTCGATAATCTGAGCCTCAAAGCCCTCTGGCACCGTGTAACCACCAGCCGTAGTGGTGCCGACTGATTGCGCTCGCATTTCAGCAAGGACTTTACGCTGATCTGTACTCAATCCAGAAGTGCCACCTTCTACGCTACGAATCAAAGCGCCAAACGCCTCTGATCTCTCATCAACTGATTCGTCTTCATGTTCGCGCTGCTCTGATAAATCAGGCTTTTTACTGGTGTCATCGTTATAGTCATCTAATTGACCCATCAATGAATTTGAGCGCTCCACTTTTTCGATTCGTGCATCAAAAGAATCAACAGAATCTGACATCTCAGACCATTGACCATCTTCTTCTGTTGTTAATCCGCGCTTCTCATCTTCCGCAGTCTTAACCATTGTATGCATAGAGTGAACAACCTCTGCGCGCTCTTCTTTTAACTTCTTTAATTCGATAGACATAATATGCCCCTTATATATTTGTTTAGTTTGTTTTATCGTCACCGATCTAAATCAGAGTAGATAACCCACATTAATTATTGATCTTTACCAGTAATCAATGCTCTAAATTCATTAGCACGAGCTTACGCCTTTTAATATCCAAGCTTTCCATCTCGTCTGTTTGTTCGTCCAGTTTATGTTGATTAAATAAGTCAAGCCCTCGCAATCCAACTGACGCATCAGGATAAGCAGGATATGTAACTGGGCTAACATCGAACAATCGAGATACCTTCTCTATTGTGCGTACGACCCGCCCTTCATCATCTTCATTCCAGCTATCTTTATCAACAGTAAACGCGAAGCTTGATTGTGTAACATCCCCTCTTTCCATCGATACAATTAAATCTCTAGCAACCTGAGTGTCTGGCGGGTCGATTTCATACCTTAAACCCGTGTCGTCTTGACTTATTGACAATGTTCCCGATGTTGTTCGGCCTAATATAAGGTTTGCATCATGGTTAAATAATGCCCTTACGTCATTATTAAGAACTTCTGAGAAAGCATTTTTTTCAATTGTTTCACGAAAGCCTCCAAGGTTCTCGCTTAATGTATCAAACACTGACGCATAGCCACGGATAACGGGTGTCTCTGATCCGTCATCGTGCTTGCGCTTCTCAACTTTAAACGTGTTGGTAAATACCCTTGTTTCAATTTCCATCGTTTTCACCCATTATTGATATGATCTCTAATGACCTTATACTTTCCCAGTCATTAAGATTTTCAATCATTTTATCACTAATTAATAGAGATTTTAAATTATCCGCTAATTTATCCGCTCTTTTTTGGTCTATGTTCAGGTTATCAGATAAATAATGGCGTTGCTTTTCCCTAAATGACTCAAACCACGCGTTTATTTTATCGGGGTTATCGCTATTTTTATTAAACGAATCCCTTATTTGTTGCTGCTCGCGTAATACAACGCGCCTAACAGTGGCCTTTATGAAACTGTTTTCTTCCTGCTCTGGCTCTTTTGGTTCTGGTTCTTCTGTATTAGTGCCATCGTCCATGTTGAGAGGCGTTAAGAACTTGTCCAGACCATCAGCTTTGTTCCTATCCTCCATCTCACGAGCTTCATTGGGCGTTAAAAAACCACCATTAATACCTTTTGCGTAGGCATCATAACGACTATTAATATCTCCACGCAGCAGCCCATCAACAGAAAACTTAACGAAGTATTCACCATTCGATTTTTCTTTTTCCGTGAACAGCTTTCTATTTAGCTCCTGCTCCCATCGGATAAGCCAAGGTAATAATGTATATTTAACAAACTCTAAAGCCTGTTGTTCAATATTGCTGAACGTCGATCGCTCTAAATCACCGACCATGTGAGGTGGCACCCTGAATATTCTCGCTATATCTGAAACTGAATATTTTTTAGTTTCTAAAAACTGGGCATCATCGGGGCTTAGACTTATCTGGCTATACTTCATTCCGTTTTCTAGAATAGCAGTATTGTGTCTGTTCTCGCCTGTCTGTGATTCCTGCCAAGTGCGCTTAAATCTATTAAATGATTCAGTATCCTTAAACCCGTTAGGATGCTCTATTACGCCTTTTGGCGTTGCATCATTAGCAAAGAATCTGCCAGCGTACTCGTCAGCCGATAATCCCAATCCAATCGCGTTCCGATGCATTGTGATAGGGGAGTAACCAGTAATACCATCAAAACCAATGCCTCCTACATGAATCATATCGATAGCATTAAAAGCGTGATCCTTGCCGCCTAACTTGGTTACATAGTAAAGCCGCCCGTTTGATTTCTTTGCGGTTGTTTGGCTTGGGTTTAATGGGAGTATCTCGATAGGGCGCTGGCTTTTTGCTCTGTTTATTACAGCATAGCCATTGCCCCATGTAGTAATATGTCCCTGCATTGTTTCCCTAAAGGTGAACGAGGTCATGTCTGTGTTTGGTTCTGAGTGTATTAAATGCTGCACTGGATGCGAGTGAGCGACCTCACGCCCGCCATCTGGTAGCTTTTTATATACATTTAGTGGCAGGCTTGCAACGCCCTCTGATAGCACACGGACGCAGGCCCATACACTAGAAAGCGTTAGTGCTGATGTGTGGCTAACATTTGCGCCACTATGTGACATGCTGCCACCGTCAAGGTAATCTACAAAGGCTTGCGCTATTGGGTCGTTTGGATTTTCTAAAGATGCTCGTTTATCAAGCAAATCAAATAGCATTATTTAGCCCTGTTTCCTAATATCGCCATAACGATAAATAAGCATCCTGTAACAACAAAAGCGGACGGTTTGTATATTTGAAACAAACCATAGAATAGTGACATTGTACCCGATAGGCCAAGTATATCAAAATATAAAGACCGATAGTTAATTTTAAACACTTAAAACTCCTCTTTCATCGTACACGCTCGTCTCTTCCATTGTTAGAATACAGCGACCTACCGCCATTATCAAAGCAACCACACCATCTATCTTATTTTCTGGCCGCTCTTTGTTCGGAAATATGTTGTCTTTCTTGTCTGAAGTCGCTACTACGTTGCCAAACATCCACATTAGAACGGGGTCTGTTTGGAATTCAATATCCTTTTTTAGCACCAAAGCCTCTACATATTTCATTGGCTCGCTGAAATTCTTAACCGTTGCCCCGTATTCTATCATAGGAAAGCCTTCTTCCATCATTCGCGTACTGAATTGAGTTGCTTGGAATGGATCATACGGCACTTCTAAAACTTCATACTCAGACTTTAATGCTTTTAAATCATCTTCGATATAGGCGAAATCTGTTACGTTGCCGGGCGTAGTTGTTAGCCATCCGTCCGAGTGCCATGCCTTGTATCGAGTATTTCCACCCTCTAATACTCGATCTTCTGGCAAGTAGTGATGAAAGAAAGCAGCCCACTTGCTGCCGTTTTCTGGGGGGAACAAAACGCACATATCCGCGATATCTATTTTTGATGCGAGATCGATGGCGACATAACATTTGCGCCCTTTGAAATCTGCAATATCCAGTTTTTTTTTACGGCACGATTGAAAGGCTAACATATTCATCCATGCGGCTTTAGCGCCTACCCATAGATTTAGATGTTTAGTTTTGTACGCTACCTGCTTGGTTGCTGATCGCTTGGCCTGATTCAATTGTCCTTTTAAAAAGTCAGCGTCAACGCTCACTCCATAATTAGGATTGGCTTTTATCTGTGCTTCTACCGTATCCCACTCGTCACCCTCATCAAGTGTGTAAATTATCCCGAACACCGTATCGTCTTGTACGCTGCCTTTTAATATTCTAATCACGTCATCACGCACCGCATAACACGGACCGCCTGTATCGCTTCCGGCTGTCGTGATGTAAATCATTAAAGGATTTTCTCTCGCACCCATACCAGTAGTAAAGGTGTCAACTTGATCTGATGTTTTATGCTCGTGGAATTCGTCAGCGATACCTAATGACGGGCTTGATCCATCACCCGGGTTACCAATAACAGGCTCAAACTTAGACCCGTTATTCAATACGGTTAGTGACTTGGCGTTAATCGACACCCCAAACGCCTCGCACAAATCAGGCTCACGTTTACAGATTGCTTTAGCGGGGGTGAATACCTCCATTGCCTGCTTTTCTGATGTAGCGCCACAATATATTTCAGCGCCAAACTCTCGCTCGATAGTCAAAGCACCCAGCGCCAAGCCTGACAGCATGTATGTTTTCCCGTTCTTCCGTGGCACTTCAATATAAACTTCACGGAATCGACGCTTACCAGATTCAACAAAGTACCATCCGTATATATTAACAATGCAGAATATCTGCCAAGGAGATAATATAAATAATTCTTTTTTAGCGGCCCACTTACCTTTAACGTGCGGCAGCTTCTCTAAAAACTCGCACCATTCCTGAGCCTTATCAACATCTAAAAATATATCGTCGCGGTCAAGATCATCAACAAATCGCTGGCAAGCCTTAACCGCTAAACTTCCGGCTGGCGTACTGCCATCAATAACCGCTTCAGCATATTCTAATGCGCGTTGTGAGAAGTTAGTTTGCAAACTTGTTTTCTGATGGCTTTGAAACTGACAGCTTAACCCTATCAGAAGGAGCCAGCCCTAGCCGCCCCATCTCCAAAGATAAACGATTGAGTTTTGCAGTCGTGAAACCTTCGTAATCTTCTCGAAATTGCGTAAGCAGTACCGCGAGAATCTCGACCGCCAAAGTATCAGACCCTGTAAGAACGCCAGCAGGGACAAGTGATTTTATTTCTAGCCAGTGTCTTTTTTGCATCTCGTCAAGGTGATCCGGCGGCGAATCTGGAAACGAACCATTACCGTCAGGCTCGTTTTTATTTTCTCTGTTAGGGTTTTTCTTATACGCCCCTGACAGCTCCAAAACCTTAGCGGGCTTCCTCTGCTTTCCCATAACTGAAACCTAATAACTGATTGATATTGTCTATTACTATACACCTATTGATTAAAATCTTCATTTGTGGGTGTAAAAAAAGTGGGGTATGGTCGGTACTACGCCTACAGACTGTAGAGATTTTACCCCCCCCCTACCCCTATATTTCTATTCGAATTGATTGATCTTACTAAGTGATAATGATTGCTCTTGCCTTGTCTTAACCGCATGGCAAGGCTTACATATAACCTCAAGGTTGCTGTGTTCGTCTGTGCCGCCGTTCTTCTTGCTGATTATATGATCTACTATGTTAGCTGCTGTGGTTCTACCTGCTCTATCACAAGTCTGGCATAGATAGTTATCACGCCTTAGTATGATGGGTCTTATCTTATCCCATGCGTTACCGTAGCCGCGCTGATGCCTGTTGCCTCTTATCTTATCACTTGTCCATTTGTGTGTGGTCTTATGCTGTTGCTTGTGGTCGTCACAGTACCGCCCTTGTGTTGTCTTAGGGCATCCGTTGTGATTGCAGGGCTTAGGGGCTGATGTTGGCATCTTCTTCGACTATCTCTATCAGCTTATATCGCTTTATCTCTGTTGTTAGCGACTCATCAACTATTATGTGTTTGTGCTGCTTATCTAGCACGTAAGCTTTAATAGTGAATGCAACCAACTCATTAACTCGAGCATGTATATCTATACTTATTGCTTCATCAGGCAGATTAGGTATGAGTGCTTTTAGTTGCTCATAGAATTGATTGCTTGTTATCGTCATTCATGGCTTCCTTATAGGCGGCAATCCTTTGCCTATTTGTCGGGTAATACTCCGGTAAAACAAGGCTTAGATCACCCCCTCTGTGGTGCTTTGCGTGAATTCGAACTCTTGCTCTATCTGTAAATCATCATCGGTAAATACTTTATTCATATACGCAGAAAAGAACGCATTGTTAGTGCGCTCTGATTCTAGCGAGCTATTATCACGCTCTCGCTTTGCTTTGATGAAGTCCAGTATTTTTGCCATGACATAGCCATTAGTCTGCAATTACCTTTAGTATAAATTTACCGTTTAACGTCTGGGCTGGTGTTGAGTTTGTAGATACCGTAATCAGTATTTCATAAGTCGTATCTGCCACGCCACCAGATATAGAACATTGAACGGCCTCGCCAATAGGTGTGCTAATTCCGTCTATATCTAACACAGTCGTATTTACAGCTTTACTGCTTATCGTTAGGTCAGTTGTTGTTATCTCTACAATGGTGGGCGTTCCGGTTAATAATTCACCAGAATCTACAACATCATCAAACGCATAAGCAATATTCCGTATATCACCTACCGTCTTTGTGTGTATCTGTGGCGCTTTATGAATCATTCTTTCTTGGCCCTATAATGTAGTCGATTGCTATCATGTCTGTAGTGTAGTTTATTCTTATCATGTCGGTAGTGCAATTTATTGGCTCTATGCCGATATTCGAGTCCTTCACTATCTGGCACAACCACGACAGGAGCAGATCCGCTTGTCCATTGATGTAATACAAATAAGGTAAACATTAGCCTGCCGGATTCATATCTGAAATAGGGTCGCCTGCTGTCGTGGTAATAGCCGCCGTCCAGCTTGCTGTTGTGTCGTTTTCTTTATAAACAGTCATTGTACCGCCTGCGATTGTCACCTTATTACGGCTTGATCTTAATGACTGCCTAACCGTTCTAACAGTTGTACTGCCTGAGTCAGTACCTGTTGACATATCACGATCTAGCATAGCGTCTGCGATAGCATTTCTCTCGCTTGCGCTTAATGTTACTGTTGCTGTGGCCGTGTTGATCGCGTCGATAATCAAATCTAAACGCCCGCCATTTGTCCAATCACCCTGTAGATCGTTGGTATCAATTAATATAGCCGCTGTATCAGCTTTAATCGCTGCAATGTCTGTTGATATGTCCGCACCTGATGGTGTACCTAGCTTCGGCTGCATGTCGGCTGTATCTGCGAGAATCAGGGCTATACTCGAATTATCTGGTGCTGTCGTATTTGCACCGTCAGTTCCGCGCATATCAGTATTGTTTGTGCAGACATCCACCAGATCAACATTAGCCACAGCTCCGGCACTGGTTGTTATTGCGCCACTGCTTACTATATCGGTTGCTAATGGGAGTGCTGCAATATCATCAGCCTTAACCGTATCGTCATT
>Ga0316204_10006746_pt1 | contig 17383 bp, 11 predicted proteins | sample 6monrhotite_MG_2_FD_205661 | JGI IMG/M metagenome (GOLD analysis project Ga0316204, IMG submission 205661) | Microbial mat bacterial communities from mineral coupon in-situ incubated in ocean water Damariscotta River, Maine, United States -... | ecosystem: Environmental > Aquatic > Marine >... | reverse complement strand
CGCCGGAGTCGCCGGAGTCGCCGGAGTCGCCCTCACCGCCGAGTCCATCGTCGCCCGTGGAGGGGCCGTTGATCTCGGTCAGGTAGGAGAGCGGGACGCTCTCGCCGTCGATGTTCAGGAACGCCACGGCGTCCTCGATGCGGACGGACCCGACGTCGCCGGACGTCAGCTCACCGGTCTGAGGGTGGTAGTAGTCGACGTTCTGCCCGATCAGGCTGCTCGCGGCGCTGAGCTGGTTGATCAGCGCGTTGCTCTCCTCGACGGCAGCCATCTGGTCCATCGAGGAGTTGAGGTTCTCCATCTGCTCGAGGGAGGAGAACTGCGCGAGCTGCGCGATGAAGTCCTCGTTCGACTGAGGGTTCATCGGGTCCTGGTTCTGCATCTGGCTCACGAGGAGCTGCATGAACGCGTCCTTGTCGAGGTCCTGGCTCGCGGTGCCCGAGCTGTTGCCGATGCCGGACGAGCCGCTGGTGATTCCTGCGATATCCATGGGTCGTGTCTGATTAGGCGTAGGTGTCGACGCCGACGTCCTGCGTGGCGCTGGGGTTCGTGATCTGGGGGCCGAGCTGCTCCTCGACGAGCTGCTGGAGCTCGTGGGAGACGTCCTGGCCTTGGGTCCACGCTTCGCCGTCGGGCGACGCGTGCTGATCGAGGACGAACTCGAAGCTCATCTCCTCGAAGCCCTGGTCGGCGAAGGCCGCTTCGAGCTCGGGAAGGTGGCGTTCGAGGACGGCGAGGGCTTCCTCGCTCTCGGCGCGGACGGAGGCGAGCACGCCGCCCTGGTCCACGCTGACCCGGATGCTCAGACGGCCGAGCTCTGCCGGGTGCAATTGAACGGTCGCGGAGCGCAGGCCCGGGTGCAGGTGCATGCGCAGCTGTTGCAAGACCTGCGAGGCGCGCTGGGCCTCCTGGGCCTCGGAGGCCTCCGTCGGCTGGGCCGGGGCGGTCGTCGGCTTCGTGGCGGCGCGAGGCGCCGGCGCCTCGGAGCGCGGGAGCCCCGCGGGCTGAGCCGCAGCCGGCGATGCGGGCCGGGCACCTGCGGTGGGCGTGGTGGCCGCAGCCCCCTCGAGTCCGGCGACGCCGCTGCGGAGACCGAGAGCCCCCTGTGCGGCGAGGGGCGCCGTCGTCACCGGAGCAGCGGGCACGTGGTTCGGCGCGGTGGCTTCTTGTTCGGGGAGGGATCGGGCGGCGCTCTCGGGGGCGCGGCCCGCCGGCTCCGTTGTGCGCGCGGCGAGGTGGGCGCCGAAGCTGCCCTCCCCCGCGTCCGGCGTCGCGGCCTCACCGGTACCGGAGGAGCCGGCACTCCGGCCACGGCGAGCCTGGGCCTCGGCCCGGCCTTCGGCCTCGAGGCGGCGTCGACTGGGGGTACCGTCGGACTGGCGCTCGGCGCGCAGTTCCTCCGGCCGGTCGCCGCGGGATCCGCGTCGACCTCCGTTCTGTTCGATCTTCCTCGCGCGACGCCTGCCCCCGGCCTCGACCGCTCGGTCGAGGCGCTCGACCGGCCCGCGGGTCTCGGTCTGGCGCTCAGCGTGACGCTTTAGGGAGAGAAGGGGCGACCGCTCCGTGCCGAACGGCCGCCCACTGCTTTCCAAGGAAGGGAGACTGGCTGAGTTTCCCATGCCCCACGGGGAAGCAAGGGAGGTGCCAAGTGCTCCTGAATCCCGTAGGGCCCTATTGGAACAGCACTTACGCGTATTCAGGCCGCAGCGGGCCCGAACCAGCCCCTGGCCTTTCTTTCCGCTCCGGACGAAAGAAAGACCCTCCGAAGGCCATTCCTGCCGGTTCCGTGGCGCGCATGTTTGCCCCAAGGAACCCTCAAACGCCCCCATCCGGGCCGCTTACTCCCCGGGTACTACCTTGTAAGACCAGCATCATCGACTCCCACGAATGTGCTGAACCGGGGTAAGCTCTCGTTGTCCGGACAGGCTCGGCGGCGGCGATGGCCTCCCCGCTGCCAGTCTCGCGGCCTAGGCCGCGGCTCTTCGATCCCTTTTCGATCCCGAAGCGACGCCCGTGCGTCCACGCCTCCCCCCCCCGACTCGCGTCGGCAGATCTAGAACATCATGCAGAGACCGTTCTTCTCCTCCCTCCTCGTCGTCGGCCTGACAGCCGTCGGCGCGCAGGCACAGCACGCCAAGGTGAGCGCCATCGCCGTGGACTCCGCTGACCAGACCCACGTCTGGGCTGCCAACCGTGACAACAACACGGTCTCCCTCGTCGACGTGGACGGTGGCACCGTCCTCGCCGAGATCCCGGTGGGCGAGAAGCCCCGCTCGGTCTCGCTGTCTGCCGATGGAGCCCTGCTGTTCGTCGCCAACCAGCGCGGAAACATCCCGATCACCGCGAACGCGGTCACCGGCTTCCCGCCGAACGCGGACGCCGGCACCGTCACCGTGATCGACACGGCCAGCCGCTCGGTCCTCACGACCATCGGCAACGTCGGCGTCGAGCCCTACGGCGTCGCGGTCGCCCCGAACGGCAAGTACTTCGCCGTGACCACCTTCCGCTCGAGCAACGTGCGCCTCTATGACGCCCTGACGCTCCAGCCGCTGGTCACCCACCAGTACCTCGCGAACCTGAACTTCATCCCGTCCCCGCTGACCATCGCGGACGCGGACGAGAACCGTGACGGCATCCCGGACCTCGGTGAGCCCCGCGGCTTCACGATCACCTCGGACAGCTCGAAGATCTACGTCACGCACAACCGCTCGCCGTACGTCTCGGTGCTCGACGTCGCGCTCGACGGACAAGGCCTCCCGACCGGCGTCAGCCTCGGCTCGAAGATCTCGATGAACGACTACGCGTTCGACGTGATCCTCAACCCGACCCCGGTCCAAACCGTGCTCAGCCAGGGCCTCCCGCGCTTCGCGGAGGACATCGCGGTGTCCCCGGACGGCACCCGCGCGCTGGTCCCGCACGTGCTCCACAACATCAACCACGACGTCAACCACAACTGGAACGGCGCGATCGACGGCGACTTCGCCAACCGCGTCTACCCGGCCCTGACCGTCCTGGACGCGGCGAACGCCAGCTACAACCAGCCCGGCGACAACTCGGGCCGCCTGCACCACGAGCTCACCGACTCGCTCGAGCCGGCCGGCTACAACTCGTTCGGCTTCGCCCACACGATGAACAGCACGGGCAACCCGCTGCTCATCGGCGGAACGAACACCCCCATGCCCGGCGGCTCGGTCGACCTTCAGGTCACCGGCATCCGCCCCGGCGACACGGTCTCGTTCCTCGTCGGCACCGGCGAGCGCAACGACGACATGGGCCCCGCCGGCTTCCGCTACGTGCGTGCTCGCAAGATCTACCCGAGCGCGAACGGCACGTTCTCGCTCAACCTGCCGAACACCGCGGCAATGAACGGTCTCGTCCTGATCGCGCAGGCGTTCATCGTCGACGGCCAGACCGGTGAGCAGGGCTTCTCGAACGCCGTTCGCGTCCGCCTCTCCAACGACGTCTACGGCGCCAACAAGATGGGCTACCGCGCGGGTCAGCCCTCGCGCGTCCTCTACAACGCCGCTGGCGACAAGGCCGTCATGCTGAACCGTGGCTCGGAGGACATCTTCCTCTACGACGTCAACGGCTCGAACCTGGAGCTCCTCAACGTCTACCCGGAGCGCATCGACTTCGAAGAGCGCGCCGCGCTCGACGAGACCTCCCCGATGGGTGACCTGCCGCTCGGCATGGTGATGGTCGAGGACGCCACGACCGACAACGACGACGCTCTCATCTACGTCATCAACGAAGTCACCCGTACCGTCAGCAGCCTGCGCGTCGACTTCACGACTGGCGCAATCGTCGAAGAGAACTCGATGGTCAAGACGATCACGGGCGTGGACAAGTTCACGACCGCGGTCCGCATCGGCCAGGAGATGTTCGAGGACGCCTCGCGCGCCCAGACGACCGGCAACTTCAACAACTCGTGCGCGAGCTGCCACTTCGAAGGCGGCGCGGACGGCAACGTCTGGCAACGCCCGGCGGGCCCCCGCTCGACGATGCCCGTCTACGGCGGCACGCTCGGCACCGGCCTCATCCTGTGGAAAGGCGTTCGCCTGCACATGGGCGAGACCGGCCCGATGTTCGGCGGCGAGAACGGCGGTCACGGTAACTTCACCGATCAGGAGCAAATGGGCCTGATCGAGTACCACGAAGTCATCCCGTTCCCGCTCAACCCGAACCGCAACGCGGACATGACCCTGACGCCGCAAGCGTCGCTGGGCCGCGACCTGTTCTTCGGTAAGAACGACACGGGCCTCAACCCGACGATGCGCACGGCCAACTGCTCGGAGTGCCACAACAACATCGAAGAGGACCCGCTCAGCACGCCGGGCCCGCGCTTCTTCACCGTCGACTTCGTCAACCCGCTGATCGGGCAGACGGAGGACTTCGAGACCCTCGACCCGGACTGCTTCTCGCTGCGCGAATCGGTCACGGCGATCAACAACCGGAACGTCAACACGGGCGTCAACGTCGACCTCGACAACGACGGCATCATCGATGTCGACCGGAACGGAGACGGCCGCGACGACCGCGAGACGTACCTCCCGATGAACGTCGACACGCGCGACGACTTCCGCCGCGACGATCCGAACAGCTACCTCTGCCCCTGCGACCCGGTGACGGATCAGAACTGCGATCCGAACAACCCGTTCCGCCTGTTCGGTCGTGAGGCCAGCCACTTCTCCATCCCGACGAAGATGGGTGTCTGGTCGACGGGCCCGTACTTCCACGACCACAACACGTTCTCGCTGCGTGGCCTCGTGGACCCGGAAGCCCAGATGATGGACTCGGTCTACGGCGACCCGGCTTACGGCATGGCCGCGGTGCCGCGCCCCAGCGTCCTCAAGATCTTCAACGAGGCGCACGACGTCCGTGGCCACGAGACGGCCCCGTCGCAGCCGGGCGACTCGAAGGTCCAGCAGACGCTGAGCAGCACCAACCCCGACGCCGACGTGGACGCCATCCTCGCGTACATCCAGTCGCTGTAGGGCCCAGCCCGAGTTCGCTCGGGCACCCAGCACAGGCGGCCCGGGAGCTTCTCGCTCCCGGGCCGCCTTCTTCGTGTCTACGCCGAAGGCGCGTGCTCAGCTCTTCTCGCGCACCTCGACGGTCCCGTCGTCGTCGCCGATGACCAGGACGTGAGCGAGGTCGATGAAGAGCCCACACTCGACGACGCCCGGGATCAGCAGGGTTACCGCCTCGAGCGCGCGAGGGTCGGCGATGCCCCCGGGGAAGCGGCAGTCGTAGATGTGATTCCCGTTGTCGGTGACGAACACCTCCCCGGAGCCGGCGCGGCGCAAGGTGGGCTCGCAGCCGTGGCGCACCAGGGCTGCCGCCACCGTGGCGCCGGCGAACGGCACGAACTCGATCGGCAGCAGGAAGCCGATACCCAGACGCTCGACGACCTTGTTGCGGCCGACGACGACGACCTCCTTGGTCGTGATCGATGCCACGACCTTCTCGCGCAGGAGCGCTCCGCCCCCGCCCTTGATCATCTGGAAGTCCGAGTCGATCTCATCTGCCCCATCGACGGTCAAGTCGATGCGCTCGACCTCGTCCAGGGTCGCGAGCGGGATGCCCATCTCGCGCGCCTTCGTCTCCGTGTCGACAGAGGTCGGAACACCGCGAACCTCGAGCGCCTCGTCGCGGATGCGCTCCGCGAGGCGCTGAAGCGTGAAGAAGACGGTCGAGCCCGTTCCGAGACCGAGGGTCATGCCGCTCTCGACGAGATCGGCGGCGTGGCGTCCGGAGACTTCCTTGGGGTTCGCGGGGACCATGGCGTGTGGTTGGGGGTCACAGGTCGTGCCCGAGCGGGGCCCCGGGCGGAGGTAGTCTACGGCCCACGTCCGGCCGGCTCTTCCTTCCGGAAGCGCCTCCAGGGCTGTGATCCAGGGCGCCGATCCCTTACACTGAGATCCGGTCTCAACGACTGCCATGACCCGACTCAGTGACCTCTCCGCCGGTGCCACCGCTTCCCTCGTCGAGGTCGGCGGCGAACGCTCGTTCCGGCGGCGCCTGATGGAGCTCGGCCTGCTGCCCGGCACTTCGCTGCGCCTCGTTCGCCGCGTGGACGTGGGCGACCTCCTCGAGCTCGAGGTTCGCGGCTGCCACCTCAGCCTGCGTCGCTCCGATGCGCGTCTGGTGTTGGTGGACGGCGAGCGCTCCTCCTGAAGGCCCCCTCGCTGTGAGCGCCACCGTCCTGGCGGGACATCCCCGCGTCGCCCTCGCCGGCAACCCGAACGCCGGGAAGACGTCGATCTTCAACCGCCTCACCGGCAGCTCGCAGAAGGTCGGCAACTATCCGGGCGTCACGGTCGAGCGGCACTCCGGAACGCTGAAGCTCCCCGGCGGCGGGCGCTGTGAGGTGTTCGACATCCCGGGCACGTACAGCCTCTCGGCCCGCAGCGCCGAGGAGCAGATCGCCTGCCAGGCCATCCTAGGACTCCCGCCCTACGAGGCTCCCGAACTCGTCGTCGTCGTGATCGACGCGACGCAGCTGCTCCGCAACCTCTACCTGACGCTGCAGATCCTCGAGGCCGGCGCGCGGGTGGTCATCGCACTGAACATGGTCGACCTCGTCGCCTCGGGCGGCGCACGGATCGACCACGAGCGTCTCGCGCAGGAACTCGGGGTTCCCGTCGTGCCGGTCTCCGGCTTGCGCGGCGAGGGCATCAGCGAACTCGCGAGCGCGATCGAAGCCTCCCTCGCCGGCGCAGTGCCCGCCTCCGCTCCGGTGCGCTGGGTCGCGACCGACGAGCTCGAGGCCGACATCGCCGCGGTGCGCGATGGACTCCCCACGTCGTGGGGCGACACGGACGGTTCGCGCGGTCGAGCGCTCGCGCTGTGGTCGCTGCTCTCCATCGACCCGGACGACGAGCTGCTCGCGATCCCGGATGCGCTACGTGAGCTGGTCGGCGAACGTCGCGACCTCGCGACCTCTGCCGGGCGAGAGATCGAAGCCGAGGTCATCCAGGCCCGCTACGACTGGATCGACGCCCACGGGGCGCCGCTCCTCAGCCTGCCGACCGAAGCCCGCCGCACACTCACCGATCGCCTCGACGCGGTGCTGCTCCACCCGCTCGTCGGCTTCGCGCTCTTCCTGTTCGTGATGGGACTCGTGTTCCAGTCGCTGTTCAGCTGGGCCGACCCCATGATCGGCGGGATCGAGGCGCTCTTCGGGCTCGTCGGCGAGCAGGCTGCTGCGACGCTCCCGGAGGGCATCTTCCGCGACTTCGTGACCGAGGGTCTGATCGCAGGCGTCGGCGGCGTCGTCGTCTTCTTGCCGCAGATCCTGCTCCTGTTCCTCTTCATCGGGTTGATGGAGGACAGCGGCTACATGGCGCGCGTCGCGTTCCTGATGGACCGCGTGATGCGCGCGCTCGGGCTGCACGGTCGGGCCTTCGTCCCGATGCTCTCGGGCTACGCGTGCGCCATCCCCGCCATCATGGCGACGCGCACGATGGAGCGCCGACGTGACCGCATGATCACGATGATGGTCGTGCCGTTCATGAGCTGCTCGGCGCGGCTGCCCGTCTACACGCTCATCATCGCCGCGCTGTTCGACCCCAACGCCACGGTGCTGGGGTTCGTCCCCGTGCCGTCGCTGTTGATGATCGCGATGTACCTGTTCAGCACGGCCGTCGCGCTGATCGCGGCCGGCGTGCTGGGGCGCACGCTGTTCAAGGGGCCGAGCGTGCCGCTGATCCTCGAGCTCCCGCCGTACCGCGTGCCGCAGCTCGGCAGCGTGATACGCATGATGTGGAGCCGCGGCTCGCTGTTCCTGCGCGAGGCCGGTGGGGTCATTCTCGTCTGCACGATCGCGCTCTGGATGCTGCTGTCCTTCCCGAACAGCGAGCAGATCAGCGCCGACTTCGAAGCGCGTCGCGCAACGGCCGAAGCCGAGCTCACCGGTTCGGAGCTCGACGCGCAGCTCTCGACTCTCGCCGCGGCGGAGTCCGGCGCGCAGCTGCAGCACAGCTACGGCGCGCGCCTCGGCCACGCGATCGAGCCGGTCATCGAGCCCCTCGGCTACGACTGGAAGATGGGCGTCGGCCTGATCGGCGCCTTCGCGGCGCGCGAGGTGTTCGTCAGCACGATGGGCGTCGTCTACGGCGTCGGCGGCGATGTCGACGAGGAGTCGTCGAGCCTGCGGGACAAGCTGCGCGACGAGCGCTACCCCGACGGCCGTCGCGTCTACACGCCGCTCGTCGGCCTCTCGCTGATGGTCTTCTTCGCGCTCGCTTGCCAGTGCATGAGCACCCTCGCGGCGGTGTACCGCGAGACGAAGAGCTGGGGCTGGACCGTCTTCCTGTTCGCCTACATGACGGGCCTGGCGTGGATCGCCAGCTTCGCCGTCTACCAGGGCGGGCGGATGCTAGGCTTCGAGTAACGCCGACCGGCTCCGCGGGTAGGGACGGTGAACGCGGCCGGAGAGCCGCGGGAGGCTCTCTTGGTTCGCCACTTCTTCGTCGTGACCGGGGTCGGGCTCGCGCTCGTGGCCCTGGTGTTCCTGTTCCCGACGCTCCGGCTCGGAGCGGAGGCGGTCGACGCGCTCCTCGGTTCCGGGGAGGGCGACGCCCGCGGCGCGGCGGTGCCCGTCGACGAGCTCGCGAACGACCCCGAGGTGCGGCGCGCGCTCCCCGGAGCCCGCAGCTACTCCGCGCGCTCGACGCTCGGCTTCCCGCTGCGCGTCGTCGAGCTGCGCAGCGGCGGCGGCCCATGGGTCGAGCTCCAGGCCGACGACTACGGCCGCTGGGACCTGCACACCGACTCGCAGCTCGAGGTGCGCGCCCCGGGACACTCGCCCGGCCGCGCCAACCCGGGGTCGCGCAACTTCGTCCTCGAGCCGCAGTTCGCGTTGGTCCTGCGAACGCCACCCGGCGTTGCGGAGCAGCTCGTGCTGCGAGAGCGCTACGGAAGCACCTTGGGCGCGGACTCCTCCCAGCTCCTCTTCGGCGCGTCGAGCTGCGGCGAGTCCTTCGCGATCACGGCGACGACCGACGAACGAACGTGGGGCGAGCCCTTCGAGATCGAGTACGACCTCGAGACGCCGTACCCCGTCTCGATCCAGCTCGCGCTCACGGTGACGCGCGAAGAGCTCCACGAGCTCGACCTCGAGGACCTCGTCCCGTCGGAGTCGCTCCGCGACCTGGAGGTCGTTGCGCAGTGCGCCCACCTGGACGAGGTCACCCACGTCACGCTCGCCAGCGAGACGCCCCAGCCCGTGCAGGTCCTGCGACAGCCCTGGGGACAGGCCCGCGTCCATCGCGGCGTCTGGCGCAACGAGCTCGAGGGTCGCACCGGGGTCCCGCTCGTGACGCCCTCCACTCGCGATGCCGTTCACGTGCACGCGCGCTGCCGACGCGGCTGCCACGGCAGCCTGCAGGTGCTCGGCGGGAGCGAGGACCGAGCCGTCGAGCTGCAGCTCGCGCCCGGACACCTCGTGCGCGGACGGTTCGAGGCGCTGGCCCCCGAGCTGCTGCCCGCGGGATCGGCGAGCGTCCACTGCCGCTTCACCCACGACGCGTTCGTCCATGACCCGGTCTGGGACTCCGACTGGAGCTCGACGTGCGAGGTCACGATCGGCGAAGACGGCAGCTTCGAGCTGCCGCTCCCCGGGCGCGGCTTCGGACCGCGCTTCGGCCCGCGCGAGCTGCCTCCCCAGGCGCTGCTGCGCATCTCCGTGCCCGGCTACCACGACGAGGTCCTGTGGCTGGACCTGGAACAGGAGCGCGGGGACTCGCTGCACGTGATCCGGCTCCGGGAGCGCGAGCCCCAGTTCCTGCTCGCGGCGAGCCACGGGCTCGAGCCCGCGCTGCTCGAGTTCGAGACGCTGCGCGCCCGGGACCTGGAGCTTAAAGTCCTCGCCAGCGCGCCGCTCTCCGACGGTCGGCTGCTCGTGTTCTGCTTGCCGACTCGATCCTTCGTCTCGCACGCGATCCGCAAGCGGTACGACGCCGTCGACGCCTTCGTCGTACGGCACGGGGGTCGGCCGGTCGCCTTCCGGCGCGGCACCAGCGGGGCGTTCGTGCGCGCGCCCACGCACACGACGACGCTCCGCATGGCCTGTCACGCGTTCGCCCCGCCCCCGGACTCGACCGTCCTGCTCGGGTGGACCTGGAACGGGCTGTCCGCCGTCGCCTACGCCTTCGGGCGCCGGCGCGTCGGCACCGAGTGGGAGCTCGAGCTGACGCTGCCCGACGGGACCGCGGAGCTCTGGTGGAGCACCGGACTCGAGCCGGCGCGCGAACCGAACGTGTTCGGCGGCGCGGCGCGCTACTTCCGCAAGCTCGACGCGCTCGCGATCCGCTGAGCCAGAACGCGACGCGCGGCGCCCCCTTGGAGACGCCCGCGCGTCGTCAACGGATCGCGCTGCGCGCGCCGGCGCGTTCAGTGCGCCGAGTACTTCGCGAGCGACTCATCGAGCCACTCGGCGAACACTTCGGCGTCTGTCTCCGGCCCCGCGTGAATCGCGAGGATGCGCTCGTTCTTCGGGTCGATGAGCGCGTAGGACGGGGTGGCGAGGGTCTGGATCATCTCGTCCTGCCACGCGCGGATCTCGTCCTGGTCGGCTCCGTCGTTGTGAATGCGAGCCTCGACGAGGCCCTTCATGAGTCCGGCGACCGCCGGGGCAGGGAACACTTTGAGCTCCATCTGCCGGCAGGCGGGTCACATGTACCCGGTGAAGTTGATCAGCACCGGCTTGGACTGCGCGACCGCCGAGGTCTTCGCCGCCTCGAGATCGTCGAGGATGATCTCGTGTGAGCTCGTCCTTCGGCTGCCGCCATCGTCGTTCGAAGCGTGCCCGCCACCCTCGACCGACGACGAGTACGGCGGGATGATCGCCGTCATGATCCCGTCCATCTCGTTGCCCTTGTAGCCGTGCCAGCAGTAGGCGCCGAAGAGCAGGAAGGCAGTCGCGGCCAGCATGCGACCCGATGTCGTCTCGCCGTTGTGACCCTTCACCTTGATCCAGCCGAGCAGGTAGACGCCGGCGATGATGAAGATCAGCGCCCAAAGGAGCAGGAACAGCTCGCGCGAGAGCACGCCCCAGTTCCAGACGAGGTCGACGTTCGAGAAGAACTTGAGCGCGGCCGCCAGCTCGATGAAGCCGAGGCTGACCTTGAGCGTGTCCATCCACTCGCCGCTCGACGGCAATGATTGGATCTTGCCCGGCACCAGCGAGAGGATCATGAACGGGATCGCCATGGTCAGGCCGAAGGTGCCCATGCCGATCACGATGCGAGAGATCGATCCGCTCTCGCCCGCGGCGAACGACAGCAGGCTGCCGACGAACGGCGCCGTGCACGTGAACGACGTGAGGACGAGCGTCATGCCCATCAGGAAGACGCCGACGAGGCCGCCGGTCATCGACGCCTTGCCTGCGAGGCCCATCATCGACTGCGGCGGATTGAGCGTGATCGCGCCGAAGAGCGCGGCGGCGAACAGCACGAACATCGAGCCCAGCACGAGGTTCGTCACCGGGTGCGTCGCGAAGGCCATGATCAGCGGGCCAACCACGACGCCGATCGTGATGAAGATCAGCACGATCCCGGCGCCGTACATGAGCGATAGCGGCAACACGTTGCCGTCCCGCGCCTCGGCCTGCTTCGTGAAGAAGGAGATCGTGATCGGGATCATCGGGTAGGTGCACGGCATCAGGAGCGCGAAGATGCCGCCGCCGATCGCGGCGAGGATCAACGCCAGGAGGCCCTCGTCCTTCTTCTTGCGCGTGCCGTCGTCTGCGGGCGTACCGTCCGAGTCACCGCCAGCCGCGCCCTGCGGCGGCGCGCTCGCCCACACGGCCTCGGGCCCCGGAACGATCGCGGCCAGCGTCTCCATGTACGCGTAGCAAGTGCCGCTGTCCTCGCAGGTCTGGCCGTCGAGCTTCGCGGCGACGTTCTCCGGGCTCGCGCCCTCCGCGAGGGTCCCGGTCGCGTAGAGCGTGATCGAGCCCTCGTGGCCGAGGATGTAGGTCATCCCCCCGTCGATGTAGTCCTCCTGCGGGAGCTCGTGCGGCTCGGGCCAGCGCAGGTCGTCGAAGGTGATGCCCTCGCCCATCAGCGTGACGACGAGCGGCTTGCCGATGGCGTTCTTGCCCCCGAGCTCCTCGTGGTAGAGGTGGAACTCGTCATCGATCTCGATCACGAGCGCGACCTCGAGCGCCTCGCCTTCGGCGCGCGCGTAGAGCGTTCCGTGGGCGCGGTTGTCGTCGTCCGAGGACCCGCCCCCGAAGCCGGAGCCGAAGTCGCCGGGAGCCTCGAAGCCCCCACCTTGGCCGGGGTCAGGGTCGAATGCGTCGGCGCTCGGCGCCAGCGACGCGGGGAAGCTCGCGAAGAGGGCCTCCGGCCCGTCTCCATCCGGCGCGAGCGTCTCCTTGTAGGGGAAGCAGGCGCCGTTGTCCAAGCAGGTCAGCCCGTCCAGCTTCACCTCCAGGTCCTCCGCCTCGACGCCCTCCTCGAGCGTCGCGTGCCCGTAGAGCACGAGCCGCTCCTCGTGGCCGAGGATGTAGGTCTCGCCGCCGTTGACGAAGTCCTCCTGGATGTACTCGTGGGGCTTGGGCCAGACCAGCTCGGCGAACTCGAAGCCGTCCCCCATGAGCTCCACCGTCAGGGGCTTGCCGGTGGCGTTCTCACCGCCGAGCTCCTTGTGGTAGAGGTGGAAGTCGGGCTCGATCTCGATGTCGATCGCGAAGCGCAGGTCCGTCCCGTCTTGGCGGGTGAAGAGCTGTCCACGGGCCTTCGCCTGGGCCGCGGCGGAAGGCGCGACCAGGCCCAGGGCCGTCAGAAGGAGGATCAGAAGGCGAATCATGCGGGAGACCATAGCAATGCCGGGGGGTTCTGCGGCGCTCGCCCCGGGGCTCGGGGGCCGGAAACGGCCCGCTCAGGGGCTCGGAGCCCGCCCCGACCCGATCGACCGTCCATGGGACGCCGCCGGGCCGCGAAGCAGGCCCCTTATCGTGCCGCCCTTCTCCGCTGTGACCGGCGCTCAGCCGGGAAGCGCGAGGGCGACAACGCTCCCTCGGCTTTCCGGGCTCCGGTACGCTGCGTTGGCGGCGCTACGGTTCGAGTTGCGTCGCGTCGAAGAGACCGGGAGACCCCGGAGGAAATCATGAAGCTCAAGTGGATCGCAGCCGCCCTGACCGCCGCCCTGTGCGGCACGCTGGCCGTCGCCGCAGCGCAGGACCAAGATGCCGACGAGCCGACGCCCGCCGAGCTTCGGCAGGCGCAGGTCGAGCGGATCAAGCAGCGCCAGGAGGAGCTCGAGCAGGCGATGCGCCGGGGCGCGGTGCAGAAGCTGCGGCGCCTGCAGGGCGCCTGGCAACTGGTCGAGTACCGCTCGGCGACGCTGGTGGACGCGGGTCGCCAGGACGCCTGCTACCTCACGGTGGCCCAGGAGTTCCTGACCATCGAGGTGCACATGGGCTACTTCGACGAGCAGGGACGGGAGGAGGGCAGCTACATGCAGACCGGCACCTACCGTCTGAACTTCGACAAGTTCGGGAAGCTGCTCGCGACCTGCCTGATCGGCTCGATCGACGACGGCACCGGGCTGACGAAGCCGCAGCAACCGGGGCAGGTCTCTGTCTACGAGGTGAGTTTCGTGGATGAGTCGCTGATCCTGTACGGCGAGGACACGTCCCGCTTCACGTTCGAGCGCGTCGCGACCGGTCCGCTGACGAAGCTCCTCTACGAAGAGACGGACTGGCTCCCCGGCCGCACGCCCCCTGCGACCGAGGACGACGCTGTTGAGGACGGAGTGCCCGTCGAGGCCTCTGCGCCATCGGAAGCCGGCGGCAAGACCCCGGTCGACGACGAGTAACTGGCAGACGTAGGATCCGCGCATGAAGATCGCCCGCCTCGTCGCCGCCGTGCTGCTCGCGCTCCCGCTGATCCTGTTCGGCACGAACTACTTCCTCGAGTTCTTCGCTGTCGAACAGCCGGCCACTGCCGGCGGACTGGAGCTCCTGGAGGCGCTGCGCGAGGGTGGACTGATGGGCCCGATCGCGCTGAGCCACGTGGTGATCGGCTTGATGTTGATCGTCCAACCGGTGCGCTTCGTCGGCGCGTTGCTCCAGCTCCCGATGTCCCTCGGCATCCTCGCCTTCCACGTCACCATGATGCCGGAGGGCAACGGCTTCGCAGCCGTGATGCTCGCCCTCAACCTCGTGGTGCTTGCGGATCCGAAGCGCCTGCGCGCGTTGTTCACGACCAGCTGAGCTCGCCAGCCCATCCAACCCGGCGCCCCGTGGTGCTGGACGAAAGAAGCCCGGAGCTCGCGCTCCGGGCTTCTTCACTTCGGACTCGAGGTGTGCGTCTCGAGCGCCGGTGCGGCAGGCCTCAGCTCAGCACTGGCTGAAGCCGCAGGAGTAGCACTTCACGCAGCCCTCCTCGAACGCGAGGCCTCCGCTGCACGAAGGGCACTTCAGCTTGTACTGCGACACGTTGCGGGGCCCGGCAGACTTCGCCACGTGCTGCTGCACCTCCTTCGGGATCGGCATGTCGGTCTTGGTCTCACCGAGCAGGAGCGAGTGCAGTCCCTTCTGGCTCTTCGCCTCCATGTACCGGCGCAGCGCGCGAGCGAGGCCGTCCGCGAGGGACATGATGCGCCCGTCCTTCGTCGGCACGGTCATGCTCGAACCGATGCCGTCGAGCTGCTTGACCGCCATCTCGAGGCTTCCGTTGGAGCGCAGCCACAGGCTGAGTATGCGGCAGATCGCCTCGAGGTCGGAGTTGGCCACGTCGCCGCCCTTGCCGAGCTGCGCGAACACTTCGCGCTCGCGGCCCGAGATCGGGTCGACGGAGACCTTCACGTGCATGTTGCCGAACGGCGTCATCTGCCGAATGCGCAAGCAGCTCATGATCTCCGGCAGACGGATCGGAGAGAGCTCCGGACCACCGTTCTCGGTCTCGCGCAGGAGCAGCTCGGCCGCGGCGGCTTCCGCAGCCGTCTCCTCGCTCTTCTTGCCCGAGTTCTTCAGGGTCATCGGCTGCACGTCACGGCATCCGTCGCGGTAGACCGTGACGCCCTTGACACCCTCGTCGATGGCGAGTTCGTAGATCTGCTTCACTTCGTCGACGGTCGCGTCGGTCGGGAAGTTGATCGTCTTCGAGATCGACGCATCGCAGTGGCGCTGGAACGAGGCCTGCATGCGCATGTGCCAGTACGGCGAGATGTCGTGGGCCGTCACGAAGACGTTCTTGAAGGTCTCCGGCAGTCCATCGACGTACTGGATCGTCCCGTCGGTGATCGCCTGGTCGACGAGCTCGTCGTTGAACACGCCGGCCATCCGCGCGCTCTCCTCGAACACGTAGTTGACCTCACGCATGATAGTCGGAACTCCCTGAGCGTCCTTCATGACCTGTCGGTCGAACGCCAGGCTGAACATCGGCTCGATGCCACCGGAGCAGTTCGCGATGATCGAGATCGTTCCGGTCGGCGCGACGGTCGTCGTGTAGGAGTTGCGCAGCTTGCGGCCGCGCTCCTGCCACTCGGAACCTTCCCACGCCGGGAAGACGCCACGCTCGTCGGCGAGGATCTCGGAGGCCACGTGCGACTCGTCGTTGAGGACGCGCATGATCTCCTCGCCGAAGGCCAGGCCCTCCTCGCTGTTGTAGGCGATGCCCAGCTTGTACAGCGCGTCGGCGAAGCCCATCACACCGAGCCCGATACGCCGCGTCGTCTTCGACATGTTGTCGATCGCCTTCAGCGGGTAGCGGTTCACATCGATGACGTCGTCGAGGAAGCGCGTCGACGTGTGAATGATCGACTTGAAGTGATCCCAGTCGAACATCGCCTCACCGGCCTCCTCCTTGATGAGGACACCGAGGTTGATCGAACCGAGGTTGCACGAGTCGTAGGGGTGCAGCGGCTGCTCCCCGCACGGGTTCGTCGCCTCGATCTCGCCGACGTTCTTGATCGGGTTCGTGCGGTTGATCCGGTCGATGAAGATGACGCCCGGCTCGCCGCTCTCGTGAGCGTGGGTGATGATCAGGTCCCACAGCTCGCCGACGGTGTAGTTCTCGCCGGTCGGCTCACCGTCCGCGTTCAGCTTCGGCAGCGGTTGGGTGGCGCCCGTGCGCGGGTTCTTGACCTCGTGGATCGCCCCCGGGTCCGTGCGCACCTGGTCGGTGAACTTGTCCGTCACCGCGACGGACAGGTTGTAGTTCTGGAGCTTGCTGCGGTCGTCCTTGATCGTGACGAAGCTCATGATGTCCGGGTGGTCGACGCGCAGCATGCCCATGTTCGCGCCGCGGCGGAACGCGCCCTGCTGGATCGCGTCGGTCGCCTTGGAGAACACCTGCATGAAGGACATCGGTCCTTCGGTCGTGCCGCCGGAGGAACGGACGACGTCGCCCTGCGGACGCAGGCGCGAGAAGCTGAATCCGGTGCCGCCGCCGGCCTTCTGGATCAGCGCGGTGGCCTTGATGGCCTCGAAGATGCCGTCGATGGAGTCCTCGACCGGGATCACGAAGCACGCGGACAGCATGCCCATCTCGCGGCCGGCGTTCATGAGGCACGGGCTGTTCGGCATGAACTCCCGCTTGGCCATGAGCTCGTAGAACTCCTCGGCCACGCTCACCGCGCGCTCGGGGTGCTCCGGCGCGTGAATCAGCTCGGCCCGCGCGACGTGCGAAGCGACCCGCCAGAACAACTGGCGCGGGGTCTCCGTCAGCTTGCCGGTCTCGGGCTGCTTCTTGAGGTAGCGGCGCTCGAGCACGGTGATCGCGTTCGGCGTCAGATCGGGGTCGGCGAGGGCCTCCGGCGGATCGATCGACTCGAGCACGCGACCGTGCTCGCCTTCGATCCTCGGGGTGTTCTCGGCTCGGTCCGCTTGGCTGATCTCTGCAGTGGGGTTCACGTTCCGCTCCATGCTCAACTACGTGTACCTGAAATGGGTGTTCCTGGCTTCCGAGGGTGAGTCGCCTCCAACCCGGGGCCCTAAGCTTGCCCCAATTCGAGAGTTAGAGTCGTGCTCGGGACGTCTTCGAGCCCGTGCTCGCGTCCCCGCTCCCCCGTCGACCAGGGCGCAACGTACGAAACCCGGATGGCGCTCCCCAAGCGGTTTAAGCTCCCGTCTCTGAGAACCCACCCTAGCGCGCGCCAACGGGTCACTTAGGACGCCAGCCCTTCGGAGCGACTCAGTTCCCGCCGAACTTGGATCGAATCCCCTGGATTCGGGACGCGAAGGCGTGCCACTCCGCGAGGCCGAGCAGCCTGGCCACCGCGGCGTAGGCGAGAGCGCCGGCGAACATCGCGGCCAGCAGCGCAACCCAGCTCCCGGCGCGCTCGGTGAGCGCAGTCATCGTCCCGGCCGCCGCCGCGCCGCAGGCGAGACCAGCCACGGCCATGCGAAGGAGCGACCCGAAGAACCCCG
>Ga0316204_10006745_pt1 | contig 17385 bp, 17 predicted proteins | sample 6monrhotite_MG_2_FD_205661 | JGI IMG/M metagenome (GOLD analysis project Ga0316204, IMG submission 205661) | Microbial mat bacterial communities from mineral coupon in-situ incubated in ocean water Damariscotta River, Maine, United States -... | ecosystem: Environmental > Aquatic > Marine >... | reverse complement strand
CTTGCTACGTATCTATATGATCTTATTAAAAATTACTTTGCTCATTTTTCAGAAACTCAATATATCTCTTTAATGCGTTTTTTTCGGCCCGATTTATGTCTTTCGCGCAGATCAGAATCTATATACCGATCAGTAGTAGCCATACTGGCATGACCTGCGTCCTCGCGTACATGCTCACGAGGACGAAATTTAACATCTTCTTTCATCCGTTTATATGCTTCATCAAAACAAAGCTGCACGATTCGTCTAATGTGCCTTGTACTAGTAATGGAGCCTTTACCTAAGGTTTTAGATATAAGTGGAATTTGCTCACCATGTTGCGGTAATTGTGACAAACCTAAATATTTACGGTAACGTTTAAGTGCTTTAAGCATATCGTCACACACTGTTATAGAACGATTTTTATTACCTTTACCTGTTACATCAAACCACCAGTTTTTATCATGATCTTTTCTGAAGTCACTCATGATAGGTGTAGAACGCTCATCAGCAACCAGCTCTGATATGCGAAGATACATTGCAAACAAACAATTCATAATGAACAAAGTGCGCTCGTGCTCTTCAGGGTTCTCTATGGCCATTAATTCTGCTGTTTCCAATACGTAATCCCATTGAAGTGTGCTGATACGTCTTACTATGGGCTTTAACTGATCTTACGGATAAACTTACTCTTTTGTTTAATAAGAGCCACAGGATTTGATTCAACAAGATTTTCCTGTATCAGATATTCATAAAATGAAGATAACGCAGTAAATGTACCTTTAATAGCCGCTTGTGAAGGACAAAATTTATCTGGCTCCACTTTCTTATTTTTACTGTGTTCAGAGTTTGTAACTGATACCACAAAGGGTCGCCATTCATCGTTGGGTGCACGTGTGCCATTTATGTTTTTAAATCGTGCGACATTCTTTATGCCTATCCAGGCTTTTGGTGGATTAAAACAAAAACGAATAAAGCCTTCGATGTGTTCACGTTTTAGATTTAATAAGGAAGTTTTCTCAATGCGCCATGACCACTGAAGTAATCTTTCTGGCTCACGCCGATAACTATTAAAAGTTGCTGTGCTGCCATTGTAGCTATACAGAAATTTAAGAGCAAATTCCAGATCTGTATCAGCACCCGATATTTTGGTGTTTAAGTAAGGATCTGCAGAAAAAAGCTTCTGCTTAAATGGATCATCAATATAGCTGAGATTATCAAGAATAGCTGTAGGTGGTATTCGCTTCGGATTCATTATTCATTAAAAGCACAATTATTATGATCTTAATTATAGTCAAATAACCTTCAAAATCAAATATCCGATATTCTAAAATATCGGATATATATTGCCTTTTTAGAAATATAAGTAATTGATAATATGAAATCCTAAATTCCAGATGATTGAAATTTAAGTTGTTTCGTATTTTTAAAAAGGTTGGTCAGCCGCTCCTTTTGTGTACCTCTGTAAGTATTTTATCAACTAAAAGACCTATAATGTTCTATTGAATGATTCTTGCCAATGGTGAGCTTAACTGATTAATGCAACAGTCTATCATTAGGTTAAAATAATAAAATACAGTATTAATTATTATTAATAAATACCATATAAATTTGACGTCATTTTATTCACCCAAAGTAACCGGTGTCACAAATCCCGATGGCTTGATTGCAAGCACCGAACAGTCAAGCTGGTTAAGAATGCTTTCGGCCGTATTGCCCATAAATAAGCCTGAGATACCAGTACGGGCAACAGTCCCCATAATGACAAGGTCAGCTTTTATCTTTTCTGCGAACAATGGGATTTCTTTACGCGGATAACCTTTTAGAAGATACCTTTGAGGGTGAATATAATTCAGTGCATCTTGCCCTATATAACTGGTTAGTTCATGCATGAGCTTATCCAGACTAACCTCATATTGTCGTCTAATTGATTCAACGTATGCAGCAACTTTATCTTCAGGTGTATCAGTAAAAACTAAATTCATGAGGTCTTCCCCAACAGCATCCCACACATGCACAGCGTACAGATCAGCGGACTCTAATATCGACAATGAACCAGCCATTTGGAGAATCTGAACATTGAGTAAGTGTTTCGTAGCCAGCTCTTCGGGCGGGTAAAAATTATCAACGTCCACTGCTGCCAATATCTTCTGATACGACTTAGGTGAATTTGGTTTAACCAACCATACCGGACACGGACATTTTCGCAGCAAATGCATATCATCACTGCCGAATACCCGGTCCAATAATCCACCGCTTTCCGCCGTCTTGAATACCAGGTCATGTCTGTTACGGAGAACCTCATAAATAACTTCTAAAAATGATATACCGGTAAGCACTTTAGAGTTTATTTTGATCTTTTTGCTGAAGGACGAAACCATTTCTTCGAGTTTTTTATGATGCTCAGCTACTATCTTTATCTGGATATCCACAGGCGACATAGAGCGCTCGAACAACTTTGTGTTAGGTGGTATTTCATCGATTACCACGACGACAGTAAGACTAGCTTGATTGTTTATCGCCAATTTAGCTGCGTGCTCAAGTGCGGAAGTATCATTCCGGTCAGTATTAACAACACAAAGAATATTTTTGAACCGTTGCATATCATTGCCCTCCAATCGAGACAATCACCTTTCACATATTAAAATAAAAATAATTCTGTAGACACTACTTTATAACCTTTGCACGCCGCACAAAATACTTTTCTATCTCTACCAAAAACAATACCGATGAAGCGACGAGTATTATGTGCATCCATATATCGAAGCTGATGTCTGTTGTACCAAATAAAGACTGCATCGGCCCAAGGTAAGTAAAACCTAATTGTAAGAAGATAAGTACGGCAATTGCAATAAGCACATAACAATTGCCCGTTAATCCTGCCCAATTAAATATAGAGTCTTTAATATAACGAGAATTAAATAGGTAAAATATCTCAAATACTACCAGTGTATTCACTGCCACCGTGCAGTGCATGTTCAATGCTCATTCCGCGTTCCATTTCCCAGATAAATAGACCAAATGTTCCACTCATCAAAATAACGGAGACGAAAGCAACACGCCAAATTAAATGGGGCGTCAGCATCGGTTCTTGAGCATCGCGTGGTGGACGTTGCATGACATTCCTTTCGGGTGGTTCAAAAGCCAGTGATAATGCCAGGGTAACTGCCGTCACCATATTCACCCAGAGAATTTGCACGGGTGTTAGCGGTAGCTGATGAAAGCCAAATAAAATAGCTGCCAGAATAATTAGTGCCTCTCCGCCATTGGTTGGCAAAATAAAAAGAATCGCTTTTTTGAGATTGTCATATACTGTACGCCCTTCTTCTACAGCATGGGCAATAGATGCAAAATTATCATCGACCAGCACCATTTCAGCCGCCTCTTTGGCCGCTTCTGTTCCGCTACGACCCATAGCAGTACCGACATCGGCACGTTTCAATGCCGGGGCATCATTAACACCATCACCCGTCATGGCGACGATTAAACCCAGCTCCTGCATCAACCTGACTAAAAGTAATTTATGTTCAGGATTAACACGCGCATAGACATTTACATCTTGTACACGCTGACGTAACTCATTCTCACTCATTAAGTCGAGTTCCAGTCCAGTGAGCACATCATCAGCATTCACAATCTTGAGCTGCTGAGCAATAGCACTCGCTGTGGCCGCGTGATCCCCGGTAATCATTTTTACCCGAATACCTGCCTCAGCACAGGTTTTTACTACCGCTATCGCTTCTTCACGAGGAGGGTCAATCAAACCAAACATGCCGAGCATAATGGGGTACTGGGGACATCCCCATCGTGAGCAGATACGCTCGGTGATTGAAATGGCAGAGCAGGGAGCAGATATCGATGTGTTTGATCGGGATCGTATTATGCGTGTCACACGTTTTGCGGATACCACAGTGGGTGAAGTGATGATTCCAGTTTCTGAAATGACTGCACTTAACATTGATGTAAGCACCCGGGATGCTGTTCATCTTGCGCGGCAGCACGCGCATTTTCGAATGCCTGTTTATGAAGGAGAGCATAACCAGATAATGGGTGTTGTGGGTTTCACTATGTGGGATCTGATGGATCCGAAATTGCTAAAACAACCACTCTCTGAGCTCATCAAACCAGCCCATTATGTACCGTCACATGAACTCCTGGATGAATTGTTGCCTGTACTGCAGCAGCGGCATGATCATATGGCAGTCGTGATAGATGAATTTGGCTCTGCTGTAGGCATGATCACATTAGAAGATATCCTGGAAGAGGTTGTGGGTGAGGTGGTGAGTGTAGGCTATAGCTTTGAAGGTCATATTTCTCGGCACAAATACAGTATAGAAACACTTGAGAATGGAGATTATTTGATGGATGGCCGCGTCCCTCTTAATGAAGCGAGTGACAAGCTTGAGGTGCAGCTGACCTCAGTGGATTCGCATACCGTGGGTGGTATGGTTATTTCGCATCTGCGTCATATTCCAGTGCAAGGTGAATTTGTTATTCAGGCCGGCTATCGTTTTGTCGTAGAGGAAGTGAATGATCGAGGTATTTTGAAATTACGTGTGGAACGCGCTGGTTGATGTAATTTGACGGCACTGTCAACTTAACTCTTTTGGCAAATTTAAAATGGGGTTTGACTATCATGACTGTCACGATCAAAGCGGGAGGATTGAATGGATAAGGCAATTCTAGTGCTTAACGCAGGCTCATCGAGTATTAAGTTTGGCATTTTTATCATCGCGAAGGCAGATAGCGCGTTGGATCTTGCGGTTCGTGGGCAGATAGCGGGGATCGGTCAGCAAGCTCGATTTGTGGTAGAGCGCTCGCTCGGTGGCCGTGTTGAAAAGCAGGTGGTGGATAGTGCTTCGTTGCATAGCCATGAAGCGGCATTACTCGCCTTGCTTGAGTGGGTGCAGAAGTTCGCATCCAGTCTTGAATTTATTGCCGTTGGTCATCGAGTCGTCCATGGCGGGGCTATTTTTTCTTCCCCGGTAATTATTGATGCTGGTGTATTTACACAGCTTCAGTCACTGGTTCCGTTAGCGCCGTTACATCAACCACATAATCTGGCCGCTATCGAGACGCTCAATCGAATCGGCTCCGACCTTTTGCAAGTCGCCTGCTTCGACACGGCCTTTCATCGCAGCATGCCAGCTGTAGCACAGCGCTTCGCGCTGCCGCGTGTACTAACAGCAGAGGGTGTGCGTCCTTATGGTTTTCATGGACTGTCATATGAATATATCGCCAGTGCCCTGCCGGACGATGAAAAATCAGCCGCCGACAATCGTGTGGTCGTCGCCCACCTTGGCCACGGTGCCAGCCTGTGTGCCATGAACGGTGGCAGGAGCGTGGCGACCACGATGTCGTTTACGCCACTGGATGGTTTGCCTATGGCAACGCGGTGTGGAACTTTAGATCCTGGCGTGTTGCTTTATCTGATGACTGAAAAGAGCATGACGCTAGACGCAGTCGCCGATCTATTGCATAACGAATCTGGTTTACTCGGCATCTCCGGTATCAGTGGCGATATGCGTGAATTGTTGGCTGTGGTGATATCCCGACCAAAGAGGCACTGGCGGCTACGGCTTTGTTGCGTGAGCATTTTCCTGATCTTAAGGTTCGTTTTATTAACGTGGTCGATTTGTTTCGTATGACTTCGGTAGGTGAGCATCCGCACGGCCTGACCGATAGAGATTTTGACAGCCTGTTTACTATTGATAAGCCCATCATCTTTAACTTCCACGGGTATCCCTGGTTGATCCATCGCCTAGCGTATCATCGTACTAATCATAACAATCTACATGTGCGTGGCTACAAGGAGCGTGGCAATATTAATACGCCGCTGGATCTGGCCATTGAGAATGAGATCGACCGTTTCAGTTTGGCCATAGATGTTATCAATCGTGTACCGCGGTTAAAAGTAGCAGGGGCTCACATTAAGGAAAACCTGCGAGATATGCAAATTGACTGTCGTCGCTATGCACATGAGCATGGCATTGACAAACCAGAGGAGCGTGATTGGTTGTGGCCATATTGATTAATTGTACGAAGAAGATGGATTACTAAGATATTAGAGAAGATTCAACTAAACGAATCTGAAACCTTACATGCATCTTATCGAGTGAAATAAAAAGAAACTTTCTGAAATGCTTTGCCAGAGATCAAATTAACTTGATCATGGCAGCATCTGCCTTCAACTATAAAAAGCGGATGAGGCAGGTTGTTTTTTGCTTCAAAAATTAAAGTAGTCCAAATTAGCCATGGAAATGTTGTTTATCAGGCACAACATGCTGGATATTTTAATGACTGAGATGGATGTTTCAGGATCGACTGGATAGTTAAAGAGTGAATGTCGGCCTCTCGGTTAAATTAAAAAATTGAGTAAGTGAGATTTCATTAAAGTAACTGAATTAACTCAGAGTTAAAAAGGCTTGAGTAAAGATGAGAGAAAAGGTGTAGCTTCTGATATGGAAATTATTGAGCGTAAAATGAAAAAAATCAGCAGTGCGTTGAAGAATATTGCAGATCAATGAGGCGAAGTAGTATATAAGTAAATGTAAGCAGGTTTCCTTATGTTGTTTTCTCTTGAGTTCTATCAATAAAAAAGATTGTAAATCATAGTATTGATAAAGATTACATGGCAATGAAAATACTCATCAATAGTTCATGCAATATAAAGAGATAAACTTATGGCAAATCTAACATTTTATGGTGCAGTCGATGGTGTGACCGGTTCTATGTATTTACTGGAAACGGATAACGCAAAAATTCTATTAGATTGCGGGCTGTTTCAGGGTAGACGGGAAGAAGAGGAGGCTAATAAGGAATCTTTTCCATTTGATGTGAGTCAGTTAAGTGCGATGGTTCTTTCTCATGCGCATCTTGATCATTCTGGGCGTATACCTAAGTTAGTAGCAGAAGGATACAATGGTCCACTGTATATGACCTTACCAACCTGTGAATTATTAGAGATAATGCTAAAAGATGCAGCGTCATTGCAGGAGCGTGATGTGGAATGGGAGAATAAACGTAGACGTCGCTCGGGTAAAAGTGAAATAGAGCCAATTTATACAATGGATGATGTCGAAGAGGCACTAACCCTCTGCAATGGTTTTGCTTATGGGCAACGTAGAGAAATTGTTAGTGGCGTGGAAATTTGTTTTCGCGATGCAGGTCATATTTTAGGTTCAGCCATTGTTGAAGTTTTTATAACTGAAGAAGGAGTTGAGAAAAAATTGGTGTTCTCAGGTGATCTTGGTAATAGTTATGCTGCTTTGTTACAAGACCCTGAGATAGTTGAACAAGCTGATGTGCTTTTAATGGAATCAACCTATGGTGATCGCAATCATAGGCCTATGGATGAAACACTGGAAGAATTTGAAAACATCATTGCAGAAGCATCAGAGAATGGTGGCAATATAATGATTCCATCCTTTGCGGTTGGGCGTACTCAGGAAATTATATTCCGCCTTGGTGAGTTATATCAAAAAGGCAAGCTCAGTCATCAGGCGGTATATCTGGATAGCCCTATGGCAATAGCGGTGACTGAGGTTTATCACAGGTATCAAAATATATTTAATGAAGAAGATACTGCTACCATGAAAATTGGAAAAACAGGCAGTCTGCATTCGTTTTTACCTGTGCTTCGGTATACAACTTCCACTGAACAATCAATGGCATTAAATAAGATCGAAGCGGGAGCGATTTTCATTGCAGGCAGTGGTATGTGTACCGGTGGACGTATACGACACCACTTTAAACATAATTTGTTGAAACGAAGTGCGCATGTTGTCATTGTTGGATACCAGGCAGTAGGTACGCCTGGTCGCGCACTTGTCGATGGCGCTAAAACGTTTCGTCTGGGCGGTGATGAAATCGCAGTAAAAGCACAGATTCATACTCTTGGCGGTTTCTCCGCTCATGCTAGTCAGTCACAATTAGTCGACTGGTTAAATAATTTCAAAACACCACATCCAAGGCTTTTTTTAGTACATGGTGAGGAAGAGGCTAAAGAAGCTTTAAAAGAACATTTATCACATGAAGGCTGGCAGGCAACCATTCCAGCTTATGGTAAACGCATATCAATTTAGTTAGCCTGTAAATGATTTTTTGAGATTATTTAATGACAAGTAAAAAACTACCAGATAAAACATTTCCTAGTGCCAAGGATGACCTAGGTGCATCCAGGTTGGCAGTAGATTCGCCTCAGACACGTTCACATTCTTATAAATTAGCTTATAACGACAAAGAGTTCTTATTACGTGATGAGTTGCGCCCAGTGCGCTTACAACTTGAGTTGCTTAAGCCTGATTTAATACAGGAAGAGCTTGGTATTAGTTCAACCGTGGTGATTTTTGGTAGTGCACGATTACCCGAGACGGCGAAGGCTGCTGAAAAATTGCAGCAGGCACAGGAACAATGGGGCGTATATCCAGATGATGCTGAGCTGGCACGTAAAGTAGAAATTGCCCAACGTGTTCTTGCGAATTCTTGTTACTATGATGAAGCGCGTGAGCTGGGACGGTTGATTACAGAAAATTCTCAGCAGAGCAGTAAGTGTGAGCTTGTGGTTATTACTGGAGGTGGACCGGGTATTATGGAGGCCGCCAATCGCGGTGCCAGTGATGCAGGTGGGAAAAGTATCGGGTTAAATATTGTACTGCCCTTTGAGCAACAGCCGAACCCTTACATTACGCCAGAACTGTGTTTTCAGTTTCATTATTTTGCGATCCGTAAGATGCATTTTTTAAAGCGTGCTCACGCACTGGTTGCTTGTCCTGGTGGCTTCGGTACCCTTGATGAGTTATTTGAAACCCTGACCTTGATTCAGACAGGAAAAATTAAACCGGTACCGATAATATTAATGGGTCGAGAATATTGGCAGCGAGTTATTAATTTTGATGCATTAGTAGAAGAGGGCACTATTAGTGAAAAAGATTTAAGTCTTTTTGAATATGTGGATTCTGCACAAGAAGCCTGGGAGGCCATAAAAGCCTGTTATGTTTTAAAATAGATCAAGTTATGTGGCTAACTTGCTAGCCAAGTTAATGCTAATCCTAGAATTAAAAATAATGTGATATTTATTTTCCAGTCAGGGGTACTGGGGACATCCCCGCCAAATGTCGCACAAGCCTCTACAGGCTCGCCCTGATGCAGTCTACAGAGGTGCATTGGTTTTCAAAACAGGGCTAAATTAACTGTTTTTCATACATATTGAACTAATATCGCTTATTTGGAGTTCCAAATGAGCCAAAGCAGTAAACGCCTATCTATATTACTCGAATCAGAAATTAATGAATTATACAGCCCACCAAGCCTGACATCTGAACAAAGACGACATTACTTTTCATTAAATGATATTGAGCTTGAATCATTCAACAGATTAAAAGATCGTTATAGCCAATTGTATTTTGTGATGTTGTTAGGCTATTTCAAAATCAAACCTGTAATTCTTAATTTTACCTTTTCCCAGGTAAAAGATGACTTTAAATTTGTTGCTTCAGAGTATTTTCCTGACAATAAATTTAAACAACAAAATTTAAGTCGATCGCAAAAATCACGGATATATAATCGGATATTTAATATCAATAATTATAATTCATTCTCCAGAGGAATCAGTCATCAACTACAAGATAAAGCCATTGAAATTGCCGCTATAAATATAGAATCACGTTATATTTTCGATGAGTGTATTGATTATCTTTCCAGAAGTAAAACGGCAATACCAAGTTACTCACAATTACAACGCATCATCAGTACGGCTGTTAATACAGAAAGACAAAAAATAGTCATTTTAATAGAAAGTAATACACCAAAGACCCTGTCTTCTTTCCTTGATGCGTTGTTTGAAAGTGATGCAGACATCATGCTAAGTGAGGTTAGACAAACTGCAAAAAACTTCACCTCCAGTGAGATCGACAAAGAGTTGATTTTTTTTAATCGCCTGAAATTACATATTGATAATATTAATTCATTGATTGAAAAGCTCGCACTATCACTAAAAAACCTTGAATATTATGCCTCACTGGTTGATTACTATACGGTAACAAAATTACAACGATTTGATCACCCAACACGACAGCTATATTTGCTCTGTTACTTACAATCACGTTACCGAAATATCAATGAACATTTAGCTGATGCCTTTATTTACCATTGCAGGAAATTACGTGAAAAAGCTAAAGATTATGCCAAAGAAGCCGCTTTTAACGAATGGAATAACGCATCTGAAAACATAAGTAAAGCAGCAGGCATACTCAGATTATTTATTGATAACTCAGTAGATCCAAAGCAATCATTCTCTAAAATTAAAAACAAAGCATTTAAGTTGATTAGTCCTGATGATATTGAGTCGCTTTGTCTTTATCTTACTGATGAAAAGCGATCCATAGATTATTACGTATGGGAATATTATGACCAGCACTCAGAATGGATAACTGAAACATTACGACCATTATTTTTAGCATTAGAATTTCAGTCATCTGAAACGACCCAGGCTCTGGTTGCACAAATTTCAAACTCACAAAAAGACTGTTCAGAATGCGGTGAATTTAAGAAAGCAGATCGTCGGTTAATAAAACCCAGTAACCAGTCATACTTATTACAAGGAGATGATATTAATCTGAACCGTTTTGAAATCTTATTATATTTACTCATTCAAACTAAACTCAATGGTCAGTTATTTATACCAAATACTCTTAAATATAGGCATTTAAGTGATGATTTAGTCAATGACAACGACTGGAAACAGAAATCAAAGCTGATTAAGTCATCCCAGTTAAAAAGGCTATCGATGCAGCCTAAACAGCTCATGACATCACTGGAGAAGGAGTTGACTGATAAAATAGACCATGTGGGATCACGTATACAGAGTGGTGATAATAAAACAGTTATTATGCGAAGTCGTTCTGGTAATACTAAATGGCGACTGCCTTACAAAGGCGTAGGCAGTATATTAAATAACCCATTCTTTGAGCAGTTAAAGCAAGTACATGTATCTGACTTACTCAGGTTCGTAAATCAAGAAACAGATTTTCTAAAAGCATTTGAGCATGTACGAAATCCACAAGCTAACAATACATCAATCAACAATAATTTAATTGCATCGCTCATTGCAAATGGAACGAATTATGGTCTGTATCGTATGGCACACATTTCAGATCGATCATATGAACAATTACGACAGACGCAGGCGAATTATATTCGACTTGAAACACTCAATCATGCAAATGATATTATAAGCAATGCTATCGCCAAGTTGCCAATATTCGAACACTACAACATACAAGACAGTGCATTACATGCGAGTGTAGATGGCCAGAAATTTGAATGCAGGATGAATACCTTTAAAACACGCTATTCATCTAAATATTTTGGTACAAATAAGGGGGTATCGGCTATGACGCTCGTTGCTAATCATGTGCCGATTAATGCACGTGTCATTGGGGCTAATGAACACGAGTCACATTATATTTTTGATCTATTGTTTAATAATACGTCTAAAATAAAACCTGATGTATTATCAACCGATACACACGGCGCTAATCATGTTAATTTTGCCTTACTGGATTTATTTGGTTATACATTCGCACCTCGGTATGCACAGTTTAGCCGTGTGATTGAAGAACTATTTACACTTGATAATCATGAAAACAAATCACTGCTCACATTGAAAAAGCCGATTAAATTTGCACTGATTATAAAGGAATGGGAGACTATTCAACGCATTGCCATATCATTACAAAAGAAAACAACTACCCAGGCAGCGATAGTAAAAAAATTATCTACATACAGTAAAAAACACCCTCTACTTCAAGCGTTAACAGAGTATGACAGGCTCATTAAATCAATGTATATTCTTGAGTACATTGATGATGCGAGTTTACGCAGCTATGTGCAGCGAGCACTGAATCGCGGAGAAGCCTATCACCAATTAAGGCGCACCGTTGCATCGGTAAATGGTAACCGATTTAGAGGCGGATCTGATGGTGAAATTGATTTATGGAATGAATGCGCTCGACTTTTAACGAATGCAATTATCTATTTTAATTCACTCATATTGAGTAAATTACTCGGACATTATGATCACCAAAAAGATATAAAACATCTTGAACTGGTTAAGCAAGTATCGCCAGTTGCCTGGACCAATATCAACCTGAATGGCACCTACAGCTTCTCATTCGGTGAAAATATGCTTAATATGGATGAGGTTATTAGCCCATTAACCGACGAATAAGGCTGTTTTTGAAAACCAATGCACCTCTGTAGACCGTATCAGGGCTAGCCTGTAGAGGCTTGTGCGACATTTGGCGGGGATGTCCCCAGTACCCCATTTTGTGAAGAAAGCCCATAAACGGATCTTCTGACCTACTTGCCAGTTGGTGACCAGGCTCACCTAATAGGGCTTTTTCATTATCATCATCATTTCTCATATAGCAATCCTGTTCTTCAACTTCAATACTTTTTATTGCCCATACTCATTACTAATAATAGTTGGTTGTTTCAACTGTCTAAACACTGTTTTATTTACCCTGCTCAAACAGGTGATCAACCGTTTCTGTGGCTGCGTCAGCATAGGGTATCAACACCTGATCAGCTCCCGCGGCTTTTAACTGCTCTGCTTTTTGGGGATTATGAGTGGTCACTGCCACCTGCCCATTGTAACCCTGTGCATGCAGGCCATGTAGCAGTGCGAGATTGATGGACGACTCAGGTACACTGCTCACGACCCAGCGCACCTTATCTAACGATAGGGTCGCGAGAAACTCTGGATCCTCGGCATCGCCATAGCGCACCTCATTACCACTTCCCTCTTGCATGCGTATCAGGTCGGGATCGAAATCCACACCGAGAACCTGGTGGCCTCGTTGCCGCAATTCCTGCGCAATCCCCGAACCAAAGCGCCCCAGACCAAAAAGGATGACGTCATAACCGCTTATTTCTTTATTCTGAACCAGTGCATCTTCCCTGTGTGCATGCTCACGCTCAAACACATCCAGCCAAGGGGAAAGCCACTGGTAAAGGGGGTGGGAATACAAGATCATATAGGTGGAGACACTGATGGTAATCAATCCTACCAGAGTAATAAGCCCCATGGTGCTTGCCTCAATATGACCCAGACTTAACCCCAGTGCGCCCAGTATCAGTGAAAATTCGCTGATTTGCGCTACCGTCAAACCCGCCAGAAAACCGGTACGACTACGGTAGCCCATAGCACACATAATGATGATCACAATCAGCGGGTTACCAATAAGTACGAATAACGAAAAAACAATGGCTGGCATCATCTGTGAACCTAATGCCGTCAAATCCAGTCCCGCACCCAGATCAATAAAGAAGAACAACAGCAGAAAATCTCGCAGACTCACCAGACGTGCGCCGATAACCTCGCGGTAGGGCGTGGAGGCCAGTGACACACCGGCAAGAAACGCGCCGACCTCTTTGCTAAACCCCAGATGTACGCCCAGCGCACCCAGGGAGACCGCCCAGGCAATAGCAAACAGTACCAATAGTTCCGACGAACGTGCTAGATGGTGCAATAGTGGTGTCAGGATATAACGCATTAATAAGCCAATAGCGACAATGAACAGGCCGCCATAGAAAAAAACCTTGAGCGCCTCCCAACCCAGGTTTCCGCTGTCACCAGACTGCCCCAGCGCGGTCAGTCCAATCATTACCAGTACCACTACAATATCCTGCACGATAAGAAATCCAATAGCGATGCGACCGTGCAGCGCATCGATCTCACGTTTATCGGACAATAGCTTAACGATAATAATGGTACTGGAGAATGTTAGTGCAACGGCCACATAGAGAGCAGTCACCGGGGTCATCCCCATCATTATAGAAATGAAGTAACCAATAACAGAAGTGAAGAAGACCTGCCCCAGGCCGGTAGCCAGCGCCACCGGCCCCATGGTACGGATAATGTGCAGATCCAGCTTGAGCCCTACCACGAACAACAGCAATGCAATACCCAATTGTGCTAGCAGATCAACCTTGTCGTCTGCCGTTACCCAACCAAGTACCGACGGACCCAGCAGTATACCAACTGCGATGAAGGCGACAATCAGTGGCTGGCGCAACCGCACACCGATGGCACCGATGACAGCAGCCACCAACAGGAGCACTGCCATTTCAGTAAAGACATCCCCGAATACAGGCATCATGACTCAAATACGTCCCGAACGTATGTCAGCCACGACCAACAGAATGCAATGTCAGTCAAATATTCGATACTCACAAATGACCTCTCATTTATAAAATAGAAGTATTGCGTTTTCAGTTCAATTAACTTATCCCGGTATTGTTGCTGGCAGGCGGTTCGCAAAAACCTCATATAACTACTTTATTATTGAAGAGTAGAAGCATGGTAGTAAGTGCAATGACAATCACTTTACCCACGTATCATTCATTATCAAATATACCACTGACGCTTCATAATTCCACGAAAATAAGACTGACTTTACCACGAGGTATCATCGCCAGATCGATCACCTATCATACAGACCATGATTCTTTGATAAAAAAGGCCTCCATAGCTTGCCAATGACCGTCGCTAGTAACAGCGATAACGAGAACATCAAGATAAAGGGTGAACTCCAGTCAATCTCCCGCAGATTTAGAGACAATCTGACAAACACAAAAAAGATGGGCCAAGTGGCGACAGATTGAACACCCAGTAACCCAACACAAACCCTAAGATCAGCGGCAATTGGTCACTGCTTTATAGGCATTTTTTATGTTCGCCATGAAGTCGCACCTGATTACAAATTGAATTAATCAAAACAATGATTGCTGCCTCAAAAGCTGATGGTTAAATTGATGCAGAAAAATAGCAGAGGATTTTTCAAGCCGTGGCGAAAATGAATCTATCTAAAGAAATGGAGTCCACTGTATTTGGCCTGTTAAATCACCCTGCTTAAATGGATGAGATTGTGCTTGGCATACACGACATCGGACAAAAATTTGAACTGTTTTTATCCGCATACCTGTACCTTCAGTTAAGGTATACCTTGATCAGATGGTAGACTCATTAGCATTACCAGAAAAACTTAAATAGAAATTCTATGGTAAGCACAGAAAACTTTTAACAAAGCAAACTAAAGGTAACACGTATTAATCCTAAATTAGGAGGTTTTAGTAATGGCAATATCAACCTTAATAATACTCGGTGCAACAGTATCTATCATTATGTTTAAACTCGCGATGTATGCAGTTATTGTAGCATTGCCTCTCTATCTTCTTGTTTTATTGAAATAGCAACTTATTTGGTTAGTATTAGATTAGGACGCCGCCTTACGAAATCAGTTAAAATAAAGCAATTGCACTCTTTAACTCTAAACTTTATATCAAGCATCAGAGCAAAATAGATCATTATTGAATTTACAATTTCAGCAACTATGCGTGTGACATGAGCACGGGTTTGAGCGTAAAAATAACAATAGATAAAATAACAACTTACGGCTTTAGTATTGTATTGCGTCTCAGCATGTTCCTACTCATATGGTGGGCTCTCAGCAATGGTATACCTTCGTCATGGTGGTTTGGTGCCCCTGCAATATTGCTTGCACTTATCATCAGTATCGCTCTGGTGCCACCTATAAACCTGGTCTGGTACGAGTGTTTCAGGTTCATTCCCTTCTTCCTTAAAAATTCCTTAGTGGGTGGTGTAGATGTGGCCTGGCGTGCGTTTCATCAACGTTTGCCGATTGCTCCAGACCTCATTGACTATCCATTAAGATTACCTAGGGGACTATCGCAGGTTTTTATGGCTAATACGGTGAACCTACTGCCCGGCGCACTCAGTGCAGCACTTGAAAACAACACCTTAAAAGTTCATGTGCTGGATAGTCAAAAAGATTTCCTTGGCGAACTTGAAGAAGTGGAACAACACGTCGCTAGGATTTTCGGACTAACCCTGAATATTTCTTCAAAAGGTTAATCATAATGAAACGCTTTATAAGTATTCTTTGTGTGGTAGATACATGATGGATTGCAAACACGCGCCGTCGAGCTGGCAGAAGAACAAGAAACACGAAGCGTACTGAACCATCAGATCCTGGAAATAGCCAGTTCCCAGACACTTTCCAACTTTGCTGAGCTACATATTGTACATAGCTGGAAATTCATAAGTGAGAGCACTTTACGCAGCCCATTTGTGAACACACCAGAAAAGGAGATTATCGCTTACATGAAAGAAGTAAAAGACCTTCACTCAACATGCCTGGATAAACCTATAAATGATGTTACTAACAACCTTGGAGCAAACGTTCTTAATTATCTCAAACCCAGAAACATATGGTCAAGAGCAACTCTCGTAAAGAGATTCCGGCATTCTCTAAAAACATTAAAGCAGGCCTTATTGTTATCGGAACGGTGGGACGAATCGGCATCCCGGGACTTTTCATGGGTAATACCGCTGAGACCATACTCAACCATATTGACTGTTCGATGCTAGCGATAAAACCTCCAGATTTCGAAACACCTATCACGTTGATGGATTAATTTATGATGCAGACTCTTTATTTAGCACTGGCGCTTTTTTTACTGCTCAACCTCTGCGCAGGCATGTGGCGCGTACTTCGCGGCCCGAGCATAGCAGATCGCATGCTAGCGGCACAATTATTCGGCACTACGGCTGTGGCAATTCTATTGCTACTGGCACAGGTGAGTGATAACCCTGCGCTGCGTGATGTCGCACTGATATTTGCCTTATTGGCTGCAGTCACAGCCGTTGCTTTCGTGCAGCGAGCCTGGCCTGACATGGAAGAAAAACATGACAGTGATTGATTACCTTTCTGCTGCATTACTCATCGGTGGAGCTATGTTCTTTCTGGCGGGCACACTGGGACTCTTACGTTTCCCTGATGTATACACCCGCCTGCATGCCCTGACCAAAGCGGACAATCTGGGACTGGGCCTGATGATAACAGGGCTAGCACTGCAGGTAGAAACCTGGGCAGCTGCGGGTAAACTGTTGCTGATCTGGTTACTGGTTTTGCTTGCGGGTGCCAGCGTGGCCCATCTGATTGCCAATGGAGCTTTACGCAAGGGAGTTCGTTTATGGAAACGATAACTGTGCTTAGCTGGGGCTTTGATTTATTACTGGGGATCGGGCCAATAAGTAACATTTCGCTCCAATGTATTTCGGTTTTAACGTAAAACCTCTTATTCGATTTGTAAGATTGGACGGTGTATTGAATAACGATAGTGGTGTAATTGAGAATATTTTTGGTAGCTGTGTAACTACGGAATAGCCTACAAAGTATTATGGGGGGAAGGGATAACCCTAAGTGATTATTTACGCTACCAAATCAATAAGATTCATCGTAGACGTGATTCCCGGCCCAGCCTTATGTCTATAAAAGTTAGGCTTGATTTAATTCACGCATAGTTTCAATTGATAAAAAC
>Ga0316204_10006744_pt1 | contig 17386 bp, 17 predicted proteins | sample 6monrhotite_MG_2_FD_205661 | JGI IMG/M metagenome (GOLD analysis project Ga0316204, IMG submission 205661) | Microbial mat bacterial communities from mineral coupon in-situ incubated in ocean water Damariscotta River, Maine, United States -... | ecosystem: Environmental > Aquatic > Marine >... | reverse complement strand
CATCAGAAAAAATTTACTATCACACACTCAAGTGGTGACATCTAAGCGCCTAAGATGCTGGATTAACGAATTAAATCTATTGCGAGGTACGATTCCCAATAGAATGCTTAGTATATAACTACTTCCGTTATTATGATCCTGAGACTGGGCGGTATATCACTTCTGATCCGATTGGACTTCAGGGTGGATTGAATACGTATGGGTATGTTGGGGGGAATCCTACTAATGCGATAGACCCTTCTGGATTATGTATTGGGCCATTAATACCGGCCTGTCCATGGATTATTTCTGGAGCGGAATCATTGTTTTTACACACAGCTAGGCTAGCTGCTACAGCTGTTGTGTCACCTGCAGCAAGGTTAGCCAGTACTAAATTTGGGCAAGCTACTATTGCATCATCTTCTATGGCAGAATTGGCCTTGCTTTCGACAAGTGATACAGGGATTTATGGTGGAGGTTTCGTAAATACCGGTAAAAGTTGCATGGTAGTGAGAAACGAGCTTGACGATTTATTAAGAGCAGGCATGCAATTAGACAAAAATGGCCTTACAAAGGCTGGGCGGGCATTGCAAAAACACGGTGATAGAGAAGGTAGTGTGTTTCCAAGATCTACTGGAAGTTCGACAGTAAGAAATCAGCAGGGACAAGATATACTGAATGCAATATTGAGTAGTAATAACCGGACAACGAGATCTAATCGTTTTAATGGCCAAGATATTTTTGATGCCAATACTGGTCGTGGTGTTAGATTTGATGCTGTTGGTAATATGATGGGATTTTTGGAGCCATAGATGAATAATTCAGGTATTGAGATATTGTTATCAAGTGATAGTGACTATGAAGAATTGACCGCTGAAATATATTTCAATGGAAAATTTGTAGCATTATTAAATAAAGATGAAGGTTTGGACAACCTGAAAGTAGAATTTCCTGGGGCAGATGTGAATCAGGAGATGGTTTTAAGAAATATAGATCTAGCGACATTTGAGCAAGGATTAAATATGGCTAAGAAAAAATTAATTGGTTAGTGTGGATTTAGAGAAATGTTTGCATGGTTTTTTTGGGTAGAGTGGAAAGAAATAGCAAGATCATGGAAAACGGTGAGATATAAAGATGCACCGTTTGGACACAGACGAGGCTAAAGCATTATAGAAGCGTTAACGATGCGCACATATGGTATTGCGGCACAAGCGGACTGATCAACTGTAATTTTGAAGCTTAATTAAGCCCCGGAAGTTGTACTATTCAGAAATGTGGATTCTATATATTTCAATAACTTACAGATGCCTTATTGCCATTTTAATAGTACAAATCGGGCCGTAATTTTCTATATATTTCATATGGATACGAAGATAAAGGTACACGGCTACGAACCAGGCGGTCGCACGTTCGAATCGTGCCGGGCGCGCCATATAAGTAGTGCATAATCAAGCAGTTATCGCGTTTAGCGGTAGCTGCTTTTTTGTTTCCTGTATTTTGTGGCGGGATTTTTATGACCGGTTTGCCTTAAAAAACGCACTATCTGAATAAAATTGTCTGATTGAATCATAAGCTAAAGCAAGATATTATTTATCTTAAGGAAGCAGTAATTTGTAAGGGATTGAGCCATTTCATTGCTAGATATCTACTAGCATATATTTCCCTTATCTTTTGCAAATTCTTATTATCCAATAACAGTACAACATTTATATGGAGATAATTATGCTAGGGAAGCAATATATTGTAAAACAAGGTGATACTTTATGGGATATTTCTGCCAAGCAGTTAGGTGATCCTCTCAAATGGCCAGAATTATTTGAACACAACAATCAAAATAAAGTAGCTGCCAGCACAGGTATGAAAATAGCTGACCCTGATCTTATTTTTGTAGGACAAAAGCTCTTTATACCGGGTAAAATGCCTGTAAATAAGCCAGTTATTAAGAAAAAACAACCTAAACCCAACACGGCAAAAAAGAAAGCTTTTAAAAAGGTATCTAGCATACCTTTTAAATATAATCTGGATGACTTACCGCCACAAATAATTGCATCACCGTTATATACAGCATCAATTTCTTTAAAGGGTTCTATTACTATTCAATCTACTGATTCAATTGATTTTGTAACGTTGAACCAGAAAGGTTTTGAGGTGTTAATAAAAAAAGAAACTGATAAGGTATTTGGTAAGTTGGTGTCGGAAACTCAACTTGGCTTTAATATGAAGACAAATGAGGTTACGTTTGAATGTGGTATTACTGCACACTCAACGATACCTTATGCCCCATCTACAAAACTAGCTGCTGGAATTTCTACTACTACAGGTTTGCCTGCTTTGAAAGGTAGTATAATTGCTCATGATATTAAGGGACGTATAAACAAGCATGTTTATGCTGTTAATGGGTTATTGGTAGAAATAGAATTAACACCTAACAATTATACTGGTCAGCCAGAAAAGCGAAGAGAAGTTGTTAACGTAGAAGAAACCGGAGGTGCGTGGGATAAGCTTTTAGGAGGCGCATTAATCGTAGGTGCTGGATTATTTATAGCAGCAACAATAGTGGAAGACGTGTTGACACTTGGAGTTGGCATTGCAGATGATGTGCCTAGTTTTGCTGCTGCAGCTGCAATGTTTACCTCAGGTGTAATTTTATTCAAAACAGTCAATAGTGGTACGGCAATTAAGATTGAAGATAATGGATCTATCTAATACGAGTCTTAGATATTTAATTAAGGCACTGATTGTTATTGGCGCATTGTATGTTTATCAGTCTGGCATCAATATCTGGAATAAATCTTCAGGTATTGAGATTGTAGTTACTGAAGATGAGCTTAAAAACATTGTTACTCTTTTAGAGGAAAAATATAATATAGATATTGATTACTCTGGTGACGAGAAATCATTTCCTGAATTATTCAGACTGGCACCTGCTAGCGCATACGCGAAGCCTTTAACAAAAAGTGTTGAACATAGGCAAAATGTTTTTCGTGTTGTTGCTATCATATCTAGTGAGATTAAAAAATACCCTGAAAAATTACTTTCTCTAGAGCTGGATACTATTTATCTTTTTACTAAGATGGGTATATATAATGTTCCGTATGGTGGTACATCTATTGATAAATCAATTTATTTGGCGATTGGAGACAATATTTCAGAGCGCAACAAGCTTTATATAAAAGGATTGTTTCACCATGAATTAAGTTCGGTTTTTCTTAGGCGATTTAAATTTCCTGCTGACAAATGGGTAAAATGTAATCCAAAGGGTTTCACGTATAAAAATATAAAAGAAGAAATACTAATAATGGTAAAAGAAAATGGTAATCTTGATGGGAGCTCAGTCCTGTATAAGCAAGGTTTTTTGGATGAGTATGGTACGGCAACGATGGAAGAAGACTTTAATCTGTATGCAGCTCAAGCATTTTCGAACCCCGAACGATTAAAAAAATTATCAGATCAGTATCCGGCCATACGCAATAAAGTTGAGATTCTTAAAAAGTATTACCTTGGAATATCAGCTGATTTTTCTAATGTGTTTAGCAAGATATAAGCTATGGTTTGCCGGTTTTTTGATTGGATACATTCAATAGATTACTTCGAAACACAGCAATGCCGAGAATATAATGGAAATTACTACTGATCCAGAGCCCTCTGTCTGGTATGTGTTAGCCATTGGCGTTACATTTTTCGCTATGGGTATTGGATCTTTAGTTTTTGCTGGATATTCATTGTCAATATTGCTGACTGAATTATTTGACCACAGTAACTTAGTGAATTTTGATAAAGGTTCTTTCTATATGTTTGGTGTTGGGTCAACCTTAATTACTATTGTGATTTGGGGTTTTCTTTCAAAAATGTATAACAAAAAACTGCCTGAAAAATTAAGTAAATTGTTTTATGGTGTTTTTATCGCTTCTTTGTTACTTACGTTTGCATTACCTCAGATAGCTCATATGACAGTGAATAACTATTTAGAGGGTCAGAATTATCAGATATGTGAAGATAAATCTCATCGTTGGTTGCATGCGGTAACGATCGTGTATGGGAAAAATTCTGCATGTAATGCGCAATAATTGCGTTCTATTTTATTCTAGGTTAGTAGCCGCTTTAATTTAAAGGGCTCTGACCCCATAAACTCATACACGACTTGCTTATGATTTTATGTTTCTCACTTATCATTAAATGTTCGCATTAGGCTAGTTGCTTTACTTTATTGCGATGCTTAATTTAACCATTGCTTGTCAAGCAATAACTCACAAAACTAGTTGATTTATATAGATAATATTATCTTTCGATGGCCTCACAATAAAAACTATTATATACAATGAATATTAGCTGTTAACGTTTATTTGAAAAAACCGGGTCAGAGAACAATATTCTCTAATATTAGAAACAATTGTTCTCTGACCCGGTTTTTCCCCCCACGTGCTGACCGTAAACGGTTATTAAAAGAAATAATTATGGAAGAAAATGTTCGTATTAATAATAAACAATTAAAAGCTATATTAAGTTCAATGGATCAACCTAAGGTCTTTTCGCAAGCTCAAATACGTAAGGCAATGATAGGTGAGCTTACGGGTGCAGTTGGTGCTGGTTTTAGTACTAGTGCTAGTATTGCTGATGGTGTAATCAATGACCTAGGTGGTATTGCTATAGCTTTTATTGCAGATAACAGAAAAGATTAGAGTATAAAGTGCTTATGTTGTACAGAAAATTCAATAAGATCATTGTCCTGCTAAGTCTAACGTTAATATTTGGTTGTCAATCAAGTACAGATGTAGACATTACCGACCACAAAAAAAATCATTTGGTGGTGACGATTGTTGATGAACTCCCAAATAACAAAACCGCGCCAGAGTTAGTAATTATTCCTACTGGATCAAATATCTTGGGAGATGCATCAGGTGCCGGTATAGAAATAGAGCGCCCTACTTATAAGGTTGTTATTAAGAAGCCATTTGCTATTGGTAAATATGAGGTTACGTTTGAAGAGTATGACCATTTTTGTGATGTGACTGGCCGTGAGAAACCTGATGATAAAAATTGGGGTAGAGGTAGACGTCCAGTTATTGGTGTAACCTGGCATGATGCTCAAGCATATGTTAAATGGTTAACGAGTCAAACGGGTGAACATTATTATTTGCCGTCTGAAGCACAATGGGAGTACTCTGCTAGAGCAGGGACAGAAACCAATTATTGGTGGGGTGATGAGGCAGGCGATAAGAATGCTCAATGTGGTAATTGTGCTGCTATCCAGCGCTGCGATGATTGTAAGAATGTCCCCCCGTTTATACATGGTACAGTTGAAGTTGGATCGTTTAAAGCCAATCTATTTGGACTGTATGATGTACATGGTAACATTTCTGAATGGACTGCTGATTGTGGGAATGATAGCAACTCGCCGCAGTTATCTTTAGGTTACCCGAGATCGAGTGGTGATTGTTCGAAGCATATTATTAAAGATGGATCTTGGTCTAATAATATACGATTTATACGTTCTTCTGTTAGAATTTCTCCACCAGATGGCAATGAACACAAAGGTAAGAATGTTGGCTTTCGTGTCGCCAGAGATATTAAGGATTAGATTTTCTTATTTTTCTGCATATATGTTGTAACGACTCGAAATCCAAGTAAACCTGTTTTTATAGAGATCGTTATTGTTTGACCAGCACTTGAATCCTCCCAAAATCCGTTACTTACTTTTAATAATAGTGTTTTATTTAAGCGTGTTTTAATTTTTAGAAATTTACCTGGTGCTTTTACGCCCCCTTTGTGTTTTTTAACAATAACAGCTTGTTCGCGAGATTCTTCGCTAATAAGGAAGTTTGTGTTTAGAATGCCGGCCAATGAAATAAATAGGCAAATATGTGTGAGAGCACCAAGTTTCACTATTGCATGAGGCTGATAATTTTTTCTTTCGTAATTGGTTTTTGGTCGTTTTGTACTAATTTTAATAAGATGCCAGAAGAAGAAACCAGTAAGTCCGCCAGACCCTAATAATAAAAATGAGTTAAATGTGCTTTGATGAAGAGAAAACGCCAGCCAAAGTGCCGTGAATATTGAGGCTAATTGTACTGCAAGGATTATTTTTTTCTGCATGTTAAAAATTAGAATTCTATGTTATTCGTGTTAATAAATTAACAGAGTCTATGATTTGAATCCATGGCTTTACCGCATTGGTAATGGTTGATAGCGAATACTTCTGTGCCGGACTTTTGCCGGGAACAGTTATGCTCCGTTATGCTAAGTTATTGATTTTGTGCAACGAGCGCCCCAATTAAGGTTAATAAATTCAATAACTTATTGTTTCATAAAGCATCTACGAACCAGGCGGTCACACGTTTGACGAGCAGCTTTGCTGCGAAGAACGTTGGAGCTTGCGACGACGGCCCCAAAGGGGTGAGGCCAAAGGCCGAATAATCGTGTCGGGCGCACCATATAAGTAGTAGATATATCAAGCGGTTAGCACGTAAGTGTTAGCCGCTTTTTCGTCTCAGGTAAGTTCATTGCCGGACTTTTTGCCGTTTACATTCCTATATAAAGTGGATTCATAACGGAAAAGGGATCAGCGATAAATCCAAATTATTCTCATTTGTCTCCTATTCCCTTTATACCGCAGTGTCGTCTTGAAAGGGTAGTTATCTCAAAACTCTTTCACTTTATGGGAACCTTTTCATCCTTCATTGCATTAACCATGTAAGGGAATGAATCTGAGTGTTTGTTTCATCTCTAATTTCTGAAAAATGGAGGCAGAAAAAATGCAACGTATAACATATCGTAATCTAGGTGCAGTGTTGATAATCGGAGTTCTGTTAATTATTTCGTTTGGTATCAGTACTAGCAATTCATCCGGGCGAGATAACGTAAGACAGGAACATGCTCAAATTTATAGTGCGACCAAATTGATAAACGAAGGAAGAAATACATTTCGTTACGATACATTTGGTGATGAGCGTTTTTGGGGTAGGCAGCTAAGGTTACACGAGGCTATTGCCGGAGAAGCTAATGGTGGAGTGGGTGCTGGTATAAGCCCTGTAACAGCGCTCAATCTGGGTTTGAAGGTTGATATTACAGCGCTTCCAAAAAAAATACGCAAGAAAATCAAGCGGGGGAAAATTGATCTTAATGATCCTGCTACGACGATTTCGTTACTTAAGCTTAATGCAATAATTGGTGTTAAGGGTTTTTTTGATGATAGCAGTCAGCTGCAATCAGTGGGTATCCAGTGTGCACTATGTCATAGTCAGGTAGATGATTCCTTTGCTCCTGGTATTGGTAAACGCCTGGACGGCTGGGCTAATCGTGATTTGAATGTTGGTGCTATTATTGCCGCAGCTCCAGATTTAACGCCATTTGCAAGTCTACTTGGTACAGATCAGGAAACGGTACGCTCTGTGTTGAATAGTTGGGGGCCTGGAAAATTTGACGCGTCATTGTTACTGGATGGCAAGGCCTTTAGACCAGATGGACAATCCGGAGCCACGCTGATTCCGCCTGCTTTTGGGCTAGCGGGAGTAAACTTGCATACGTGGACGGGATGGGGTTCAGTTGCGCATTGGAACGCTATGGTTGCAGTGCTGGAAATGGGAGGGCAGGGGCGATTCTATGATCCTCGTCTTAATGATAGCAGTAAGTTCCCAATCGCAGCTGCTAATGGTTTTGGGGATATCAGAATTTCCCCTGAAGAAGATCGCGTCACAGCCAGGTTACCTGGTTTGCATATGTATCAATTATCGATCGTAGCACCAAAGGCACCAGTTGGTACTTATGATAAGGTCGCAGCACGACGCGGAGAACAGTTATTTAATGGCAAAGCTCAATGTGGTACTTGTCATGTGCCGCCTTTGTATACTGAACCGGGATTGAATTTGCATAAACCTGAAGAGATTGGTATTGACAGCTTTCAGGCCGAGCGTAGCCCGGATGGTGGTTACCGTACCGCGCCTCTGAAGGGAGTATGGACGCATAGCAAGGGTGGTTTTTATCATGATGGCCGCTTTGCAACTTTGCTTGAAGTGATCAACCATTACAATAATTTTTTCAATCTGGAATTGACAGAAAACGAAAAAGTGGACATCAGTGAGTTTGTTAGTTCGCTATAATAAAAAAGTTGTTATGTGAATTGCTGGCAGGAGGTAATATTATGAATAAACGTGGCTGCTATTTTTTACAAGTGGAGATAAGCATGTGTTAGGTATCAATCACGAAGCCAGTTCAGAAAATGACAGTGCCCTGGAGTCGAAAACGGATGAGGCTGTTATTAACCTTATATGTCTAGGCGAAACGAAGTTGTATTCAGTGATTATGCGGCGCTATAACCAGCGCCTGTTTCGAACTGCGCGTAGTATTTTAAAAAATGATGATGATGCGCAAGATGCAGTGCAGGAAGCCTATATCTCCGCTTTCTTTAAGCTGGATTCCTATGAGTCAACCGGGAAATTTGCTGCATGGCTAACACGAATTACTGTTAATGAGGCGCTTATGATTAAACGAAAACCTGTTAACAAGATTTTTGAAAAATCATTTAACGAAACAGTAATTACTGCGCGTGGGAATCCAGCAGACACATTGGCAAATAAAGAACTTGCAGGATTGATAGAAGTAGCAATTGACGCATTGCCTGATAATTTCCGTATTGTATTTGTATTGCGTGCCGTGCAACAGCTTAGTGTGCGTGAAACTGCTTTGAGTCTGGATATTAAGGAAGCAACGGTAAAAACACGCTTTCTTCGTGCTCGTGAGCAAATGCAATTATTTCTTAATAAACATATTCAGGATGTTGGTTTGCATGCATTTGAGTTTGCAGGTCAGCGTTGTGACAATATTGTAATGAATGTATTTAAACGATTAGATAGTGAAATATGTTCCTAGAGATGTGATGTAAAAAGTTACATTAAGGGCGACCATCTATATATTGCGAATTATTAGGAAGTAAGTAGGCATTTTGGTTGAGTATTGTATTATTTTATCTTGCCGGACTTTTGTCGGGATCAGTTATGCACTGTTATGCTAAGTTATTGATTATCTGCAACGAGCATCCCTATTAAGGTTAATAAATTCAATAACTTATTGTTTCATAAATCATCTACGAACCAGGCGGTCACACGTTTGACGAGCAGCTTTGCTGCGAAGAACGTTGGAGCTTGCGACGACGGCCCCAAAGGGGTGAGGCCAAAGGCCGAATAATCGTGCCGGGCGCGCCATATAAGTAGTGCATAATCAAGCAGTTAACGCGTTTAGCGGTAGCTGCTTTTTTGTTGCGGCAGAGTCACTATCGGATCAGATGCTTAATTTTCTTATAATGTTGATTGTTTTGACTAGTCATATCAATTTATGGTCGAGGTTTAAATATACTTTTAGGATATAGTTTTTTATAATTTTTAAAACAAGGATTGCCAAAACAAAGGAGTTGTTAGTATGGGCGCAGTAGCAAATAAAATAGAAGCAAATAAGAATTTATTATCTAGTATCAGTCAACCATTGGCTGTTATTGGTTTAGAAAAGATAGGTCAACAAGTAGCAGGCAAGCTCTTAACGCCAGCTGTTTGGGCAACTAATTATGTTGTTAATGGCAATGCCCCGGATAAAACGGATGTTGGACTTTTTGGAGTCGGGTTATTAGGAGGTGCAGCAGCTCCTGCATCGATAACTACAGGTTTGGTAAAGGCCGCTGTTGATGACGATATGGATCAGCGCCTAAAAGTTATTCAGAGTGGTGAAAAGCCAGAATATCGTAGATTCATTAAACCCTGTTTTCATTTTGGCTCCGGTCCACCGCAAATTAATGCGATGAATATTGCTAGCCTAGGTGGGACAGCATGGCAACATAGTAATGGCCTATGGGTTTACATAACTGATGCAAGAAATCATCATGTACCAAATTTTAAACCCAATATTGCACTTCGGGTATATCAACCTGTTTGGCCTCTAAAGCCTATGGGTAATGGTAAATACAGGTTCTCACAACACAAATGAAAAAAAATATATTATCAATTTTAAGTTTATTGTTGATTTCAGGGCCGGTTTTATCTGCAAATAACGATTTTAATACTGTATGTGGTTACTTCGACAAATTGCATATGGAACTATCAAATAGACAGCTATCAAAAATCGAGAGAAGAAATTATATTAGTAGTCTAGTTAAAAAAGGACTAAGTTCCGATAGTGCTGCCAGGTCTGCGTGGGAAGTCGTAATATATGCAGTGCCAGAGCAACGATACGATCTATATAAAACTTCAGCTGAAGAAACGACGAATAAAAAATGGCAATGTGACTCAATGGAGAAACTTATTGCTACTGCTGGTGAATGACAAAATATTATTTTAAAGCCACTCTGTTAAGCCTAAACATTCTGCATCTGTATTTACTGGCTTAATAGCTGATAGTGACGAAATAATCTCATTCATATTTTTTATTATGCTAGTGTCGTTTTTGTTTATAATAAAATCGAGTTCGATACCTTTTTTAATGTCATTACGTATCGCTATCCAGGTTCTTCGTTTGAGCTGTTTATTGGTAGCGAAGTTATCGACCTGACATGAATAAAAACCTCCGCCATGAGAGAAGCATTGAAAGTCTGATTTCGGTGTATTATTTTGGTTTGCGGTGGTTATGTTTGCAATAATATCAGTTACAGCAATATTATTTTTACCAAAACACTTTGGCCTAAACTCTGCAACGACAACTTTATTTTGGATTAATTGAAAATAATAGAATAAAGGACCTTTGTCTCTTCTGAGCTTCCAGTCCTCCGGGAGGTTGACACTGTAACCAGCTACATTCTGTTTAAATAATGTTGTTTTGTTAGTATTGAGGTTGTTTGAATCGATTGTTTTATTTATTTTGAAATAACCCGAATGAAAGGCTATTTGGTTTTTGATTTTTATTTCAGCGGTAAATGTAAGTAACATAGCGCTAATAAAAAGAACAGCCGATATGCTTGTAACAATAAGTTCTTTTTTTAGGTTACAAAGAAAAACAGAGATAAGTGTTGTGGAGACACCTAGAATGAGAAAGGCAATTTGATTATAAAGTTCAGGCCAGTTGCTTAGTACTGCGTAGTATTTAAGGAATTGCCAAATAGAAAAAAAAGCAATCCCAAAAATAGAGCCTATAGTAATCCTTGAATAAGTTGATTTTTTCTTGCCCATTAACATGGCGATGAGCAAGACTAATATAAGTAAAGAGATTCCATTCATTGCTTGAATTGTAATAGATAAAAGGACTAGATTACAATGAATAAAATGGGTGGTGACAAATCTAAATCATTCTCATTTGTCACCGACCCCTTTTATTGATTTTAAGTGGAAGAATGATGGAGTTTAATTCTGTTGGTGAATGCGTTGCAGGTTGTAGCAAAAAGTAATTGCCAATGAGGAATCGGGGTTAGCGAACATTGTTCTCTAACCCCGTATTGTATCAACGATTTAAATCTCGCAGATGATCAATATCCTTGAGTACACCGGCATCCTCGGTAGCGATTAATTCAAGTTCATTTAAATTATTCGCAATCAAATTCCTTGCTCCCTTGTCACCAGATAATTCTCGTAATGGCTCTCGCCAGCGCGCCGAAAAACCAACCGGGTGACCACGCTGTCCCTGATATACAGGTGCTACCATCGACGCTCCATTTTTTAATCGATCAACCAGAGCAGTGATGGTTACAGGTTGTACCCATGGCATATCGGCCAGAGTGATTAACCAGCTATCTGCTTTGGAAGTTGCATTAACACCAGTGGCCAGGCTTGTGCCCATTCCTTCATCGGCCTGAGTGTTTTCTACGATTTTAATTCCTGTTTGTGTCAATGCGTCGATCAAGGCATGGTCTCCGGGTTGAACAACTGCTATTGAATCAGGTGCTGCCTGCAACAGTGCTCTCGCAGAGGCAACACCGATGCTTACACCATCAGGCAGAGGATGAAGTAGCTTGTGTGCACCGAAACGTTTTGCAGAACCGGCGGCGAGCAGGATGCCGACAACCTCAGTCATGTGCCATTACGTATGGATGTGATTTGCGCGAGAATGGAGAGCGCAATCTCTGCGGGTCGCTTGCTGCCAATATGCAAACCGGCTGGACCATGAATGCGATCGATCTGCTCCGAACTGTAACCCATATATGCCAGACGTTTGTGTCGGGCCTGTGCAGATTTTTGTGAACCCAATGCACCAATGTAAAATGTCTGTGACTCCAGTGCGGCACTTAGACCCAGGTCGTCCTGACGTGGGTCATGCGCGAGTGTGACAATCGCGGTACGCGCCTGTGCACTCAATCCCTTAACCGCATCGTCAGGCATCTCGCGGCTATACTGCACATTAGCGAGTGGAAAAGGATGGGCAAAATCTTCACGCGGATCACAAATGATAATCCGGTAGTCGAGATGCAGAGCCATGCTTGCAAGGTGTTGTGCGAGTTGGCCATCACCGATGATTAATAATTGCCAGGCAGGTCCGAAGGTCTTAACCAGCTCTGTTTCCGATAGCATGAATTCTGTGCCACCATCGCCAGAGGACAGGGTGGTCTTGCCGCTGATCAAGTCTAATTTTCGTGCAACCAGTTCGCCGTTGCGTAGCCTCTCGCGTAATTGCTTGATCGGATCAGGATCGGTCAGTTGTTCGACCAGTAGTTCTAGGCGTCCACCACAGGGTAGACCCATGCGTGTCGTTTCCTGCAGGTCGACTCCGAAATCGACCATGGTTGGCGTTGGCCCTGCCAACTCGCCATCACGGTAGCGGGCCACTAACGATTCCTCGACACAGCCACCCGATACCGAGCCAACGAATTGCCCACTATCATTCATCGCCAGCAGCGAGCCGGGTGGTCGAGGCGAAGAACCCCAGGTGCGGATGACCGTTGCTAATGCGACCTGCTGGCCGGATTGCAGCCAGGTCAGGGCGCCGTCGAGAACTTCAATATCGTCTGCCTGCTCTGTCATTGATTAACCCGACATATCAGGCGGAATGCAGATCTACATTCTTTAGTGGGAACTGTCGAATGCGTTTACCCGTGGCAGCAAAAATGGCATTTAGCACAGCGGGTGCGGCCACCGCAATTGTCGGCTCGCCAATGCCACCCCAGAATCCACCAGAAGGCATGACGATGACATCAACCTTTGGCATCTCTGATATCAACATCGACGGATAGCTATGAAAATTCTGTTGCTCGACGCCACCGTTTTTGATCGTGCATTCACCATACAGTAATGCCGAAAGTCCAAACACAAAGGAGCCTTCGACCTGAGCTTCAATTTGCTGTGGGTTAACGGCGTAGCCGGGGTCAGTGGCTGCAACTATGCGATGGATCTTGAGCTGACCACCACTATCGACCGACACTTCTGCGCATGCCGCGACATAACTGGCAAAGGCCTTGCAGACCGCCAGTCCACGATATACACCTTTGGGTGCGGGTTTACCCCAGTCGGCTTTTTTTGCCACAGCATTCAGAACCGCCAGACTCTTGGGATGTTTGGACATCAGCTTGCGGCGGAATTCAAGAGGATCCTTGCCTGCAGCATGAGCCAGCTCATCCAGGAAGGACTCCATATAGATAGCATTCTGGTTGATGTTAACGCCACGCCAAAAGCCTGGTGGTACCGGTGGGTTGCGCATCGCATGCTCGACCAGCAGATTCGGGACAGTGTAGCTGATCTCATGGTCACCCTCTGGCAGCATACCCTGGAAGGTGAATATGTCGACTCCGTTCTTCATCCATGCGGGATTAACCGAGGCCAATATTGACTGACCCGAGATGCGTACATGCAAACCAATCAGGTTGCCTTTGCTGTCCAGCCCTCCGACCATTTTGGCCTTGGTGATTGGATGGTAATGGCCGTGTAACATATCCTCTTCACGCGTCCATAGTAACTTGACCGGTGTACCGGGCATCTGTTTTGCAATCGCAACCGCTTGCGTGACGAAATCATGGAAGGCGCCACGTCTGCCAAATCCACCACCTAAATGAATCTTGTAGACATCACATTTGCTTGCCGGTAGCCCGGCTGCTTCAATGGTGGCTTGCAGAGCGGCTTCGCCATTTTGTGTCGGGCACCAGACCTCGCAACGATCTGGAGTCCAGCGCGCAGTGGCATTCATCGGTTCCATCGTGGCATGGTTCTGGTAGGGATAACGGTAGGTCGCCTCGACGGTTTTCACAGCACCCTTCAAAGCCTTCTTTACCTCTCCATTCTTGTTACCGACAAAGGCATCTTTAGCGCTCAGTCCTTCATCCAGCATTTGATCGATCGATGCGCTGCTGACCTTGGTGTTAGGGCCGTTGTCCCAGGTGATTGGCAATGCATCCAATGCAGTCTTCGCCTGCCACCAGGTATCGGCAACGACGGCAACGGCATCATCTTCAACTCGCACGACCTTGCGAACACCTGGCATCTTGCTCACCTTGCTGGCATCGAATGATTTAAGTTTGCCTCCGAATGTCGGACAGGCTTTGATCGAAGCATTGAGCATGTCGGGCATCTGCAGATCGGCACCGAAGACTTGTTTGCCGGTCAGTTTATCGACTGTGTCCAGACGCTTAACCGACTTGCCGATTATCTTCCAGTCCTTCGGATCCTTGAGTTTCACTTCAAAGGGAGGAGGTAACTCGGCAGCTGCAGCGGCCACCTTGCCATAGGTTGTGGTGCGACCTGTTGGTGTATGGGTGATAACGCTCGCGGCCACACTACATTCCGTCGCTGGCACATTCCAGGCCTCTGCTGCGGCCTCGATCAACATCGCTCGGGCGATGGCGCCACCTTTGCGGACATATTCATGGCTGCCGCGAATGCCCTGGCTGCCACCGGTAGCGAAGCTACCCCATATGCGTTTGCGGGCAAGACTTTGACCGGGGGTCGGATACTCGGTTTTTACTTTGGACCAGTCACATTCGAGTTCTTCGGTAACCAGCTGTGCCAACCCCGTCAGTGTGCCTTGTCCCATCTCGGAACGGGCAATGCGTATGATGACCGTATCGTCGGATTCAATCACGACCCAGGCATTGACTTCGGGCGGTGTTGATTCCGTATCACCTGCTGCCATGGCCATGTTGCTGCCGAGCGGTAAATAAAGTCCAAGAGAAAAACCGGCACCGATTGCGGTGCTGCGAATCAGAAATTCTCGACGAGAAATATTGATGCATTCATTCTTCATCATGAGTTCTCCCGTTTGTTAATATCAACGGCAAGGTGAATACCGCTGCGTACTCGGTTAAATGTTCCGCAACGACATATATTGGTTACGTTTGTATCGATATCTGCATCGCTGGGATCGGGATTGTCTTTAAGCAGCGCTGCTGCAGTCATAATCATGCCTGGCTGACAATAACCGCACTGCGGTACATCAAGTTTTGCCCATGCTTGCTGTAGCGGGTGAGTGCCATCAGCTGACAATCCTTCGATAGTAGTGATTTCCTGTGATGCACTGAGTGCAGAAACCGGCACTATACAGGAACGAACTGCCTTGCCATTGATATGAACCGTACAGGAACCACAGATGCCGATGCCACAACTGTACTTGGTGCCGGTAAGGCCCAGTTGTTCACGTAGCACCCATAAGAGAGGGGTCGAGTCGTCGACATCGATGTCGACAAGTTTCCCGTTTATTTTTAATTTTGACATAGCTAACTCCTGTGGATAGTCAACCTGTTTTAGAGTGTTAGTTAACTAATGGAGGTTCAGTCTGAGCTCCATTGATAGACCGATCAATTGTTTAGTATAACGGTTTTTGTTTGGTTTTCTGCATTGGTATAATCACCTATACAGAAAAAACCGGATTATTCATATCGCAAAGCCTCTATAGGTCGAAGACGGGATGCCTTGCGCGCCGGGTGTAGTCCGAAATAAACTGAGACACTCATCAATTATCACTGCCGGACTTTTGCCGGGATCAGTTATGCTTCGTTATGCTAAGTTATTGAAAATGCGCAACGAGCGCCCCGATTAAGGTTAATGATTCCAATAGCTTATATTCTCATAAAACATCTACGAACCAGGCGGTCACACGTTTGACGAGCAGCTTTGCTGCGAAGAACGTTGGAGCTTGCGACGACGGCCCCAAAGGGGTGAGGCCAAAGGCCGAATAATCGTGTCGGGCGCACCATATAAGTAGTAGATATATCAAGCGGTTAGCACGTAAGTGTTAACCGCTTTTTCGTCTCAGTAAAGTCTGTACCGGGATTTTTATGATATTTTTATGGGTGTCTAAGATGCGCACGCTTGGTTCTGCTCTTGTTGAACCTTCCTATCAGGTTCGGCACAATTACCTGAACTAAAAGAAATAACATTTTGCCAGTGGCGTTTTCAATTTCTTCTTTCATCGTTATCTAATAAGCATTCATCACTGTACTCCTTATTTTATTAAAGGGACTTGTTACCATCACAACTGTTTGTTGTGTCATGAGTACAATTTCGTTCTTTTTAATTGATTTTTAAAATCGTTTGTTTTCATGCAAAAGATTGGTTTTAACGATTACTTATTTAGATAGATAGCCATAAAAAAACAGGGCTGCCTAATTAACGCAACCCCGCATGGAATGTTGCTTACAATATAATTATGTAAGCACTGATTTTGGATTATTTCAGATCAAAGCGATCTGCGGTCATAACCTTGACCCATGCTTTCACAAAGTCATCGACAAACTTCTGACCAGCATCATTTGATGCATAGACTTCAGCAATAGCACGCAACTCAGAATTTGAACCGAAGATCAAATCAACCGGGGTTGCGGTCCATTTGAGTTTACCTGACTTACGGTCACGACCTTCATACACACCATCAGTCGAAGACTTGTTCCACTTGGTTGACATATTAAGCAGGTTGACGAAAAAGTCATTGCTTAATGCGCCCACACGGTCAGTTAACAAACCATGTTTTGAACCATTGGTATTGGCACCCAGTGCACGCATACCACCGGCTAGTACGGTCATCTCTGGCGCAGTCAGGGTTAAAAGGTCTGCTTTTTCTACTAGCATTTCTGCAGGCGAACCGTAGCTAGGGCTGTAGAAGTTACGGAAGGCATCTGCTGTTGGTTCCAGCACAGCAAACGATTTCACATCGGTCATCTTTTGCGTAGCATCCATACGACCAGGTTTAAATAGTACCTTAACCTTATAACCGGCTTTCTTCGCAGCCTTTTCAATCGCCGCTGCACCACCTAATACAATCACATCCGCTAGTGATACTTTCTTACCACTAGGCAGTGATTTGTTGAAAGAGGTCTGAATACTTTTCAGTTTCTTCAACACTTTTGACAGCTCAGCAGGATTATTCACTTCCCAGTCCTTCTGTGGTGCCAGCGCAATACGCGCACCATTGGCGCCACCACGCATGTCTGAACCACGGAAGCTTGAAGCGGATGCCCAGGCGGTTTTAACCAACTCTGCAGTACTCAGTCCGGATTTCAGAATTTTCGCCTTGAGTTTTT
>Ga0316204_10006742_pt1 | contig 17387 bp, 17 predicted proteins | sample 6monrhotite_MG_2_FD_205661 | JGI IMG/M metagenome (GOLD analysis project Ga0316204, IMG submission 205661) | Microbial mat bacterial communities from mineral coupon in-situ incubated in ocean water Damariscotta River, Maine, United States -... | ecosystem: Environmental > Aquatic > Marine >... | reverse complement strand
GAACTGATAGATGGCGATGCGTCGCTGCTGCGCGGCCGCGTCATTGCTGCTGACGAGCGGACCAAGGTACCTACTACGCTCCAGCAACCATGTGGTCAGCAACGTCCAGGGCGAGGTATGCTCATTCATCCCGTCGAGTTGCTTGCCGAGCGTCGCGAGCCCCTTCCTGTCTCCCTCTGTTAGCCCGTCGATCTCATCAATGCGGCGAAGAGCCTCGAAGATGATGACCTCGTTCTCCTGCGCCCAGGCTATAACGGTCTCTGCTCCCTTTCTCGAAGCTCCATATTCTGGAAGCTGCGCGACGCGCGCGAGGCCGACATTTCCGTATTCCGCGTCGATGGCGAGCAACGAGAGAAGGTCGCGGATTTCGTCGCGCTCGAAGAGATCGCCCAAATATAGCATAGGGACGTTGAGTTTCTCGAGCACCCCTGTGACGCGGGAGAGCGTCAGGCGCGAGCGGGCCAAGATGGCTTGGTCTCGATAGGCGATGCCCTGCTCACGCAGCCTTTCGATATTGTCACGGATGGCTGCGGCCTCGCTCGCAACATCCGAACAAATAGTCAGGGATACATTACCTAAGTCACCGCGCGCCGGATGCCATGAAGAGCCAGCGCCAGGATCCGACGCCATGTGATGTGAAAAAAGCCCAAACGTTCGCACAATTGGACCGCCGGATCGGTAGTTGGTGGCCAACGAACGGCGTGCGCCTTCGAAATCCTCGGCAAAACGGCTGACGTTCGACGGCTTCGCACCACGAAAGCGATAAATCGACTGGCGTTGGTCCGCGACCACCCAGACATCCCTCTTTTCATTCACGAGGAGCTGGAGAAGGCGGGCGCTGGCGAGATTCACATCCTGATACTCGTCAACGAGGATGTGAGCGAATTTCTGACGACAGTCTTGGAGAATGTCCGGATTCTCTTTGAGAAGGCGAACGGTCAGCAACACCAAGTCTCCGAAGTCGACGGCGTTCTCGGCGACCAACAGCTCTTCGTAGACCTTGTAGATGCGCGCGATTTCTACCGCGCGATCGGCGTTCTCGCGTTGCTCGTCTGTTGCCTCGGCCAAGGCCTTCTCCGCTTCGGCCAGGTACTCGTCCGGTCCGACGAGTTCGTCTTTGCACCTGGAGATGGCGCGAAGCACATGCACGAGTTCGAAGGCGGGTTCGTAGAGGTTCTGATAGTATCGCAGGGGCAGTTTGGCGAGATGCTTTTCCAAGAGGGCTAGCTGACCGGCCTCGTCGAGCGTATCGAACGCATCTGTGCGTCCCACCCGGTCGGCCCACTTCGCGATGAGCTCCATCCCAAAGGAGTGGAACGTGCCGACCCACATTTCAATGGCTTCGTCGGCATGAGAAATCGCGAGGCGAGAACGCATTTCCTCGGCCGCCTTATTCGAAAAGGTCAAGGCAAGAACGCTGGCGGGTGATGAGTCCTTGGTCAGAATGTGGGTGATGCGATGAATCAGTGTGCGCGTCTTGCCCGTGCCAGGCCCAGCGTCGACCAGGAGCGGTCCGCCTTCCCAATGGGCCGCCTCTCTCTGGCTATCGTCTAGCCTGTGATGCGCTGCCATCTCCTCTGGAGCCGGCTCCTGAAGTGGCGGCAACAGCAATGCCCGGATGGCTTGATGAATGACTATACTTGGCGGCAGTCCGAGTTCGCTTGCCACTTCGGCGGGCGTGCGCGAGCGCATAACAAGCTCCTCTCGAAGCCAATCGGACGGACACAAGAATTCACCCGCAAAAATGTCTGCCTGGATCTCCTTGCGTTCACGCGGCGAGTACCCCTGCACTTTTGATGCGCCACTTTCTATCGAATCGCCGCTCATGGCGGCGGGCGCAACCATGGTCACTTCATGGCGTGGGTCTTTGTGAAGAATGAAGTGGCCGATCTCATGCGCCAGGACGACCGCTTTCTGATCGGACGGCTGCCCTTTCGCGATGTTTACAAGCAGTGCGTCGCGCTCAATGAAACCCAGCACGCTCGGATCGTACCCAGCCTCCGGGCCGAACGGTTGAAGTTCTAGGTCATTGTCGGCGAGCGCGGCGGCGACGATTGCGGGCGCACGCCGGTCTCCGCCAGCGGTAGCGAGGGCCGTTGCGTGACATTGTCGGGCTTTGAGCCGAATGTCCCCCCACGTCTCCACGCGTCAGTCCTCGCCAAGCCAATAGGCACATTCTTCGTTCGACATGCCGCTGCTGCGTATAATGTTTTCGTACGAACGAGGTGTGATGCTGGCTCCCGCGTCAGCCTTGGCCATGCCCAGCTTCGGAGCTCCCAAAGCGCGCGCTAGGGCGGAATCGAATTGCTCACGGGTCATTTTGAACGACTCCGTGAGGGCACCAGCCAGACGTTCACCTACTGGCGGGAGCATACGGCCACCGATCATTTGCGCCAAAACCGTTCGTTTGATCTTCAAGGAAGAGGCAAGACGCGGGATGTCGGTACCTGCCGCGTTCATCATAGCCTCAAAACTTTGCTCCGACTTGGTTTCAACGACCGAGTTTTCTGCCCGGGCTAGGTGCAGAGCGTTGAGTGCATGGCTTCGACCCCGTGCCAACAGCACATGATCGATATCTTCCGATGGCTGTTCGACTTGGGCGCTCATCTGCCGCATCAGGGCCGCATGAGCTATGATGTCATCGGTAAATGCGGGAAAACGCTCGGTCCAAACGATCACATCATGAGCTGTTGGCCGTTCGCAGGTGCGGTGGAACGAAAACAGGACGTCGTCCCGATCCGCGTCTTTACGAAGCTCCTTCATGAGCCTTCTCCAATAGTTAATTTTAGCATGGCCTGGACTTCGGCGATCCATTTCTCGGCAGTTTTGTCACTAATCTTGAGTGCCTGTGAGATGGAGTGCCCCTTCTTTGACTTCATTGGCATGCCGTCCATGAAAAACCGAAAGGCCAGCTGCTTACGTGGGTCCGGAATGCTACGAAGTATGGATTCGACATGAGCGCTCTGTTCCTCGTGAGTCCAGTGCGGCGATATCGGGATCGGCTCTGATAGCGCCTCATGCTCATGGTATGAGGGCTCTTTTTTGCGATACTTGTCTTCCTTGCGGATGGCATCGAGTGCACGAAACTCAACCCGTATGCGGAATGCAACTCGCAGGTTTTTGCCGTCTGCGGACTGGGGCTGCAGGACAGCCTGGAGCAGTGTGAATTGTATCCGGTCGATAATTTCGTCGCGATTTGCCCTCTGTCTGTCTACACGGAAGTGAAGGATGCGCGTTATCCGATCAGCAACATGCTGCAACAGCAAGCCAACGATGTGCTGGTCCCCATCTGGTCCGATAGTTTGTATCGCAGCGACAATGGCTTCTGCTCGAAGTGATGGGAGCCGGTTTTGCGAAATGATTCGGCGCCAGCCTGCACAATCTGCGGGATCGGGTGATTGTTCGTCTTCGGTTTCCATCCATCCACCTCAAGCAATAGCCGCGTCTTAGCCTTAGCGAAGCGAACGCAAAAAAAAGCGGAACCGGCCTTCCCCATCTACAGTGTATCATTGAATGCGTCTCGTGGTTTCTCGCTAAGGGTGCGTTAGAGGGAAGCGCTCGAATTTACAAGTCACCCAGCGGCACGTGCGAGCACGATGCGAAATGGCTTGAGCACCCGGCCCGATTTGCATTGGAGTCGGCCGTCGTGCTCGGGCCGGGATCACAGCGCACGAAGGCAGGGCGTGCGTTGATCGGCGCAATCGGCGACTCTGGCCCGACCGTTGGGGCCGTTCGCTGATGCGCCGGGATGAACGGCGAAGGGCGAAATAGAAGACCTTAGGCGAAGTCGATTTTCTTCTGGGCGTCGGCGCCTTGGCGCGCCAGGGCGCACCGCGATATAGTGACTAGGCTGGCGGTACCTTCCTATCGCCACAGGATGCTTGGCAGATTTCGCCCGCTGGTCCAAGCATCCTGTTCGCATGTCCGCTCCTGCGCCTAACCGGACCTCAGTCCACCAGCTCGCCGACCTTCACCGCCAAGGCCTCAGCAATCCGTCCAACGATGGTGATGGTGGGATTGCGCACGCAGCGTTCAACGCCGGATATATAGGTGCGGTGGACGCCGGCCTGGTGGGCGAGCTCTTCCTGGGACCAGCCCTTCGCGCGCCTGAGCCTTCGCATGTTTTCAGAGAGGCGCCGCCGGATGTCCATGTCCCGGATGCAACACCGGTGCATCCTTTCGGACTACAGACTATGAGTCTCTTTTTTTCGTTGACTTCACCTGACCCGCAAGCCTTGTGTGGTCGCCATGACGACACGCTCCGCCTTCACAAGACCGACCTCCGGCCAGCTGGGAACAGCCGCGGAGATCATGGTCGCCTGCCAACTGATGCTGGCATCGGGCGGGCGGCTGTCGAGCTATGTTCCGCTCGTTGACGATGACGGGATTGATGTGATGGTGCACGACAAGGTCACACACCGCACCATCGGCCTTCAGATCAAGAGCTGGACCTTCCTGAGTGAAACCCGGCCCCAGACGGTTCAGTTTGACGTCGGACGAAACACGTGGCGTGACGATCCGGCGCTCTTTCTGCTCGCCGTGGCAGTGGACGGGCTCACGGTTCAGCTTGAGGCCGCCTGGCTCGTCCCCTCGGGTGAAGTTCCTACCGTCGCCCAGATCGGCGCCAAGAAGATGAGCCTCAGCCCCAACCCCCGCATCACCAGCCGGGACCGCTATTCCCGCTACCGGCTCGACGGTATGGCTGCGGTGGCCAAAGCGGTCATTGAGGCCTTCGAAGCGTGACGGGGGACGACGGCGAGGCTGAACTGTTTCATCACTTGATGGCGCAAGCGACCGCGCACCTCGAAGACGCAGCAACGCTCGCCTCGATCCTTCAGACCGGCGCGGTACCCACCTCACTCAAGGCGCTCGTCGACCAGATCGACACCGCCATGAAACTCACTCTTGCGGCCCAAACAATAGTTGACCCGCCCGCTCGATGATTGGCGTGTTGCGCTCCGATGCAGAACAAGGACGGAGCAATGCCAAGAAAAGTCGACGAGAAGTGGGGTGAGGAGTGGTTTGGTGATATCGAACTGGTCGGTTTTGAGAACGACCAGTTGGATCATTGGCTCGACATGCTCGGCAGTGACCGAAGCGGTGAGGATCGCGAGCGATTGCGCTTCTGGCTGACGGAGATCGAAATTTCCGTGCGCTGTGGATACAAGCGGGGTCCGCGAACTCTCACGAGACGCCAAGGGATCAAGGCACTGGAAACGTTTGTGGCCGCGGAGACCATTGATCGCCAACTTATCGATGATCTCAACGCGCGTGCCGAGGATGCGCTATTCAATCAACTCTTCATCATGGACTTGCCTGAGGTGGGGCCAGGCGACAGCGTTGTCGCAGCGATGAGCACTAACCGCGTCACGGAGACCTCTCTGCGGGAAGCCGCAAGGCGCGCCATCATTTTTCTCAAGATCCCACCCAGAGGCCGCAATGGTGAGCCCGGCAAGCGTATCGGGAGGCCAGTCGAGGCAACTATGCCCTGGGCTGTTGAGGAATTGTGCAAGCTTTGGGAGCGCTGGACGGATACGCCCGTGACGAGCTGGAACTCAGACACGGCTGGCTACCTGACAAATGCCACCTCGAAGAGCGGCCTCTGGGTCACGGAGGTTATTCGCGGGCTGATCCCAGACGCTAGTAAATCGCGCGTGCGGCTCGCAATCCAGGATTTTGTGAAAAATCGAGGCTCAACTTGAAGGGACACTTATTTCGCTAAACGCGCCCTTCCGGGTGCTTCATGTGGATGCCTTCTTTGGTCCTAAAAAGGAGGCACAAATGCCTGACCATAATCCGCCGCCGGCGTTTCCCGGCTTCTCTCATTTCGATAGCATATTCATCGATTTCTCTGACATTTATTCCCGCCGTGAATACTCAGGGTGGATATATTGCCTCGTCGACCTTGAGACAGGCATGACCGTTTACGCCCACGGCCCTGAGCTCGTCGAGATAGCGCCTGAGTTTTCAGCCCGCGGCTTGCTTCCTGTCTTCGGAGGCCGCTCATGAGCACCTCTGTTCGAAATCTGTGCGTGGAGACCGTTCCGGTCTCCACGCTGACGCCATACGGCAGCAATCCTCGGACTCACTCAAAACGCCAGATCGAGCAGCTTGCCAAGAGCATCAAGGCTTTTGGCTGGACGAATCCGATCCTGGTCGACGATGAGCTGGGCGTGATCGCCGGCCATGGCCGGCTTGCGGCCGCGAAGTCGCTGGGCTTCGTTGAGGTGCCTGTGATGCGTCTGTCGGGGATGAGCAAGGCGCAGCGCCGTGCCTATGTCATCGCGGACAATCGGCTCGCTGAGACGGCGGGCTGGGACCAGGATCTTCTGCGTTTAGAGGTCGGCTCATTGATCGAAATGGATCTCGAGTTCGAGATTGAGGCGATCGGCTTTGAGACGGGCGAGATCGATGTGATCCTGGCCGGTGAGGAGGTGCCGGCCGAGCCGGAAAACGTGCCTGAGCCTGCCGAAGGGCCAGCAGTTTGTCTTCTCGGCGATGTCTGGCAGCTGGGACGGCATCGTCTTGTCTGCGGCGATGCGCTCGATGCGGCGGCCTATGCCGCCTTGCTGAAGGGGGAGACGGTCGACACGTGCTTCACCGATCCGCCGTACAACGTGCCCATTGCCGGACATGTCAGCGGCTTGGGAAAGAAGACGCATGATGAGTTTGTCATGGCGTCTGGTGAGATGTCGGATGCCGAGTTTTCGAACTTCTTGACGACAGTATCGGCGCGGATCAGTGCGGCGGTGAAGCCGGGCGGTATCGTTTTCGCCTGCATGGACTGGCGCCATATTTGTGATCTGGTGGCTGCTGGCGTCGCTGAAATTGGTGAGCTGAAAAATATCTGTGTCTGGAACAAGGATGTGGGTGGGATGGGCTCACTCTATCGTTCCAAGCATGAGATGGTGGCCGTCTTTTCCAATCGCGGCGGCCGGCATGTGAATAATATTCAGCTAGGCCGTTTTGGCCGAAACCGGACCAATGTCTGGGATTATGCCGGCATGAATGGCCGGTGCGATGAGTTGGCCATGCATCCGACCGTCAAGCCGACCGCCATGGTGATGGACGCGATCAAGGATGTGACGGCCAGGGATGGATTGGTGCTCGATCCGTTCGGTGGATCGGGTTCGACCTTGCTGGCGGCAGAGCGGTGTGGCCGCACCGCGCGGCTGATTGAGCTGGATGAGCGGTATTGCGATCTGATCATCACGCGCTTCGAGGAGGCGACCGGCCAGACCGCAATTCTTGAAGAGAGTGGCGAGACATTCGATCTGGTTCGCGAAATGCGCCTGGACTGGGGCGAAGACGCCCTGGCCAGCCAGTCTGAGGGGTTCGCTGATGTTTGGTAACTCCGATGATGACTATGAGATTGGGTACAAGAAGCCGCCTCGGGCAACTCGATTTCAGAAAGGGCAAAGTGGCAATCCGAGAGGGCGACCGAGGAAGGCGCCGGAAACGGTGGCCTCCTGTGTAGCTAACATTCTGGGCGAACAATTTCAGGTGCGCATCAATGGCAAGTCGGTATCGATTACCGGTGAGGAGTTGCTTGCGCGTCGGCTGGTCGAAAAAGCTATGGGAGGCGATGCCAAGGCGTTCGAGAAGGTTCACGAACTTCGCGCCCAGCACGCGGCCGCTTTGGAAAGAGCTGAAGAGAAAATGCGTGGCCGTGAACCGCTGGTGATCGAATTCGTGCACGCTAAAATTCCTGAAGAGGAGTGCTATAAAAAGCCTGGCGAACGGATCGATTATAACAAGAAAGGTCAGGTCATCAGTCGAGAGCGATGGGATGGGTACGCGCCTGATGACGCCGAGGATGGTGGCGACGTCGAGCCTGACTGATCAGTTTAGCGGCCTCAACAGGATAGAACATGATAGACAATAGGCCATAGCGGCCCGCCCCATGTGAGATGAGGCGGGCCGCATTCCATTGCAGGACTGGACTTGGCCGAACGGTCGAGCATGCATGCAGTCCACGCCCGGGGCCTTGATCCCCGGGCCTGTCTCAGTGACGGGCAGCCCATTAGCTGGCCGCACCGCACCGGAGAGACAGACATGACAAAACTGACCCAAAACCAGCACACCATCCTTGAAGCACTCGAAGCGGCCGGCGGGCCGATGCCCTCCGCTGAACTCGCGAAAGCCTTCGCGGAACAAGACGCGTTTACCAGCGATCTTGAGGCCCTGGTAGACACCGGCTTTGTGAGCCGAAAAGCCCGTTCGCTGACGATCACCGAGATCGGCCTGGCAGCACGCGCACCCGCGAAGGAGGGCCTCATCTCCGACAAGACTTCCGACCGGACTCCCGTCAACCAACCCACAAAAGCGCCCACCAAGAAAGACCAGCTCAAATCGCTCCTCAAGAGCCCTGAGGGCATCACCGTGCCCGATCTTGCCGCGGCGCTGGAATGGTTGCCGCACACGACACGGGCCGCACTCACCGGGCTCAAGAAGGCGGGCTGCGTGATCGACAAACTCCCCCCCCTCGTCGGCAGCCGCTCCTCGCGCTACCAGCTGGTGGAGGCCGACTGATGGCCCGGCGTCCATCGGCACCACCTGCGATCGACCTGGAAGCCCTGGTCGATCGCAAGCGCGACGAGCTGATCGACATCTGGTCTGCTGAATTCGGCACCAAACCCCCGCGCGCGCTCAGCCAACCATTTCTGGCCCGCCTCCTCGCCTACGACCTTCAGGTCCAGGCGAGGGGTGGGCTCAATGCGCGTCTCGACAAGCGTCTGCTGGCAACCGCCGCCGGGCAAAGCCCAAAGCCCGCTGCTCCACGCCTCAAGCCAGGTGCCCGCCTCCTGCGGACGTGGAACGGCGTCACTCACCGGGTCGATGTTGTCGAAGCGGGGTATCGCTACCGTGACGAGACCTACAGATCTCTCTCCGCCATCGCCGCACAGATCACGGGCGCGCACTGGTCGGGGCCGCGCTTCTTCGGCCTGACCACCCGAGGGCGAGCGGCATGACACAGGACCTTGGAGGTGCCCGGCGAACCATTCGCTGCGCCATCTACACGCGAAAATCCTCTGAAGAGGGACTGGATCAGGACTTCAACTCGCTCGACGCCCAGTACGAGGCCTGCACGGCCTATATCGCAAGCCAGAAAGCCGAGGGCTGGAAGGCATCGCCGGAGCGCTATGATGATGGCGGGATATCCGGCGGCACGATGGAGCGGCCCGGCGTCCAACGCCTGATCGCCGACATCGAAGGCGGCCGGATCGACATGATCGTCGTTTACAAGATCGACCGGCTGACGCGCTCTCTGTCGGATTTTGCGCAGCTGGTGGACCGGCTTGATGCGGCCAACTGTTCCTTCGTTTCGGTCACCCAGGCGTTCAATACCTCCACCTCAATGGGTCGTCTGACGCTCAATGTCCTGCTTTCCTTCGCCCAGTTTGAACGCGAGGTCACCTCGGAACGCATCCGCGACAAGATCGCTGCCTCAAAGAAGAAGGGCATGTGGATGGGGGGAATGGTGCCCATGGGCTTTGATGTTGATCCGGACCCCAATCGGCGCAGCCTTATCGTCAACCCGGCCGAGGCCGCACACATCAGCAAGATCTTCGCGCTCTATGACGCGCATGAGTGCCTCGCCGCGGTCGCGGAGAAAGCCGAAGCAGCAGGTGTCCGCTCGAAATGCCGCCAGTTCAAATCCATGCAGGCCTATGGCGGCAAACCCCTCTCGCGTGGCCAGGTCCACTTCATCCTGACCAATCCGATCTATGCCGGCCGGGTGCGCCACAAGACGCAAGTCTATGAGGGTCTGCACGACGCCATCATCGAACCGGCATTCTGGGACCGGATTCAGGAGAAACTTCAGGCCCACGCCGCCCGGCCTCGGATCCGCAACTTCGCCACTGGTATTTTGAGCCAGCCGGAGGTTCGGTCTCCCCTTGCCGGCAAACTCTTCGATGAGACCGGCGACCGACTCACACCCACCCACTCGAAACGCTCCACCGCCAGCGGCGCCAAGCGGATCCGTTATTATGTCTCGCGCCGGCTGCTGCAGGGAGCAAAGGACGATCCTTCTGGCTGGCGCCTTCCAGCCCTCAAGCTGGACCGCGCCGTTTGCGGTGCGATCGCAGATCATCTCGCCAAGGCTGGCCATCAGCTCCTCACGGAACCCGATCCCATCGCGCTTTACGCGGCCCAGGACCACCTGCGCCGGGTCCACACCCGGCTCAAGGCACACGACGCCGATCTGATGCAGGCATTGACGGCCAGGGTCACCGTGTCGGCCCGCAGGTTGATCATCGATCTGGACCGCGCCGGCCTGGCGACCCCGCTGGACATCATGCCGGGAGCGCTCGACGCGGACGCGCTTCGGATCGAAACCAGTTTTGAACTGCGCCGACGTGGCGTCGAGGTAAAGATCGTCACCGGGCAGTTTGAGGGCGCACCGGATCACACGCTCATCAACGCCATCGCCAAAGCCCGTCAATGGCTGGCCGAGGCAAGAAAGGGTGTTTCGGTCGCCGCTATCGGCAGGCGCTATGGCTGGACCGACTCTCCAGTGCGTCAGCGCATCCGGCTCGCCTTCCTGTCACCGCAGATCACCACAGCCATTCTGGAAGGGCGCCAGCCGCCCGAGCTGAGCCTGCAACACCTGCTGACCCGACCCATTCCGCTCGACTGGGATCGCCAGGCCAAGACGCTGGGATTTGCCCGATCCGACGCTGCGAATTAATCCCTGTTCCTCCTGAAAAACATCCCTGTTCGACGGCCTAACAGGGAATGAGTATTCCCTGTTATTCGCGTAGGGAACTTCCTCACAACCCGCGGAAACTACGCACTTATTGCCAGTGCCATTCGCCCGAAACAGGCATAATCGCGCAATTTTCCCTGTAAGCGACCACTTTCAGGGAGAACGACGCTACCCGATCTGCCCAAACTGGCCCGCAGAGACACTCCGGTAAATTTCAGGGAATTCGCGCGCACAACGCCGCGCTCGCCGCGGAGGCGGCCGCCTAACGCAGGGAATTGCGGGGCTTTTTGGCGCCCGCTGAGTGGTGGATTTCATTTGGGGGGTTGTATGGCGGAGGGGATGGGCCTGACGTCCAACCTTCTCTGGGCCGGAAACGAGTTGAAGTCGTTGTCTTCAACCCGCGCGCCGCGGGATCCTTCTGCGATAGGCATGACGTTGGACGGGGGCGCTGATGCTGTCGACAGTCACCACCTGATCTGGTGACGCTGACTTGTTTTCGTTGCGGCGGATGGGGTCCCGCAGCAGACGCAGCCCGTTGAGCACCACCAGAACCGTTCCGCCCTCGTGACCGATCACTGCGAGCGGCAGAGGCAGCTCGAAGAACAGCGCGCCCGTCACCAGAATGACCATGGCACCCATGGAGAAGGCGAGGTTCTGCCGAATGATCCGCGCCGTGCGCCGCGCCAGTCGATGCGCCTCCGCGAGCCGTCCCATGTCTTCCGACAGGAGCGCCACGTCGGCTGCCTGCAGCGCGACATCCGATCCGGCAGCACCCATGGCGATCCCGACATCGGCACGGGCCAGCGCGGCCGCGTCGTTGACGCCGTCTCCGACGAAGGCGACCTTGCCTCTGGCCGCCAGCTCGCCGGCCATCCGGACCTTGTCTTCCGGCAGCATGTCGGCATGGATTTCCCCGGGCTTCAAGCCGAGCTCTTCGCCGATCCGCAAAGCAACCGCGCGGCGGTCGCCGGTCATCATGACGATTTCGCCGACGCCGCCTTCGCGCAACGCGGCAAGCGCCGGCGCAGAGGTCGCGCGAGCCTGATCCGCGATGGTGACAGCCCCCATCACCTGCCGATCCCGGCCGAAATAGATGACCGTCTCGGTGTCCGCAGCTAGCGCCTGTAGCTTCGGGTGGTCGATTGAGGCGCCCATCTTTGATGCGAGGCGCGGATTGCCGGCCCACACCTGCCCCTCGCCGTCGTTACCGACGATGCCGGCACTCGGTCGGGTGATCACGTTTGTCACTTGGGCCGGTTCAACATCGCGACTGAGGGCTTCCTGCCGCACGGCAGCCGCGCTGTGATGTTCCGACTGGGCCTCGAGCCCGGCAAGCAGCGAGAGGAAGCGCCGATCGTCGCCATCGAGCGCCACCACCCTTGTGACCGAGGCCTTGCCGGTCGTCAGCGTTCCCGTCTTGTCGAAGGCGAAGGTGTCGACCGCCGCCAGCGTCTCGAGCGCGGCGCCGCCCTTGAACAACACACCTCCGCGCGCGGCAGCCGACAGGGCGGAAAGAATCGCGGCAGGGACGGAGATCACGATCGCGCAGGGGCTCGCCGCCACCAGCAGAGTCGCTGATCGGTAGAGCGCCTCCTCCCAGTCGCGCCCCAGCCAGTAGAAGGCGGCGAAGGCCAGGACGGCTCCGACCATGACCGCGACCGTGTAGCGTTGCCCGAACCAGGAACTGAAGCGCTCCGATGGCGCCTTGGCCGCCTGCGCCTCGGTCACGAGCGCGATCATGCGGGCGACGGTGCTTTCCTCGATCGTCTTCGTCACGGCCATCTCGAGCACGCCGTCGAGGTTGACCGTCGCCTCGAAGACCGGGGCGCCGGGTTGTTTGGCGACGGGCATGGACTCGCCCGTGATATGGGCTTCGTCGAGAGAGCCCCGGCCGCTGACGATCACCCCGTCCGCCGGAACCCGCGCGCCGGGCCGCAGCACCACGACGTCATCCACCTGAAGATCGGCAGCAGGGACTTCCGAGACTGACCCGTCCGGCGCCTTGCGAAGTGCCGTCTCCGGCCGAAGCTCCATCAACGCCTCGATGGCCCGGCGCGCGCGGCCGAGCGCCCGTTCCTCCAGTGTCGTGGAGATGCTGAACAGCGTCAGCAGGACCGCACCCTCGAAGGGCGCGCCGACAGCCGCGGCCGCAACGGCGGCAACGACCATCAGCAGGTCGATGTCGAGAATGCGCTCTTCCCACAATGTGGTGGCGGCCCGCCATGCGGCGGGCAAGCCGCCTGCCAGATAAACAAGCAAAAGACCTGCGAGAGAGAAGGAAGCCGCCGTGGCGCCCTGAAGCGGCCATAGCGCGAGAATGGCCAAGAGCATCCCAAGGACGGTGAGGGCCGTCAGCGCGAATGAGCGGTCGATCTGAAACGGCTTTCCCATGTTATCTCCCGGCTGCTGGGGCATGCTCGTCGAGCTTCGATAAGTCGCCGTGCAAAGGCGCATCCATTGCCTCGCGGCTCATGCCCTCCAGCAGAGGCGCTTCCTTTGCCAATGCCTCGGCCAGGAAGTCGAGAAAAGCCCGGATGCGCGCGGTTTGGCGCAGATCCTCATGAGTCAACAGCCAGAGGTCGAGGGTGAATTCGTCAGGCAGCGGGGCGATGCGTACGAGATCGGTCTCGAGGTCCGCAAGTCCGCAAGGCAGCGGCGCAAGTCCCATCCCGGCCTTGGCGGCGGAGAGAGCAGCCGCCACCGAGTTCGTGCGCAGCACCGGCTTCACCTCCGGAAGAAAGCCGGCCATGCGACGGACAAGCGCCTCATGCTCCGAGTCGAAGCCGATCCAGTTGTGGAGCGAGAGGTCAGGCTCCGGCCGCCGCGCGCGGTAGTCGGCGCTGGCGTAGACGGCAAAGGCGAGCCGTCCGACCCGGCGCCCGACCAGGGTCTCGGCTGGCGCATTGCCGACGCGCAGCGCGACGTCAGCCTCACGCCGGCTGAGGTTCAGGGCGACATTGCCGACGACAAGCTCGACTTCGATACCGGGATACGCATCCCGGAACCCGGCGAGGTGCCGCGGCAGTAGTCCGAATGCCAGCATGTCGATGGTCGTGAACCGCACGGCGCCGCTGAGACGCAGATCCTGCCCGGTCACCTTGCGGCTCAGGCTTGCGATCTCCTCCTCGACGCGCAAGGCGCCGTCACGCAGCTCCTCTCCAGCGGGCGTGAGCAGATAGCCCCCCGGTTGTCGCTCGAAGAGGCGTACCCCCAACGCCTCCTCGAAGGCACCGATGCGGCGAAAGACGGTGGAATGGTTCACGCCGAGCGTTCGAGCCGCGCCCGAGAGCGACCCGGCCCGTGCCACGGCCAGAAAGACGCGCAAGTCGTCCCAGTTCTCGGCCTTTGCATCCATGCAAGCAAAGCTTTCAAAAATCGCCAATCCCGCCGCACTCTCGCACAGTTTACCTTCTTGGTCGAGGCGGGCTCGACCGAGCCGCGCCGCAGATCGACAAGCGAAGGAGCATTCCAATGCGCAGACTACTCATGGCAACCGCCGCCCTCGGCCTTCTCGCCAGCCCCGCTTTCGCGCACTGCGACAGCATGGACGGCCCGGTGGTCCAGGACGCGCAGCGCGCCCTCGAAGCGCAGGACGTGACCCCGGTTCTCAAGTGGGTCACAGCGGAGGACGAGGACGAGATCCGAAGTGCCTTCGACATGACGCTGGAGGTTCGCGAGGAAACCGATGCCGCCAAGACAGTTGCTGACCGGTATTTCTTCGAAACCCTGATCCGGGTCCACCGCGCGAGCGAGGGCGCGGGCTTCACCGGACTGAAGCCGGCGGGCAGCGTCGAGCCGGCGATTGCAGCCGCCGACCAGGCTCTGGAGGACGGCAACGTGGAGCCTCTGGCGGAAGAGCTCGCCTCCGCGATCCGGCACGGAGTCGAGGAACGTTTCGCGGTAGCTTACGAGAAGCGCCAGACGGCGGAGGACTCCGTCGAGCAGGGTCGCGAGTACGTCGAAGCCTACGTGCAGTTCACGCACTTCGCCGAGCAGGCAGACCACCTGGCCGATGCCGGAGCCAGCCACTAGCACCAGGAGACCCTCGCCGGGCACTGACCCCAGCCCGAGCACTGGCGATGTGAGACATGTGGCGGCGGAGCGCGACGGCGCTCCGCCGTTACGCGTCAGTGGCGCTTTGCCCACTGGAGAGGGCCTTTGCATTCCTGCAAGACAAGCTTTCGGGTTTCGCTAATCGCAGTGCACAGGAGAACAACATAGATCCTCAGTAGAGGCAGGGCTCACAGAGAGCCCGACCGAGAAAGGAGAAAATCATGTCACAGAACAGCATCACGAAAACCATCCTCCGCAGCGACGAGCTTTCGTGCCCGTCCTGCGTGCCGAAGATCGAGAAGGCCTTGCGTGGACTGCCCGGTGTCGAGAAGGCCGAGGTGCGCTTCAACACCGGCAAGATCGAAGTCGAGCACGACCCTGCCCGGTCGAGCGTCGATGCGCTGGTCGAAGCGATCCGCGGCACCGGCTACGAAGCGCGGCCCTCGGCCTTCTGACCTTAATGGTGATCCCGCCGCGCCGCAATCCGGTGCGGCGGATCCACTTCGCAAGAAATGAATGAAAGGAGGGATGAGATGAGCAGTCTTGTTGCGAATATCAGCGGCGCCATCACACATCCTGCACGGCGACGTTTCTGGCTTACCGTCAGCAGCGGAAGCCTCATCGCAGTCGGTCTGATCGCGCGCTACGGCTTCGGAATGATCGACCTCTGGTGGGCGCTCATGGTCGCCGCCGCTTTGCTGGCTGGCTCGGACATCGCGGTCCGCGCCTGGCGGGCGCTGAAGGTCAGGCATCTGAGCATCGAGCTGTTGGTGACGGTTGCCGCCGTGGGCGCGCTGGTGATCGGCGAAGTCTGGGAATCGGCCGCCGTCACCTTCCTGTTCATGCTGGGTGCGTGGCTGGAGATGCGGACCATGGGCCAGACCCGCGGCGCGCTGAAAGCGCTGCTCGACGCTGCCCCGGCCACCGCCACCGTCCTGCGGGGCGGCCAGCCGGTCGAGGTTCCTGCCATTGCCGTGCAACTGGGTGAAACCGTGCTGGTCAAGGCTGGCCAGCGTATTCCGGTCGACGGAGAGGTGACCGAGGGTACAGCCGCGGTCAGCGAGGCCGCCATTACTGGCGAGCCGATGCCTTCCGAGAAGGCGCCCGGCAGCCGTGTCCATGCCGGAACCATCGCTGAGAACGGCCTTCTGCGCATACGGGCAACCAATGTCGGTGCCGACACCACGCTGGCCCGCATCATCCAGCGCGTCGAGGAAGCGCAGGAGGAAAAGGCCCCGAGCCAGCGCATGATCGAGCGCTTCGCGCAGTGGTACACGCCCTCGATCATCGGGCTCGCGGTTGTCGCCTTCGCCTTCACGCAGGACATCCGGCTGGCGCTGACCCTGCTGGTCGTGGGCTGCCCCGGCGCGCTGGTGATCTCGACGCCCGTGTCGATCGTCGCCGGTATCGGTCGGGCCGCGCGCAGCGGCATCCTCATAAAGGGCGGCCAGCATCTGGAAAGCGCGGGGCGGATCGACACGCTGGCGCTGGACAAGACTGGCACGCTGACCGAAGGCAAGCCGCGTCTGGCTACGGTGATCGCGCTTGACGGCACAACCGAGGACGAACTGCTGCGCTTGGCCGCGACAGCCGAGGCCGGATCGGACCACCCGCTCGGCCGCCCGATAGTCGAGGCTGGTCGCAAGCAGGGTCAGCTGCCCACGCCCGAATCGCTCGACGAGCACGCCGGTATGGGTATCAGCGCCCGCATCGAGGGGCGCGAAGTCGCCGCAGGGAACCGCCGCCTGATGGACAGGCTTGGCATCCCGCTGGGAGCCGAGGGCGAAGCCGCTCTGGGCCGGCTGCTCGAGGCCGGGCAGACGCCGATCCTCGTGGCGGCGGACGGAAAGCTGATCGGCTTGCTGGGCATGTCCGACATGGCCCGAGAGGGCGCAAAGGAAGCCATCGCCCGCCTGCGCAACATCGGCATCGGCCGCGTGGTGATGTTGACTGGCGACCAGCATGGCGCGGCGCATGCCATCGCCCGCGAGATCGGCATCGACGAGGTCCACGCCGGCCTGATGCCCGAGGACAAGCTGGAGTTGATCCGCAGAATGAAGGCCGATGGCGCGCATGTCGCGATGGTCGGTGACGGCATCAACGACGCGCCCGCTCTTGCGGCCGCCGATACCAGCATCGCCATGGGCGCGGCAGGCAGCGACGTCGCCATCGAGACCGCAGACATCGCCCTGCTCAAGGATGATCTCGGCAAGATCCCAGAGGCGATGGCGATCTCGCGCGCGACGCTTGGCAACATGCGCCAGAACCTGGTCATCGCGCTTCTGACGGTGGCGGGGCTGCTCGCCGGCGTCTTCAGCGGCCATGTCCACATGGCGGGTGGGATGCTGGTCCACCAGCTCTCGGTGCTGATTGTCATCGCCAATGGCATGCGGCTTCTGCGGGTGCCCGGAGCACCCAGACCGGACGCTGCCGCTCGCCGAGGCCGGACTGCCGTTGGGCCCGCAGCCGCCACCAGGACGTGAACGCCTGTTCCATCACCAAGAGCCCCCGCGCCCTCGCGCGGGGGCTTTCGCGGCTGCGCGATGGCGGCTGCTTTATCATTGTCTGGAGCAGATACAAGTGTGCTCCATGGAGGTGCGGCCATGAACCAGAAAACTGACGA
>Ga0316204_10006741_pt1 | contig 17388 bp, 17 predicted proteins | sample 6monrhotite_MG_2_FD_205661 | JGI IMG/M metagenome (GOLD analysis project Ga0316204, IMG submission 205661) | Microbial mat bacterial communities from mineral coupon in-situ incubated in ocean water Damariscotta River, Maine, United States -... | ecosystem: Environmental > Aquatic > Marine >... | reverse complement strand
TCCAGCATCTATTATCGGGCATTAGTAGTTTATAAGTTAATAACGGCTTTATGTAGTTTACTCTCATCAAATTATACTTCTACAGACTTACAGAATATATTTATTCTTTTCCTTTCATCATCGATTTCAAATCTGCAAACGGATTATGAGTGGTTGTATTTCCTTTTGATTCTGAAGTTGAGCCATTCCCCATATGAGCTTCTAACTGACGTTGATGTTCATTGTCATGACAATAGATACAGAGTAATTCCCAGTTACTGCCATCGCTGGGATTGTTGTCATGGTCATGATCACGATGATGTACGGTAAGTTCACTAAGATTGGTATGATCAAATTCGCGGCTACAGCGACCACAGACATGGGGGTACATTTTTAAAGCTTGTTCGCGATAACCTTTTGCACGCTCATCCATCGCACGTCTGGCATCGGCAATGACCTTGTCGAGTTTTTCTGTATCAATTTTAGCCATCTCATTCCTCCATATATTCAGTATATACTAAAAACTATCACGCCAAATACGACTAAATTCTAAAGTGACGGGTTTATCTACTTCAAACCAGACATATGCATTTTGTTCGTATTCTGCCGCAAGTTGCTCTGCATCTTCTTTGTTTAAACCGACAATAAAAAAACTTTCTTCGCCTGGCCAGGCTACATCATTTCCCTGCCCAAATGCTTTTAAAACAGTAAAGCGTTGCTGCAGGTATGACAGTAATTCGTTATTTCGTTTTCCATTTTCTGTTGTTGTTAATGTCTGGCTTTTAGGATTCCATGCAGTTAACACGACGGCGGACTGTTCTTTAGCAATCAGTTCATTAATTTCAGGGGGAGCGAGCTCGCCAACTTTACAGTCAACCTTTACGCTATCAATAAATACTGAATAAATTGTTTCTAAATAGTTCTTTTCCAGTTCAGCCTTATCCATTAGTTCCACCAGACGGCATAACCACGTTTACGAAGATGTTCACCCAGTAAAGCTTCTTTATATTCCGCCTCTTTTCGGGTTGCGATTGGATTGTACTGTTCGAAGAGTTTATAACGAAGTCGAATGCCATATTTTTGGGCATAACGATTCGCTTTTATACCGGCTTTGTGTTGATCAAAACGATCATCGGGTGATTTTGCGGTTTGCCCGACGTAGACACAAGGATAGTCCTCAATATAGTCAGGGTTAGCATCACGAAATTTTTTAATCGAAAGCACCTCTTTGTCTAAATCAACAACATAAAGACTATAGGTCGTTTTCTTTCTTTTCATTTAAGCGGGTTTGTATTAAGAATCACTACTGCTGACATTCTTATGTGCTTTAATACAAAATATGATAAAAAATGAATTCCAGTTATCATAACCATCCAGATCATCAATATTATTGAAATCCGTTTCGTTATTTAAATAGTCGATTGTTTTTTGAATATGCGCATCATCAATACCATTTAACTTAATGACATCAATTGTCGCTTGGGATGGAGACCATTCTCTTAATAATTTAGACATAGTAGTTATAAATTTTGTTAGTTAACATAAATATACTAAAGTTATCCTGAGTATAAAACCAATAAATATATGGGTATTTAATACATGTATCACCAGATACTCTCATTAATTAGTATCAGCTAATATATCATGTTATTTCAATGACATGATAATCTTCTGGATTGAACTCATCTACTTCATCTCAGAATGTGTTGCTATGATGGAGTCAATGCTATTTATATTCTATAGTAGTACACATGGCTAAATTTCGATCACTCATTGAACGAAGCATTGATCTTAAAGCAGAGGAATTACCTGCTCTTATTATTTCATTTGTCTATTTTTTCAGCCTGTTATGCGCGTATTATATTATTCGGCCTCTACGAGATGAAATGGGAATTCTCGGTGGGATTAAAAATCTACCCTGGGTATTTACCGGCACTTTTATCGTTATTCTTGCGATGGTTCCCCTTTATGGCTGGGTGAGCTCACGCTACCCGCGCCGGAAATTTTTGCCACTAGTTTATGTTTTTTTTATATTAAACCTTTTAGGTTTTTATGTTCTTTTTTATTTCAACATCTCTCCTGCACAGGTTGCACAATCATTTTTTATCTGGGTAAGTGTTTTTAATTTATTCGTTGTCTCTGTTTTTTGGAGCTTTATGAATGACATCTATGATAAAGATCAAGCCAAACGTTTATTTGGCGCCATTGCGGCAGGCGGTACATTAGGTGCTTTATGCGGCCCTATTCTAACAACATGGCTAGCTCAACCTATGGGCACTCATAACATGTTGCTTATAAGTGTAGTGTTTTTAACAATTCCAATCCTTTGCATTAAAAAACTTTCTCACTGGTTTAATAAGCAACCCTTGTCGATAAAAGATGACTCATACCAAAAACCAATGGGTGGACATTGGTTAGCCGGATTCTCATTAGTCATTCGCTCTCCCTATTTGATGGGAATTGGTTTATTAATATTAATCTTCAGTACCCTTTCCACTTTTTTATATTTCCAACAGGCGTACATTATTCAGGCTACATTTTCAAATTCAGCAGAACGCACTTCCGTATTCGCTATGATTGATCTCGCGGTAAATAGCTTAACGATATTGATTCAGTTTTTTCTTACGGGAAGAATAGTCAAAACATTAGGTTTAGCATGGACATTAGCGCTTATCCCTTTGTTATTAACAATTGGATTTATAATGCTGAGTATTTCACCTGTTATTTCAGTCTTGATTATCGTCCAGGTGTTTCGTCGCGCTGGAAACTACTCGATTATGCGACCTGCACGTGAAATGCTGTATGTCGTACTGGAGCGAGAAGAAAAATATAAAGCTAAAAACTTTATTGATACCGTTGTTTACCGTGGAGGTGATGCGGTAAGTGCCTGGATATATGACGGACTACGTGGAATTGGACTAAGCTTAGGACAAATTGCCTTTGTCGCCGCACCTATTGCCGCAGTATGGGCACTTGTCGCATATCGATTAGGCATTAAACGAGAAAAAATTGCAGCTAAAGGAAATACTTCATGAGTGATAATAAAATAAGCCGTCGAACTTTACTAAAAGCGTTACTCGCACTCGGTATAAGTGGACCGGGACTCAGTAGTTTATTATATGCAGCAACACAAAATACAATCACTAAAAACATCCCTTCTTCCGGGGAAAAAATTCCGGTCATTGGTCTTGGTACCTCACGCACTTTTGATGCCCTGGATGATGAAGAGCTGTTATTACATCTGAAAAAAGTAATGCACATTTTTTTCGATAAAAATGGCATGCTTGTGGATTCATCTCCAATGTATGGTTCTGCTCAGGCCGTAATAGGTAAATTAATAAAAAATATTAGTAACGATCAAAATCTGTTCTCAGCGACTAAAGTCTGGACCGATGGCGAAAAGGCCGGCATCGAGCAAATGGAAAAATCACGTCAGTTATGGGGAGTAAAACGCTTTGATTTAATGCAAATTCATAATTTACGTGACTGGGAAGTTCATTATGAAACGCTTACAAAAATGAAAGCCGAAGGAAAAATCCGATATATCGGCGTCACTACTTCGCATGGACGTTTTCATCAAGAGCTTGAGGTTTTACTTGATACATTAAAATTCGATTTTGTACAGCTCAGTTATAATATTAACAATCGTGATGTTGAACAACGTTTACTACCTATAGCTGCGGATAAAGGCATTGCAGTGATCGTTAATCGACCCTATCAACGTGGGGATTTATTTCGAAATATAAAAGGTAAAGCGTTACCCAAATGGTCGAGTGAGATTGATGTAACGAGTTGGGGACAATTCTTCCTGAAGTTTATTGTGTCTCATCCGGCCGTCACCTGTGCCATTCCTGCGACGACTAAAGTAAAACACTTGTTAGACAATATGACAGCACAAACCGGACGTCTACCTGATGCTAAAATGCGTAATGAAATGATTCGTTATTTTAGAGCACAGGCTTAATGTAAATAGGATTATTATATTTCCACATTATGATAAACGTTTTGCACGTCATCATTATCATTAAGCATATCAATGAATTTTTCAAACATTTCAATATCATCGTCAGCAATGCTCATCGTTGATTGCGGAATAAAGGTAATCGCATCCACTTCAAACTCGACATCATCACCTAATAATGCCGTTAAGGCATTTCGTGTTTTACTGTATTCAGTGTGCGGTGATAACACTGTGATCATACCATCTTCTGATTCAACGTCTGTCACATCGACATCCGCTTCCAGCATGGCTTCGAGAATTTGATCTCCGTCATCACCTTTAAAAACGAAAACCGAACAGTGATCAAACATATGAGCCACGGTACCCTGTGTGCCGATTTTTGCTTTGCACTTGGTGAAGCATAACCGTACATCATTAAAGGTACGTGTGTTGTTATCTGTCAAACAATCAACAATCACATTACCGCCACCCGGCGTAAACCCTTCGTAGCGAGCAGGAACAAAGTCTTCTCCCCCGCCACCTTCTGCTTTTTTAATGGCTTTATCAATTACGTGAGCAGGCACTTGTTCTTTTTTCGCGTTATCAATAATACGACGCAAAGAAAGGTTACCATTTGGATCGGTTCCACCATTTTTCGCTATAACATAAATTTCTCGACCATATTTTGAATACACTTTCGCCTTGGCGTCAGATGTTTTTGCCATTGATTCTTTACGGTTTTGATATGCTCTTCCCATGATACGGTCTCTAAATTGTGTGGAAATAGTGGGTAAATGTGTATTTTACTGAAGTGCGCTCGAGACGTCCAAAGAATTTGGGGTTGAAAACACGATATTTTGTTTTATTTTCCAATAAATCCATTTATTACTATAAAGTACAGAATGAACCATTTTAACTTTTCATATTTACACACAGATCAATAGCAGGTATCCAAAAACAGAATTAAATTGATTTTTTATTACCCTACAGGAGCTCTACCATAATGGATAACAATCGAATAACCTGGATTATTTTTTTTATACTGGGAACAGCTTATTTTAGCTGGCACGAATGGTATGAGGATAATAACTCGTTTATGGGCTGGTTTATATTAACCAGTCTCTGGTCAGCAGCATGTGGTATTGGCTATACAATAACTGACTGGTTTTTACATAAATAAAACTCTTCATGATCTTAATCAATAAAACATGATTTAATTGATGTTAATATCGTGCTCAAGTTTTTAATTTGAAATATATTTGATATCAAACTTTCAGATTAATTATTTATTATAATTTTACGGAATTTATAAATGAATAAATCAGCTGATAATAATCGTGAAAAATGTGTGTGGTGGATTTGTACTCTGGTTGCAGTAATACCTATAGCAATAATAATCTATGTTATATTTTCAATATAACGGGTGTTATGCAATAAAAAGTAAACCTTATGTGCATCTCACCTTTATCTTGATCTACATCAAGAAAAAGCATTTAAGAAAATGCTAATGTTCATTCGGTTTTTTAATTTTAGTTTAATACTTTGTAGTTGGTCTAATAATAAATAACTAACAGGTGCTACATAATGCAGTTTGGGACGACTGAAAGTAGTTTAAAAATAAGTGGGATGCTATATCTCTACTTTATTTGTTATTTCTTTTTTATTCAAAAAACCAAACTCACTAATTTTTTCACGATAAATACCGTGTCTTTCCAAAGTTTTATTTTCCCGACACTTATTTGTTGTGGTATTGCAGATGCAACAGCTTTCAATATAACGCAGAGTGGTCGCTATCATGCATTTTATTAAAGTATCCCGATTAATTTTAGTCACGGCTGCATTATTCACCACTTTTAGTTTTAATATCAGTAATGTTATTGCAGATGAACTGGACTGCCTGATGTGTCATAAACATCGTGGGCTTAGTCGAATTGATAAAGATGGTAATTTCCGACTTTTTTATATCAATACTGAATTATTTGAAAGTGGTCCGCATCGTCGAAACCAATGCAAAGACTGTCATACTGATATCGATCGCATTCCACATAAACCGGCTAAAAAAGTCGATTGCACTCAGCAATGTCATATTTATGAACCATCGGGTGAGAAAAAGTTTTCTCATAAAAATATTGCTAAAACTCTGGCAAACAGTGTGCATAGTAAAATTGATGCTAAAGGCAAACCAAAACCCCACCAGGAAGATTACCCTGTTTGTAAAGATTGTCATGACCAACCCCTATATCGACCAATATCAATTTTTAAGGGGGTAGCTAAGCACGGTGTATCAGAACGGAGCATCAGTCGTTGTAAAAGTTGCCATACCAGCGGGAATTTTGCCGAGGACTTTTATGAGCATGTAACCTCACGTTTACATAAAACACGTTTCTCAAAAGAAATTATAGAAGTCTGTGCCAAGTGTCACCTGGATCCAGAATTCAGAAAGCGACATGATTTAGATGATGTAATAACAAGTTACAAACAAACTTTCCATGGCAAAATGATTGAGTTAGGTTCTGAACGCACCCCAGATTGCCTTGATTGTCATGTCGTTGAAGGCGAAAACAATCACTTAATTGAAGCGAAAACTGTGCCTACATCAGCCGTTCATGAAAGTAATCTTGCTAATACCTGCAGAGCATCTGATTGTCATAAAAAAGCCAGTCCGCAGTTAGCCAGTTTTCAGACTCATGTAACTTATGATCGGGAAAAGTATCCATTACAGTTTTATATGCTGGTAGGTTTCAAAGCACTCATGGCAATCGTGCTGTATTTCTTCCTGACATTAATCTTTTTGGAATTATTACGCCGGCTGTTTCCAAGATTCGCATTTTTTAAAGACAACCGTCCGCACCACAAGGCCGGAAAATCTGAAGAGAACTAATTGGAGGTAATGTCGTGTCTAAATATGAACCCATAGTCTACAAAGATGGCAAACGCTACTTCTACCGTTTTTCAGCACACCAACGTATTCAGCATGTCGTGTTATTCAGCTCTGTATTATTGCTGGCACTAACCGGTTTTCCATTACGGCATGCAGAAGAGGCCTGGGCTAAACCCCTTTATAACATGATGGGTGGGACTGAATATGCACCATTGATTCATCGGGGTGCAGGTACCGTATTACTGGGATTATTTGTATACCACACCATTTACTGGATGGTAAAGTTTTATCAAAATCACATTTGTAAGTTAAAAGATGAAAATCGTGTCACCTTGAAAAATATTATCAAAGAATTTTTTTCACAGGAAATGATCCCAAACAAAAAAGATCTTGTTGATATTATTCATTTATGGAAATACCTGCTTTATTTCACTAACCGCCCTCCTCGTCATGAACGTATGTCATGGCGTGAAAAGTTTGACTATTTTGCACCCTACTGGGGTATCCCAATTTTAGGGCCAGCTGGCGTTGCTTTATGGTGGCGTGATGAACTTTCGCACATCATGCCAGGCATTGTGCTTAATGCTGCATATATCATGCATACTGATGAAGCATTACTCGCAGTTTTATTCCTGTTTTTCGTACATTGGTATAACGTGCACTATGCACCTGAAAAATTCCCTGCCGCTAAAGTATGGCTTACAGGCTATCTGACTGAAGATGAAATGATTCATGAACACTATGCTGATTACGTCAAGGTTATGATTGCCGCCGGACTTGAAGAAGAAATCAAACCACAGCATTTTGCCGGGGAGCATTACGAATGGTAAAACTCATTAAAAAAATTATATTCAAAACCTATGTAATAGGCTTAATGATCTTTACTGTTTGGTATGGTTATTTTATGTATCCACTCATATTTGGTTTTGAAGGCAAAGAAGAAGCCGCTATGTCACTTAAGGAAATGGGTTCTGCAGGCACAGAAGAGGAAGATATGTTTGTAAAACTCATCGCAGAGCAAACTCAGCGTAAAACGATTGACCTCGGCTACAAACTAATCGATCAACCTTATATTGATGGGCGATTCCATCATATTGGCTTTAATATTCAAAAAGACAAGGCAAGTCTATGTGTGGAATGTCACGGCAATGTGCCACATGATAAATCCAAAGAAATACGCAGTTTTTTAAATATGCATACATTCTATGCTGCCTGTGAAACTTGTCATTCATTGCCGGAAAAGCCGGCTACTGCCTGGAATTTTAGCTGGTATAACAAAGATGATGGAAAGATTGTCGAAAATCCTCAAGCATTGGTAAAAATAGAAGATATGGTTACAAGCGAGAAAGAAAAAAAACAATACCCGGTCTATGGTAATTACGGAGCCAAAATTGCCCCGACATACATGGAGGCTGGTGAAAACAAATTACTGCATGGTAATAAAGAAATGGAATTTGCTAAACGTTATCTAACCGAACAGGAACGTCTCTCACCAGAGAAAAAGTCTCAGATGAAGCGGGTTATTCACCGAAAGATTAGTAAAAAGCCCGTTCAGTGTAAGCAATGTCATCAGGAAGAAAGCCCTTATATACCCTTTGGCAAATTAGGTTATCCACCAAGACGAGTTAAAGAGCTAAGAAATGTAGCCGCAGTTGGAATGATTCGAAAATACAAAATGTTTTATATACCCAATTTCCTCAAACCAGGGGGTATTGAGGATTAATATAAAACAACATCAGCTTTACCAGGAAAAATGTAGCTAGAAAAATAACAGGCACCCCACTCCCGGGATGGTCTTTGTGACTGTTCATCTGGTGATATTAGCCCAATTCTACTTATACCCTATTTCTTCCAGCACAAAATAAACAGATTATTTCTGATTAACCTCTTGATATTGATATAGATATCCATTCCTTTGTGCTGTTACTTTAGAGTAAACTATGCTTAATGCTTTCTGTACCCACTATTTAAAATTAATCCAGCAAAGGGTTTTATAATGATACATATCACCAAATTATTAATGACATTACTTATATGTTTATCTTCCGGTCTTCTCAGTGCAGAGCCTGTTCATTATGGCCAAAATCAACATAAAAATAGTACTCAACCCGTCAATTCAAACAGAATTTACGGCAAGGTAACCGAGACTTTTAATGCAACAGGATACACTTATGCAGAAGTGGACACCGGTAAAAATAAAGTCTGGGCGGCAGCGCCTGTCACTCCACTAAAAGTTGGAGACATGATTTCTTTTTCTTCTGGTATGCCAATGACAAATTTTCACAGTAAAAGCATGAACCGTGACTTCCCTACTCTTTATTTCGTAAGCCAATTTAATAGCGGCAACAGTAACGCAGCAATTCAAGCCACAAATAAAATGTCTCCGCATGCGAAAATGGAACAAAAACCACTAGCCAAGCCGATAAAAGGAATTAAAAAAGCGAAAGGTGGAGATACTATCGCTGAAATTTACACTAACAAGACAAAACTTAATGGAAAAAAGATTCGAGTACGCGGTAAAGTTACTAAATACTCCCCCTCAGTAATGGACAAGAACTGGTTACATATTAGAGATAGCAGTACCCTGCAGGACCTGACAATTACGACCAACGACACAGCAGCGGTCAATGATATTGTGATTATCGAAGGCAAACTGAATTTGGATAAAGATTTTGGTTACGGTTACATTTACCCTGTCATTGTGCAAGATGCCACTATTTCGAATAAATAATTGTCAACATCAATACGCCCTTAATATCCGGGACACATAGCAACACTGAATTGATAAATGGGTCAATACAGACTGCATTTATGGAAAATAATTTTTTAAAGAATACTTATGATCGCAAGGTTTATTGAATTTTTTGTTAATCGACACCTATTGACCAACATGATGTTTATTTCGGTCATCCTAGGTGGTCTGTTTTCATGGCAACAAATTAAAAAAGAAGAACGCCCCGATGTAACTTATGACATTGTGCGTATTTCTGCAGTTTACCCAGGAGCCACTGCAGAAGAAGTGGAACACTTTGTCACTCGAGAGCTTGAAAAAGAATTAAAGGCGGTAGATGGTGTCTATCGCATGTATAGTAGTGTCAGCAGAGGCACCACTAACATTAGCATAGAGCTTGAGAAAAACTTAGACAATAAAAATGAATCCATTACTGAAATTCGTAATGCTGTTCTGGCTACCCAGCTCCCACCTGAAGTTCGTGACAAACCAACCGTTCGCGTCTTTAAAAGCTCGAAAAAAGCTATTATAGACATCGCATTAATTCATACCAAGGCTCACCTACTCACAATTCCGCAACGTCAGGAATTACAACTTTACGCCACTGCCCTTGAGTTACAACTTACAAATTTACCACAAATTAACAGCATTAATCGTTCTGGATATTTACAGGAAGAATTACAAATTAATTTAGATCCTAAGAAACTGGTATATTACCAAATTCCACTTAGTAACGTCATTGACGAAATCACAAAAAATCATGTTCGACAACCCGTCGGACATATTGAAGTAAAAGATGAACCTAGTGTTACAATAAATGCTCAACTTGATACTGTTGAAAAACTTAACAAGCTTTATATTCAGGCACGCTATTTAAGTAAATCGATTGACCTCCAATCGATAGCTGAAGTTAAATCGGATTTCCGCCGTGAAAAACAAATCACCAAAGTTAACGGGCATGAGTCCATCATGTTTAACGTCGTTAAAAATGGCTCCTTTGGTATTCTCGAATCACTCGATGCTGTGCAAAAAGTCATTAATGGTTTCACCACTAATAATCTGAGGAATTCAGATATTCAACTTGTCATCCTCGATGATGAATCTTATGAAGTACGGAACCGTCTAAGCATTATTTCCACCAATGGTGCAATCGGTTTTGTTCTGATACTCATTACGTTATTTCTCTTTTTGAATAAACGTGCCGGCGTATGGGTAGCAATGGGGATACCCTTCACTATTTGTTTAACGTTAATAATCACTTCTATGGTGGGCTATACCATTAATAACGTCACTCTTGCCGCAGTAATTATTGTAATGGGTATAGTCGTTGATGATGCTATTGTCGTAGCTGAAAATATTGCACGTTTCCGTTCACAAGGTTACAGCTCACAAGATGCAGCCGTACAAGGGACAGCCCAGGTATTTATGCCTGTACTTGCCAGTATTGTAACAACCTGCGTTGCATTCATCCCTTTATTTTATTTCTCTGGCCGTTTTGGTTCATTCGTAAGCTTCATTCCACCAATTGTATTTCTTATGTTATTTGCCAGCCTGGTTGAATCACTGGTTGTGTTACCCGGACATTTACACATACCTGCTCCAAAATTTTTTCAACGTAAAAACAATATAGAACACATTAAACCGCACTGGTTTGACAAGATTGAACAATCTTATGGTAATATTTTAATTCGTTTATTAAAATATAAATACCTGATTTTCGCCCTATTTGTTGCATTACTTGCCGGCTCTATTCTTCTCGCCAAACAGACCATGAGTTTTGTTTTGTTCCCACATACTGAAACACGTGAAATTGTTTTTCTGGGTACTGCAGATAAAAAATCTGATCGTTACGATACGGCAATGATCAGTAAAAATATTGAAAACATTATCGCTCCATATATCGGTCAGGAAGTCGTTGGATTCCGCACTGAAATTGCAAAAAGTCGTCATGGTGGAGTCGCTAAAGAAAATAAATTCCGCATGATAGTGGAAATAGTGCCGAAAGATGATCGTATACGGTCAGCAGATGACCTCGTCAACTTATGGAAACCAAAAGCAGATAAAGTTAAAGGATTAAAAAAACTGGTTATTCAAAAAAGTCGTTATGGCCAGTCCTCGGGAAGCGCCGTTGATGTGTTAATCCAGGAAAATGATGATGAGTTACGTAACAAAGCCGCAGAAGCAATTAAAAGGGCAATGGACAAACACCCCGATCTAGCTAATGCTGAAATCGATGAACCATTAACTTTACCTGAATATAAAGTTGATATTCTACGTGACAAAGCCAAACGCCTTTCTATAAGCCCACTCGATATAGCCACTACATTCCGTGCTTCACTTGAAGGCAATATCCTTTATGAATTACCTAAAGGTAATGAACATATTGATGTTCGACTATCAGTAATTGATGGCGCACAAAAAGATATTAAAAACATTTTGACAATACCCGTTGAGAACAAAGGTAATTATCTCGCACCACTGGGTGATTTTGTCATCATTAACAAAGGTATGGCTCCTACTTCAATTACCCGTCGTGATACACGACGGGCAACAACTGCTTATGCCGATTTAAAACAAGGCGCAGTTAAAACACCATTACAAATAGCAAATGATTTGGAAAAGGGCGTCTTCCGCGATATTGTGAGTAAACAACCTTCTACCAGTTTAAATTTTGATGGTGAAGTCGCAGATACCCGTGAATCAAAAAATGACCTTCGCAATGCTGTCATTATGGTTGTGTTTTTAATCTTTGCTATCCTGGTTATTCTGTTTAATTCGATTACACGTCCAATCATTATCATACTCGCCATTCCGTTTGGTATGGTTGGGGTTATCGTTGCTTTCTGGGCGCATGGGCATACCTTATTTGGTTTCTTTGCAGCCATTGGCACACTTGGTATGGCCGGTGTTGTTATCAATGATGCAATCATTATGCTGACTAAGTTAGATAATGAATATGATATAGCTTCAGAGAATGCTTTAGCAGATAAAATTCATCGCGATGAAAGAGTTGCTCGCATTGCACAAACGCGACTAAAAGCCGTCATACTCACGACGTTAACAACGGTTGTCGGCGTCTTACCAACGGCTTATGGGATTGCAGGATATGATTCAATGCTTTCTGAAATGATGCTGGCGATGGCGTGGGGTTTATTATTTGGTTCAATCATTACTTTATTACTAATACCTTGTATGTATAGTTTTATTCAGGATATGCAACAACGTTTTCATACTACAATTGATTGATAAAAATTAATGATTACAAAAAAAGGCCGGTTAACCGGCCTTTTTTATTTCATCATTTAGATTATCATCAATTAGTTCAGGCTATCAATCACCGAGTTTAACGTTGCGCTTGCGCGCATCACTTGTGATACTAATTTTTTATCAGGCAGATAATAACCACCTAACTCAACTGGCTTACCCTGTACACTATTCAATTCATCGACAATCTTTGTTTCATTACTTGTTAACTGTTCTGCAACAGGTGTAAAGATAGCTTTCAATTCATCATTGTCGTTTTGTTGAGCCAATGCTTGTGCCCAGTACATGGCCAGGTAAAAATGGCTGCCGCGTGTATCCAGCTCACCCACGTTACGTGAAGGTGATTTATTATTGTTCAAGAACTGGCTATTCGCTTTATCTAATGCTGCGGCTAATACTTTTACTTTCTCGTTATTTGTTTTTTGGCCTAAATCTTCTAACGATACCGCTAATGCCAGGAACTCGCCAAGTGAATCCCAGCGTAAATGATTTTCTGTTAACACTTGTTCGACGTGTTTAGGAGCCGAACCGCCTGCACCTGTTTCAAATAAACCACCACCGGCAAGTAAAGGCACAATCGATAACATTTTCGCACTGGTACCTAATTCCAAAATAGGAAATAAATCAGTTAAGTAATCGCGTAACACGTTACCTGAAACAGATATTGTATTTTCACCTGCCTTAACCCGTTCTAATGTATATAGCGTTGCATCAAATGGTGACATAATGCGGATATCGAGATCATTGGTATCATGCTCTTTAAGATACGTTTCAACCTTGGCAATTAAATTAACATCGTGAGCACGTTTATCATCTAACCAGAAAATAGCCGGTTGACCAGTTAAGCGGGCACGGTTCACAGCAAGTTTTACCCAGTCCTGAATCGGCAAATCTTTTGTCTGACACATACGCCAGATATCCCCTTTCTCAACACTATGTTCGAGTAAAGTAGTCCCAGCATTATCGGTTACACGCACTTTTCCATTGACGGCTATTTCAAACGTTTTATCATGTGAACCATATTCTTCAGCTTTTTGCGCCATTAAGCCAACGTTACTGACATTACCCATTGTCGTAACATCAAATGCACCGTGTTCAATACAAAAATCAATGGTTGCCTGGTAAATACCGGCATAGTTACGATCAGGAATCATGGCTTTGGTATCATGCAACTTACCATCCTTACCCCACATCTTACCCGATGAACGAATTGCGGCAGGCATTGAGGCATCAATAATGACATCACTCGGTACATGTAAGTTGGTAATGCCTTTATCAGAATTCACCATCGCTAATTCCGGACGTGTTTTGTAAACCGCTTCTATGTCTGCTTCAATTTCTTTTCGCTCGGCTTCAGCAAGCTCCGTGAGCTTTGCATAGACATCGCCGAGACCATTGCGTGTATCAACACCCAGCTTTTCAAAGGTGTCGGCATATTTTTCAAATACATCGTTGTAATAAACATTAACGGCATGACCAAAAATAATGGGATCGGATACTTTCATCATGGTGGCTTTCATGTGTAATGAAAGTAAAACACCCTCTTCTTTTGCATCGATCATTGCCGATTCAAAAAAATCACAGAGTGCATTCACACTCATTACTGCAGCATCGATTAACTCACCTGCGAGTACCGGGGTTTTTTCTTTTAATACATGAATTTCACCATCATCAGCAACAAGTTCAATTTTCACCTCACCTGCTTTTTCGATGACTACTGATTTTTCACTCGAATAAAAATCGCCATCTGGCATCGAGGCCACATGTGTTTTTGAATCAGCTGACCAGGCGCCCATTGAATGTGGATGTTTTTGTGCATACTCTTTAACCGGGCCAGCGACACGACGATCGGAATTACCTTCACGCAATACCGGATTCACCGCACTGCCCAGGACCTTGGCATAACGCGCTTTAATGCTTTTTTCTTCATCTGTTGTTGGTTCTTCGGGGAAATCTGGAATGGCGTAGCCTAACGACTTCAGCTCTTTGATTGCCGCCTTCAACTGGGGCAAAGATGCACTGATATTCGGTAGTTTGATGATATTAGCATCAGCTGTTTTAGCCAGATCACCAAGCTCAGCGAGCGCATCTGCCTGTTTTTGCTCATCGCTAAGATTATCGGGAAAATTAGCTAAAATACGTGATGCCAGCGAGATATCGCGAGTTTCTACATCAATATCCGCCGCTTTAGTGAAAGCCTGAACAATTGGTAAAAAGGAAAAAGTGGCTAAAGCCGGGGCTTCGTCGGTTTCTGTGTAGAAAATCTTGGAACTGGACATTATGGCGATCTCTAATATTGGCTGATTGCGGGCCCTTCCCGCAAAAGCAATATTATATTTCAGTTTGGAGTCTGGTTCACGTTTTAAGACAGGCTTATTCTTCTCCTGTTACCACTTATTCCTGTAACTGGTTACTCGGTACTAGCTTTCGATCGAGGAAAAAACAGGCAAACGGGATGATTGATGAAAATAATACGACAAGCCAAAAGACAACTGACCAGCTTTGCTGATGACTTACAGTAAGTGAAATAAGGAAATAGCTTAACCAAAGTACTCCATGGGTCATGCCAAGCATCCAAATGCTATCGACATAACCGAAATAATATTTAGCTGGCATAGCAATAAGTAATAAAATAATCAGTGACAGGCCTTCAACCAGGCTTAACTTTCTAAAAAATGACAACATACAACGTCTTCTCCGCTTAATTTAACTTAAGATAGTATAGTAGAATTTAAATCAAACAGTATTAAGCTGGCCGTATAAATATTCACTAATACCATAACCAGCAAAAAAACTGAGGCAAATAGTGAAACTCCCATGTGATAGTATAACCATCGCGATATGACATTTACCAGCTACAACTACAGTGACATAAAGCTATTGTTGTTATAAGCTGTTAGTGGCATTACAGGCATATAAAAATTAAATGGACTGCAAATTATGGAGGATACAAAAATGCGCAATAACGTCCTGTTAAAATTAATACTCTTACCTATATTACTTTTTATCTCTTTCTTAGCTTACGCTGACAATACATACAGTAAAGTTTATATTTTTGGCGATAGTTTATCTGACACGGGTAATCTTGCATCAGTAATTGGTGGTATTCCTGATCCTTACTACAACAATAGAATATCTAACGGACCAGTGGCGGTTGAAACCCTGGCTGAAAAACTAGGAGATACCGCACAAGCCTCTCTACATTTATTACAATTAAATGTCGGACACAATTACGCTGTTGCTGGTGCAAGAGCATCAGGTGATGACTTTGGAGATCTTAATAACCAGATTCTTGGCTTTCAGGTTAATCATAACTATATTGCACCTGCAGATGCATTATATGTTATCTTTTTAGGTGGCAACGACATACGAGCTGCACTTCAACAATCAGATTCGAAAATTGCAAAATCAATTCTTAAGGAAGCTAAACGTAGAATAAGAGCCGCTATAAAAACACTTAAACAAATGGGTGCAAGGTCATTTCTTGTTATTAACGCACCAAATATTGCTTTGTTACCCGAAACGAAAATAACCGCTGCTGCAATTGGTAATCCGGAATATATCATTCGTGCTGAACAGTTATCTAAACGGTTTAATAAAAAATTACATAATATAGTTAAAAACCTAGATGATAAAGATGGAATAAGTATTATTGAGTTTAACCTTTACAGGCTTTTTAATAACATTGTAGTAAACGCGAGCCTGCTCGGTTTCAGTAACAATACGGATGCGTGTTTCAGTACATTTGCAGGAGCGTTTCATTTAGACTGTAACGATGGTTTAAATGCTAACCAGTTTGTTTTCTTTGATGAAATTCATCCGACTGCCCGAGTGCATGGCATATTTGGTGAAGCATTTTTTAAAGCATTAAGTGATAAAGAGCATGAGGAAGAGGAAGAGCAAGAAGAACATCATAATTAAAATTTTACTATGCCAGAGCACCTACTCGCTCTGGTATTGTATTAATTATGATGAAACCACTCCCCGACAACCCGGGAATTTTGAACACCCCCAAAAAGTATTGCCTGCATTTCTACCTTTCTTCGCCGTTCTTTTAATCATTTTTTGGCCACAGATAGGGCATAAAGGTTCAAGCTCCGGCATTTCTTGTTGTTTTGTTTCTGTTTGCTCATCAACTTGAGCTTCACTTTTTTCCTCATCAGTAACAGATGGTAAGGCATCAATCATTTGAGATAAGTCTATACCATTGATTAGCATCAGAGACTTACCAAGTGAAAAGTCGAGTGCATCAGGTGTAAATTCGCCTGAAGTGATCACAATACCGTGTTTTACACCATCGACTTCCATTGCAACATAAAACTCACCTAAATCAGTTTCATCAACCTGTGAGTCTTTCCAGTGCTGATATTGAACATAAGTCGATTCACCATTTCGTTGTAAAATAAGATCAGCACCATCAAATGCTCCATCACGTTTATCAGCAACAGAATATCCACGTTGTTTAAATATTCTATGAACCAGTAGTTCAAACTCTGGGTCGGTTAAATCTTTTAATGATTCAGATGCATTCTGAGGAGAGTCTTGTTTAAACAGTTTCTTTTGTTTGGCCTCAGAATTACATGTTCGTTTAAG
>Ga0316204_10006740_pt1 | contig 17390 bp, 15 predicted proteins | sample 6monrhotite_MG_2_FD_205661 | JGI IMG/M metagenome (GOLD analysis project Ga0316204, IMG submission 205661) | Microbial mat bacterial communities from mineral coupon in-situ incubated in ocean water Damariscotta River, Maine, United States -... | ecosystem: Environmental > Aquatic > Marine >... | reverse complement strand
GCCGCGGAGACCATCCGTGACATTAAACTCGAGGTGCCGCTACGCATTTTCAGCCGCGATGGACACCTGATCAGCGAAATCGGTGAGCGCAGACGTATCCCGGTCACCTACGACGAAGTTCCACAACACGTCGTGCAGGCATTCGTTGCCGCAGAGGATCGACGCTTCTTTGTACATCCGGGTGTCGACTATCGCGGTGTGTTGCGCGCCCTGACATCGCTGATGCTGACGGGAGAAATCTCGGGCGGCGGCAGTACCTTGACGCAACAACTCGCGCGCTCTTACTTCTTGTCCCTTGAACAGTCCTTCGTTCGCAAGCTGCGCGAGGCTTTTCTTGCGTACCACATAGAACATGAGTTCAGCAAAGAACAGATCATGGCGTTCTTTCTCAACAAGATGTTCTTCGGTCAGCGCGCCTACGGGGTCGCCGCAGCTTCACAGGTCTACTTCAATAAGGATCTCGCCGACATCAGTATTGCTGAGGCCGCCACCCTCGCCGGCGTATTACCGGCACCGTCAGACTACAACCCGGTTGCAAGCGCCGCAGAAGCAACGACTCGTCGCACCTATGTTCTCGGTCGCATGCAGACCCTGGGCTACATCTCCGCGGCGGAGTATGAAGAGGCCATGTCGGTACCGATGGTCTCCAATCTGTATGGCACTGCGATCGAGCTGAATGCACACTACGTCGCCGAGATGGTGCGCCGTGAGATGCTAAATCGATTTGGTAGCAGCACCTATACCGACGGCTACCAGGTGGTGACCACACTCGATTCGAAATTGCAGGCGTCAGCTAACTACGCGCTCAGGAACGGCTTGCTCGAGTACACCCGTCGGCGCGGCTATCGCGGTCCGATCGCCAAGCTTGCTTTAACCGCAGAAGAACTGGCCGCTCCCTTCGAGCAGTGGCCAATAGAGGCGACTCAAGTTCTACAACAGTACGTTCCTGGCGGGCAATCGATTGCCATCGTTAGCAGCATCAATGAGATCGACAATAGCGCCGAAATTGTTTTGGCTGACGGCACGCGCGCTCAGCTTGCGTGGTCAGGAATCAGTTGGGCAAAGCCGTTCATCAATCGGCAAAATTCTGGTGCTGAGCCCGAAACCGTCACGGACGTACTCACGGTTGCCGACGTTGTCATTATCATGCCGACCTCGACCGGAACCTGGGCGCTTTCGCAAACACCTGAGGTGCAGGGCGCGGTGGTGTCGCTTGATCCCAGCGACGGCGCGATCAACAGCCTCGCCGGTGGCTTTGATTTCGCCACCAGCAAGTTCAACCGTGTCTCACAGGCATTTCGCCAGCCGGGCTCGTCATTCAAACCCTTCATATATTCAGCCGCGCTGGAACACGGCAGCACCGCAGCGACGGTAGTAATCGATACGCCAGTGGTCATCAGTTCGTCCGAGCTGGAGGCCGTATGGCGCCCAACAGAGTATTCCGGCCGCTTCTACGGTCCGACTCGGGTACGAGAAGCGCTGGTGCGCTCCATGAACCTGGTCTCTGTGCGTTTGTTGCTGTTCGAAACCGGCATCGGCAACACCGTGCGCCATATTGCCAAGTTCGGCTTCGGCGAAGCCGCGCTGCCGCGCAACGGTTCGCTCGCTCTTGGTGCCGGCTCGGCGTCGCCCTTGGACATCGTGCAGGGTTACGCCATCTTCGCCAACGGCGGTTACGGCGTTAAGCCCTACGTTATTGATGCGATTTACGACGCCAACGGCGACACTGCCTACCGTGCGGACCCGCTGATCGTTTGTCCCGAGTGTCTCGCCGAGCCCGACTTTAGCGATCCCGAGTACGTCAGCGATGTGGCTCTGGACGACGCCGCTAACGACGATCAGACCCTGGAGTTTTCTCCCGAGGTCTTTCTCGAGAATCGACCGGATGCATCCACAGCACCGGAGTTGTTTGAGCGGGTGAATGCGGCGCCCCGCGCCATCACGGCACAGAATGCATTTATCATGCAGGACATGATGCGCGATGTTATTCGACGCGGCACGGGACGCCGGGCGATGGCCATCGGGCGCCGCGACCTTTCCGGCAAGACCGGCACCTCGAATGACTTTCGCGACGCCTGGTTCGCGGGCTTTAATTCCGACCTGGCTACCGTGGTATGGGTAGGCTATGACGACGATCTGCCACTTGGCCCGGGCGAGGAAGGTTCACGCACCGCACTGCCGATCTGGATTGAATTCATGCGCGCGGCGCTGGCCGGCGTGCCCGAACATCAAATGGCGCAGCCGGACGGTATCGTGTCGGTCCGTATCGATCGGGATACAGGTTGCCCGGCGCGTGCGGGCCAGCCAAATGCTACCTTTGAGTTCTTCCGCGAGGGACAGGTACCAACCTGCGAAGCCCCTGAAGCACTGCGTGACATTTTCAACGACACATCCGGAACCGACCCGGTTGAAGAAGAAGGCCAGGACGAAGACGAAGAGCCTTTATTCTGATTCGATGCCAAGAAAAATCCTCAGTGAAGATGAGCGCGCCAGACAACTGCTAGCACAGGAAGCCGCGCGCATTATTGTCGACCAGGGTCTGCGTGACTACCGGGTTGCGAAAACCAAAGCAGCAGAAAGACTCGGCATGCACAGTCGTGGTGCGCTGCCCGGTAATACGGAAATCGAGCAGGCGATCGCAGAGCATTTATTGCTTTTCGGCGGTGATTCACACGCGAACTTCCTGCGCGGGCTGCGCACGACTGCCTTGGCGGCGATGGATTTGTTAGCGGAGTTCTCACCACGCCTGGTCGGACCGGTTCTGGCCGGAACCGCGGATGACAATTCCGCAATCAATTTGCACGTGTTCGCGGAAAGCTGCGAAGTTGTTGCACTGTTCCTGGCCGAGCGAGGCTACACATGCCGTTTGTACGAAAGACGACTAAAGAGTCGCCGCGGCCGTAACGTTCAGGCTGACGTAATTCCAGGATACGAGTTCAAGTTTGACGGCGAGCCGGTCGAAGCCACGGTTTTTCCGTTCGACGGCATTCGACAGGCGCCGCTGTCACCGATTAATGGCAAGCCTATGCGGCGTGCTGACGAAAAAGCGGTCGCAGCCCTTTTGCAGGAAAAGGACCCTGAGCCCGAGCAGGTCTAGCGGTCTTCGATAGCGACGTAGTCGCGATCCACTTCGCCTGTGTAGATCTGTCGCGGTCGGCTAATGCGTGCGGCCGGATCTGAAATCATCTCGCGCCAATGGGCTGTCCAGCCAACGCAACGACCGATAGCAAACATGACCGTGAACATCGACGTCGGAATTCCGAGTGCGCGATAAATAATGCCCGAATAGAAGTCGACGTTTGGATACAGATTCTTCTCGACAAAGTAGTCATCTTTTAGCGCGACTTGCTCAAGCTCGAGTGCAAGATCAAATAGCGGCGTGTCTTTGCGGCCGAGACTCTTCAATACTTTGTGACACATCTCGCGAATGATGGTCGCGCGCGGATCAAAGTTCTTGTACACGCGGTGGCCGAAGCCCATTAGTCGGAAAGGATCGTTCTTGTCTTTCGCTTTCTCGACATATTTCGAAATGTTTTTGGAGTGACCTATCTCGGTAAGCATGTTCAGAACCGCTTCGTTGGCGCCACCATGAGCAGGCCCCCAGAGCGCAGAAATTCCGGCCGCAATTGCCGAGTACGGATTCGCACCGGAACTGCCAGCCATGCGCACTGTTGAGGTCGAACAGTTTTGTTCGTGATCAGCGTGCAGAATAAATAACAGGTCCAGCGCCTCTGCCGCGATCGGGTCAATTTCGTAAGGTTCTGCGGGAACCGCAAACAACATCTGCAACAGGTTCTCGCAATAGTTGAGATCGTTGCGCGGATACATGAACGGCTGACCGATATTTAACTTATAGGCAGCGGCCGCGATGGTTGGCAGCTTGGCCAAAATTCGGTGCGAGAAAATAGCGCGGTGCTCAGGATTGCTGGCATCCATTTCGCTGTGATAATAGGCCGACATCGAACCGACAACGGCAGACAGCATCGCCATTGGATGGGCGTCATAGCGAAAGCCCTTAAAGAACTCCAGCATGCCCTCATTAAGCATGGTGTGGGTGCGGATCGTGTGGTCGAAGGCCTGCAGCTCGGTGGCGGTCGGCAACTCGCCGTGCAACAACAGGTAAGACACCTCAATGAAGCTAGACTTGGCGGCTAGCTGCTCAACCGGGTAACCCCGATACATGAGGATGCCCTGCTCGCCATCGATATAGGTGATCTCCGATTCGCAGCTTCCCGTCGCACCGTAGCCTGGGTCGTAGGTAAATACGCCCTGCTCTTTATAGAGCTTGCTGATTTCGATAACGTCGGGTCCAACAGTGCCTTTACGAATTGGTAAATCCGTGGTCGTGCCGTCGGGGCTGGTAAGTCGGAAAGCATCCTTGGTCATATTTATCCTCGTACATTTGTGGCCGGGCCTGCTGGCCTGATTCGCGCAAGCGAGCAAGACGAGGCGCCGCGGCGCGGAACCAAGGATAGGGTTTTGCCAAGCCCGAACGCCAGCAAGCCGGCGTTCGGAATCATCTATCTGCTACTTGCTAATACCGTATTTGCGGCGGAACTTGTCAACGCGTCCACCGGAATCGACGATCTTCTGCTTGCCAGTGTAAAACGGGTGGCATGAAGAACATACTTCTATAGAGAGGTTGTCGCCGAGGGTCGAACGCGTGGTGAACTCGTTGCCACAACTACACTTTACATTGATGTCGATGTAATTGGGGTGAATGTCGGCTTTCATTAGATTCTCTCCGCGGCACTGGGGTGCCAAAAGGCCGCGTAATATAAACGCATGCGGCCCGCTCCGCAAGCCCTCTGCGCCTCTCAATGTTATCCACAGATCCTGTGGATAAGTCTGTGGAAGGAATTTGAGTGAATGCCCTAAGGTGCGGATTTTCATAGAAGCACGTCAATTTGCTCATTTTCTGTTCATTTTCGGATTGTATTTAAAATCAACAGCTTATGGGCTTTTCCAAACAAGCGAAGTGAATTGAAGTCCTTCATGTACTAAAAAAATAGGCATCCACGAGGTGTTGTGCATAAAGGCACAATCGCCAATCAGGGCAGAAACTCGGATTGCAGGTCATTCAAGAAGCGCTGACCGAGCTCGGTCGCGCGCCAAAATCCGCCAGAAACCTCTTCGATCAATCCTTTTTCCTGACTGCTGAGCAGCTTTCCGAGCAAGCTCTCCGCGGACAGGCCGGTACGTGCCTGAAACAGATCCTGAGCAAAACCATCGGTCAGGCGCAACGCGTTGAGCATGAATTCGAAGATCCGCTCAGGCTCATTGAGCATGGTGACCTCGGTTTCTACCGTGCCCGCTTCGAAGGTTTGCATATATTGCAGCGGATTTGCCGGCTTTACGTAGCGACCGATGCCCTGCTCCGTACTGATCTTGCCGTGGGCGCCCGCCCCCACCGCCAGATAGTCGCCAAAAGACCAGTAATTAAGGTTGTGCCGGGAACGAAACTCGCTGCCGCGAGCATAAGCCGAGATTTCATACTGTGCATAGCCGAGCGTTGCCAGCAAGGCTTGTCCGGCAGTCTGAATATCGAAGCTCTTGTCGTTATCCGGCAGATCGTCGGGCGGCCGCGAATGGAACACCGTATTGGGTTCCAGCGTCAGCTGATACCAGGAAATATGCGCTGGCTGCAAAGCGGCGGCGGCTCGCAAGTCGTCCAGCGCCGCCGCCAGGTCCTGTCCTGGCAGGCCGTACATCACGTCCAGATTAAAATTGCTGAAACCTGCCGCACGCGCCTCTTCTGCCGCGCGCGTTATATCAGCGACCGAATGGATGCGACCGAGTTTGCTGAGTAACTGTGCATTGAAACTTTGTGCACCTATCGACAGGCGATTGATACCGGCGCGCCGGTATCCAGCGGGATCGCCGCATTCGACAGTTCCCGGATTGGCCTCCATCGTGATTTCTGCGTTCTCAATGAGCTCGAAGCGCTGCCGAATAGCTGCGATTAGAACAGCGATATCGGCGGGAGGAAAAAGACTCGGCGTGCCGCCGCCAAGAAAAACGCTGACCAGCGGCCGGTTCGGGGCGCGCCCGGCTTCGATATCGAGATCGGCAATTAGCGCCTTGATGTAACGCGCTCGCGGGGCGTCAGTGCCTGCAGTGTGCGAGTTGAAATCGCAGTACGGACACTTTCTTACGCACCATGGCAGGTGCATATAGAGCGCGAGCGGCGGCGCTTGCATTAGCGTGCGTCGAGCAAACGTGCCAGCTCGGCCAGTGCTTTGCCGCGATGGCTGCGTTGATTTTTTTCCTCAGCACTCAATTGCGCCGAAGTAACTCCGAGTTCGGCATCGATAAATACAGGGTCGTAGCCGAAGCCACCTGCGCCAGTTCTTTGCCGGGCGATACTGCCGCGCCAGCTGCCCTCTGCGATCAGCGCCGCGTCGGAATCAGGTGTCACGAAGCAGGCAACGCAATGAAAGGTCGCGCCTCGATCCGCATCTTCAACCAGCGCGAGTTCCTGCAATAGTTTATCGATATTGGCGGCATCGTCTGCATCGGGTCCCGCATAGCGCGCAGAGAACACTCCGGGTCGGCCCTGCAAGGCATCTACAGCCAGGCCAGAATCGTCGGCGATAGCTGGCAACCCGGTCGCCGCCGCTGCATGGCGAGCCTTGATCAGCGCGTTGGCAACGAACGTATCGCCGGTTTCGTCGGCCTCGCTAACATCGAAGTCCGATTGCGGCACCACCGTGAAATCAAGGTCAGCAAGTATGCGTGCGATCTCACGCAACTTGCCGCGATTTCCACTCGCCATAACAATCTTGTTCAGCGTGCCAGCACCTCGTTCTGGACGACGACAATTTCATCGATACCCTTGCGTGCAAGTGCCAGCATCGCGCTAAATTCTTCGCTACTGAAGGCATGGCCTTCGGCGGTCCCCTGCACTTCGATAAACCGACCTGCCTCATTCATGACGATATTCATGTCAGTTTCGGCCTGCGAGTCTTCCGGGTAGTCCAGGTCAAGTACCGCGGCACCGTTGTAGATGCCGACAGAAACTGCCGCAACCTGGCCGTGCAATGGATTCTTTTTGATGGTCTTGGCGTTGAGCAGTTTTTGCATCGCAATGGACAGCGCGACATACGCACCGCTGATCGAAGCAGTACGCGTTCCACCATCGGCCTGCAATACATCGCAGTCGAGCGTTACGGTGCGTTCACCGAGTCCGTTCAGATCAATGACAGAGCGCAGCGAGCGTCCAATGAGCCGCTGAATTTCCTGAGTACGCCCACTCTGTTTGCCGCGCGCGGCTTCGCGCCCGGAACGAGTATTCGTCGCCCGCGGCAACATGCCGTACTCGCCCGTGACCCAACCGCCGCCCTTGCCGCGCATCCAGGGCGGCACCCGGTTTTCGACACTTGCAGTGCAAAGCACACGTGTATCGCCGAACTCCGCGAGGACGCTACCTTCTGCATGGCGGGTGAAATCAGGTGTAAAACGCACGACTCGCATTTGGTCGGCTTCGCGGCCACTTGGGCGCATTGTGTTTCTCCGTCAGTAAGAGCTTGCTGCTCTTTTTCGATTATTAGTTAGATTGTTGGCCGAGCCACTTGAGCGCGGTTCCGGTTGTATTGTCGCTGTAGGGCGAATTCGCACTCAAGGCCTGAATGCTCAGGTCTTTGAGATTTTCTGTGAGGCTCTCTTCGCGCGCATGCGCGATCTGCGCCACATCCTTGTCGGTCAGTCCTGACCACAAGCCGTCTGAGCATGCCAGCAGAACATCGCCCGGCTGCAAGCGCTTCTTCGCTGTAATACTCATATCCGGTACTGGCGCGTCGCCGCCGATACAACACTCAACGAAATTGCGCATCGGATGATCAAGCGCTTCCTCCTCGGTGATGGCGCCTTCCTGAATCAATACTTCGACATGACTGTGATCCCGTGAACGCGCCAGCACATTACCATCGCGTAGTTGATAGATGCGGCTGTCACCGATGTGCGCCCAAAAAGAGCCGCCTTCCTGCACGAGACAGATCGCGCACGTTGCTCGTGGGCGAAAATCCACCGCCAGATCCTGCCCTATCTTGACCACCTCGTCATGCGCCTTGGATAGCGCCATATAGAGGAAGCCCTGTGGGTCGAATATTGGCAGTTGCGCCGCGACGAACAGGTCTTGCACAACCTTAAGACCGGTTTCGGCGGCGCGGGCGCCATCGGAATGGCCGCCCATTCCGTCAAACACCATCATCAACGCAGCATCATTTGCTACGACCACGGCGGCACGGTCCTGATTATCTGAGCGGTCACCTAAAGCGGAGACTTTCGCGTATTCAATTTGCATGTGATTTTCGTTGTTTACTGACGGCGGCCATGCTGCCATGAAATAATCGCTGTGAACGTGACCGAAACGTCACATTATGGAGAAGTTCAGCGATGTTACACAGTATGACAGGCTTTGCGCGACAGTCAGTTGATTTGGCCCTGGGCACCTTGAGTTGGGAACTGCGCGCGGTGAATCATCGTTATCTCGAAGTGCAGTTTCGACTGCCCGAGGAACTGCGGCCAAAAGAGCAGGCGTTTAAGAAGCAGGTAAGCAAGGCCCTAAAACGCGGCAAAGTTGATTGCGCACTGCACTTTCAGCGCACCGACGGCCGTCAGGGCGACATGCAGCTGAACACCGCTTTGGTTGAGCTTATCGGTGCACGTGCTACCGAGGTCGCAGCGAAACTGGCAAACGCTGCACCGATCAATCCAGTCGAAGTCCTGCGTTGGCCCGGGGTTATCGTCGAATCCGAGGTAGACGCAGAACCGCTGTTTGGTGCCGCCGAGGACTTGCTCGTGGAAACACTGGCGGCGATGTCATCGATGCGCGCCAGCGAAGGTGAGCGAATTGCGGCCATGATTGAATCACGGTGTGCGGATATCGCGGCCATTTCGGCGTCAGTGCGCGAGCGCATGCCGCAAGTGCTTGCAGCGGCGCACAAGAAGCAACTCGAACGCATCGAAAGGCTGGATGTCACAGCGGACCCGGCGAGGCTGGAAGTTGAGCTTGCACTTTTGGCGCAGAAGCTGGATGTGGATGAGGAGGTCGACAGACTCGACAGTCACCTGACGGAAATTCGGCAGACGCTGCTTAGTGACGATGCTGTCGGTCGGCGCCTTGATTTTCTCATGCAGGAACTCAATCGCGAGGCGAATACGCTTGGCTCAAAGTCGGCAGATGCCGAGACCACGAAAGCGGCGGTTGATCTCAAGGTGCTCATCGAACAGATGCGCGAACAAATTCAGAATATTGAGTGATACTGCATTTGCTCAAAAAGGTCGGCCGGACAAAAATAACCAGAGGCGAATAATGATGTTCAGATTTCCGATGCTGTTGCTGGTAACCAGTTTGTTTGCAGCTGCCGCGGGCGCAGCCGAACAGGAGGCACTGGTCGCACGCGGTGACTACCTTGTGAACAGTATTGTGGCATGCGGTAACTGCCATACACCGAGAGACGCCGACGCCAGGTCAATTAGCGAAATGCATCTGGCAGGCGCATTTCAGGTAGACCGGGCAGAGTTCACGGCCTACTCGCCGAACATCACGCCGGACCGCGAAACCGGCATTGGTGACTGGAGCGACGCAGAGATCATACGAGCTATCCGCGAGGGTGTGCGACGTGACGGCACGATCATCGGCCCGCCTATGCCGATACGCGCCTATCGCGAGATGTCGGACACGGACGTGCGGGCGATCGTAGCGTATCTGCGTACGGTTACTCCGGTGCGAAATAGCGTACCGCGATCCGTGTACAACATTCCGCTGCCCGAATCCTATGGGCCGCCGGTGGTGAGTGTAGCGGACGTCTCGCGAGATGATGCCGTTGCCTACGGGGCTTATGTGGGCAACGCCTTGGGTCACTGCATGGAGTGTCATACGCCACTGGTCAGAGGCGCTCCCGATGTAAGCCGCACCGGCGCGGGTGGCAACGTCTTTGTTAAGCCGCATGGCCTGCAACTCGCCGCTATGGCGGCGAACATCACGCCGCATCCGGAGCAAGGAATCGGTGCATGGACGGACGACGAAATAAAAGCGGCGATCACGCAAGCTACCAGTCGCGATGGACGACAGCTGCAGCCGGCAATGCCGTTCTATTTCTATGCGAAAATCGCTGACGAGGATCTGGATGCGCTGATCGTCTACCTACGGTCCATACCATCGCAGCCAGTCGACTAGATTCACAGCAAGACTGAAATCACCAGAGTAATGATATCCATGCCTGACCAAGCAACCCGACTGTTTGTCATTGCCGCCCCCTCCGGAGCAGGCAAGACCACTCTCGTGCACGCGACCGTGATGAATAGTCCGGATTTGCGCTTTTCTATTTCCTACACGACGCGGCCACAGCGCAGCAATGAGGTTGACGGCCGCGACTACCATTTTATTGACGTAGCCGAATTCGAAAAGCTGCGCGCGGAGGGCGACTTGCTCGAGTCGGCAACCGTATTCGATAACTTTTACGGCACCAGTCGCAGGCAGGTTGAAGATATACTGCGGGACGGGCACAACGTGGTACTCGAAATCGACTGGCAAGGGGCACGTCAGGTGCGCGCGTCGATGCCCGACTGTGTAACGATATTTGTGCTGCCACCGTCATTGGCCGAACTGGAGCGGCGCTTGCGTGATCGGCGTACCGACAGCGACGACGTCATTGCACGGCGCTTGCGCGACGCCGTCAGCGATATGGGCCGCTGGGACGAATTCGACTACGTCATCATCAATGACGACCTGGACCAGGCCGTGGCTGACCTGGAGGCGGTTCTTTCCGGTGAAGGTGCTACCTCAGCGACCAAAAACGCCGAAATGCGGGCCAGAGTCCTTGAAATTATTGGCTTATAACCATTAGGAATAAGTTCTTTTAGGCTGCCCGCTTTTGGAGTACTGTAGCGCCTGAATTCACTTTGGAGCCCAAACGTGGCCAGAATTACGGTTGAAGATTGCTTGGAAAACGTTGAGAACATCTTTGAGATGGTGCTGGTCGCAGCAAAGCGCGCGCGCCGCGTCGCGCATGGAGCGGATACCTTCGTAGAGCTGGAGAACGACAAGCCCACCGTGGTTGCTTTGCGAGAGATTGCGGCCGGCCACGTCACGTCATCCATCCTCGAAGAGGTTGAGCTCCCCCCAACGATTGAATTCATGCCGCCGGAAGTGACCGAAGAGCCACTTCCTGTTCGCGGTATTTCCATAGGCGACTGATTCCGCCGCCTGGCGTACGCTTCAACCGCGACAGATTCCCTTTGACGCGGGTATGATCGAAGTATGGATTACGCCGCAGCATTACTAGCCAAACTACCGGGCGCATCAAAGCGCGACAACGGTTTGCGGCAGTTGATCGATACGCTTGAGAGCTATCTTTCGGCCGAGCAGGTCGAGTCGATTATGCGTGCGTACGAGTTTGGTGCCGAAGCGCACGAGGGCCAAACGCGCAAGACCGGCGAGCCCTATATTTCGCATCCGGTTGCGGTTGCGCAGGAGCTCGCAGATATGCGCCTTGACGCTCAGGCGATCAAGGCGGCGATCCTGCACGACGTGGTTGAAGATACATCCGCGTCAATCGCTGATATTGAAGAAAAGTTCGGCGCCGACGTTGCCTTACTGGTTGATGGCGTCAGCAAGCTCGATCAAATTCAGTTCCACAGTCGCGCAGAGGCGCAGGCGGAAAGCTTCCGCAAGATGATGTTGGCGATGATCGAGGATATCCGCGTGATCCTGGTCAAACTCGCCGACCGCATGCACAACATGCAGACACTGGGCGCGATGCCCGCCGACAAAAAAAAGCGCATTGCCAGAGAGACACTGGACATCTATGCACCGATCGCCAATCGCCTCGGTATTAATCGCTTCAAAGTCGAACTTGAGGATCTGGGGTTTCGCTACCTGTATCCGTTTCGATATCGGGTGCTGGAGAACGCCCTGCGTCGAGCCAAGGGCAGCCAGCGGCAAATCGTCAAACATATATCCGACGACATTAGCGCGTCACTGGCAGCGGAGGGCATTCCTGCTGACATCGCCGGACGCGAGAAACACCTGTACAGCATTTACAAGAAGATGGCGGAGAAAAAACGCACCCTCTCCGATGTTGCAGATGTATACGGCTTTCGCATTGTTGTGGATGACGTTAGCGCCTGTTACCAGGTACTCGGACTCGTGCACAGTCTTTACAAGCCGATGCCCGGGCGGTTTAAGGACTACATCGCAATACCGCGTATCAACGGCTACCAATCCCTGCACACCACGTTGTTTGGGCCAAAGGGATTACCCCTGGAAGTACAGATTCGTACGCGTGAAATGGATCGCGTTGCAGAATCCGGCGTAGCGTCGCACTGGCAATACAAGGCCGACGAGAAGTCGGACGCCACACCACAACGGCGTGCGCGCGAATGGTTGTCGAATCTCGCCGAACTGCAAAGCACTGGTACCTCGGAAGAATTTCTCGAGAGCGTCAAGGTCGACCTGTTCCCGGACAAGATTTACGTGTTCACGCCCAAGGGCGACATCATGCCGCTACCGAAGGGTGCGACCACCGTCGACTTTGCTTATGCCGTACACACCGACATCGGCAATCGCTGTGTCGCCGCCAAGGTCGATCGCAAACTGGTACCACTGCGTATGCGGCTCGCCAACAGCCAGACGGTTGAAGTCATAACCAGTCGCGGCGCCAAGCCAAACCCGAACTGGTTAACGTTTGTGCGCACGGCGAAGGCGCGCACGGCTATACGTCATTACATGAAAACCATGCTTACCAGCGAGTCGGTCGACCTGGGCAAGCGGCTGCTTGACCAATCGCTTAAGGACCTGAATTCCTCAGTCCGCAAGGTTGGGAAAGTGCGCATGCGCGCCGCGCTTGATGAGCTTGGCATCGAGAATAATATTGAGCTGTTTCAGCAAGTCGGTCTTGGCAAACGACTTGCACCCCTGACCGCCCGTTTTTTGATCGGCGTAAACGAAGAGGGCGAAGCCGAAGAGAATGTGTCGAGCCTGGTGATCGCCGGCACAGAGGGCGTGGTAGTGAGCTACGCGCGATGTTGCCTGCCGATTCCCGGCGACGATGTAATGGGTTACCTGAGCACTGGTCGCGGCGTCGTCATTCACCGCAATACCTGTGGCAACCTCGCAACCTTCCGCAAGCAGCCTGAGAAATGGATCGCCGTCAGCTGGGAGAAAGAAATTGATCGCGACTTCTCCAGTCAGATTTCGGTGGAGACCAAGAACAAACCCGGGGCGCTCGCAGAGGTTGCTGCAACCATCGCCGACGCCGACTCCAACATTGAAGAGGTGTCCGTACTCGGCCGTCACGATGACGTCTCTGTGATGGCCTTCCTGTTACAGGTTCGAGATCGAAAGCATCTCGCTCAAATCATGCGTAAAGTTCGGCAGATGCCTAACGTCATTCGCGTCGGCCGCGAATGCGCATAAACGGAGAAGAGGGAAGCAATGAGTAAAAAAAGCATTCACAGCGATAGCGCACCCGCCGCTATCGGTACCTATTCACAAGCGATTCGAAGCGGCGACCTGGTTTTTCTATCTGGCCAGATCCCACTGGACCCTGCCACCATGGAAGTTGTCGACGGCGACTTCGAGGCCCGTGCACGGCGCGTATTCGACAACTTGCGTGCGGTCGCGGAAGCGGCTGGCGGTAGCCTTGATCAAGTGGTGAAACTCACCATTTTCCTTACTGATCTTGGTAACTTCGCAACCGTAAACAGTGTCATGGAAGATTATTTCCAGCAGCCGTACCCGGCGCGCGCGGCCGTCGGCATTGCCTCCCTGCCAAAGGGCGTTGACGTTGAGGCCGACGCGATTCTGGCGCTGTAGGAGAGCATGGGTTCAACCCTTGCCGCACCGCTGAGCGACCTGACCGGTGTCGGTCCGGCGCTCGCAAAGAAACTTGAGCGGCTCGGACTGTTCCGCGTTGAGGACCTGCTGTTCCTGTTACCGCTGCGCTATGAGGACAGAACGCAACTCGTAAAACTCGGCGCGCTGCAATTCGGGCAGCGCTGTCTGGTGTCCGGCGAGGTGCAACTCGCAGAAACCGTCTATCGCGGCCGTCGCAACCTGCTGGTGCGGATTGCGGATGGCACCGGACAGGCGACCCTGCGCTTTTTTCACTTTTCGCGACAACAGCAAGCGCAGTTTCAAGTGGGGGCAAACATCATTTGCTTTGGTGAGGTGCGCAAGGGACCGCTTGGTTTCGAAATGGTGCACCCTGAGTATCGTGTCTTGCGCGCAGGTCAGGACACAGCCGTCGATGAAACACTGACGGCGATCTATCCTTCGACCGAAGGCGTGCAGCAAGGCCGCATGCGTAGTTTGACGGATCAGGCATTGCGGCGCATGGCCGCTTCACCACCGCAGGAACTCTTGCCAGAGTCGGTTACCGCTACGCTTGAACTTCCGGAACTGACCGCGGCAATCCACTATTTACATCGACCGCCCGCAGATGCGGACGTTGCGAGCATTCTCGCAGGCAAACATCCCTGTCAGATTCGGCTGGCGTTTGAGGAGCTGCTTGCACACTACATTAGCTTGCGAAACCTGCGCGCGCTGGCGCAAAACGAAAAGGCGATTGCGCTCCGCAACGGCAGCACGCAAATTACCCAGTTCCTCGCCGCGCTGCCGTTCGAGTTGACGGCAGCACAGCAGCGCGTTGTCGCAGAGCTGTTAGCGGATATGAGCCAGCCGCATCCGATGATGCGACTCATTCAGGGCGACGTGGGTTCCGGCAAGACCGTGGTTGCGGCTATCGCATGTCTTAAGGCGATCGGCTCCGGGGTGCAGGCGGCGATCATGGCGCCAACCGAATTACTGGCAGAACAGCACTGGCGAAGCTTTAGTGACTGGCTACGACCGCTGGGCATTCAGCCTGCATGGTTGAGCGGCAGTCAGCGCGCGGCCGCGCGGCGCGAATCCCTCGCGGCGATCGCGGACGGTAGCGCCAGTCTTGCTATTGGCACGCATGCGCTGTTTCAGGAGGGTGTGAATTTCAAGAATCTCGCGTTGGTTGTTATCGATGAGCAACATCGTTTTGGCGTACATCAACGTGTTGCTCTGCGTGAGAAGGGCGTCTCGGATTTAGGTTATCCGCATCAACTCGTCATGACCGCGACTCCGATACCGCGCACTCTGGCCATGGCCGCCTATGCCGACCTGGACACCTCCGTCATCGATGAGTTGCCGCCGGGCAGGCAGCCAGTGCAAACCGTCGCTCTGCCGGAAACGCGTCGCGAGGAAGTGATCGAACGTGTTCGCTCCGCCTGTCAGTCCGGCCAACAAGCCTACTGGGTGTGTCCGCTTATCGAAGAATCCGAGGTGTTGGACTACGAGGCGGCCCAGGTCAGCTATGAAATGTTGAGTAAAGCATTGCCCGATGTGCGGGTCGGTCTGGTGCATGGCCGCATGCGCTCGGCTGAAAAAGAACTGGGTATGCGCGCCTTTAAGGAAGGGACCATTCAATTACTGGTCGCGACCACCGTCATAGAAGTCGGCGTCGATGTGCAGAATGCGAGCCTTATGATAATTGAGAACGCAGAGCGCATGGGATTGTCACAACTGCATCAGCTGCGCGGACGGGTCGGTCGCGGAAATCTGCAAAGTCATTGTGTGCTGTTGTACAAACCACCTCTTGGCCAGACTGCCCGTAGTCGTCTCGCGGTACTGCGCGATACCAATGATGGATTTCTGGTCGCGCAGCGGGACCTCGAGCTGCGCGGCCCCGGTGAGCTGCTGGGCACGCGACAAACCGGCCTGCCTGACTATCGTATTGCCGACCTGGTGCGCGATGCCGACCTGATGCCGCAGGTGCAGCTGGCGGCCGAAACAATTCGCCGTGCAGCGCCCGATGCTGGCAAGGCGATCGTGCGGCGCTGGTTAGGCGATGCCGGACGCTACGGAAAAGTCTGAGCCGTAGTAGACTATCGACGCATGAAAAAACAGCTAAAAGATTTATTGCCGCGCGGGGTGATTAGCCAGGTTCGCAATTACGCGAAGCTAATGCGCATCGACAAGCCTGTTGGCATATGGCTTTTGCTGTGGCCGGTCTTGTGGGCGCTATGGTTGGCAGGAGAGGGCCATCCCGATCAGGGACTATTTGTGGTTTTCTTACTTGGCGTGTTTGTCATGCGTTCAGCCGGCTGCGTCCTGAACGACTACGCAGATCGAAAGATCGATCCCTACGTTGAGCGCACCCGCAATCGACCTATTGCGTCCGGCGCAGTCGCGCCGACAGAAGCATTAATACTGTTTGTCGCACTGGGTCTGATCGCCGTTGGCCTGGCAACGATGTTGAATCGTCCGGCACAGCTACTCGCGGTCGTCGCTGCCGGTCTGACCATTGTGTATCCCTTCATCAAGCGCTTCGTTTCAATCCCGCAGTTTGTGCTCGGGGCCGCATTTGGCTGGGCTGTACCGATGGTGTTCGCCGCGCAAACAGGTGGCACACCACAGCTCGCATGGCTTGTCTTTGGCGTTGCGCTGATCTGGGCAGTCATTTATGACACGTTCTACGCGATGGTCGATCGAGAAGACGACATCAAGGTCGGCGTAAAGTCGACAGCGATACTCTTCGGCGATGTAGATCTGTTCGTCATCGCCGGGCTGCAGTTGCTAATGCTGCTTGGCCTGACGCTGATTGGTTTGCGCGCGTCGTTGGGTTTTTGGTATTTCGCGTCGGTCGGGATTTCGGCTTGCCTCATGGCGTATCACCTTTGGCTGGCACGCGATCGACAGCCCGCCGGTTGCTTCGCTGCGTTCTTGCACAATCACATTATCGGCTTGATTATTTTCATCGGCATTGTTCTGCACTACTCATTCAACCCGATTGAAATGTAGCAGCAACACTCTCAAGCACGGGCGACCGCTAACGCACTTACCTTATGTGCGCCTGCCGCAAGTACTATAGCGGCGAGGCGGGCGCAGCTCTCTCCGGTAGTAATTACGTCATCTATGATCAGTACGTGTTGCGCTGTAATTGGCTCGCGTGCAGAAAATGCATTGCGTAGATTGTGCCGGCGAGCAGGCGCATCAAGGCCCGACTGAAACGGCGTCGCCCTTATTCTGCGAATACTCGACAGCAACGATAAACCGGAACGTTTTTGTAACTCCCGGCTAAGCTCATAGGCCTGGTTGAAGCCGCGCACCGCCTGTCGACGCCAATGCAGTGGCATCGGCAGCAACGCATCGATATCGCCCGGCATTTCCGCCGCAAGCTGCCACAGCAAGTCCGCAAACGCGGGCAGGTAGTCACAGCGCCGCTGAAACTTGAGCAGCTTGAGTGCTGCATCAATCGGAAAAGCGTAGTCAAGCGGTGCAGCCATCATCTTAAGGGGCGGGTGATCTGTCGTGCAAAGCGGCGTCCGCCATGGAAGGTCCTGCATGCAACCGGCGCAGA